>JAEEGL013774622.1_pt1 | contig 46255 bp, 62 predicted proteins | sample 9134231 | NCBI WGS metagenome assembly JAEEGL01 (sample SAMN16246548, study PRJNA631951) | gut metagenome | biome: gut microbiome; feature: rumen; material: fiber-attached | host: Bos | place: Iran: Karaj | collected 2018-10 | reverse complement strand
TTCACCTGTAATCGGGTCGATTGACGCATAGGTCATCCGCCCGTATTCTAAGGTAGTAGAGCCGACCTTGATGCTAAGCCCCGTTATCTCCAAGTCCGTGTCGTTGTGCCACATACGCAGCGGTATCTCGATGGGCAGGCCGACGGTGAACGTGCCCGTCTTCTCGTTCCAAGATACGCCGCTATGCTCGTTCTCCATGTCCGCGCCGACGAACGGCTGCGAGTCGTGCTTGATGGTGATGGGGAACTTCTTGATGATACTCGTCACGCCCTCGCAGTCAATGACAAGGTTCACGTAGCAGCTATCCATCGCCCGCATGGCATCGTAGTCGAACTCCGTATCATCATCGGAGCCTGCCACACCGTCCTTCACGTTGTCTATTCCCGTGATGTAGATGGTGGAGTTCTCGATGACACACGAACATCCTACCGGCTCAGCCGTGATGGTGTAGGTTCCTTCCGACGCCTCCTCTCCCTCTTCGGCAAGTATTATCAGTTCAGTGTTTCTGCGTACATTGATGGCAGAGTGTATGCGGTAGTCATAAGGCATGTCTTCGCTGTCGAGCTTGTAAAGACCGCCTATAACATTTCCGACATCATCAATGGTGATAGTGTCAACGTAACCGGAAAGATCAACGAGATAGCTCCTATATATGGACTCGGCGTAAATATTGATACTGGTGGTAGCCAATGCAACATATTCATCATTGCTGATGCTATCGGAGCTATCGCCATTCTCGCCTGATTCCGTTGAGTCAGAAGAAACCTTTTCCCACGCCGTTATTATAAATGTAGCAGAAAAACTGTTATTGAAATCATCATTGCCCGGAAGATGAGAAAGCACAATTCTACCGGAAGAAACGAAGTTGTCGTTCAGTTTTTCCTCATTCCAAGCATTATCTGCCAACACGTCCCCTGTATTACGAGCTATGGACCAGTGGTGCAACCGATCTGACGACTTGTTTACCCATCCCTCAACGAGCCGAGCCTGGAGCGCAAGCGTCTGTCTCCACTGTAAATAAGGCGTAGGTCCAGCGTTCTCACCATCAACAATACTATCAATTTCTATTCTCAGAGGAAGGCTGTCAGGATTCTGTTCCCAGTCTTCATTATACTGGTCAGTTCCGAGTACGCCGGTATCAAAAGACACTATACGAGCTCCTTCCAAAGGAAGAGACACGTCGCCAAGTCGCACATACCAATACGACTCGTCATCCATGCGAACGTCGAATCCATTCTCGTCCTTATAGAGAACGCTCAGTCCATCAACCGTAACGCTTGAATATTTGTCTATCCATATTCCATCACGCAGCGTCTGTGGTGCAAACACGATATATCCATTTCCCTTGTCTGACTTCGACAGCCTGGCATATATTGTGTATGGCTTATCAGTAGCCGCAAGTCTTCTGTTTCGTCCTTTCAGTGTCCATTCCTGGTACTCGGAATTTTCAGTGAGGATACCTGCTTTGCGAGAAAAGACCTTTATCTTAGCGCCACGAGCCACATAAACGGCCAAATCATTGACCGAACCATTACAATTAGGAGTAATGCTAACAGACGAAGGTGCAATATAATGAACAGGAGATATGCGTGGCATTTCAATTCTTTTTCGTAAAATAATCATCATCACCACATTCATCAAGGGCATTTTTCAATGCCCTTGACTATTATGTTTTCCTGACATATTTTTACATCAAATGGAACACATTGCATTAGAAATACTCTTTGAATCAGGCGGCAAGTTTGCTACACTGCCCGAAGATGCCAGCATCACAATCACAGATGCCTCCGACATTTTTTCGAGCGGCGACGTCTGGTCTTATGAATTTACGCTTAACATCCCTGCCAACGTGCATATATTCGGATCCTCTGGCGACATGCACGGCAGTCGTCTTCATGACATGATAGACAAGCGAAAGGCAAGGCTCTGGGTTGAAGGTCTTCCCTTATATCTCGGCTATCTAAGGCTTGGCGACGAAGTAGATGTCAATGAAAACGGGGATATAGGAGTTAGCTTTGAAAGCGGCCAGAAGACCTTTGAAGAAATGATTGATGGAGCCAAGGCGAACCAGGTACCCACGATGAACGACGTCCTGATAGGCATGGCGCTATGGAGGAAGAGAAAAGCCACGTGTACGCTACAGCTCACGGCATCCGCAACCCTGTCTGACGGAAAGACGGCAAGTCCATCCAGCAAGAAATACCCTTATGTGTATCAAGACACGATTCCGCATGAGGGAACACGCGGAACGCACATCGGTTTTGTCGCCGATGGAGAGGAAGAGGGTCAATCCGTTCAGCCATACCCACGTATGGTGTTCCCGCGAGGAGAATTTTCCGTAGTCACTTCTTCAGCTTTGGTTGAAGACAACAACGCAAGGTTTGGTGGTCAGCGAACCGTTGACCAAAGCGGCAACGTCACATCCGAGGAAATAGACTGCATCAACACTGACTTTCCCTATGACGATGCGCATCCATACTGCAATGTTGCCCTCTGCTATCAGCGATATGGATACATAAAAAAGCAAAAGGACGGCAGCGAAGAGGAGGACTACAGCGGCGAGCCAGAGGCACAGCGTGGCTACGACGTCATGCCCGCCAACCGCGTCAACTCCGCCCCCAATTTTTTTGTCATCTACTGGATCCATTCCCTGATGAAGCACCTTGGCATATACATAGAAGAAGACCAGATGATGGACGTAGAAGATCTGCGCCGTCTGTTTTTTGTGAATACCAACTGTGCTTACAAGGAACCCGACAAATTGCGTACAGGAACCGTCGATGCGAGTCTTGGCAAATACCAGTTTATGAAAAACGGCAGAGATGCCAATCGTCTTGTACCAGAATACTATGGCAAGCGCACCGAAAGATCGTCGGTCTACACCTACAGGCGCGAGGACAATATCGACAAAGAAGAAAGCAAGTTCTCAGCAACGATCAAGCTGGCGGAGCCACAATACAACCATGACCTATTAGACGAATCAGAAATACCTTCCATCAAGGATTTAAAGGTCAGTATTCAAAATATTGAAGAATGGGATGACATGCACCGGCAGCAGTACGAGCGTGACAACAGCTACCTGCACGGTGCCATAGCCACAAGCGAATGCTTCCCCAACGTTGACATATCAACTGTGATAGATGCCATTGAAAGTGGTTTTGGTGTACGTCTGCTGTTTGACAAAAGCTATCATCGAGTCCGGATAGTTCTTTTGCGAAATATCTTCCGCAACAAAGACGTGCAGCCGATAGCTTGCGACATTATCCAGCCCGATGTCAAGGTTGAGAACTCCATACGTGGTTTCCGTATGACATACGGTAACATAGATGACATAGCATTCTACTACAAGGGTTTTTCCGACAAGCTACCACACAAAAAGCCCTATTTTATCGACGACAGCGACAAGCACGATTACTCCCATTGGAATCTGAATGCCGACTATCGCAGTCTGATAAAAAAAGTGTCAGCCTTTGACAAGACCTGCTATGTTACTCCGAACACCGGCAATGCTCACGTTATCAAAGTTGACAAAGACGCGAAGCGGTACGAAGAACTGCGTCCGTCGCTGTTTGGCTGTGCAGATTTCATGGACGCTGAAGATGGAGACTGCACAGGCGAAGAAGAAACCATTGAGACCATCAATGTCGGCTTCACGCCAGCAATTATGAACGATGTGAATTACGAGAACGAGCGAGACAAGACTGACGAGGATCACCAGTTGTTCGCATTATTCTTAGACGAGACGATGCGCCCTCGTAGGCCCGTTTTAAATGACGGTGTTGACGAGAACGATCCGACCGCCGAATACGATGTCTACGACGGCCTTTATGCAAAGGTAAAGAACAGCAATGGTGAAGACACCGACGAATACGTGAATGCCAAGATGATGGACAACGGCATAGTCAAGCCAGGAGAGTTCTCGGTACGTTCTGACATGTACGCTTCGCTGACAGACCTGCGCGTCACCCTTGTCTGTGATATAGGCAGATGGCAGTGGGTAGACAGCGGAGAAAGCGTGAGCTATGAACTTGTGAACGTTCCTGTGTATTGGCCCATCACGTTCGACATGAACGGCTACATCAACGAAGGCTACCGCCTGTACTTACAGGACAACTACGAGCCAAATGACGAAGGTGTGTCACCCGTCGAGACACATGACTGGGGTCTCACGCTTGGTATTCTCAGGGGCAGTGGCAGTGATATGCAGGTACAGTACAGCTACGACCAGGACGACGGTGAAGGCAACGACACGTGGGAACGAGTTTCAGGAAGCAGCGTCACGTCACATCCAGACACATGCGACAACTATGGCAACGAGTGGGACTACGACGGAAGTCTCACTATCACATCAGCCGAAGCCCCGGCTAAATTGTCCGAATTGTTCCCAGACAGTGATGCGCCTTTTTATGACGATTCCATGGGCTATATCACCAACACCTTCTGGATATACGTCAACGACCGTTCTGGCGTTCGTCATGCTGTACTTTTAGCCACAGAATACAGCAATGCCGGCACTGTCATAACCAATTCTGGGGACTTGCGTTACTTTGTGAACCTCAGTCTGGAAGAGTTACAGGAGTTAAGTCGGACAAGCCGTCACATGATTGTGGAAGTAGACAGTAACAGCGAGCGAGGATACACGCTGGTACAGTTGTGTAAGCTGGCCTACGGAGGAGAAACGGGTACTATGACGATAGACAACGGTGTAGGTTCTCGCTACGGCCGTTTCTCGTTGAAACTGCGTGCAGAGAAGCCCAATCCATACTATGACCCGACGAAAGTGGAGAGCAGCTACAACCGTCGCTATCTGCCCATTACGAACGAAAACCTGCGGAAGCGCGGACTGTGTGATCAGTTCTACAAAGAATACTCGTATTGGGTTCGTAACGCCCGCATTGCAAAGCGGACGGTGAAGATGGAGTTAGCACAACTGTTGTCTATTGACAAGACTGTGAAGGTTAGCGTTGGTGACATTACCGGTTTCATCAAGAAGATGCAATACTCGATAAGCAACAAGACGGGACTCGGTATGGTGACGATGGAAATCATGTACATTTAAATATTTCAAAAATGTCAAATGTAGTAACAGTTTCAGGAATGTTTGGAGATGGGCACACCTATTTCTCCGATTCTCCAGTTGTCATTGACATCAGTGGACTTCAGTGGAGCCAGGACGGAGGAGCAGCATCAAGTCCGTTTACCATTGTCCGTGTCGAGGTTCTTTACGAAGGCCGTGTTGTCGGTGAGTTCAAAGCAGATACTGGTGGCCAGACAAGCATCAGTTTCGACATATCGTCGGCATTGCGAGCAATATGGAGTGACATTGACTTCACGAGCGATATAGCCAAGGCTGCGGAAGCGGCATCTTCCGTTTCCGCTGAAGCAATATTTTATGGCGGGGTTCGCGTTTACCGCGAATACTCACTGATTATCTATACCGAATACCTGGACAGTCAGGACGGAGAGTTCACCAGTACCAGCAGTGGCGAGATTACCGGTGGACGTTGTGCTATTGGTGGTCTGACGGAGTTGGAGCGCAGTCAAATTGCACACAAGGAAGATGCGGACGCCTCACATTGGGAACACGCAGGGCTACGCAACGGCGATGCCAGCACCAAGCCAGCGACCTCACCCGAGCGCATTGGCGTCAACAGCATCACATCATGGGTAGATGTGCAGAATGCCGGCACCCAGAGTGTGTTTTACCCAGCGAATGCAACTCCCCTTTCCGACCGTCAGGACGCACATGCTCCACTGGTGTTGCGTGACAGTATGCCCTACGTTGACTTTCTGTTTGTGAACCGACGTGGAGCCATTGAGACGTGCAGTGGTCAGATGTTAGAGGCTCTTGGCATCAGTGTAGACACGAATCATTATGCCCGCGTTGAGCGCCCAACGTTCCGTCCGTCTCGCTCGCTCATGGCCATCAGTGCGGGCGGAAGGAAGTCTTGGAACATGTCATCTGGACACCAAACGAGAGAATGGGCAGAGTGGTGGACGATGGAGTTTCTGAAGTCCCGTCAGTGGTGGATGCGTTATCCTGTCGGAGAAGCGACAGGCACCTTTGTGCCGGTGATTGTAGAACCAGGCAAGAAGGAAATCGACATCTACGACCGATCGAAGCAGCAGATGCCAAGTGTGGAGTTCACAGTAACCCTTGCATTGGAAGGATGAGTCAAGAGTGATTCATGTTGCCCTTGATTATTTCTATCTGGATTTTTATATTTTGAGTGTTGATAAAAAAGACAAAACACAAAACATCTTTTGGATGCAGTTGGTATTAGTTTTATAAGGTTGATAAATTGTCTAAAAGGCCGCCATCCGTGAGGACAGCTGCCTTTATTTTGTCTAACCCCCAATCGGTCATTAGGCCGGCGAGAGGTTTTTCCCTAAATGAATCCGAAAGCCCTATTCAGCTCCTCTTCCATCTCATCTGGAGCTTCTGATTCTTTCAGATATTCTGGCATTGCTACATTTTGAAGTAGATATCTCGGCATCCATTCCTCATCGGGTTTGCCGCCTGGTGTATCATGGAACCGGAGTAGGAAGAAGTCGTGGCGCTCGTCGATGCGCTCACCGACGCGTCCACGCCAACGACGTATCAGTTCGCGCAAGGCATTCTCAAATTCCCGTTGCGTCTCGTAACCATGCAGCAAGTGGTCGCGCAGGATATTGCGCGAGACTTCAGCGGTGACGGTAAAGAACAGGCCATTTTGTGGATCCTTTACTTCTCTATCCATGACTCATTGATCTACGTACCTAAACACGAACCCGCAACACGGGCATTTGAAAACCTCCCCATCCTCGTCTATCGCATTGGCGATGTTGAGGGTGATATCGTTGTCACAATTTATGCACTTCATTTTTCTTTGTCATAATCAATTAGTTCAAAACGGTCGGTCTTGCACCAGAGTTTCCACCAGACGCGGCGACGGGTGAGCAGGATGGTGTGAAGCAAATCGTGAGGATGTTCGTCCTTCACCACATGGAGAGCGAATGGGCGCGAGAGATAATCACCGCCGTGCTGACTCTGCCACCCGGCGTATGCGCGGATGCGTTTTACGGAAGAGGGAATAGCACGGATGGTCTGTTCGTTCGGTTTCTCACTGCCTGACAGGGTGAACAACGCGGCATGGGTGATGTATGCTTCGTGTTTATCGGGCTGTACTTCGAGTAAGGCTTTCCGTTCATAGACGCCAAGCATGTTGAAGTAGTCGAGCCATGGCTGCAGGTCTTTATGCTTCTGTTTCATTGTCGTGTGAGTTAAGGTGATAACCGAATCCTATGATCGTGAGCAGCTGCACTATCGACAGCACGCAGAGCGTAACCTTGTCTGGCAATATCCACACCAGACCTGCGCATACTGCCGCGATGAGCAGCAGCAGCAGAAGGTTAGAGATAATGATTTTCTTCATTGTTGTTAATTTTTATTTACTTGTGTTTCGCATGACCAAGAAGTTTGGGAGTTTAGGAGTTTTCGCGGCTTACAGCCGCTGGAGTCTTGACAATAGATGTTTCGGCTGAATAGAGCATGACAAAGAATCGTCCAAACTACCAAACTCCCCTAACTCCCAAACTACATAGGACAAGCAAGCATGAGAAACTTGTATTATTTACCATATATCCATTTTAGAGTCTGGGGTGGGGGAGGGTTGCGACGGAGATCCGACCTGCTGAGGTTTGGGCGAAGTTTCGTCTTCCCACCGACGGTGGTTGAGATAGCCTTGTGCGTACATCATGGCAATGCCCCTGCGCTGGCAGTCCTCGCAGTAGGCGGGGATGCCTGCGTAGGCGGCTTGCTGATCTTTGTCCGAAAGGCGTTTCCAAGCACGCTCAGCGGCGATACGGTCTCGTTTCAGGCCGTAGGCATTCCAGAAAGTCTGAAAGTCAATTTTCGTTTTGGGCATTACTCGTTGTCTTTGCTCACGTTTCTGTTCTCGTAGAGAAACACGTCCATGATTTTTGTCTCGGCAATAGATGCTGCGTCGTAGTCGATCATCGTGCCTGCCATTACCGACTCGATGTTGCGGAAGGCACCTTTCATTGATTCGGCATTCACGAGGTAGGTCACTCGGCTGCGCTTCTCCTTCTCCGTGCGCTCGTCGATGGTGATAAAGTCGAGCTTGGCTTTGTACCACCGATCGGAACAGTTGTCGCCATCGTCGAAGAACACCTCCTTGTAGGCTGCCTTCTTAACGTCAGTCACCTCGAAACTGTCACTGATATAGGCAGACATCTCCTCGGTGATACGCTTTTCTGCCTCGGAAAAGCTCAGGGCGTCCACGACGTACTGCTCGGTTACTGACTTCTGGAGTCCGTTCTCCATTGTTTTTCCGTACTTAATTTTACACTCAAACCATTGTGCTGTTCTTGCTTTCATTTTTTGTTTTATTTTAATTGTTAATATTATGGGTTAAAGCATTCCAAGAAATTCCAAGCCACGACGGAGGTCTGCATAATCCTTATACTTCTGTGTGGCGCACAAGACCTTCGCCGTTCGATTGTCGTACTGGGTTGTACAATATTCCTTCCGCTCTATATGCTTATGCTTAGATGAATACAGGTCGTCCTTTTCGGAGTCTCTGTAGGTGGCGACGGATTCGTTGAGATACCCGGCAGGAAACTCCATCGTAACGCACCAGTCGGGGTAACAGCATCCGGAAAGCCAGTGGATTGCTTCGTCAGGATCTTCTGTAAAGAAACAGAAGCCGACGCTCGTTGACTTGTTGCCTTTGTCAGAATGCACGGTGCCGTTCATCAGCTTGCCTCCGGCCATCAGCACCTCGTACTCTGCATCTGACATAAATCTGTGTACCTTCATAGTTTTACTTGTTTAGAAATTCCATTTCTTTTGCATGCAACTGTTCAAAGTTACGGTATAACCGGCACCCTTTGCAAGGGCGGCTGACCTTCATCTTGTGGAAGGCTTCTTGCACACCGTCGCTGACATGGGCCACGGTGGGGCATAGCCACGACTCACTCATGTGAATATTGCCATCCGGGTCGATGAGCGGACGGCAGAACTTAGCAGCCTGTACGGCCATCGAAAGGAAGTGAGGCAGGGAACGAGCCTGCTTGGCTATCAGGTGACTGTTGATGCACGACGGCACGTGGTCGCTCTCGCGCACCTCTTCCTGGCAGTTCTTACGGGCACGTCCCAGGTCCTGCATGAAGATGGGGCTTTCAAAGTCCGGTATGCAGCCGATGCTCCGGAACTGCTGTTTGTGACTGACCGTCCAGTCGTGGTCGCGGTAATACTCAGGGTGGCTGTACACCTGCACCTTCAGGCGAGGTTTGTTCTCACGGATGAGCTTTGCCATGGCGATTCGCGTCTCGGTGTCCTCTATCCACGCACCGTTGGTGAGGATGGACACAAGCGGCTTGGTGGGAAGGGCCAGCAGCGTCTTGGTCATGGAAAGCCATTGCGGATGCTCGGTGGGTTCTCCACCGGTGACGGACACGACCAGAGGCCGTGCCTGCTGACAAAAGGCATGAACCTGTTGAAAGGTTTCTTCGGTCATGTGCTTGCCACGGGGCGTTGCGTTCTGCATGCAGTGCGGGCAGCCCATGTGGCAGCGGTTGGTGATTTGAATTAACATAACTATTTTCGATTATTAAATATTCTCTGTATTTACGTTTACTTCAGTAGCACAAATATTGCAAATAAACCCGAAAAAGTTTCCATCGAGATCACTGCACCCTCCGTTAAAACTTTCAATTCTCATTTGCTCTCCGCATACAGGGCATTTCAGATTAAAGTTAAAAGGCTTTTTCCCTACCTTTGTAACCTGAGCACCTGTCTTTATTGATAATGAAACTTCCATAATTGTTTTTTTAGTCTAAAAGAATGATTTCGTTTTCACCTCGGCGGGAGATATAGGCAAAGATTTCCTCGCGCCTGACGCTTCGCCATTTCACGGCACGGTTATGCACACGAGCGTACTCCGCACACCACTGACTGTCGAGCGTCCACGCAATGCCTGGATCGTCGTCACCGTAACGGTTTCTGTCCCATGCCCTCCATACCATAAGCGGGAAGTCCTGCGCGTCGAGGAAGGCCGCGTCCTCTGGAGTCATAAACCAACCGCGACATGGGCGCTTGCTCTTCATCATTGCACGGAATTGCTGTGCCGTTTCCGTGCTTCCAGCTGCTGCCCAGACCGTGCGCATCACCTCCCAGTAACGGGGGTTGGAGAGTAGTCTGGCTTTGTTACAAAAGATGTCAATCACCTTTTCAGCATCGCCTTCTTCATCCCATGCCCGTATGATCTGCTTGATGATTTTTGCGTCTCGCGCCATCTGCTTCTGGGATAGTCCCGTGGGTATGCGTCGCGTGAAGTCGCTATGCTCATTCCATGCCAGCGAATACCGATTGGTCGGGAAAGACCCTTGTTTGAGTTCTATCATGAGTTGTTCGGTTTTATTATCTTCGTAAAAGTTCTGGGTTGTCGCTCATATTCTATCATTTTATCAATTTAAATTCATAAACGAACACCCATGGATTGCGCTCCCAGGTACCACGGCCGCTGATGCGGTTGATAAGGACGGCGAAGGCTATCCTGGCACTTTCGGCTGCATATTCTCCTTGTTTCTGTTCTGCCCACGCATTGAGAAACCCCTCCTCATACATAGGCAGTGTCCATATATCATGGTCTTTGTATGGCTGCGGACTGAAGTCGTCGATGTCTTGTTTGAGATATTGCCTCCATTTGACGTGTATAATGCCCTCTTTCATGCAGTCCTCGTCGGTGATGTCCTGAAGGCGTTCCACTCTGATGTTGGTGATGCGAATGCGATGGGGCATGAGGTCGGCGCGAACGAACATCTTGTTTTTCCAACCGGGTGTTTCATTTACCTGATCTCCGAGAATTGCATCTGGCGTGTGCCAATCAGACGGGTCGTTTTTTGCCTCCCACAGCTGCTGATAATAATCCCAGCAATCTTTGTAACGTTGTGCTATGGCAACAACCTCTCCAATAGCATATCTTGGTTTAATATAGTCTTCCCCTCTTATGCCGTCCTTTCGGATGAAAGAAATGCGGAATCCCTCTTTTTGCGTGTAGTCAGAAATGTGCCATTCTGAAAGCTCGTCTAACAAGGACAGGCTTTTCTCTGCCCGTCGAGTTATGGGCTTTGTTCCTTTAATGACGGCCTGCTGCAGACCGTATTGTTCGCTAAATGATATCTTTTTCATTGTGCGTTTATATTTATCAATTTATGTTTATCAGAACAGCGTCGGTTGTCGCAGTTCATTTTTTATTCTTTGTTGGGCCTTGTCGAAGTATTCCTTGTTGAGCTCGAAGCCAAGGAAGTGGCGACGCTCGCGTATTGCCGCCACGGCTGTTGTGCCAGAGCCCATGCAGTTGTCCAAAATTACCCCCCCCGAATTGGTGTAGGTGCGGATAAGATAACGGATGAGTTCTACGGGCTTCTGGGTAGGGTGAAACACGGTCGATTCATGCTCTTTCTTGATGGAGATGATAGAGCGTGGCAGCTTCTTTCCATTAGGAACTGTAGATGCTACACGAGGTACACTTTCGCATGTGCGTCCCTGATAGTCACGTCCATATTCTCCGTAGCATTGATTGGTGCGCTTATGCTTACCGTTCCCATGCGGGTGGTTAGGTTCGCCATCCATGTACTGCGGATGATATACAGGCAGCGACTTGTAGAACACGGCAATATCCTCATGGCAGCGCAGCGGCATACGGTTGGCGTTGAGAAAACCTGTTGTACGGCATTTATCCCAAACGAGGTTGTAACGCCATAACTTCGGGTTGCTCATCATCAGTTTCGCCGTGAACATTCCCTGGGAGAACAGGCAGATAGCCCCGTTCTCCTTGATGACACGCTCGTACTGCTCCCAGAGCGGTGCGAACGGAATCATTCGATCCCATTGTGCGTTAGGGTTGTTCTTGTGCAACGCCTCGTATGGCAGATCACAGATGATAGCATCAATACTTGCATCGTCTATTCGCTTCATGCCCTCCAAGCAGTCCTCGTTGTAAATCTTGTCGAGTTCAATCATGGTTTTCTTCAATGAGATTCTTAATTTCTCTAATTAGCTTGCGGTACTTTATTTCCCAATATTCAGGTCCATGCTCAAAATCTATCTCCAGGGGAATAAGTTTCAGCTCGTATTCGGCATTGATCGTAAACATATCACCTTCCTGAGTCGGTGCAAAACTATCTCCAACAGACTGCCATCGTGGTACAACCGAGAAGCACAGATTCCACAGGCTCATGCCGCGTTGCTCTGCCAAATCATAGAGCGCCTTGTTGCACTTATGATTCATCTCCTGTCTGGATTGGGCAAAACCTTTCTCCAGGTAGTATTCGAGGTCGCTCTGGATCTGACGCTGCCGTGTCAGCATTTTGTTTCCGTTAGTTGCTGACATCTGGATTCTTTCATCTTCTCTGCTCATAGTAATTCTATTTTGTTTCCGTCCGAATCGACAGTTCGTGCCATGATTATGCTGTAGTAATCAGCTTCAAAATTACGTCGCAGCAACTCCCGTGTCGATTCCTTTAAATATACTGTCTTTCCAGCATCAGTAATCATTTTCGTTATATCGCTAATATACAAGCCACTTTCCAGAACATTGTAGTAATCCTTCTTTACCCCGGAGCGCAGACCAATCTTGTAGTGGTCGCAATACTCCAGCGAGCATTCAACCATCATATATGCGTGACGCCAGTCGATGACCGGCTCGATGCTGGCAAAGGTGCTAAAGCCTTTGATGTTCATCCATCGCATTGCGTTGATGCGGTCAAGATTGGTACTGGCATGCGGTTCCATATCGTCACGCCCTGTAAGTGTAAAACCAAAATGGATGCGGTCGCGGTAGATGTTATTGATTATGTCTATATACTTCATAAATTCCTCGTCGTAGACAAAGGACGCGTCCTTTGTCAATATCCACACAGGGATATCACGCACAAGCGCTTCAGTAATAGCAATACCGGTCAACTCTCGCGTATTGAGTATCATCGGGTCGGTGGTGAACGAGAGGAAGATGCCGTACCTTTGGCACGGCTCCAGATACTTGTCGAGTTCCTTGCGAAGTATGCGGGCTGCGTCTGCTTCATCCTTGAAGCATTTCTTCAGTTGCGCGACGTTGCCGCCGAGCTGTTTAGAGGGAGCTCCGCGCTTCAAATAGCAATAGCTGCATTCATGCGGGCAACCCTTATAGAAGTTGCAGCCAATACGCCCGTATTCGCGGGCAGCTCCTTTTGTGGTGTAGATGGCCTTGCCTTTGATTTTCAGTCCTTCCATATTGCTTAAATGATTATTTAGTAATCAGTCCTTTCTTTTCTCTCTCAGCACACTGTAATCTTGATAGATATTGCCGACGTATCGGAAGCCCATACCGGACTTTTCGAGCATGTAATCCGAGAAATTCCTCTCATCAACAAACTGCACATTGTTCTTATTGTCGATATAGCCACGGCCAGGAGTATAGAGCAGCTTGCGCCAGCCTTTGTCAGTAGCCATATAGACACCTGCATCATTACCATGAGAGAACCAGTCATAGAATAATCTGTCGGTAGGATTACCAAAAAGGAAATAAATGTCGCCATCGAAATATTGGAATTTCTCCCTACAATGGTTCGCTTTCATTATACCTTCGAGATAGCCGAGATGACGGGCTACGCCCTTTATCTTTACGCCCTTACGTTGCAACAGATTTCCGAAATTCTTAATCTCTTCCTCACTCCTTAAATCCACGTCAATGACTGCATCGTTTTCGTGTTCTTGGTAGAAATACCTACGCATATCCTGTTGACGGTAACGAGCATATTCCACTACCGGTAAAGAACCAGAATAATCATCAGGGTCTCTCAAGGCAAAGGCAGATTCTGCAATGTCTATTGCCTGCGGAATGAGTTTGATATACTCTGGCCATCGTGTTTCCTCACGTGCCTTTTCGTTGTCTTCATTGGCAATGTAATAGATGAGCCGGTCTGTCATGTTCAGAAGACCGTACATTACGTCCAGCCTACGCTCATCATTGATGCCGTACTGTGTCTTTGCCACTATGTCGAACCGCTCACGGCTCACATAGTCACGAATGAGTCTGATGCGGAAGAACACCTTTGCCGCCTGTTTCAATTCATTGTAGTCCATTATTTAACGGTTATATTTCTTATCAATTTCTGTTAACTTTATCATTAGTTCTCTTTTCTCCTTGTCCAGGCATTCACGGCAATATGGATATGGAGGAATGTCTGGATCGCACACAGGCCAGAAGGCTACGGCCTGCTTGCCGCACTTGCAGCACTTACATTCGGTTGCTTTCATAGTCTTTTTCATTGTCTTGAATATTTTCAGTTTGCCATTTTGAAACCTCCATGATACGTTTCCGGATGGCTTCAGCGGCTTCATTGAGCCATTTGACGTAATCGTCAGGTGTCAGTTCGCGGTGGTCGCATATCAGTCCGGCGTGTAGCAGGCAACCGATGGCGTAGGCCACGTGCTTTTCGTATGGCTGTATGATCTCTGCAACGGTATATCCTGTCTGCTCTTTTATCCAGTGGTCAGTAGTTGACTTCGGAAGAGTGAAGTCTTCCACCTCGCCCCACTCCTGGAGTGTCATCGTGATGCAGTGACACATGATCGACTTTCCGTCAACGACATAGTTCCTGCGGTAATCCTCGATATACCAAAGGCATTTCTCCAAGTCTTCGATTTCTTTCTCGGCATCAGCCTTGCCCATCTCTTTTTTCAGGCCGGCACGCCAGATATACTTAATGGCGCAACCGATGTCGAAGGTGTAATGACGAATGATGTCAATGCACTCAATGCCTGCCGGATGCAGGTTGTAGTGGCGGGGATGATTTACTTGTTCCATAGTTATTTCTTTTTGATTTTAGCATTCATTTTTTCTATCTCTTTCGCTTCCTTGGTCATCGTATTCAGGATGTCGAGAACGAAAGGAAGGTTACTGTCATAGACCTGCTGCTGCTCGGCATAGCCAGCATACTTCATGATGGTGTTGATGGTTCCCACCTCGCCCTGCAAGGCATCGCGCACCTGACTGCTTTTGCTCTCTCCGCTGAAGAGTAGGGGATAGGCGATGGCATAGTAGGTGAGGGCTGTCTGGTAGCACTGGAGGCAGATATGGAACAACGCGAGAAGTGAAGAGTGAAGAGTGAAGAGTGAAGAATCTTTACTGCTTCCCTGTTTCAGGTTCTTCTTCCACCATTTCACCATACCATCGGCCTGTTCGGCATTGTAGCGGTACTCGTAGTGTGGACGAATGCGGATGCTGCCTCCGGAGGTGTCGAGCAATGCCCGTGTACGAGGAACGAGGCAGTGGGCAAGAAACTGCGCCTGCAAGTCGATGGCCTGTTCGTCGGTGACGTTCTCAGAAAACAACTGCGGTGTGATGGTCTGCAATGCCCTGTACTGCTGCCATGTAAGATTGTTGCAGGCCACCTGCGGGAGAGCGAATGTTTTTGAGTGAAGTTTGAAGCGTGAAAGGCTACGGGTAGGCGAGCATTGCTCGGGAATGGAGTGAAGAATCATTTTTCCCCGACAAACAGCCAATGTGTCGATGGGTAATATCAATGCGTCGTGCATAGGACTTACATAACCCACAACGGCCTCACGTCCTTCTTTCACAACCTTTCCTTTCTCGTCGCGCACCTCCTTCTCGCCCGGATCGCCGTAAGGATAGTCGAACCAGGGGAGTACCTGCTTTGCCATCTGTGAAGCCTCACGAGCCGTCACCGTCCAGAGACAACCGTCCTTGTCGCGCAGGCGGTAAAGGGTTTCGCCGGAGTTGGTAATGATGGGCTTGGCCGATCGACATACAGAACAGCCGAGCAGGGCCAGCATGGTGGCGACACGCGCCACGTCGGGATTGCCGCCATAGCGTATCTTCACATGCCAGCACAAGCACAGCTGTTGCCATGACAGCGAGGACCAGGATTGTGGGAGAGATGGGAGAGTCATGCGTCTTATGCTATCTTTGAAAGTTTGCCGGCGAGTGCCTCACAGAGCACGCGCGACATGTTGACCTCCACGGCATTGCCAATGAACTTCTTCTGCTCTGCCTGTGTACCGATGAGCACATAGTCTTCAGGGAAGCCCATGATGCGCTTCAATTCGTTGACCTTCAGCATGCGCATCTTTATATCTATAATGCCATAGATGGCCATAAACTCCTTAATTTTGCGCGTCATAGGGCTATCGGCATCGTAGATGACAATGGCAAGTTGCGGTTCTCCAGAAGGAGATGCTTCTGGCACAGTTGATACCAAGTAGGGAGGCATCTTATCCATGCGGGCGATGAGGGTAAAGCAAGGGTTGTCGATGCTGCCGCCGTTGCTCTTGAACGAATAAGGATTCATCAGATACTGAGCTGAGACGAGTTTCTGCTTGGGCGTAGTCAACACGGCTGGGTTGGGTTGATCAAGACTTGATAGCTGACCACCACTGCTGTACTCATTGGCCATAAACTGGCAGTTGGCAACACCTATCTGTCCGACCGTACAGATTGTAGGGGCGGGTTCGTCGATGGAACTGCCTTTATTGTTAAAGCGATAGTTTACGATAAATTGCGGATTGACCACGGCCATACGGTCTTTTGTGGTGACTGTGGGAGCGGGTTCTTCTACGGATTGGTTGTAGCCGGGACTGTAATAGACGGTAACGAAAGCGTGATGATCCTTGCAGGTGACTGTTCCAGCAGGACGGTCGATGTCCTGGTTCTTGCTCATGGGGTCGCCACTGAACTGCTTGGAAAGGAACTGAGCCTTGACCAGACCGAGGCGGTTCTGCACGGCTACCGTGGGGCAGGGTTCGTCGATGCCAGGCGGGTTATGATGACCGCCCTGATTGGTGGAGTTGTATTTTAAAAGCCATGCGTCGTGTTTATCCTTTCCGCCGGCTACAAACTTGATCAGTCCGGCATAGATGCGCTCCAAGGTTTTTTCGCAAAGAGGTTTATTCCTGGTAAAGATGCTATCACCTTCATCCTGCAGGTCGAGGACTTCACGGACGGGCTTCCATGGGCGGTACTGGTCGGGGAAGAGGGTTCTTCCGTCTGGAAAAACAGACGGCACGGTGGCCTTGGCGTGGGTCTGAGCGGGGAAGACGACGGGGAGGCCCTTGCGGGCGAACTGACCGAAGAAACGCTTGCGGGAAGTATAGGCTCCGAAGTCGGCAGCATTCAGCAGTCGCCAGTCGAAGTTGTAGCCATACTGACATACATGCTTCACCCACCGGAGATAGTCGGAACCTTTGTGCTTTGACACGGGGTGTCCGTTCTCGTCGAGTTTACCCCAGCACATAAACTCCTCCACGTTCTCAATCTGGATGTAATCGGGACTGATAGCCTCGATGTAGCGGAAGAGGTGTTCGGCCAGTGTGCGACTGTCAGCATCGCGTGGCTGGCCACCCTTGGCCCGGCTGAAGTTGGTGCATTCCAGTGAGGCCCATAGTACGACATGCGCCCGTGGATGCTTCCGCTTCATCTTCTGCAGGTGACGGACCAGCGGAGCGAGGTCCAGCGTGCGGATGTCCTCGGTGAAGTGTAGCGTATGCGGATGGTTGGCAGCATGGCTCTTGATGGCGTTCTCGTCATGATTGACGCAGGCTATCACCTTGGCGCATTTCCTTCCGTTGATCCTTGCGTATTCCACACCGCTCGAAGTACCTCCTGCACCGCAGAAAAGGTCGATGTATAACAGTTCTATCTTGCTCATATCTCCAGTCGTTAGTCAATCATTTTTTCAATCTGTTGCTTCACGTTGTTCCAGTGCCTACGCTCAGGCAAGCATGCACCTTTGATCATGGTGATCAGAGAACGGAGGTCACTCTCATCCATGAACAGGGTAAATCTTCCGTTTTCTTTTTGCAGTTTCATTCCTCGTTGTTTTTATAATTCTTGAAAATGACTTCTTTAATCGTTCCACCTGATGCCTTTTTTAGCTCATCCAACGATTTGGAAACACTTTCCTCGACTTCAGAGATGACGGCCTTCAACTGTTCGGCTTTCTCAAACTGTTCGTCCTCGATCAGCTGATGGAAAGTGACTTTCATCTCTTTCAATTCTTTGATATTGTTCATCAAGTTGTTCGCCAGTTGCAACGTGAACACTTTAGCCAGAACAACTTCCATTTTCCCTGCTTCCTTATGCAGATAGCGCATATAGAAGAAAGCCGTGATTGCCATGAAGGCCGTTGCCACATAGGCAAGCATGGAAACAACGGTGAGTATAATATGTAATGTTTGCATAGCTGTTGTTTTAAGAGTTGCTGTTTGGTCGATGTAATACAGCGGCATACATGACGGTTATGACTGGTGTAGCCATTTCAGCGCCTGCCAGGTATTCCATGACGAGCGCACGGCGTCGTAGAGCGCGTCGTGAGCATCGCTTCCTCGAGTGTATTTCTCTGGAAGAGGGTCAAATATCTTGTAAGCATCGCGGTTGCCGGCAAGGACCTGGCCGGGAAGTACAATGCCATTGGCCATATTATCATGTCCGTTCAAGCTACGTTCCGCCTCTACAAACGCGGCTTCGAGGATGATGGTGCGGCAGTCGCGGAACTGCTGGTAGGGGAACGTCAGTTGCAAGTCGTACTTCCTGCAGATATTTCGGAGAATAGCCGCATCAAAGTCCATTCCCTGGCACCAGAGACATACACTCTTTGCGTTCACGATTTTCATCACTTCATCTATCCAGTGAAAGAAGCGTACAAACACCTCCTTGACGGGTTCTGGCATTCCGTCTGTTACAGCTTGCTTGGCTGCGTCGCTACGCTGGCTCCACCACGCAACGGTCTGTTGGTCGAAGTCGAAGCCGTCCACAACACATGTACGGAGATCAATATGTTCGTTGAAAACTATATTGCGGTCGGGTCCCAAGTCAAAAGGGTCATCCTCTGAATCACGCAGCCATGCCACGGCTGCCACTTGCATGACGGCGGCATTGGCAGTTGTCGCCACCGTTTCAAAGTCGAAAGTAATGTCGATGTGATTTTTCATAATTTCATGTTATTATATTCTTCATTAGTCAGTAACATCCAGCGTCCGTTGCGGTCCTGACAAAGCCAGTCACCAACACGTCCCCTTATCGGTAGAGGACCGTCGCTTCTGACGTCGCTGAGCATGTGGTAAATCACTTCGTTCGGTCTGTCCTGCATCTTGTAGCATCCAACGACGCATGGTATTCGCATGATGTCCGTAACGTTCTTGCCGATTTGGACTGTTTGCTTGAAGTCTGTCATAATACATCAGTTTGTTGTTCAAATTGATAATCATTGATAGCTATACTATTTAATTGTAGACCTGTTATACCTATAAGAAATTCTTCCCCTCGTCAAGTCGTATGGCGACAGTTCCACTTCCACCCGGTCTCCGGTCATCACACGAACATGGCACTGTCTGATGCGTCCAGAGATGGTTGCGAGGATAACTATACCGTTATCGAGCGTCACCCTAAAGCGTTCGCCACCAAGATTGTCCGTTACAACCCCGTTTGTCACGATATGATCTTGTTTACCCATGTCTCACTTCGTTTTTTTTCCAAAATCCCTGTCAACATCATTCGCTTTCTTGCCCTATGCTTCAATTCCCTTATCTGTTCGTTCAGAAACTGATGCTCTGGAGATCCAAAAGGTGCAAAGTCAAGTTCGATGCTGAGCGCCCGCAGACGGTCGTAATACGGCGAAGACTCCGGAATATGCCGAGTTTCGCAGATGTCGTTAAAGATGTCATTTGTCTGTTCCATATCCATGAAATTAATTGAGGGGGTGGCGAGGATCGAACTCGCGCTCTCGATAGTGTACTTTTACAAGGCGGCCTACACCAAAACCGTTTACCCTAAAGCTCTTGCCGCTGAGCTACACCCCCGTTGTAAGGAGAGCACATCCGGCTCTCCTTGATTGAGCTCTCCGCTGAGAGTGCGAAAAAAAATAATCATTATAGAAACTGCCCTCGCGGGTTTAGTACGTTGAAATGTTGTACATGGTTTGTTCGTATGGTTTTATTTATCATAACTGCGGTTAGTGTTATTTGAACCGACGTTCCTCCATGATGTGGTTATAAAAATCTGACTGTACACAAACGCTTTCCTTCGAGATGGCAATCAGCTGTCGTGCTGCAGCCTTCTGTTCATCTGGCAGTTTGTCCGTGAAAGTTTTGTCCGCCATACAGTCGTTGAGCATCCGCCTGATATTATCTTTGCGCTGAGCTACAGACTGCGACCAGTTGCGCATTCGCTCTATCTCCCTTACACAAGCACGTCGGTAGGCTTTCCACGCCGCATGCCTTGACGGTCCGCGATAGATCCACACCGCCTTTCCTGTTACGCATGATTTGCGTATGACTGTAAAACCGTGCATTTTAATCATTTTCATTGTTATTGATTTCAGGATCTATTTCTGGTGCTGCCTGCACATAGTCCTTGTCGCCTTCATGTGCCGGGTCGTAGAAATGGCGCGGCACCTGACTTTTCCTGTAGAAGTAATACACCCTTGGATAAGGAGCTTTCCGAACCAGCTCCCTCGGCAATCGTGAACCCTTGTCGTCAAGCGATATGCTATATCCATCGCTGGATCGTGGATATTGCCATGTTGCGCACTGTCGGAAGCCACGTTCACGGTCGGACGGTGTTAGCAGCACCACAGGCGGATCCACCACATAGATACTTGTTCGGATATAGTCGGCGAGATTGTCGCGAATGCGTTTATAGGCAGATTTGATGGTCTTCTCACCAACGGTAATACCGCAGTAGTCGAGCAGTGATATGGCGAGTTCACGCTGTGCGATAGGTGTACCGAGATGTCGGTTATCAGCGAGATAACCTGCAATCCACAGTGTGAACTGTTCGTCCTTGGAGGATGCCAATGCCTGCCGGAGCAATGCCCGGCTGTCCTTTGGCGGGCGTATCGTCTCGTCTGGCAACTGGAAAAACAGTTGCGTGCAACCGAGCAACAGGTTACGTGCCTCGTTCAACAGCGACGGACTGAGGTTGCGGGCAATCTCCTTCAATCCCTCCTTACGGAAGTCATCTGCAGGCACATGGGCCGGTCGCGAGCCATCCATCGGACGGGGGTGATACCAGTCTCCGACAAGCAACTGATAGATACGTCGGCTGGTGGAGTCACTGGAGAGGTCGAGCTGTTCGTTGCTGGCCACCACGAATTTAGGGAGGTCGTCACCTTGCAGCTGCACTGAACCACGATAGAGTCCGCGAGAAGTGAGCGAGAGTGTGCAGTTATAAAGTGTGTTCGGTGAAAAGCCCTGCGGCAATTCGTCGATGGCCACGATGTTATGCAGCCCCGGTACCACCTTCTCCGTTTCCTGCGTCAACTTGATGTTGCCGTCTGTGAGTGCCTTACCGTCGATTCTCAGAACGCGGCGCACCAATGACAGCAATTCAAGGATGGCCGTCTTTCCCGTGCCTCCGGACGCCAAATCTTCACGTCGCGTGCCGTTGTCAGTGATATGGATAAACTGCTGACGGTTGGCCGAACGATGACGGACGAGCGCCGACCCGAGGGCATGGAGCATGGCTATGAGATACATATCCTGCATCTGCTGTTCGGTCTTGGTGAGTTGCACGCCTGCGGCCTCCTTCTCCCAGAAGATGCGAGACACATTCCACAAGAAGCGGAAATGGACGGGCATTTCATTGATGGGCTTGTCGATTACGAGACGGTAATGCCAGAGCGACTGCCACAAGTCCCAGCGCATATTCTCCTGCTTCCATTCGTCCTCCGTCTTTGATGAAGACATGATGGTCTCGTGTTCAATGCGCTTGCTCTCATAGAACGGCGCCACCTCAACGTGCCACAGTTGCGGCAACGGCTTGAAATCACCTTCAAGGATAGCCTCGCTATTGGTCATCCATTTCATCTGCGAGTAAGGAATCTTTGTGATACTCTTCGCATCTACGCGAACGGCAGTGTTCTGGAAGAAGAAATGATCGAAGTCTTCGCCAAAACTTTTCTCGTTGATATCCACCTGTTCAATATTCTCCATGATGCCCTGTTCCAGTTTGGCCGAGTAGATCGACCTGCTAAGTGCGCCCTTTGCGTCGTTGCACTCCTTGTGCGCCTTCAGCCATTCAGCCATGAGTTCTCGGGCCTGCGACACCAGTTTGTTGCTTCCCTTCTCGCCGGGGAATAGTTCAATGTAAGTGTTGTCGTTGCCCAACAGGAAGTAGCGTGAAAAAGAGTCCTTTCCTTGCTGCACATATCGGCGCACCATGCCACGGGCACGAAGGAACACTGGTGTGTTGCGGAGGTCGAATTTATAGCGGGCGCGTTCCGTGCCGTCTTTGTCTTTCCGGCTGCTTTCCCACTGCCAGAACTGGCATGTAGGCGTGTCAAACAGAGCCGACTCGAACCAATCCACGGGATCATCGTGCTGAATCTCCTCGGGCATCATGCGCTCTACCTCCGCAAAGCGCGTCACGAAGTCGGTGACATCCTTTAGCGGTTTCCGTCGCTGTCCTGTCTGTTGCTGTGATACAGCAACATACCCTACAAGTTCCTTGGGGAGACGGAGCCAGCGCACCTGCGGATTGTTGAGAGCGATGGCCTGACTTGCCGCTATGCCCACGGCATCCTCGTCGTAGCACACATACAGGCCACCCTCTTTCGTGACCTTCAGCAGTTTGGTGATAAGCGACCGCAGCCACCTGTTCGGTTTGTTCTTGCGGTCAAAACCCGCCTGCTCAGAGTGCAGCCATATCACATGTGCATTGCTGTGGGAATAGACGGCCATGGCGTCTCTTGGCCCGGAGCAAAGCACGACTCGCTCAAAGCGCACCTTACTGGTTGTCTTGCCGTCCTCGTCCTTCTCAAACTCAAACTTATGGTACTCGTCTATCTCGTCCAAACGGGAGTTCTCAATCTTCAACTCGCGGTTTGCGATGCGCAGTGCATCGGTCAGCTGTGCGTCGGCATACCAACGGTGTTCAAGGTCGGCACCTTCCTGCAGGTTCCACCACGTCCACTTGTATTGTCCGTTAGTATTCCTTGGTTCGTATTTCTTCCACCCCCATTCGTACTCAAAGATGAAGATAGGATAATTTCTCGTAGACTTGATAACGTGCACCACAGCACCACCCTTCCCGGGCTCCTTTCGCAGGAAGAAACGGCTCAGAGGCTTCACATCAAACAGACGTTGCACCTCCTCGCCCCACGCACTTATCGTCCGCGTCTCGGCTTTCTCAGGGCCACGGTAGAAATCCTTACCTAAAGAACATCGGTAGAGTGGTTCGCCGGAGTCAGGATCAGTCTGTGTAATCATATCGCCCACTTGTATTTCAGCGATATCACCTCCCTTGCTGGCATCCGACTTTCGTGCACGGCGCACGGCCAGTTCCAGTCTGAAGCCAAGTGCCTTCAATGCCTGCTCCGTCCATTGCCCCGGCTCGTAGCGAGCCTCGCCGTCAGCCATATCGGCATATTGCGGCTGCTGCTGACAAAACTCATTCCACCCGATGAGCGACGTTCGCAGATTGTCGTATTTTGTTCCGTCTTCTCCGGCTGGCAGTTCCACGTCGCAGCGTGTGGCCAATTCATCCATCACACGCGGAAAATCCTCCTTCGACACCTGTCCCGCAGGGAGTCCCATCAGCCTTGCTGCAAGTTGTATTGCCCCGTAGCCTTCCTGCCCGCAGGCGAAGCACTTAAATCCAAGGTCGGATGCGCCCTTCCGGACCACCTTATCAACGACCAGTGAAGGCCGGTGGTCGTCGTGCCACGGACAGATGTATGACGCCGACGTGTCCCCGTCACGTCGCGGAGCATACCCCCACCCTCGCATTACCTCCACGAGTGGCAGGCTGTTTAATATGTCGAACCTGCTTTCAGTCACGGTTTCTGTAATAATTCGTTACGCAATGGTTCCAACAATGCGCGGTACAACACGCGCTTCTCGTCTGGTATATCTTCCTCCTCAATGCTTGCCAGGAGGAAATAAGACGTGGGGATTCCGAACACCTCGCAGATTCTCTCCACGGTACTTTTAGGCGGGTAAGCCTTGCCCGTCTCGAGATTGCTGACAGCCGTGAGGCTCATGCCGCATCGTTCAGCAAGCTGCGTCTGTGTCATACCATGCTCCAGCCGGAGCGTCTTGATTGCTTGTCCTGTGTCCATTTTACTTATCGTTTTAGCGGCAGGGGGCGGATTCGAACCGCCGCTCATGCGAGTGTTACTTGCCCGTTGCACCTACAGATGGTGATAGGTACCGCCTGCCTGTTCAGGCCACCATCCGCTTACGGGTCTTTCCCTGCCGGATGCCCGTCTTTCCGGGCTGTCATTCCCACCTTTAAAACACGGATATTAGTGCAGACATGTTATTTCTTTCATCCCTCCCACCGTTCATTGCCCGGTAGTTATATCCTGCTGTCCATGCCGTGCTGACGGCCTGTGCCATCTCGCGAGCGATATCGGTGTCGATGCCGAGTTTCACGGCATTCGTAAACCAGTACGCCTTGTACAGTTCACACGCCTGGCACGCACGTTCATTGAGGATTGTAGTTTTATTCACTTTTGTTTTGTCACCTTGTATTTCTCTTCCAGCATTTTGAACCCCTCTTCCATTTCCTTCCGCTTTTTCTCGTCACGCTCTGTTTCTATTTCAGCAAACAGATCGTTATACTCCTCTTCGGCGTCAGGATTCATTTCTATAGCTTTCCGCGCCGTTTCGTCGGAAAGTTCATCGTCGTTAATAGTGTCAACGATGGCATTCCATGCAGCGTTTACGCGGACACTATTTTCGACATCTACACCCACAAGGTTCTTCTCGTTGCCACATACAGTTCTGAACTTAATGCCCTGCGCTTCACACATAAAGATAAAGTTGAGCGTCATTTTCCTCAAATCAGCATATTGAAACTCTACCGACAAATCTACTCCATACTCCTTTATGAATCCTAAAAAGAAATCGTAAAAATGATGCTGCATAAATGACAGGAAATACAAGCATACGGCAACTTTCTGAATTGTCTGGATGTCATCCTTTTGCCCTGATGCCACCATATCAGAACGATGCTGTATCAGATAATCGCGTATGGCAACCTCCATCGGCTCGATTTTCGACTCTATATTACCGAATGCCTGGTTGACATAATCCATGAACAACATCTTGCTTACCCGTTCATTCTGCCCGACGGCATACTGTTTGTATTTTCCAAACTCCCGATTCAGCTTTCGCCAATAACCTTCCGTCTTAGAATAGCGTGCTATCAGCTTTTTGTCATTCAGCCAATCATAGAAGCTCTCTATTACGTAATATGCAGCATAGTTGATGGCATGCTGTCGGATAAACCTCATACGTACACTCTCGGCAATATCTTTCAGTTCCCTTATCGTCAATTTGACCCCTTCGTCCGTGTATCTGAAATGCCTTATCTGCCCCCAAACTATCATGGCTGCAATAGCCTCCTGTTGTGGAATGCCCATGCTCTCAGCAAATCCAGCCTTGATGGATCTCGTTCCACCCCTCCGTACTATTTCCGCCTGTATGGCTGCATCCATGCGTTCTATCTCTCGCACAGTCTTGTCTGCCACGATTTCGGTGTTAACCACACCTTGTATCCTACTCATCCTTCATCTCCTTCTTCAACCTTTCAATCGTCTCACATAAGGAGGCAATGCTCTTATTATATTCAGCTTTCATCTGTTCCATCATCTCATCCTTTTCCTCCAGACGCTTCCGCAGGTTATCCACGAGAGTCTGGTAGCTGGCCACCTGTTGTTCGACCTCAGCCTGTTGCGCTTTGAACAGCCAGTAATATTCTTCCAGCTGCTTGACATTATCAGCAGCCTTCTCGTATTCTTCACTCAGACGGTTCAGCTCTATCTGATACGGATTGTTACCGAACATGGCGGCAATCAAGTTCCTAAAATAGCGCCTTACGCGTTGTTTTGCTTCCATTTTTGTTTACTTTTTCCCAAATTTGTTGTAACTTTGGGGCAAAGATACAACTATTTTGAAAATAAACAAGGCGTTTTAGGATTTTTAACCCCAATTTTGTTATACTTTATCGTTATGAAAAAAATAAGACTGAACACCAAACTTGTCAGCAGCCTAAGCAATGTGCTTTTCATCCCGGCTGCAGAGATTATTGTTGCATCAAAAATATCCAACACCACGTACTACAGGATCATGCAGACGCCTGTCACCATCAGCATCCAGCAACTGCTGGGCATTGCCAACGGCCTGCACATCCCCGTGCGTCGGTTCTTCTCTGTCGGCGACGCCGACATTATCGGGAAATACGAAGACTACGTAATTGAACCTTATCAGCCGTGCCATTACGACGAAAATGAGATGCGAAGACTGGTTGACTCCCGTCCAGATGCCACATGGAAGAAAGCCGCAAAGGCCACCGGTATGAGTTATTCACGGTTGCGCAACTCACTGATGGCCATCACGCGTACACCTGTCATGCGGTTTCTAACAGTGTGTGACACTTTTGGTGTTGACCCCTTCACTATTTTGGTTGATCCAAACCCAGAGCCAAAACAGAATCAAAAACACCGCCGCAAGCATGAAGAATCAGACGAAATACGCACACTTCGCGAAGACTTGCGAAGACTCAGCGCAACCATTGACGAGCTCACAGAAAAATACAAGGCATTGATGGAGGCCCATCAGGCCCTCGCCAATCGAATCAACGTAAATATCGGCACCATCAACGGAAGAAATATTGGAATTGCCGCCGAACCGCTGGAGTCGAGGTAGACAAAAAAAAGCGTCCCCGCGCTATCACAGCGAGGGGACGCTCCAACTCAAAAAATCACTAAGTTATGACCTATTTCGCAAGAAATAGTCGGCACAAGCCGAAACAAAGTGAAGGTTTTACGTGCGTGTGCGCACGTTGTATGTATAATGTGTTTTACAACCCTCCGAACTGCTCGCCCTTTTCCATGTAGGCGATGAGTTCGTGGAGTTCGTTTAGCACTTCGTCAAAGACCTTGGAGTCGCGTATCTCCCGCAACTCCGAGGATTCTATGAAATTATAGAGTTCCTGAAAATCGGCTTTTGTGCCTGTGATTTTCAGCGTCGCCGTATAGTCTTTCTTCGGCGGATGAGTGGTAAAGTCGGTGGTCATTGTTATATTTCTCCTTTCTCTTGCCATTCATTGACCTCCGGTCGAGTCTGCTCACGCTCGGAAGTGTTGATGCAAGCAACACTCTTCTCTCGCTCAATCATAGACTTCCATTTATCAACGCTATATCCTTCGTCGGTCTTTACGCCGAGGAAGGTGCAGCGGAAGCCGAGGCCATCTGGAGCGGCCCAGAACTGCAGGGCGGCCATGTTGCCGCGATGGGTCAGCTCCTCCGGGTAATCCTGTACGTGCTTCACGGCCTTGTCGTAGGCATCCATGCCGCTGTCGGCAATGATGTTGCCCTCGAAGGTGGAGGTGGTGATATAATCGTTGCCCTTGGTGGCAAACACCATCAACTCCAGGTCAAGCTCCACATGATACCAGCCACGTCGCGGCTCACTGAGTTCAGCCATGCGTCGCTGCTTGGCGGCTTCTGCCTGACGCATGCGCTCTGCCTTGGCTGCCTCGCGCTGCTCCTTATAGATACGCTCGTGCTCCTCCAGTGTGTCGGCCAGGGCGGGATGAAAACCAATCTCCCATGCACCACAACCCGTGGTGCGGAAACCGGCATAGGTGCGCGGCTTACCACTTGGATAAGTGCCGAAACCGTTGCGGAACAGGTCGTGGATTTTCTCTGCCGTCCGCTCGTTCACGACGATGCACTCGGTGGAGTTCTTGCGTCCGTAAGGATGCCAGGTGTTAATCACTGCAATAGCTTCGTCAGCCGAATGTGCTATTGCCTTGTGGGGTACATACGTGTTACCGTTGTTGGCGCGTCCGCCGTAAGTGATAAAAAATACGTTTGTCATTGTCTTAACTGTTTAACCGATCAGTCCGGGGTCTTAATAAATTATGATTTTGGTCGTAGCTGCTGCAAAGATACGATGATTATTTTATTCTTGCAAGCGTTATTGAATATTTTTACAGTTCAATGTCCGATGGCTCGACGACGTACTGGTACTCGTCGCGTCCTGTCTGCAGAAAAATACGGCGCCTGTTTGCCTGCTCTTCCGTTGCGCACGACTGGATAAACCTTCGGTCTCCGTCGGGAGTAATACACCACAGATGGAAACGCTGTGATTTGGGTTCACACATACCCCTGTAATCGGGTTCAAGCAGATGAAGATCACCATGCTTGTCATAGACCTTGCGTCCACCATGGTAGGTATCTTTATAGTTCTCCCAACGGTGCATGGCATCGTTGAACACCTCGTAGTTTACGCGCCGCTCAAATGTAGCGTGCTCGTCGCAGAAGCGATGCGCCTCCTGGAAAGTCATCTCCCCATCGAAGATCTGCTCCTTCGGGCAGTATCGGTAAATCTTAAAGTGATATTTCTGATTCATGGTCTTTCGGATTTATTTGTTGCAAAATTCTATACTGCATCCTTGCAGGATAAGCAAGGGGTTCATGTTCAGCGCCTTCGCCATTTTCACCGCCATTTCCTGCGTGATCCGGCGGCGGCCATGCAGCAGTTTATAGACGTTCATTGGGTGCTCGCCAATAGCATTGGCAAACTCCTCGAAAGACATTCCTCGAAACAGCATTACTGCTTCAACAAGCCTTCCAGTCGTTATCTCTCCTTGATACGTTCTCGTCATGGTTTATCGGATTTAGCTGTTATCTTACTGTGATGTTGACCAGTTGCGAGTCGATAACCACACCGGCATCCTCGCCGCCCCAGGTGATAGCCCGTACAGGTACAAGCGTCTTATCGCCAGTTTCGGGGTCGCATTTGAAATCGACCTCATAACCGAGCTTGTCTGACACGGAGAAGTAGATGGACCACTCGCCAATGTCGTAACACTCAGGACCACATATATCCGTGGCCTCGTTTTTCTTTGACTTGCTGAGTTCGGACAGTAAATCATTGAGGATGGCCACCTTTCGGATATCAGCACCCTCAGACTTGAATTTGCAGATGATTGTCTTCATAGTCGTATTCATTTAAATTGGTGTAATTCGTGTTCGATAATCTCCAGCCCGCGTTTGCGGGCTTTGTCGTAGAAGTCCTGCCTGACCGCTTCGGTCGGGAGCCACGCCAGTGTACGCCGCTCCCGTCCGTCTTTGGCCCGCAGGGTAAGTTCGTAGATACCTGTCATCGTACAACATGAGTATAAATACGTTCTGAAAGGATTCTCTTGCCACTGTGCCAGAAATCTTCGCACCAGTAACGGTCATAGCCAAAACTCTCGTCTTCAACATGGTTCTGTTCCCAAATGTTGCAGCCGTAATGTTCGGCTGGCGTTTTCTCGGACGTATTCAGCACGCTCTGCTGGGCTAAATGCCCAAGTTGCTGCCACTCTCGGACGGCGGCTTCTGCCATCTTAATACTCGGCACTTCTGCCAGCACCTCTTGTTTATCACTCAGCTTACCACCGAATGCCTTGATTCGTATGATTTGCACTTTCTTGATTCTGTTTGCCATAGTCATTTCGTTTGGGTTCGTTCAACCTTTTGTTTTTTCTTCTCTTTCTCTACCATTGCTGCCATATCTTCGATAATATACTGCGCTGCTTGGTGTTCTCTGTTTTTGAATTTCATAGTCAGCTTTAATTTTATTCTATTGGAAAAACATAACGCCCATCAGAAATAACAGTCCCCACAGGAACCAAGTCTATGTGTGGAGGGCAGCTATAGTGGCCGACGGTAAAGCAATATTGGCGCAACGGCTGTACATCTGCACTAAATGTATAGTCGTCCACGTCAAACAGTTGTCCGTTTTTTGAGATCATATAATTTTGCTGTTTGCAAAATTGCTTGATTTCATCAAACTTCATTTCTCTATACTGACTTGAATGAGGACATATCCACACCCATGCCGTTGTTATTTTAGCCATTTCGTTTACAGGATTTAAGCGTCGATAACTTGTTGCACATAGTCGATGACGTCACTCTCCAGACTGTCGATGGCCGACTGGAGATTGTCGATGTTTTCCTGCATGGCATCGCCACGCTCACCCATTTGGATGCCTTCGGGCAGGTTGTCGAAGGCTTCCTGTTCTTCGTCCATGACGGCCTCGATGCCGTCTTTGATTGTTCCAAGCTGGTCGATTAGGTCTTCCAGCTGCTTACGTCTTGCTTTGTTCATAGTCGCTTATTTGTTTAAATTTGTTTAATCTTTCTGTCCTCAGCACCAGCAGCGATCCTGGCTCTAAACACTTCATCAAAGCGTTTCTCTCTATTAGACCTGCGCCCTTTCGTGTGATTGATCAGGCTCTTTGCCTTTACGATGCCCAGTAGGTCGTCTATTTCCTTGATGTCTTTGAACGATTGAACGACGTCTCCATCGTTCTGTTCCATGCAAACCTCTGCGAGAATCGGCATGGCATCTGACTTGATATGCTTCATAGTCGCTACTTGTTAATGTTAAACCACATGAAAATGTACGAGCTCAAAGCGTTCGCCGGGCTTTACTTTCTGCCCGGCTTTCGCTCTTACTGCTTCTTCCCTGTCCTTGTAGAGAGGGTCAAGAATCTCATGATCAAAGTCGCCATGTTCGTCTGACCAGATTTTTATTAAACCGTGTACTTGCATAGTCGTTACTTGTTTTGTCTGACAAATTTTAGTTTATACATGCAGATAATCACTTGATTTAGAAATTTCTTCTAAACCCCAATACAACGCCACGTTTACTCGCGGGGAATCGCATCCGTCATAATCACACCACACTGTGATTGACAGGTTTTCTTTCAAAAACTTGATCAATTCTTCTTTTCCCATAGTTTTTTATGCTGTTAGTTTGTGATACTTTTTGTCAATCTCACGAAAGCGTTCCATTGTACGCTCTTCGTTCACAAAGGGATCCCAGTTTGCTTTACAAAACTCCCTTGCTGCTGTATGAATGTCTATAACACCCGCAACATAGTCCCAATACAAAGACTCATCAAGCGTGGGGATATTGTAAGCACCTGTTGGCGTTTTCAGCGGACAGTCAACCCATGGACTGCCTGCCGCTCTCAGTTTTTTGCGACGCTCTTTATATCGGCGCAGCAATGCTTTAGCTTCATTCTTCATTGTTCGTAACATTCGTTTAATCGTTTTTTATTTGCATCCGCACTTCATCAGAGCGAGGAGTACGAGGATAGCGAAAAAATAATTCTCTGGCATGTTGTTTGGTTTTAAGTTATTGAAAAATCAGATGTTCAGGTTCTGAAGTGTGTCGAAGTCTTGCCGGTCGTCTATGACCCAGATAAAGTCGCCGCCATCAGAGGCGCGACCTTCGGTTTCATCCCAACCGATATACATCTGACACCTGTTCACACATTCACAAATCATGTCGTATTCTTTTTCCGTCAGCCCGGTAATAGAGACACGACCATCTTTTCTAAATTTTGTTGTTGCCATAATGATTTTGAGTTTTGTTGATTTATTGTTTTCTTACCCTAACCATCCATCCGTAGACTGTACTAAAAAGCAGTTCGCCTTTTAGATGATAGTCATGTTCCAGTTCTTCCTGCACTTGTTTAGCTCCACTTTCGGTGCCACCATAGTAGAACTCGTAGGCATCGTTTTCGAGCTCAAAACTTTTGTGTCTTCTCTTTGCCATAATTTTACGCTGCTTGCAGATAGTTATACAATTCCGTTGCGGTCTTGTAGCAACCGTCGAGCTGCGGACGGCGCTTGCCACGAGTGCGGTAATACTGGCAGGTCTGTTCCTTGCCATTGATGTTGGCAATAACCTGCTGCAGGTTATGCACGGTGCGCAGGTGGATGGCGATTCCGTAGCGGCGGCAGAGGTCAACCACATCAGAACCGGCAATGCTCTCGCCGTTCTTGAACTTCTCGGCCTCCTGCGTCAGTCGCTCTTGCTCCTGGCGTTCTTCCTCGGCACGCTTGCGGGCTTCCTCCTCGCGAGCTTTCGCGGCGGCTTCTTTGCGCTGGCGGTCTTCCTCCTCGCGCTGTTCCAATCCCATAGCGCGGATTTCTTTCAGTCCGGAGAGGATAGGTGACTGCACTTCCTCAAAAGCCTTGATGGTGGCGATGCTAATCCAGACGTTTCCCGTCAGCAGATAGTTCTCGTAGTCCTGAAAGCAGCGTACCTCAGCAAAGCGGGCGTCGCGGTATTTTTTCATGTCGTCATACGACTGTCGCCACGATGCCTTGCCCTGGGCTACCCTCTCTTCGGTCATGTGATTGAAAGTAATTGCTTCTTCGCTGTATGTGATGGCCATGTGCTCCTCGTACTCGCGGTCAATGTCCTCGTCGGTCTTCAGCAGGTATTCTTTCAGCATCCTGTCACTGATGGTGTGCATAGTCCGTATCATTACGACTACCTTGTCGCTCAACTGTGCATACAGGATATAGTAGTCGCTATCGTGTTCGTACCATACGGGGGTTTTCGCCTTCTCGTTGCTGATGCAGGGCAGCAGCTCGTGGATGTCAGTCAGTTCGATACTACGTCTTTTCGGCGTATTGCCGTCGGAGCCGATATAGTGGCACCAGAATTTCTTTGTTTGCATAATTGTGATTTTTGAGTTGTTTTATTCTTGAACGTTTGCATACAATCCTTCGCAGGCATCCCATGCACTGTCGATGATACTGCATAGGCCGTTCTCTATGCGCTCCTGACCTTCCATCGAAACCATGTTTTCGGTAAGGTCCTTCAGCAGGTCTGATCGAAACACATAGACATCATTGCCGTCCACGGCAAAGTCGAGTCCGATGCTCTTGCAGTGCCGTATTGCCTTATCGAGGCTAATGAAAGCCTCGTGCTGTTCCTCCGTGAAGTTCATAGCGTTCTTCAGTGCCTCCTGTTTTATGAAGCGCTCGTGTTCCTCACGCTGGGCTATACGCTGATCTATTCGCGCCTTAACATCGCGGTAGTCGTGTTCGGTATCGAGCACGGCCAACGAGCAGTGGCAGGGCACGTAGCGCTCTCCGGTTTCAGGGCAGTAGAAGATGTCGTCCTCCTTCTGTCCCGCCGCCTTATAAAACTCATTGTATTTGTAAGGCTCGTCGCCGTCGGCCACGGTAGCGTTCTCGTCGCGGGTAATGTAGTGGCATACTGCGGTAAGCGACTTAAAGTCGTCCTTGATGCCATTCTCCTTGAATGTTCCTCGCGGCTCGAATGTGTAGCCGCCATAAGTGAATTGTCTTTTTACCATAGTGTTTTTTGAGTTTTAATCCGTTTAAATTCGTTGTTCAATGTTTCTCACTATCTCCTTCGTATACATCCGTGGCCCGCTTCACGAGCAGGTCGCGGTTATGGTTAGAGAGTTCGGCATAGAACCGCTCGGCGGCTCCATACACGCTGTGTCTTTCGCAGATGCCGCACCATTTATTCCAGAAGTGCTGCCAGTCATTGTGGGGAGCGGAGAAAGCCTTCTGGCATTCCTCCTCGCACCAGGCGTTCCACATGTAGAAAAAGAATGAAGTGACGTCGTTTCTTTCTCGATTGTGTCGCTTGATGTCCTTGGCAAACTCATTGATGGTATAAGGACCGTCTGCTTTGTGACCATGGTCAAAGAACGCATGGAACACTGCAGCGTTAAACTGCATCGGGTAACGGTCAATCTCTTTCCCGTCCTCCAATGCCAACACGTCAATGGGAAACAGCCCATCGTCATTTATTTGAATAAGTGTATCAGGATAGTCCTCATGCCAGAACTGCTCAAGGGTTTCCCAAATATCATTAGTATCATACTCGAAGAAATACTGCAAATCGCCAACCTTTGCGATCAGCAGGTAGTTTGCTGTTGTTATCATAATAGTTGTTGTTTTAAAGTTTCAGTAATATGTCATCAATATCTCCTTCGTTCTCCCACCAGCCTTCTGGCAGGTCGTTGTCTTCTCCGTATTCTTCCAGCAGGTCGATCACCTTGCTACAGTCCACCACATCGCCAGAAGGAACAAGGTGCATCTTGTAGCACTTATTCATCTCTGCCTGAAGGATGGCCATGTCGTCGTCGTCCATTTGCTCACGAACGTAGTCAAGAGCCTTATCAAACTCCGATTTTTCTTCTTCCTCACACTCGTTGACCTCGTAGATGTCGTATCCGCTGCAGGCATCTGGGCTGGTGCAATACTGGTATGGGTTATTGTCGAGCTTTTCCTTTATGATTTGCTCGGCCTGCTCTGCTGTATCTGCATCCACATAGATGCGCTTGGTGACGCGGAAGTCCACGTCGATTGCAAACTGTTTTGCCATAACTAAATTCGATTTTTATTGTTTTAAATTTCGTTTTTGTAGCTTTCTCACAAATTTAGTGTTTAGAATGTGATTTTATCACGATAACGCTGCAAGCTCCCATTTTCCTGTTTCATTCTTGCGAGCAGGAAGAACTTGCGGCACGTCGGTAATCGTGGTGTAATTTTGCGTGATGCGTCGTGCCACCTTTTCGGCGGCAGCACGAGTGGAGTATATCTTGGCGTTATCGAACCAATCGTTATGCCACAGATGGCGTGATGTCATCTTGGTTACGTAACGATAACCAAACTTCACCACAAACCCTGCCGTGTGCTCTTTCTTTTCTCTTGGAGCAACCTTGCGACGGTGTTCCTCATAGAGCCTGTCGGCGCAACCACCATAAGCAAGCCAGATATCACGTTTCTCGCTTTTCAGTTCCTCCCACGTCTGGCGTAGTTCCTGTTCGCTGTGTACATATCGGTGCTCCCAGTGTGGATATTTCGTACACCAATGCAGGTCTATCGTCACATCTTCGTCTGAGGTGACAGCCTGCTCAAATCCTTTCAGGAAGAAGTTGCGGAACTGCTGCGCCGTGGTAGTATTGCAATGGCGGCCACTGATGGCAATGCCGGAATAATAACCCCAGTGCTTCTCTATCTCCTGCTCGGTATAGACACCCTCCTTGTGCTCATAGTCAGCGTATGGCTGTCCTACTCGTGTCTTCTCGTTATTGATGATGCGCTCCACCTCTGCCATGATTTCATCCTTGGTATAGGCGGGGAACGCCTTGAACGACTTTTTGACAACCCACTGCTGCCATGAGCGGCTGCGCCGTCCGTTCCAGTCATAGACGTTGTTGTCGCCCATTTCCACCATTGGAATGAAACGTCCGTCGTTCAGTTTGACGAACATACTGCGATACATAATCGTGTAACTCATATTCGTTTAATTTGTTTAATTCGTTGTTATTGATAAGAAGGCGAGCTTCCTCACGCAGCCACTTTGACGGGCTGGTGAGGGGTCTCGTTTTCACGTAGTTCCTTCTTGATCTTGCGGTCGAGAAGGGTGAGCTCAGTACGCAGTTTCATCAGCTCGCTTTCCTTACCCCACTTCAAGGTGAGGATGGTCGCGAGTTGCTTGATAGATGAACGGTTCCGTTCCATTTTTTCCTCCCATGCAGCGATGTCCTCGGGGATGTGCTGCAGGGCGAGCAACGGACACTCAGCGGCGAGTCGTTCCGACGTGTGGTTCAGTTTGCCGTTATTGAAATTCCACGCAATGAATCCACGCTTCACGTAGAAGCGGTTATCATAGAGCGGCTTGCCGTCTTTCTCACCCGTCTGCACCGTCTTCACTAACAACTGGAAGCCATAGATGCTGCCGATGGTCTGATAGGTGCCGTTGGTCTGCGTCTCACGGTCGATGCGCAGCAGTTCGTTGCCGATGGACTTGATGCGGTCTTTCCCGGCGGGAGCGTTATAATGGGATAACGTAATGTCGTTATAACAACTGCCGTCGCCATTCATCCGCATGGCCTTGTTGAAGGCTGCCAGGTCCTCGCGAGCCTCGCGGATGTCTCGCTCCAGTCGCTCGTTCTCTTTCTGCCAGAAGTCGCGCTTGGCCTCCTGCTCGTGTTGCTCGTTGTAGAAACTCTTGCGCTCTGCTTCCAGACCGGCAATCTTCTTCTCCAGTTTGGCCCGCTCCAGCAGGTCGGTGTTACCCGAGAGAATAGCCATATATTCGGCGAAGTTCATGCCCGTGTTCTCGTCCATCGCTCCCTCGTCGAGAGTGCGGATAGAGAGCTGTCCGCGCTTCAACTGACTGATGAACGTCTGCTTGCAATGTAACAGGTTGAACTTGTACGAGTCAAGGCTTCGCTCCACGGCATAGACAATCACATCGACTGTGTTGTCGGCATACAGGCGGGCCACCTCGTTACCCTTGCGCACAGCCCTGCCGTCACGCTGTTCCAGGTCGGAGGGTCGCCACGGTGTATCGAGGTGATGCACGGCGACGATGCGCTGCTGAGCATTCACACCCGTTCCGAGCATCGACGTGGAACCGAACAATACGCGGATGTTGCCTTTGTTCACCTCGGCTATCATCTGCTGTTTGGCTCGGTCGCTCTTGCACTCCTGGATGAAGCGGATTTCAGAGGCGGGGATGCCATACTCCGAAATCAACTTGTGCTTGATTTCCGAATAGACATTCCATCCGCCGCCGTTGCCCTGCCAGGTGCTCAGGTCGGAGAACACCAACTGCGTACCCTTCTGCTTGTCATACTTGCGGTAGTACGCTGCAATCTGCTTGGCGCACTGGCTGGCCTTATTGTTGGGATGATCCTTGTAGGTAGGGTCAATCATTCGCATGTCAAGCGACATCTTACGGGCGTGGTCGGTAGCATAGAGCATCTTCGCCTTCTTCTGCTTGTCGGTGGCAAAGGGGATGCCTATCAGGTCGAAGTTGCCCGTCTGTGCAAACTGCATCAGCGTCTCGATGTAGTCCTCCTGGTCGGGGGTGGGCTTCAGGTTCATCAGCATGCAGTTCTTCCGTGGGCGCTCAATGCCCACGTCCTCTGCAGTGCGGTAGTCGGTAATCTCGTTGTAGAACATGGCCAACTCCGGCACTTTGATGAAGTAACGAAAACGTTCCTTCAGCACAATCGAGTTGGTGATGCTGAACTCATATTCCTGCGACTTCTTGGTGAAGATAGCGGCCCACGCATCAAAACAAGTGATGCGCTGCTTTCGCAGTGCCATCGGTCGCAGATAGCGGAACAGCGAGTAGAGTTCCGTCAGCGAGTTCGTCACCGTCGTACCACTCAGGAACGTGGCTCCGAGGTCGCGGCCCGTGCGGTTCTGAATGGTGCGGATGGCCATGAGCAGATTGAAGGCCCGCTTCGAGCCCTCCGTATTGCCGATGCCGGCCACACGGTCGTGACGGGTGGTAAAACCGAGGTTCTTGAACTGGTGGCTCTCATCGACAAAGATATGGTCGATACCCATCATGGCAAAGTCCACCACGTCGTCGGTGCGCTGCCGGATAGCATCCTGCAACTTCTCCAACGCGGCCTCCTTGTTGCGCTTTCTTTGCTCCAGACCACGGCGCATCTTGGACGAGATGCCGTAGCCCAGCCCCTCCAGCAGACGGAGCGCATCGTCCAACTGCTGCAACTCGTCCTCGATGATTTCCTGCTGCACCTCCTGACTCTGAGGAATACGGCCAAACTGGTCGTGCGACATGATGATGCAGTCGTAGTCGTTGTTCTTCATCTTATTGAAGAACTCCACGCGGTTCGCTGCGCTGTAGTCAGCAGCCGTGGCAAACAGTATCTTTGCATCGGGGTAGGCCGTCTGATAGGTCTCGGCAATAGCACTCACATTGGCCTTCAGTCCGATAATCATGGGCTTGTGGCACATGCCCAGTCGTTTCATCTCGTGGGCAGCAATACACATGATGAGCGTCTTGCCACTGCCTACCTCATGGTCGCAGATGCCACCACCGTTCAATAGCAGCATCCATATACAATCCTTCTGCGAGTCGTACAGGTGGTCAACGCCGTACTTCTCACGTAGCCCTGCCATGTTCAGACCTGGGAACGTCTGGTGACTACCATCGTACTTCGGTTTCACAAAGCAGTTGAACCGGCGGTTATATTTGTCGGCCAGCCCGTCGCGGAATGCCTTGGGCTGACGCTGCAACCAATCTACATAACCCTGACGGATTTCCTCAATCTTAGCGGCGGCCAGTTGCGTTTTCTCAGGATCCTCGATTTTGATTTTGTTATAGTCATCGTCGTAAACGTACCGTCCGTCCTTGTCACGCTGATACTTCATCATCTTTGGCGTGGTGTTCAGCAGGGCGTGGGTCAGCAGTTCCATGCCGTCCTTGCTGTCCGTTGCCTCACTGCTCACGGCGTACTGCGTCCAAATCTTTTCATTGTGCCAGTTTGCACTCACGGCAAACTGGTCGATTATAGCTTCATACTTCACCGTCACCTTCAGCGGCTCGCGGCGCCACGACTTCTCCTCGTCGTCCGGCATCGAGAAGAAGTCGGAGGCAAACCGGCTATACACATCGGCATCCACCCAACGCTCACCCAGGTTGAAGTCCAGCTGAGCAAAGGGAATAGGAGTGGGAATGGCAGCTTCGAGCGCCTTCACTGCATCGTCATAACGTGTTCCCGTCATGCCGTTATTACGAATGCGCTCCAATTTCTCAATCACATTCCCGCTTACGAACTTCGCCTTAATCTCGTAGTCGTGGCTCAGCGGGTTATAGAACAACTCGCCCTGCAGTTCGTCTAAGAGTTGTTCTTCGTCCATGCCCGTCAGGCCCACCATATAGCCGATGTGCGGCTTGCCATACTCGTTCAGGCTGGCGGCCAGGGCCTCCTTCGCCGTGTAGGTCTTATTCTCGTCGGCGGCAGCAAAGGCAATAGGGCGCAGCATGATGTCCGCTTTCTGCCAGCGGCCATCCGTCTTCACCTCAATGCCCATCAGTTCCTTCGCCACGCGCTCCACCGTCTTGACGTTCTTAGCGTCGTGCAGATAGCCGTACTGCTGTCTGAAATAATCATAGAGGTTATTCAGATGTTCGCGCTTCTCCTTCTGTTCCGTATGCGTTTCCTGCTCCGTCTCATAGAGCGCGTTATATTCCTCCAATATGCCTTTCAGCAGCCGCTCCTTTCCGCTTTCTCGCTTTGCCTTGGGCTTCTGGGCGGCAGCAGATTCTTCACTCTTCACTCTTAACTCTTCACTCAGAAGGTTTGCCGCCAAATCAGCGGCCAACACATCGCGCATCTGGTTCGCAATCCCCGTCACCCCATCCTTATGCAGATAGGTGAATCCCGGCTTGCCGTAGGCATCCGTGTCGCGCTTCGTCTCGGTGGCAATCAGGTGGTCGGGCTTCATGGTGAAGTAGAGGTTGGTCGGACAGTCGTTGTCCGTATAGGTGGAGAGCAGCATCGTCTCGTCAAGCGTAGGCTCTCCCCTACCCTCCTGCTTCTGCAACACCAGCAGGTCGGTACCCACCTCCGTACCGGCATCCTTGAACAGGTTGTTGGCCAGACGGTAGGCACCAATCAGTCGGGCACTCTTCAATGCCTCTGCCAGTTGCTCCGTGTCGCGGTTCAGATAATTGCTTGTGATGATATAGGCCAGCAGACCGCCGTTGCGCAGGCAGTCCAGACCTTTCAGCACGTAGTAGCGGTGGATCATCCGTGCGGCATCCCGTCGCACCTGGCTCTTGCTGTTGCTATAAGCCGGGTCATACACCTTAATGTCGCCAAACGGAACATTCGTGGCCACGAGGTCGAACGTGCCGAGGTCAGTAGCAGGGATGGTCTCGAAACCCTTCACGCGAACATCCATATACTGCGAGAAAGCACCGCGCTGCAACAACAGACCTGTGAGTAAGTCCTTTTCGTAGGCCACCGTCTGCTGGTCGTTCTTATACTTCGACCAATCCATGCTGCACTTGGCAAACTCGCCGTTGCCAGCCGCAGGGTCAAGCACATTTGCATATTTCAGTCCGCCTTCCCAGATGGTCTGCATCAGATAGGACACCAGCACGTTCGGCGTATAGAACGCTGTCAGCGTCGATGCCTTCAATGATTGCATCCATGCCTTGAACTCCCGCTCATCCTTGCTGTTGTCGCGCAGCAGGTTATGAAGGCGCATCGTATCTACGAAGCAGTCCAAATCACTCGCTGCCCATGCTCCGGTGTCGAGCGGATTGAGGATAAACCCCAACCCGCCGAAGCCGGTATATTTAGCCATCAGGCCCGTATAGTCCTCCTTGCCTGAAAAGGCTTGTGTCAATGCCGCGACATTGTCGCGTAGTCTCTGTAATTTCGTTGCCATAACTATTGATTGATTTTGAGTTTCATATTTTTTAGCACATGTACGTGGTCTGCCAGTCAGCACATGACTCTTCGAGCGTGGTAGCCCTGAACGATAGCGGGTTGCCACCACAGAGCGTAAACAGATGGAAGTCATCGCCACGATAACCGCTCTTGAAACCGGCTGTCCATGCAGCATAGTTGTGCATGATAGCGTCCATCGTCACGTTGAAGCCATTATCCTTGAACTCCCGGACAATCTCACGCGCCTTCTCTGGTGTCAGCACTCGCACATCAGGCAGGTAGATATCATATTCACGATACGGAAAGCCGTCTCTCACATCCTTGCCGCTTGCCTTCAGTTGGTTCAGCGTAGGCCAGTCGCTCTGCTTCCATTCGTCCGTAAATGCTTCGATATACTGCATGGTTTCCATTTTCACTTTTATTTCCCAATTCCACGGCAGAAAACATTCCTGCCCCTCGATAACAAACCAGTGGGAATCGGAGGTCTGTCTCGTTGTTCTAATGTCTTTCATAATTGTTTATCGTTGTTAATTACTTTCGTTGATTCCCCACAAGGCTTTCCTTTGCCCGTGGATGTCGTAATACTCGCCGGTATTCAGCGGCTTAAAGATATGCCCGCCGTGTTTCTTCACCCACTTGCGGAAGTCACGACGGTTAATGGTCCAATGCGCTCCCGTTTCCATCACCTTCGCCTTCTTGTCGTGCATGTTGTGAAACACGTTGAACTTCCTACCATACTTCACAACTACTGCGTGAAGCAGGTTTCTTTGCCAATATTTTTCTTTTGCATTCATAGTTGTCGTTTTAAGTTAAAGTATTATACCATGCCATCCGACCGAACATGTTTCCTATCAGGCGGGTGGCCATTTCGTAATAGTTGCAAAACATCTCTAACCGTCCGTAAGTCCAGATGCCTTCGTTGTAACTCTTCCGCATTGCTGCCCAGTGCTGGCGCAACAAGCAGTTCGACTTTGTGTGCTGGCAGTAGCAGCCCACGATATAGATTTTCGCCTGTGCCTCCTGTCCTATCTTGCGAAGGTGCATGGCATGGTCGAAGACCTCCTCCATCTTTTCGTATGTCATAGCCGTATCTTTTAAAACTTCACTATTCACATTCACGCTGCCATCCTTGCAAGCAGTGCCTGTCGCAACTGCTCGGCAAGCGTCAGAGGTTTCGCCGTAGGCATCGGCTTTGCCGTCGCCCTGTGCTTGGTCGTCTTAGGTTTGGCTTTTATCCGTGCTTTCTGTGGCTTCTGTGTGACCTTTATTTCCGGCAGCACAGCCCACCGTTCTCCGCCCTTATAGCAGAACCGCGCCTTGTTTGCCATGCTCGGACAGTTCCACTTGCAGAACCGCGCCGTCACCTGATACACATCCCGCAGATCGAACGAGCAACAGAATGTTCCGAACTTCAGCGTTGCCCGCTCTGCCTTCTGGTCGTAAGTAAGACCCTCAATAGGTTGCGTCTTGCCGTTGAATACATCCCAGTACTCACACCATGCAAGTTCTACGAGCACCACGCCCGTCTTGCTCTTGCAGGCATTACGTCCTTTCCCCTGCAGGATGTCGCTCAGTCTGAACTCACCTTCCTGTGAGTTCTTTGTGCAGTGTTCCCAGAGCCATGCACACATTCGCAACATAGACATTGCGATTTTGTTGTTGTCGATTCCGTCCATAGTCGTATATTTTAGATTAAACATATTCATTCAAAAGGGCAAGCCCGTCATCACGACGGACCAGCCCAACACTCAAAAAATTACAAGTTATGATATGTCTTGTATTTAGTTCCCGTAGTCGCATCAAAGCATAGGTCAAGCCGCTACGGGATAGATTCAGATTCCAAAACAATAGTGACCGCATGGTGTTTCTTCTGTCAACTCGCTATAGTGTAGCACATAGTCGGCAGGTTGTCCGTTATAGAACTCGTTGATGCACTCCACGACACCGTCATCGTCCATATCCTCGATATACTGATTAGCTTCACTAATCAGCCGATCCGTATAACCGTCCTCCTTGGCCACATTCTGTACGAACTCTGCGATCGGAATGAAAACGAAGTTCGGTTCTAACAGGCGCCATGCACCCTTGCCATTGTCCTCGCTTTGATACAGATAACCGTCCAAATGCACCTCTTTGCCGCCCCTGCCGTCGTTCATCACCGTAAAGAACTCCAGCTCCATCGGTTCAGTAGCTCCATTAAATTTCTCCATAGTCGTAATTCGTTAAATTCGTTGTTTCAATTTCGTTGTCTGCCTCGCGGTGTGGCATAATGCTTTACGTGTTTGATGATACCCGCTTATAACAGACTATCTCGATAGGCCGCCATCTGACAAGATGGCCGCCTATCTGAGAGAGGCTGGTTCAGAAGCGCGGTATATAAATCATCCGCTCTGCAGACCGTCAGGCGGTATGCGCCGCCAAATTCGTTCAATTCATTGTTCCGCTCACCATCCTTGGCGTATAGCTCTATTGTGTTGATAAGAGCCGGTGTAACTTACCTGGGGAGACTGGGGATGCCCCAGTGGAACCCAGGTAAACTTGTGAACCGGCTGTTTTAAACCGATGGATGTCTTGCGGTCGTCGTCGCTACGCTGCGACAGTGGCATCAGTTCTGTATAGACGTTAGGATTCCGTTTTCGAAATATAGGTAGTTGTATCCGTCGTAGCACCACTGCTCATGAACCCCGTATGAACCCGTCGAACGGTTGATGTCTCGCGGTCTGCCCCATGAGGCACGACACTGCTCATCGGTCATGCCGAGCCTTACCTGATGTTTGCTTATCAGGAGGGCGATTTCCTCTTCGCACCCATACTTCTCCATGATGCGCTCAATAGGTTTCATCTTCGCTATTCGCTCTGCCTCACGCTTGGCCGCCTCCGCTTCTGCCTTCTTGCGTGCGGCCTCCTGTTCTTTTAGTCCCTGTTCGTAGATACTCTTGGCGGTAGCATATTCTTCTGCGTCGGGATGATACCTATGCAGCAGATCGATGTTTTTCTTTATGGCACTGTAATCCTTGAGCTCATAGTTCTCACGGATAGTAGCCAGCAACTTGGCCGGACTGTAGCGGTAGCCTTCCAGTTCCGCTTGCTGCTTGCTACACACAGTCATCAGACTGTCAGCCATCTTCACTTGGGCATCATACTTGTCCTTTCCAACACACCCTGTCAGCAGCGTTACGGCTGCCATTACTACAAAAATCTTTTTCATACTTCGTTAAATTTTTAATTCTTAATTTTCAATTTGAATGTTACTGCTCAACGGACTCGGCACATCTCTTTAGTCGCTCGATATTCACAGTGTAATACGAAGGCGCCTGCCGGCGTCGTATAACAGTAGGGATACGACGCCGGCAGGCGCCTTCCCTTATTTCACTGTGCATTAAATGTGTCCGTCTGGCAGGATTGTCCCTGTGCTGAGATTGCTATGCTCCGTGCCCGGTGCATGTCTGTATAGTGTCGATGAGATGATCAGGATGTACCTGTCAGGTCATCTCGTCGGCCCACGTCCAATGTGGACGTCGGGCCACGAGATGAACTTACAGGTATCTAATCCTGATCAACTAAAATGTCTGCACGTCTCATAGCGTATAGGCTGCACGGCCTTTAAGCGAAACTTATCGGCGCAGGTTCTTTGCCTTCTTAGCCTCGCTCCACTCCTTCATCTTAGCGTCGATGTCGATGCCGTTCTCGTCGAGCATCTGCTTCATCAGACCGAACAGGCGCCAGCCCTCACCGTCATCATAGGCATTGGCAGCGTTCTCCAGCATCTGCAGTCCTGTCAGTCGGCGGCTATAGAAGTCGTTGTCCTTGGGGAACGTGCAACCGTGGAAGCGGAGCAGGTTCTGCATGGTGGCATAGGCACCCATACCCTTATAGGCATCCTTCCACTCTGTACACTGATTGTAATAGTTGCTGCCGCAAGGAGTGGCACGCCAGAAATCACGGACGGCCTCGTAGAGACGCTGCGGTGTCTTGCCGTCGGAAATGGCCAAATAAAGGCAACGGATAGGCTGGATGAGCTTCTTTTCGATGTCAGACACGAAGTAGTGCTTGTGGTCGATAGTGACGTAGGGCACACCCTTACACTTGTGACGCGGACGGTTGAAGGCATCCTCGCGCAACTGACAAATATAATCCGAAGCCATCGTTAGGGCCAGCTCGCGGTTGAACCAGCGGTTACGAGCCGTGAAATTCTCCTTGTCATTGCCGTAGAGCTTGGCCTGTACGCGCAGCTCCTCAATCAGCATCTCCCACTGATACTTGTAGCCATGCCACTTCAACCACTGCGAGAAACCACCCCGTGACTGCAAGCCGTGGAACACCTGACTCATAACCCAGCGGCGGAACAGCGAGCGGTTGGGCACCGTTCCCTGCTTCACGATAGCTGCCATGATAGGGTCGTCGTCGGTCACGGGAACAGCCTTGCCGTCGGTCATCTTCATCAGCTGCTCGCCACCCGTGGGCAGACTGATAGAGAAATACTTGCTCGTGTCGATACCGGCAGCGCGGAGAGCATCGCCACGCTTGCTGACGGGCAGGAACACCTCGCCAAGTCCGCTATCCTTACCGATAGCAATGCCGTTCTTCACCTTGTGCTCGTGCTCGCCAATAGCGAACTCCGTACCGCATACGGGGCACATCACCTTTGTCTCGTTGTTGTTACTCATGTTCTTGTTCACGTTGTTTGAATTGTTTGTTGCCATAACTGAAAAATGATTTTTTGATTAAACTTAAAATTCTAAATTCGTTGCTCGCCTAACGGCATGGCATAGTGCTGTATTACGTTGATGTGGCACGAGCATCCGTCTTCTGTATGATTGTCTGCACGAGGATTGATAAACTCCTCTGCATGACCATCAGAAAGAAGATATGAAGCACTCGTGCTCTGAATCGTTCCGCCCTGCGAGCATTAGGCGTTATGCGCCGCCATTATCATCGCCTTGCGGCATGGCACATCGCTGTATAGCGTTGATGACGTACAGATAGGAGCTGGTGTAATCGAGCCATTCTGGGAGATAACCCAGAAGAGCTCAACGGAACCAGCTCTTCAAAATCTGTACTTCCTGAAGTATGCCGCCCTACGATAAATTCAGGTTGTGCGACCTGGTTTTTCTGCTCCTTGCGACTTGGCACATCGGCTATAACTTGTCGATATTACCAGCGTGTGCCAGAACGAGGCGCCAGCACTTCAGTCCTTGGTAATCACCAGCGACTGAGTGCCGGCGCCTGCTCTGGCTAAGAACGCTGGATATTAAATTATGCCGCCCTAAGCAGACGGGCTGTGTGCGCAGCCATTCCCGTAGGCCGTTACTCTGTAGCGGCCACCCACTTTCTGAGCACCACCAAGTCGGGGTCGTTCTCGCTCTGCCAGAACCAGCCTGCATCCTCGGGCATTTGGAAACCCTGCAGGGCTTTCTCCAAATCCCGTTCGGCTTGCTCACGAGGTACGCCATAGAGCATATCGTCGTTGCTCAGTTCGCTCTCAGGCAGCGCATAGAAGCGCGGTGTGCGCCCCATCGTCCGCTCCGACGGGATAGAGTGCTTATAGATGGCATACGCCGTTTCAAGCTGTTCAACACTCGTTGCATCGTCATTCCGTGATTCCGTCATAACGTTATGACGAGAGAGCGAGCGGACCAGCGACTCATACGCCGCCTTGCTCGTCCGCAGGGCGTTCTGCATACACCCTAACGAGAGATAGCCGCCGATGTCGTCGCCTGTCTTACGTCGGTTGGCCGTCATGTTGCGCCCCTTGCCACGCACGATGCAACCCTCACGGCCTTGCTTGTCGTAGCCCAGACCGCCCAGCTTCGTCTTGCCCGTATAGACAGCCCGCAGGCAGTCCATCACAAAAGCATTCATCGTGTCGATGTCCTTACGCACATTCACGATGGGCAGCACCTGAGTGGCCCACGAGTGTCCCTGTCCGTCGCCACGGTACAGGTAGCGGTTCACACGGTTAATGGCTTGCGCCACCGTAGGTAATTTGCGCCCATCCCTTCGGGAGGGGTTGGGGGTGGGTTTAATTGTCCGTGCCTCTATCTCCCGCTGAAAGCTCTTGATGCGAGTGGAGGAAAGGCTGATAGACTTTCCCTTGATAGAAAATCCGAGGAACTTAAACCAGTGGTCGGCATCCAGCCACTCCACTTTCTTCGGGTTGAGCTTCATGTCCATAGCGGCCA
>JAEEGL016628119.1_pt1 | contig 46263 bp, 42 predicted proteins | sample 9134231 | NCBI WGS metagenome assembly JAEEGL01 (sample SAMN16246548, study PRJNA631951) | gut metagenome | biome: gut microbiome; feature: rumen; material: fiber-attached | host: Bos | place: Iran: Karaj | collected 2018-10 | reverse complement strand
TTTTTGGATCAACAGTGTACGGAAGCTACCGAAAAACTGGAAGCAATTCGTGAAAAAATAAAAGAAGGGAACGCAAGAGGTTTTGCTCCGACGTATAACAAAGAGGAAAATTCTTATTCTTACAATGTCCCGAGTGAATTTTCAGAAAAATTCAAGGGCATCACGCATATCGAATATAACACGGACGGCGAACCGACCCTTATCGAAACCGTCAACGGTTGGACATCGGGGATGTCGGAAGTTCTGCAAATTTTCCCATCGGAAAACACTCCTTTCAGACAATATATCAGAAAGCGATTTTTCGGGAAAACATCGGCGGAGTGCTTGGACAGCGTTTCAAAAAAGCTCACGGAGGAGGAATTAAAAGCGCGCGGTATAGCGGATGCCGATAGGGAACGGTATGAAATTGATTCTGTACGCGAAATTACCTTCGATTCGATTTTGTCGGGTTTCTTTGACAAAAATGCTCAAATTAAAGGTCGCACGTGGGTTGAAGATTCGGAAAAGCTTAGCGAAGCTATCGATGCTTATGCGAACCAAGCGATGTTTTCGAAGCCCGTTACATGCCGCCGAAAAAATACTCATATCGATTTGGTAACCGAAACATCTTCAAACAGTTCGACATTCAAAATACGCGAAGAAGCACGGCAGTCGGACGAATACGAAGCAGATTTCTTTTATAGAGTATCCGGCGAACGGCGAGAAAGGATGAAGCAAGTTCTCGCTGGCTGTTTAAAAGGCCTGCTTCGTTACAAAAACGGTAAAGAGAAAGTTATTTTGCTGTTGCTTTTGGATGAAAAGACACAGTCCGACTTCAAACTGAAATGGATGCACGAAAGCAAGCGTTACGGCGAATATGATGCGCATAAAAATTTAATTTTGTTTGATTTTGAAGCGATCGGGTGCAAGGCTTTGTTCCATGAAATCGGTCATTACCTGCAAACGCATCTCGGGTTGCATCAGGATCTGAAAACAAATGACGAATTTTGTGAAGCATTCAAGGGTTATCAAACGAAATTCGCAAAGGAGCTGTTGCTGTTGGAACCGACGGAACCGAAAACAGCTCAGGAAATAAGTGTCCCGAGTGGTTTATCATGCGATATAGCAGTGTTTTATGACAATCCGCACCTGTCGGATCCTCAAATATGTTTCCGTCGGTTTTCAGAACAAGATCTGTTCGTTCATTGGCAGTTGGTTTCGCGTTGGGATAATATCCATGAACCTTCCAACATTCTCGGTGTTTATTTCCATCATTCACAAAAGACGATTTACGTTTGTGCTCTGTCGGATATTCGGGAATTAAAATCCGTACGCTACGGGCACGACCCTCGTAACGCACGCTTATGGTACTTGAAGGATCCGAACGGTGAGTATTGGGAGAAGTTTGAAACGCCGGAGGCGCAAACCGCATTCGAAAACATTGTCCTGGAAGCCGCAGATCAAAAACCTTCGACTGATGCTCTGAAATTTTTGTGTAAATTGCACAAGCGATCGGGTGATGAAAACAAAGTCGTAAATTTATTTGATTACGATCAAGAAAGCTTTCTGACGCAATGCCTGTCGTATCTTCTGGATTTCAGAACACCGATGAATAACGGTTGAATGAGATAAAAGCGGGAAAAACGCGGAAAATATCCCCTGCTTCGGGTGTGTGCCAGCATCAGAGGTGCGCACCCTTTCCAGCATTGGCACTTACCTTCACCCATTTCCTCACAACACATTCGGCAAACGAACGCAAGGTATTTAAATCCGAACTGCCATAAAAAACAACATCACATGCAAAACTCTACCCGTGAACCGTGAAAAACAGAACCTACCCCACGAACCTGAGAAAACGATACTACGGCAAATTTAAAGCCAACCCTACGTTGGATTCGAAACGCACTCCGAAAAACAAATCTTAAAACCGCTTCCAAAAAACAAGGACAGAACCACCATCGTTTCTGGAAATCCGCCCACCAAACGTGCGCCCCTTTTCGCACCTATTTTTTCGCAAAGAAACGCTTTTCGCGAACCTGAGACGCCGCCTTGCCGATACGCTTGCGGATGTAATACATCTTCGCACGATCCAACACGACGCTCTCTTTGGTGACTTTAATGGTAGCAATATTCGGCGAATGCAACGGAAACACACGTTCGACGCCGTAACCTTCCGCGACGCGACGCACGGTAAAAGACTCCGAAATACCGATACCGCGACGCAAAATCACAATACCCGTGAACTTTTGAATACGACTTTTATCGCCTTCTTTGATATGAAGCGCAACTTCTATCTCATCACCTACTTTAAACGGCGTGATGTCCTTTTTCAGTTGCTCTGCGCCAATCTCTCTCAAAATCGCATCATTCATGGTTATCCTCAGTTAAATTTTTGCTGTTCTTAGTTAAAAATCAAATCCGGTCTGCGTCGAATGGTTCGTTTCATTTGCTGCTCTAAACGCCATCGGGCAATCGCTTCGTGGTTTCCCGACAAAAGAACCTCGGGAACTTTTTCCCCGCGAAACGTCTCGGGACGCGTATATTGCGGAAACGACAACAGCCCCTCACGGAAGCTGTCCTGTTGCAGAGACTGCTCGTCACCCAAAGCTCCCGGAAGCATACGAACCACCGCATCGATCAAGACCGCCGCCGGAAGCGTACCGTTCGTCAAAACATAATCGCCGATGGAAATCTCCTCATCCACACATTGAGATCGAAAACGTTCATCCACGCTTTCGTAGTGTCCCGAAACCAACAATAAATGCTCTTTTCCCGCCAGCTCGCGCACTTTCGGCATCGTCAGCGGAAATCCGTCCGGGCACAAATACACCACATGCGTACGATCGTCTTTTAAAGCCTCAACGGCTTCCGCAAGCGGCTCCGCCTGCAAAACCATCCCCGCGCCGCCGCCGAACGGACGATCGTCCACCGTTCGACGCTCATTATTCGCCCAATCGCGCAAATTGTAAACCTGCAACGAAAACAGTTGTTCGCGAAGCGCACGCCCGACAATGCTTTCGGAGACAAACCCCTCCAGCATCTTCGGGAAAAGCGTCAAAACATCGATCTTCATTGCAATTTTATCTAAAGGTTAACCCACGACCGCTTCCGAACGCTTTCAGGAAGCCTTGCGCGAAACCTTCATCAGATGACGCACGGTATCCGTCGGTTGCGCACCCTTCGAGACCCAATAATCCGCGCGCTCAACATCCATTTTCACCTTCAAAGACTTATCCTTCGCAATCGGATTGTAAGAACCCAAGATCTCAACAAAACGACCGTCGCGCCGCATTGCCGCTTCCGCAACAACCACGCGATATGCGGGACGATTTTTACACCCGAAACGTTGCAAACGTATTTTTAATGCCATGGCTTCCCGTTAAAAACTCGATACCAGCCTTATTGCGCGAATTTTTACGGAGAATGTCAAATGTTTTTTGCGAAACCAATCCAATGAAAAATCGCATATTCCGCTGTTGTTTGTCGAAACGTATATTTAAAAATGATCTACATCATCCCTCGGTGTCTTAGCAACTGCCATAACGGTTCCAAACAAGATATTTTTTCGGCGTAAAATTCAGATTGTCGGATGCGAAAAAATTCCCAGCCGCACCGCTCCAGCTGCCGCTGCCGTTCCATATCCGCTTCGTATTGTTCCGCTCCGTGCCAATAATCGCCGTCGCATTCAATCGCTAATCGTTGACTGCCACTTTCCACAACGAGATCGATCCGCTTGAACCCGACTTTATATTGCGAAAAAACATGCAATCGCTTCCTTAGTAATTCCAAAGCAACATCCGCTTCAAACCAACTGTCGAACGGTTTCGGAGGCTTTTGTAGCGACCGATCATCGCGCAGAATGTGATATTCCAAATCCGATTGTGTAAGATTTGAAATTTCCGCTTCAAGTTTTTCTTCAAAAAATGCAATTAAACGGTACCGCAAATCGTTTGGACTGCAATCTTCCAAACGAAGCGAATGAAACAAAATCATTTGGTCGCGTGCACGGCTGGCGGCAACATTGAAACGACGTTGATCCGTATCTTTACTCAAAACTCCGTTGCGTTCGTTCGGAGCCGCCACCATGGACAACAAAATCACATCGCGCTCGTCGCCTTGGAAATGGTAAGGATTGCCGCAAACAATCTTTCGCTCCTCCAAAACTTTTGCCGGCACCCGCTCCAGCAGGAGTTGATAAATAAGATCCGCCTGCGCGCTCCCCTGTAAAACAACCACGCCGATCGTCTTTCCTTCATATGCGGGATCGTAACATATTTCATGAATTTTATCACAAACCGCTCCGGCTTCGGGACGATTGATGACTCTCTGAAAGTTGCCTTCGCGAAATCCGTTTTCGACAAACACCGATTGTAACGGCGGCAGGCGGCTTTGGTCGAATTGCCGCAACGGAATAAGCGGTGTATCCTTGTAACACAAATCGTTGCTGAAACGAATAATTTCCGGCATACAGCGGAAATGTTCGCGCAAGGCAATTTTACCTACAAAACGAAATTTTGCGTGATCAAACAAACTGAAATCGGGATGAAATTTGTTGGCAAATTGATAATCGAACAGATACTCTTTTTGCAATCGTGTAACACTGTCTTCTTTGATACCGACATTTTCAGGACTTATTTGCTTATCGTCACCGATGACGATCATTTTGTCGGCAAAACCGAATAACGGAATACCCTCGATACCGCACTGCGACGCTTCGTCCACAATGACAACATCAAACTTCGCACTTTCTTCGGTATCAAACGTGACGGCATCAAACACACGATCCATCGGCATAATCCACGCCGGAACCGCTTCTTTGCATTTCTCCAGTTGTTGGCGTGCATCCGCTTTCCATTTCTGAGCCTTCTTTCCCGTTCCTTTTCCGATTTCTTGCACCGCCAATGCGTAAGCGTTCATATGCCGGCAATGCTCTTCCGTCAGTCGTGTGAAAAATGCGTCTTTAGCGTCATCTGTCAATCCCGCTTTCAATTACCCCCCCCCTTGAACCCCCTCCCCCTCATTGCCATAACAGAGGCGTGGAGTATTTATGCAGGTCTCGGTTTTGGTGTTGCGAAGGTATCTTTTGATGCGCGTACGTTGCGTGACACGGCAAATCATACCACCGGTGATAACACTGCCTTTGTGGCGAATACTTTCGCTCCTGCAACCAAGACCGCGTTGGTTAACGCTTTGAAGGCTCTTGATACGAAAAGTGCCGTCAAAACCGAACTTTCCAAGACGGTGTTTGCGTGGCAGTTGATGGCGGGTGTCGGCTATGAATTCAGCGAAAACTGGAAGCTGACGTTGGGCTACAAACTGTTCAACACCGCGAAGGTGAAGTTGTTCGGCGACAAGAAGATCAAGACGCCGTTCAATCATACCGCCGAAGTCGGCTTGACCTACACGTTCTAAGAAGAACGTGGAGAACAAGGCGGTCGAAGGGCTGTCGGGTAAGCGGTCGGAAGACTGCAATGTATCATACAGAACACAACGGGCACGCGCAAGCGTGCCCGTGGGCGTTTAGGGGGATTTTTTTGAAAAAAACTTCCGAAAGTCCCGAAAAAATTTTTTGAAAAACAACTCTGTTTAACAGGCGGGTTGTTTGTATTTTGGTAACATGGTACAACATCGCAAAAAGTTCTTAAACAGTTTTTGACAGAATACCCAAAAGCATTTAAACTTGCTGGAGTACGTATCGACTCTGCAATCGATCCCCCTTTTGACCATGGACACAACTTTCCGCCCTTTCCTTAAAAACAAACCCCTCGTCGGTATCTTCGGCAACGGTTTATCGGGGAAAGGCGCCGCACATCTTTGTGAAAAGTTGCATCTGCCGTATGAAATTATCGATGAACGGCAACAACCTCAAACGCCGCACTTCGAACAATACGGTCTGTGTATTTTCAGCCCGGGATTTCCGCACAACCACCCGTGGCGTCAACAGGCGGAAGCGGTGGATATTCCGAGCATCACGGAATTGGATTTTGCCGCAAGTTGTTTCGACAATCCCGTCATCGCCGTTACGGGAACCAACGGCAAAACATCCGTCACGGAGATTTTAACACAACTGTTGCGCAACAGCGGACAAGAAGTACTCTCGGTCGGAAATAACGGAACGGTTTTATCTGAAGTTGTCGCAAACGGAGGACTTTCGCCAGATGGCGTTTATATTTGTGAGGTGAGTTCGTTTCAGGCGCAATTCTTAAAATTCCTGCATCCGACATACACGCTTTGGACGAATTTCGCGCCCGATCATCTCAACTGGCACGGGGGTTTGAAGAACTACTTTTTCGCAAAATACCGCTTATTAGAACGGACGAAGAAAACGTGTTTTTGCGGTAATTCTTTGAAAAAAACCTTTCAAAGCTTTGAAATTCAATCCCATACTCCGTCGGTTGTGTTTGCACCGCCCGCCGGGGAATTGAACGATTGGTTAGCGCAATTTCCGCTCTGTTTTTCGCAGGGCCAACGGGAAAACTTCGCGCTTGTACGTACCTTTGCGCAACATTTGAAAATTGACGAAGCAACGCTCCGCCGTACGTTGGAGGAATTTCAACAGCCGCCGCATCGGTTGCATTGTTGCCGTCGCATCGGGGAGATTTCTTTCTGGAACGATTCCAAAGGCACCAATCTGCATGCCGTCCAAGCCGCTTTGGAAAGTTTGAAAGATTTGCCGAATTTATGGTGGATTTTGGGCGGCGGCGGCAAAGGCGAAAATTTGGACGGATTTATTCAAACACTCAACCGTTATCCCGTTCAAACCGTCTGCCTCGTCGGCGAAACGGGACGGGAATTGATGCAAAAAGCGTCGGAATTTAAAGCAAAGGTTATTCACGCCGAAAAACTCCCGAATGTTTTTAAGCATCTGCCGACCAACAAAGCCTTCACCTTGGTTCTCAGCCCCGGATTTACCAGTTGGGATCAATTCAAATCTTTCGAAGAACGCGGGGAGTTGTTTGAAGAACTGGTACGAAATTACGGAAGAACATTGCAAACGTAACCGTTCTTAAAAAAAATCTGCTTTGTCGCATTTGCCGATAAAGCCGTTCCTCAACGCACCTTTTCTGCTTTCGCAACAACAACTCTTGTGATGCCTGAGGCAGGCGTTCGCGTAAAGTAAAATTTCAATCTCAGCAACAACCTGTCTTCCGACTCATCTGAGCTTTTGGGGGCGCAGCGGTTCTTCTTTTATCCCCACACGCTTCTTCATTTGACGCTTAAAAGTATCACAGGACACTCCCTGCAATTTTTCTCCAAAAAATTCCCATTTTTTTAAAAAACTACTTGACAAAAAAAAAAAAACGGTTCTCATCATGGTGTTATGAATATGCATCATATTACCAAATCACTGTTCGTCGGTGCGGCAATTGCCGGCATCGGGATGTCATCGGGAAGGGCGGAAATAACCTTTAACGAAGGATTCCGTGAAAGCGTAAAAGGCATTGTCCGAAGAGCGCTCGAGAAAAAATACGAAGCATTCAACGCTATTTTTCCGGGGACACTGTCTGACGTACAATTAAGAGAAGATACTGATATAGTATGTAATGCTTTGTTCGATCGCAACAGCGGGTTTGCGCACTTTTTTACCGATGTTTTTTACAGACATCACCAAACTCTTTCTGATTTCTTTCGCTTATACGCGTATCCAAAAGAAACCTTAAAAGCCTGGCTTAGTTGGAATGTATTTGGTGAAGGTGGTGAGAGAGTTTATCTGCCTGATAATATGAAGTTTCAGGACAATAGGACTTTGCATATAAAAACTGCGTTGCTTTCGTTTGTTGAAAGAATAAAGATGGGACAGATCGGTGAAGATAAGGTAACAGCTTCTAAAAATAATGATTTAATCTGTAATTCTTACTGTAACGGAATGAACGATTGGTATGTCTCCTTTTGCGAAGCAGTTGACGCTATGTCTTCCGAGATAGTAACGTTGTGGTATCCCTATGTTTTAGCGCGTCTTAATGATAATGAGAGTCAGAGGGCGCGTTATGAGATAGCAAAAATGCTTTGCTTCTGCGAACCTCATGGTGAGTTTTCCAAGGCATTTTTCGTGTCGTTGACTAAGAACTATTCAAGGTATCTTACCATTAAAGGGGATTTGCAAAACGATAAGTTCACCTCTGGTACGTACCAGATGTATACCAGGTTCAAGGAGTCCAATGAAAGGATAAGGCGAATGGTGTTACTTGAGAGATATTCCTCGAAAAGCGGAAGCAATGGTGCTGGTATTCTGGATTTTTTGAACTCCTATAGTCTGGATTTTTTAGGTTGCGGCATGGCGAAGGTTTGGAAAAATATGGTGATAAAATTTGAAGAAATGGAATCATTCACCGAGTTTGTCGAAACTCATCCTCGATACAAGAAATTTATGAGCACACGATGCAGAAGACTTATGAGAATTTGGGCAGACTCGGATGACCGCTAAATAGATCGCTTTTTTAAAAGTAGTTCTGAGATTTCGCTGACTAAAGTAGGAAACGTCCATTGCTTTTTGGTTGATAAGGAAGGTTAGAAAAAATCTTCAACGAAATCAATCGAAAGCAATGGAACTAAATTCGGGGGCTATTAACCCTACAGGTCGCCTTTCATGGCTCTCCCGTTTTCCGATAACCGCATATTGCATCAAAGTTATGCCTCGGACATTTATCAAATCAGACACAACAACTTTGATTTTACCAAACAAACGGTAGCATTTTTATACTTATTTTTCTTCTCGGAAAATCGCAAAAACACACAGCTTTCTGCTTTTTACCGCAAAACCTTATCGCTGAAAATCCACCCTCGCCGCCTCCGTTAAATGCACTAAGATTTGTTCGCAAAGCATTTGCGTATCCGCTTCAACCAGAAACCGCAATTTATTTTCTGTTCCCGAATAACGGATGCGGATGCGATCACAGGTTTTCTCCAGGCGTTCTTTTGCCGCATTCAAATGCAACAGTTGTTCCAAAGGGTGTTTGTCGGCAACCGTTAAGGAAGCAGTACTTTTCGGACACAACGTAATCGCCTGCGCACGCTCGTGTAACGGTTTTTGTTGCGCCAGTTTCAACAGTTCCAACAGCACACGCAACCCGTCGCCCGTCGGTGATTCGTCCTTAAAAATCACATGCCCGCTGTTTTCGCCGCCAAGAACCGCATCCTCTTTTTCGAGCGTATAAAAGACGTTGCGATCGCCGACATCGCAGATCGCAACGCGAATGCCGAACGGTTGCAACGACTTCGCCAACCCCGAATTGCTTTCCTCCGTCACAACCAAACAGTTGTTTCTTAAGCATCCGTGTTCATGAAAATCCAACGCCAACAGTCCCAAAAGCCGATCGCCGTCCAATCGCTGCCCCTGTTCGTCGATGACCACAAGGCGGTCGCCGTCGCCGTCGTGCGCAAAACCCAACCATGCATTTGACTGCTTTACAATCGCTTCCAACCGATCCGCATGCTCACTTCCGCAGTCGCGATTGATGTTCTCGCCGTTCGGTTGTTCTCCAAATAAAATCAATTCCGCATCGAGATACCGCAACAGCGGCAAGGTTGTAAAAACCGTTGCACCGTTTGCCGTATCCAAAACAATCTTTCGTCCTTTCAAGGCATCCTTCGGCAGTTTTTGCTTCCAAGCATTGAGATAATAATCTCTCCCGGAGACGGTTTGTATCGACGGATTCCCAAAGTTTTCCGCCGATGCCTCCGAAGATAAAGTTTCAATTTCGGTTTCCTCTTCTCGGCGCAACTTCGAACCGTTTGACTTAAATAACTTCAAGCCGTTATCGGTGTAAGGATTGTGCGATGCCGTTATCGAAACACCCAATGATACTTGTTCGTGTTGCGTGTAAAAAGAAACCGCCGGCGTCGGTGTAACCTCCAAAAAGGTTACTTTCGCACCCGAACCCATCCCTTCGGCAAATGCCCGCGCCAAAGCACTACCGGATTGACGTGTATCCCAACCGACGGCAACTGTTAATGGCAAATTTTGCCATTGCAACCACAATCGGCAAGCACGACCGACAACCTTGAAACCTTCTTCGTTAATCGGAAACATTCCGACCTTACCGCGAATACCGTCCGTTCCAAAAGCAATCGGCTTCATATTTCCTCAAACACGCCGATGCGCCGAAATTTTTCGTAACGCTGTTGCAGTAACGTTTCGATCGGCAACTGCATCAAAATCGGAATTTTCTCCTCCAACAGATTTTTGACGGTCTTGATGCATGCTTTCGGATCGGTGTGCGCACCGCCCAGCGGCTCTTTAAGAATACCGTCAATCACGCCGAGTTGCTTCAAATCGGCGGCGGACATCTTCAAAACCGCCGCGGCATCGGGGGCCTTCGTCGCATCCTTCCACAAAATCGCCGCACACCCCTCCGGGGAAATCACGGAATAATAAGCGTTTTCGAATACAAACACGCGATCGGCGACCCCGATCCCGAGAGCCCCGCCCGAGCCGCCTTCTCCGATGACAACCGCAACCACGGGCGTTTTCAAGATGCTCATTTCGCGCAAATTCACCGCAATCGCTTCCGCAACGTGACGCTCTTCGGCACCGATGCCGGGATAGGCACCGGGCGTATCGATGAAAGAAACCACGGGTAATGAAAACTGTTCCGCCAGCTGCATTAAACGCAGAGCCTTGCGATAGCCCTCGGGATTCGGACAACCGAAATTGCGCCGCACGTTTTCCTTCAAATCCCGCCCTTTTTGCTGTCCCAATACCATCACCGGTCGGTGTTGCAGGTACGCAATCCCGCCGATAAGCGCCTGATCGTCGCCGAAACGCCGATCCCCGTGCAACTCCTGAAAATTCTCAAAAATCCCCCGAATATAATCCAACGCATACGGTCGTCGCGGATGCCGCGCCAGTTTAACCTTCTGCCACGGCGTCAAATGGGCATAAATTTCACGCTTCGTTTTTTTGATTTTGAGCTTAATGGCTTCCACTTCCTCCGCCACCGGGACCTTATTTTCGTCGGAAAGTCTCTTTAAACGCTCCAACTCCTCCTGAAGCGCCGCCAACGGCTTTTCAAAATCCAGCAGATACGTTACGGGTTCCGCCATGGTTTTACAGTGGAGGTGTTAAGGGGAAAATTCAACTGTTTTTGAGGCTCGAAAAGCTCGACAAATTTTTTGCGCAATCATCGCATCGGGAAATATAACGAAGGCGGTTTTTGCTGCGCTTGAACGAAGAAATTCAAGAAAAAATTAAGTTTAGAACATTCTTATCTAAACATTTGCCCCGCTCCTCTCCTACCCTTCTCCACTAACCAACGACTTCACCAATGGTCGATAAAGATCCTCCTTCGGATCGATGCAAAGTTCTTCCGCATTATGATTTTTGTCATCAAAAACCACATGCGGCACATCCGTAATCCGTACCAAAGGCGTACATTCGGAACTTTCGCCCATCGCAAATACCGCGGAAACCGCCAAGGCATCCGCGACATTGATCTTGGTGACCCGCAACGGCTGACCGAATAAGTCGGGCTTCCCGATATAACTTGCCGTCGGTGCAAAGCCCTGCCACGCCAGTGCGACACCGGTTACACCCCAACGCAACGGTGTTGTTCGGCTGTCGGTCATCAGGACGCCGACCTCCTTTAAGCCATATTTTTGACGTAAATATTCCCAAATTTTCCGTACCGATTGAAACGGATCCTTCGGATACAAAATATACTGCCCGTTCCCGTTGGATTCATCGATACCCGCCGACGGTATCAAGAGGTGATTTTTGTATGTCAAAATAATGCGATCATCGGTCGCTTCGGGGTTCGGGATGATAACATCTGCCTCTTGTTTTACCAATTCCTCCTTGGATACGGACGTTTTCGGAACCATACGCCCTTCGCAGATGCTCACGACTTTGGACGTAATCGCCACAATCGTTCGCTGTTCCAACGGCGGTAAAAATTTATCAACAAACGCACACAAATCCTGCGGTTGATCCAAACGTTCGGTTTTAATGGCTCGAATGTACATAATTTAACTTTAGAAAATTCTGATTGAAATCACTCCGCACGGCAAACGGTTCCGAAAAACCCGTTCTGTTCATGCTTTAATTTTAAAAAATTACCCATTTCGAAAGGCAACGTGCTCCGGAAGTAAAAAACATTCGCTTTTTTAAATTCGCTTTTAAGGAAGGTGGTACCAAACGAACGAGAACGGGCTTCATATAGGGTGAAAACACCGCACGCAATAAAAATTCTAACATCCGACCGCCTTGCACGATTTGCCGACATCCAAGCATTAAAACGATACCTCTCTCAACAAACATTTTTCCAATCCTCGTAACAGCTTTCCACCCACTGCTGTGCCGCAAAAGCACGCTGATGTTTGGCGACATTGTGAACGCGGAAGTAATCGACTTTGTTTTTTAAAAGCAACGAAATCGAAACGGTTTCCAAATCCCGATCCTGCGGTTCGTACATACCCAAGGCGTTGTAACAGGATTTTCGCGAATGCCCCAATAATACCTCACAACCCCAATGTTTCATCTGTGCAATTGTTTTGAATAACAACCCCGCTTGGTACGGCGTGTTTCCGAAACCGATGCCGGGATCCAAAATAATATCCTTCAATTCAAAACCGCAACGCGCGAGATGTTCGACCTGCTGTTGACACCAAAGATACATTGTTTGTTCCAACGGCGGGTCGATGACTTCATCTTTTCGCGGCGGAACGGACAGGCTGTGCATCGTGCAAATTTTGCAACCCGCTTCGGCAATAAGACGAAGTGTTTTTTCCGATAAACGCCCCGATACATCATTGATCCAGGCGATTTTATACTGCGACAACAATTTTTCGATTGTTTCCTCGCGGTACGTATCGATGCTGACGGGAATTTGCGTTAAATCCAATCCGTCCAACACGGGTTGCAGGCGTTCCCATTCAACCTCCGCCGTTCTTAACTGTTCCGAGTGCGGACGCGTCGATTCCGCACCGATGTCCAAAATGCTCGCACCGTCTTGTATTAGTTGCTGGCAATGCGCAATTGCGGCATCGGGCTCCAGGCATTTGCCGCCGTCGGAAAACGAATCGGGCGTTACGTTGACAATACCCATAAGACGCGGATATAAAACCATCGTTTTCGTCCACGGCTTTTCCGTTTTTAAAGCCGCACGCGCCAATGCATCGAATGTTTCGTCGGTTCCGGGAAATTTCAACTCGGGGTTCAGCATCGCGAGTAAATGCAGAAAAAAACCGCGATTTTTGAGCTCCGCATGCGGAACGGTTAAACGTTCGCTTTGCAGACAAACATCATCATACAGTAATAAATCCAAATCGATCTCCCGCGGGCTCCAGCGCGGTGCGTTCAAATCGCGACCGCATGCTTCCTCAACCGATTTTAATGCCGACAGTAAGGACTCGGGTTGCAACGAAGTTTTTGCGCGCACCACCATATTCAGGTACGGCTTATCCCATTCACGCGGGGCATTCGGAAGCAACAAGGCGGGTGTTTCCAAAATTACGGAGGGTTCAATTTGCGTCAGCGCACGCCCGTTCAGGGCTTCAAACGCCCGTTGCAGATACCCCAACCGATGCCCGAGATTGGAACCAAAGGAAATATAAACCGTATGCATGAAATTTTTTCATCTCTCCTACAATTGCGCATTTCGCATATCACCCGTTTTTGCGTACGCGTCGTAAAAAGCAAACGCGGTATTCAAATCATGCCGAATGTGACCGCTTAGGGAACGTTGCAAATAAGCACGCAGAAACGGTTTATAATCGGGATGCGCGCAATTTTCAATCACACACAACGCGCGTTGTTCGGGAGATTTCCCGCGTAAATCCGCCAATCCCTGTTCGGTAACAATCACATCGACATCGTGTTCCGTCAGATCGATGTGCGAACACAACGGCACCATCGACGAAATTTTTCCGTCCTTCGCCGTGGAAGGAAGCATAAAAATCGACAGTGCCGCATTGTGCGCAAAATCGCTCGCACCGCCGATGCCGTTCATCACCGATGTTCCCGTAACATGCGTGCTGTTGATGTTTCCGAAAATATCCGCTTCCAATGCGGCGTTCAGTGCCACAAGATTCAGCCGTTGAATCACCTCGGGATGATTGGTAATTTCCGACGGGCGCAACAAAAGACGTTCTTTGTAGAAATCCGCATGCTCATAAATCTTTTGCAACCACGGTTCGGTTACCGTCAGACTGCTTCCGACAGCAAATTCAATGCGTTCCCGTTCCGTTAATTCCAAAATGCCGTCCTGCAATACCTCGCCGTGCACAGAAAACTTCGGCATCTCTTCGCAGGCTCCGATGTGTTTTAAAACCGCGTTCGTGAGGTTCCCCGTCCCTAACTCCATCGTTAAAGACGTCGAGGGAAAGATGCCGCGCCGAATTTCTCTCAAAAGAAAATCGACCACATGCCCTGCGATGGCTTCGTGCACCAATGTGCAGGGTTTAAATGCTTCAATGCCGTCCGGGAGATTTGTTTCGACAACGCCGAGAATTTTTTTCAGGTCTACACGCAAAGTTTTCGTACCGATATGATCCGACAGTGCTCTTAATGGAACGGGCGCATTGTTCGGTTCAACATTGTAAAGGTCATGGAAGCCCGCAATTTTCTCATGGTACGTATTATGTTCCAACAGAATATATTTCGCATTTCGACAAAACACGGGCGCGGAACCGACCGCGGTTGTCAGCGTTAATTCGCCGTCGTCCATATAGTGCGAAACCTCTATAATTGCGATATCGATGTTGCCGAAGAAATTCTGCCGCAACCGGCGCCCATAGCGGGACAAATGATCATCAATATAAACAACATCACCGTCATTGATAAATTTTCGCAAATCCCTATCCGCCTGATACGGCGCGCGAAACGCAATCGCCCGCGCCCGACCGAGCGCACCGTCAACCGCATCGTTGGTCGAAGCACCCGTTAAAAGCTTTATTTGAAACGGTTTTCCGTCGTCATGCAAACGTTCCGCTCGCTTTGCCAATGCCAAAGGGATGACCTTCGGACAACCCGCCGCCGTAAATCCGCTACACGCTACGAGCGCATCATTTGGAATAAACTCCGCAGCTTCTTCCGCCGTCAGTTTCGGGAAAGCACCCATTGCCGAGATTGTAAAGGAAAGGTGCATTTTTTCAATTTAAATAAAACACCGCGCAAAATTGGCACGATTTAAGCTGTGTAAAAAAATACCTATGAGCGTTCCGAATATCAATAACAGCGATATCCCGAGCGTTAATCCGACCGACGCACTCACAAACGAACAACTCACCAAACAGTACCGGGAACAGTATCAACAGTTGTATTCACAATATGAAACTGCTCTCGCCGAACGGGATACCGTTTCGTCGGACATAAGAACGTACGTCGGCGAAACGGTCTGTTTGGCAATCGATAATCGGCTGACGAACGCAAAGATAAAACTGGATGCTTTAAAAACCGCCGTTGAAGCATCGGAACCCGAAGCGGATAACTTAAAAACGATGACCGATGAACTTAAAGCGTTATTGTCAAAACTGACCGCCGACATAACGGCAGTGCCGACATTGGCAACGGACGGCGCAGACATCGCCGCATTGCGAGAAATTTGGGAAGGGCTGTCGGATGCCGATAAAGCACTTTTGGGATCGGAATTTACACAGACAATCGAAGCACGGTTTTCCGCTTTGAACGCAAAAATTATCGAACTCAAAAAAGCGATTGAAAACGGCGCGGATGCGTCGAGCGTTGAAAAACTGCAAAGCGAAATTTCCGAACTCAAAACGCAACTCAATACTCTTATCAACGGCACGGCGGACGGTTCGGTCATGTCCCTGACGGATCGCATTGACTGTTTAAAATCGCTGGAAGAGGCAAAACGGAACATGTATGTCAGCGATGAGCAGTATGCGACGTTCAGACAGCAATTACTGCAAACGGACATTTCGAAACAAATTTCCAAAGAAGATTTTCAAATGCAACTGGATGCCCTTGCCTTTCCGGAGGTTCAAAAAAAGATCATGGAGGATGCCGAAACAAATAAAGCAATTTCGAAACACGCAACCGCCGTGAACGAACTTCTCAAAAACAACGTTGCACTGAAAGTCATGCAGGAGAAAAACAGTTTTCTTGAATTTAAACTCAATGCCGAAGCGGATGCAAAGTTACAGGAAAAAGCCGAGTTTAATCCGCAGGTAAAGCAACTGCGCGACGAAGGACGCTGGCAAACGCCGGAAATGACGCGTCAACGGGAAGTCACGCAAATGCAAAACGAAGACGAACGACGCCGCGAAGCAACCGCACAAGTAAGGTAAATTTATGATTGATTTTTCGAGCTATATTACGAATTACGGACGCGAAGTCGGACTGCCGAACCTGAAACTTAACGACAACGGCGTCTGCTCGCTCAATTTCGACGGCAAAATCAATGTCGACATCGTGTACAACAAGGACAACGACCAATGCTTTTTCGCCTCTCCGATCGGCACCGTCCCCGCCGACGGTCGCGAAGAATTTTACCGACAACTGCTGGTTTCCAACGCATTCGGCATCGAAAACGGCGGCGCCGTCCTCGGCATCGAAGAAGAAGAGGAACGCGTGGTGCTCAGCTACACCTTTATCGCCGGCACCTTTTCGTTCGAACTGTTCAAAACCGTTCTCGGGAACTTCGTCACAATGGTGGAAAATTGGATGGGCAAGTATGAAAACCTTTGTCGCGCTTCCGCATCATCGGGAGGTGTTGAAGAGGGAGCAGGCATACCGAATGCATTTGCGTATGCGAGGATTTGAGGGGGAAAAAAAGACGGGAAGTCTTCATCTGTGTAACAGAAGCATGCGAATGCTTATCGGTATCGAACACCAACCATCGGCATTCGCAAAAAGCGCTGTAATTTAGCCTTTGCAAGAAGCGATCGCCGAAGCAGTTCTCTTTCCCTGCACCTTCCTTAAAATTCAGAGCCGTAAGAAGCTTTATAAAAACACTTCGGAAGGGGAAGGCGAAAAAAAACGGCGAGGGACAACCTTGATTATTACCTTATCGGTACCTGTAACCCGGAAAGTTTTATTAGTTCCAGTGAACAAAGCACGTTCTCCCGCGTTAGGCACCCCTCCTCTCAATTCACTTGCCACTTCGCTCTCACCCTTCCATCCTACGGGTAGTGGAAGGTTACACGGTCATTGCGCGTCGCTGGCGACCGAAACGCTTTGAAGAGCTGGTCGGGCAGGAAAGTATCGTGCGTGCGCTTTCCAACGCCGTTGCGGCGAAGCGTATCGCGCATGCTTATCTGTTCGTGGGACCGCGCGGAACGGGAAAAACAAGCACGGCGCGATTGTTTGCGATGGCACTCAACTGCGAAAACGGTCCGCGGTTGGACTACGACCCGAACAGTCCGCGTTGCCAAACCATCTTTCAGGGGCGTTCGATGGACGTCATCGAAATCGACGGTGCCTCCAATAATTCCGTCGATCAAATTCGTGCGTTGCGCGAAGAATGTCAATACGCGCCCGCCGAAGGTTTGTACAAAATTTACATCATCGACGAAGTGCACATGCTCACGACCGCGGCGTTTAATGCGCTCCTGAAAACCTTGGAAGAGCCGCCGCCGCACGTCAAATTTATCTTCGCCACCACGGAAATTCACAAGGTTCCGAGTACCATTGTTTCGCGCTGTCAGCATTTTCAGTTTTTCCCGCTCGAAACCGAAATCATCGAAAAACATCTGCGACACATCGTTGATACCGAAAAGGTTCAGGCGGAAGACGCGGCGTTGCACGTTATCGCACAACTGGCGGAAGGCGGCATGCGCGACGCTCAATCGATGCTGGATCAGTTGCTGACGTTTTCCGAAGGCAATTTAACGGCGGCGGCGGTACAATCCATGTACGGACTGCTCGAAGAATCGGCATTGCAGATCCTGGTCGGTTCCGTTGAAAAGGGAGATTACGCGAACATTTTGAGAAGCATCGATCGCATCGTAGAAACGGGCTGTGATGCGTATCGTGTTTTACGCGATCTGGGGCGTTGTTTTCATCAAAAATTCCTCGACGCCGTTAAAGCACCCGAAAAATCGACGTACGTACCGTTGGTGTATGCCAAAATTTTAGAAATCCTCCAATCGGGCGAAGAGCAGTTGCAACGCGGCTTATCCGTTCGAAGCAATCTTGAAGCAATCCTCTTTCGTGCGGTCGAATGCACAAAGTTGGCTTCGATTGAAACTTTGTTGCAGGCTTTCAACAGTCTGCCGAAAGACGTAAAAAAAAACGCCTGCTGACGGTTCTTGAAAACGTCAAACGGTTACTTCGACAACCCCAAGAACAACGGGGAACAGCGAAAAGTACGTCGATTGAAGTTCACGAAAAAAATAAAGAAGATCCTTCCGAATGTTTCCCGATAAAAGTTCCTGCAAAACCGACGGAAACGATTTCGGACAAATACGAACAAAGCACGTCGAAAGACGCAGGCGTTGTAAATTTTCAACCCGAACTGCACGCTCCGTTTGAACAAGAACCGACGTATGATGTCGATGCGTTTCAAAAGAACGACCGAACAGTTGAGAAACTGCTGACGCCGCCACCGAATTTTAAAAAAGCTTTAACACAAATCCCGCAACCGTTGAAAGAAGCTTTCAAGGAAATTCTCAATGGCGAACTTATCGGCGTTTGGCCTGTTGGGAGTGATTGTTTGCGGAAGTGAATGAATGAAATTGATAAAAACTAAGCCTGTTTTTATCGCCGTTGGTCATGATTTTTACATCCGATACAACCTTTAGAAAACCATGTACCCCTATTCCCGTCCCGTTGCTCGAAGGCACCATCGTCAAACGCAAAACGCAATTTACCATGGATGTCTCGTACAACGGATGCGAATACCACTGTCATTGCCCGACGACGGGGAACGTCGGTGGCATTGCATTGGATAAGCGTCCCTGTCTGTTATCCGAAAGCACGGATAAAAACCGCAAAACAGCTTTCACGGTCGAAGCAATTTCGTTAAATCGGTCGGAGGATATTGAAAAATCCTGGATCGGTATCAATCAAAACGCCGCCAACCGCTATGTTGAGCATTACCTGAAAAACGGAAGTTTCGAAGCGATGGTCGGGAAGGCGCAAACGGTTCTGCGCGAACAGGTGCTCGGAAATTCAAAATTGGATTTTCTCGTCGGCAACACCTATCTGGAGGTCAAAACGCCGTTACAGTTTCTTCAAATCGATATTCCGTCGTACGTGAAGCGGAGAAAGTCGTCGCCGTTTTCCTCCGTCGACCGCCTCATTAAGCACGTCAGGGATTTAACAAAAAGCCTGCAAACGCATCAACGCGCCATTCTGTTGCTCTGCTTTCTCTACGATAATCCCGGGTTTCGTATAACACAACCGAGTACGCGCTACAAAGAAGTTTCCGACTTGGTACATGGCTGTCTGCAACGCGGTCTGGAAATGTGGCAGGCAAACTTTCAAGTGACGCCCGAAGCAGTTTTATTGGGAAAGTATTTCCAGATCGATCCGAACGTTCTCGGTTAAAATACAATCTAAAACAACAAGCGGGCATCATGACGATGCTCGCTTATCCTACCCCATGGGGTCTGTTTTGCTCTTTTCTAAAATTGATACGTCAGTCCCACTTCGGCGGCATGGATAATATCCTGCTTCACTTTCCAAGACCACTTTTGACCGCTTTCAAGTGTTTCACACCACTCAAAACTGCCCGGAACATACCGCAGGCGATACCCCGCAGTCAGTTGCCAACTTTCGTTTAAATACACACCGAGACCCGCAAACGCCTGTCCGAGAAACCGCCACTTGCTTTTGCCGCAATCACCACCTTCCTGTCGCGTAAAAGCAACACCTCCGGCAGGTGTAAAAAGCATTGACATTTTGACATTTCCGTGAATTCTCGATCGCGCAATACCCGCACCGGCTCCGCCGTATAAAAACGCACGATCGTTCAAATCATGACGCAGGGTCACGTTGCAGGCACCGAAAAAGTTGCTTATCTTGCCGTCGCCGAAAACTTTCGTGAGATCAATCGTGCCGCCGCCGGGCATAAGCGGACTTGCTCCCGCGGGGACAACAACATGCGGCACCGGATCATAATTCCGTTCGACTTTCATCTTTCCCGTAAAATATCCCAATTCCAATCCGACGAACACACGATCGTCATGGCAAGATACACCAAATTCACCCGAGCCCGACCACGCACTCTTGATGCTGTCCTTTACGTTCCATTCGCCGACACCGTCCATATGTTCGTTATACTTCGCTTTCCCGAACAGCCACCCGCCGCGTACCGTCACGTACGGGTTCCATTCTCTCCCGTAATCTTCCGCACCGTCCGATGCCTTTAATCCCGAGGTCGCCAACATCCCGACCGCGCTCAAACCGCCGATGAAGTGTACACACTTTCTGTTCATGCCTCCATGAGAGAGAGAGAGAGAGAGAGAGAGAGAGAGTCAAGTGTTTTTTAAGGTTTTTTTGAGAAAATTTACCTCTTCATCGAAAAATGCCGTTCGGTGTTAAAACCGACCGATTTCCCAAACCGTTTTCGGGTCGTTTTTTCGTCGGTTTCGATAAATTTTCCAAAACCTCATCCCGCGTAACGCAATCCACTCCAAACAGCCAACAGAGCGGGCTGCAACCCACGCAAGCGTTGGGGATTTCGGCATTTTTCGATACACTCGGGGCACATGAACACCTTCGCCTCAACACCTCTCCCGTCGGAACTGGTTTCGTTGCTCGGATCGTCGCTTCTCGGCAGCGGAATCCGCTTACTCAGTTTCTTCATGGCGGCACATCACCGCGAACATCTGATGCGCCTCTGCCGAACACGTGCCCTCGAACATACCGTCGTCAGCGCGCGTAAAGCGTCGGGCTTGCAACTGACGCGGCGCTTTATTGCGTTTATTGCGGTCTTTTTCGTCATTGCCTGGCCGAAACTGATTGCCGTCTTTTACCCGAACGTTCCGATTTCGGTCGGTTATTCGCAACGCTCGGGCGGGTTCCTGTTTTTCTCCTCCGCTTACGAAAAACTTCACTGGGTACAGCTGAACGGGCTGGTCATCACGCCGCTCGATACGCATCTGCTTTCCGCCATCGTCGGACTGTACTTCGGAAGCGCGCTTGTGGATTTGAAACATTAAAGGATTTTTATGATTGAATTTGTTCTCAACGAATTTGTCCGACGCACGCTGTTGTTGCAACTGGACGCCGCTTATCCGCATTCGCTGCCGATGAAAACGCTCAAACTCGGTCTGTTTCTCTCGGGGCTGCGCATCCGACGGCGGTTTTTGGAAAAGGAACTGGCGTATTTGCATGCCAAAGACTTTGTGGAACTCGTCCCGAACGAACTTTGCCCGCAACATCGACGCTATAAACTGTCCGTGAAAGGAATTGATTTTCTCAACGATGAACGAAGAAACGCCGATCGCCTTTAAAGAGCACCTGCAACGCATTCAACGCGCCAAAAACACCGCTTCTCTCCTCGAACAAATGAACTTGGCGGAACAATCCATGGGGCTTTTGTGGGAAAAACTTTTCGATCGTCTGTGCGTCGACGAAGCCGCATCGAACTTGGGTACGGTGAAGGAACTGACGGGCATTTTGCATAAGTTACTGCAAACCTATCGACAGCTGTTTGCCGTTTGTCAAAAATCCGCTTCCACCAATACCGACAACAACGCGTGGGCTTTATCGGAAGATGTTCTCAAAGACATCGAAGATCAACTGCAAATGTTATGACGCCCTTCTTTCTCCCCTACCAGGTGCGTTGGATCCGCGATGATGCGCGTATCAAAATTATGGAAAAATCCCGGCAAATCGGTCTCTCGTGGTCAACGGCATACCGCGCCTTGCGAAATGCCGCCGTTCATCCGAGAACGCACGTTTGGATTTGCTCACGTGACCTGCAACAAGCGCAACTGTTCCTCAATGACTGCAAGGCCTTCGCGTCCGTTCTCAATCAGGCGTATAAGGAGAAGTTGATCGGGAAACAGTCGGAACAGCGAACGATTTTGCGCCTCAACAACGGCAGTACATTGACGCTGATTTCTTCCAATATCAATGCACAGGCCGGCAAACGCGGATCGCGGATTTTGGATGAATTCGCTCTGCACGAAAATCCCGAAGCACTCTACAACGTCGCTTATCCGGGCATTACCTGGGGCGGGCAGTTGGAGATGATTTCCACGCACCGCGGCGCGCACAACTTCTTCAATCGTCTCATCGAGGAAGCGCGCAACGGCGGCAATCCGAAAGGCATTTCCGTACATCGCGTCACGTTATCGGACGCATTGGAACAGGGATTTTTACGAAAATTAAAAGCCAAACTTCCGCCCGACGACCCGCGCCAAACCATGGACGAAGGCGATTATTACAATTTCATAAGAAATTCCTGCGCAACCGAAAAAGCCTTTTTGCAGGAATACATGTGCCAGCCGATGGAAGATGCCTCGACGTTGTTGTCGTACGAAGCCTTGGAACTGTGTTTTTACGAAAAAAACTGCGATTGGCACTCGTGGACGAACGGCACGGCACTGATGGGCGTCGATCTCGCACGAACGCAGGATTTAAGTGCCTTCGTTTTGGTCGAAAAAGTCGAAAACACCTTCTTCCTTCGTCATGTGCAATGCCTGAAAAACGCGCGCTTCGACGAACAGGAAGCCCTCTTCGGGAAACTGTTCCGCAATTTTAACGTTCAGCGCGTCTGCATCGATCAAACGGGCATCGGACGGCAGTTCCTGGAACGCGCACAGGCACGTTTCGGCACTGCCGTTGAAGGCGTTCAATTCACGCAAGGCACCAAGGAAACGCTCGCCTACAATCTGAAAACACACATCGAACAACGCACCTTGCGCCTGCCGTGCGACGAAAGGTTAATTTCCGATCTGCTCGCCGTTCGCATCTCTGAGGACATGAAATTGACGGCACAACACGGTTCCGACGGGCACGCCGACCGCTTTTGGGCATTGGCTCTGGCTCTGTACGCCGACCGAAAACAAACCTCATCAAGTGCCGCCGCCGAACTCTTTCATTTTCAACGACCGACAGCATGCTTCTGAACACTTTTGACACCATGAAGACTTACAAAAATAAAATGTTCGGAACTTCAAACCTCTTCGGCGTAGAGCCGTTCGACCGCGGAAGTCGGCTTTCCGCAAGCACCTCCCGTCTTATGAAGGCACCCGCATTTTTCGATCCTTTAAATCTTATGAATACACCCGAGTTTCAAACACCGCCGCCGCGAAAACGTCGCAGTAGTCAACATCCGTCGAATGTCGGCAACGCATTATGCGCGAACGCCTTCGTTCCCGCCACCGTTCACAACCGCTTTTTCTCCGTTTTGTCATGAAGACCAATACCTACGTAACACCGTTGCGTCGCGACAGCCTCGCGCGGCTGAACTGGAACCCCATTCGTTCGTTGACGCCGACGTCGTTGGCGCGCATTTTGGACGATTTTCACGCCGGGAAACTGCGACAGGCTGCCCTCGTTTGGGACGCCATCGAACGCCGCGACGACCTGCTCCAAGGCGTGATTTCCAAACGCAAGAAATCGATTTCGCGCCTCGATTGGGAAATTCTCACGCTGGATAATTCCGAAGAAGCCGCGCGCCAGAAGGAACTTTTGGAGCAGTTTTATAATCACCTTTCCTGCATCAACGCTTACGACGAGAACGAACGCGGCGGTCTGCCGTTGCTCATCCGTCAAATGATGGATGCCGTCGGGAAACGGTACGCGGTGCATGAGGTGGTCTTTAAGCCCTTTCAAAAGGACGGGCGATCCTTGCTGACGGCGGAATTCCGCTTCGTGCCGCTGTTCTTCTTCGAAAATAAAGACGGGCGATTGCATTTCGTCGGCGACAAAGGCAATAAAGACATTCCGTTGTCCGGCGACGAATGGCTCATTACCACGGGCGACGGACTGATGGAATCCTGCTCCATCGCTTACCTGTTCAAACATCTGCCCCTGCGCGACTGGCTGATTTATTGCGAGCGCAACGGCATGCCTGGCGTCAAAGGCATCACGCAGGCGCGCCCCGGTTCCGCCGAATGGGAAATTGCACGCGAAGCGGTACAGAATTTCGGCGCGGAATTTCACGCCCTGATGTCCGCCGGAACGGATATTCAGGCGATCGATATTTCCGGCAAGGGCGAATTGCCGTATCCGAAGCTGGTGGAACGCATGGATCGCGCGATGGCGGCACTTTGGCGCGGTTCGGATCTGACAACGCTCGGGCGCGAAAACGCCGTCGGCGTCACGCAACAACGCAACGAACGCGATCTGTTGGAAGAGGACGATGCACAAATGATTTCCGATACGCTCAACGACCAGGTCGATCGGGCTGTTTTGAGGTATTTGGCACAAACCGAATTTCCGAAAGCCTACTTTCACCTGAAGCCTTCGCCCAACAAAAATCTCAACAACGACCTGGCGATTTTGAAAACCCTCTACGACATGGGTGTATCGCTGAGCCTCAACGACATCCGCGAACACTTCGGCATCAATCCGCCGACGGATAAAAACGATACCGTTCAAAAGTAATCAGAAGCCATCAAAATATCCATGAAAACTTTCAAACTTCATTTATCGCCCTACGGTACCTTCGAACATCCCGAGGGTTTGCAAAGCATCTCGTCTGCTGATGCGCAACGTTGCATCCGCAAAACGCGCACATGGCGGTTCCGTCTCGGACTGAAAAAAATCCCCGTCTATCTCGGACACCCCGATGATCCGCTGTTTAAGAGCGAACATTCGGATCCTCGCATTTACGGCTATGTGAAAAATTTGTGTACCGATAAAGACGGTCTGTGGGTGTTTGTGAAATTCACAAAATACGGTCGCACATTTCTGTCCAAATCGCCGCGACAGTACTTATCTCCGCGCTGGGTGCTTTGCAAAACGGAACATCAAACCGCTTATCATCCCGAGCGCCTCCTTTCCCTCGGTCTGACACAACACCCGAATTTGCCCGTTCAACCGATCGTGTTCGATGCGTTGCCGAAAAAAAGCCTCGGGCTTCGTGCCCTCCTGCGATTTTTGACGAAACGGCAGGTTTCGTCCAAAACGTCGCACACGAAAACAGGCGGCGTTCGTTCCGATGGCGCACTTCACAAGGGATTTGCAACGTTCATCAAACGCATCCGTCAGGCGTTTGTAAAAAAAACCAAACAAACGGCACCGACCGTCGGCACACATTCCCCTGCCCCGCTTCCGACATCCGACGAAGATCCGTTCTCGGGTCATCGAACACCGCTTTCATCCGATCTGCACGGTACGCAAACACGCGAAGAAAAACGGCGCATTCTGCAATTCGGACAAGCGGTTCGGGCGCGCATGGAAGCCACGGGCGAAAGTTACCCCGAAGCCTGGAATGTGTTGCTTCATCAATCGCCCGCAACCTTTTCAAACGATCATCCGAATGTAACGGAAGGCGACGGCTCCGAACCGCCGACGGCTCGTCCGAACCGCAGGAATTTTGTGCCGCGATCGTTGAAACCGATGACGGCTGCGGAATAACCACAAATTTAACAATTTTCTTAACCTTTTTTTAACCTATGAGTACACATCGTAAAATCATGTCCAACGCAAATGCCGTTGGGTTTTTCGAGGGCGCTCTCACCAAGCGCTTAAAACCGGGAAGCGCGGTTCGAGCCGGCATGCTGGTCAGCTTTGACGCCGACGAACAGTTCGTTGCGCTGTGTTCCGAAAAGAGCATTCCCTGGGGGATTGCCCTGCGCGACACGACCGCTTCGGACGACAAAACCTACGTGTCCGTTCAACCGCTGTCCAATAACGGACAAACGGCGCGCATTTTGATGGCGGATGCCGTTAAAGCCGGTGAATTCGTCAGCTTTGCCAAAGACGGCTTCGCCAAAAAATCGGACGGCAACAACATCGTCGGTCTGGCACTTTCGAGCGGCGGGAAAGACGATCGCATCGAAGCCCTCACCACCCTCCCGTACAACCTCAAATAATCGCATCCTCTTATGACAAACGAAACACAGGCAAACGAAACCCAATTCAATCAAAACTACTATTCGTCCGAACTGACCCAATTCGCCAATTCGATGCAAGACAACGAAGACATCGAAAAGGCGTTAAATTTCGCCGCACCGATCGTATTCGTCGCGCGTCGCTTTGAGTACAAAAAGATCGCCGACAACGATACGTTTTTCTCGGAAAGCGACGACATTCGCACCGTCGGAAGCAGTTTCAAACACATCGATTTCAACGGCGAAACGGTGCAGGCAAAAACGTTCAACAAAGGTCTGACGGTTCGCGTGGACACCGACGACATCGCCGGCGGCGATTGGGAAGCGCGCTATGTTTATGCGCTCAAAAACCGCCTCTGTTGCAACGAATACCGTCGCACGATCAAGGCGTTCGTCGAAACCATCAAAGCGGCTCAAAAGAAAGCCAAAAAGCAGATTGTCGAACCGGAAGCCTGGACGGGTGAAAAAGCACAACCGGACGCGGATCTTCGCAATGCCGTCTTAGCGGCGCGTTCCGATTACGGTTTTTCGCCGAACCGTCTGCTGTTCAGCGAAGGTGCCTGGTACCTTCGTCAGGACTGCTATGCCTCGCAGAACAACGCGGGTGCCCGCATCGCGGCGGAATTGTCGCGCGAAGCGTTGGCGGAGAAACTGCTGGTTGAGAATGTGCAACTGATTAAGCAGGTTCATCTCGGATTGCAGGGCAAAGAATTGGAGGGCGACGAAATCTTCGCGTTCTATGCGCAGAACGGTCTCTTAAAGGACGAGCCGTCCGCCGTGAAACGCTTTGTAACGCCGTTTGACGACGGGCAACTGTTCCGCGTCTACGTCGAACCGCACACCAAGTACACGGATATTACCGTCGAACATTACAGCAATATCGTCGTTACGTCGGGAACCAACATTCTTCAAATCAAAGTCAAAGGCGCGTAACACAAACACATCGAGGGAGGGCTTCGCGCCCTCTCTCCCAAACCTTAACACTTATCAACCCTTAAACATTTAGATTTCTCATGCCCGTTATCTCAATTCCCTGGACTTTACTCGAAGTCAAACACATTTCGGATTATCTCATTCAGGATCAGCTCACGTTGGTCAATCAAGTTCGCGAAAAAGGCGATCCGAAGCATACCAATGCCGTCGTGAAGGATATTTGCGCCTACATTCAAAATCGCGTGCCGCAAAAATTTCACCCGAACCCGACGTTGCCCAATCACATTCCGACGGCGTGCAAAACTGCCGCATGCCAGCTTATCATCGAAGCGCTTCAATCGCGTTTGCCCGATCTGAAATTGTCGGACGACCAAATCCGCAACGCCCAGCAGGCGCGCAAGACTCTGGATGATTTGGCGGCGATGTGGGAAAAGCAATCAAACCCGAAAGTCACCGATCCGCGCATCGAAGCGGTGCATTACCGCAGACGCGATGCACGCCAATCGACACTGAAAGGATTTTAACAACCCGCTTCCGTTGAAAGGACAATCATGAAACCCATTTTACGAAGCATTCAAACCAAGCTGATTGAAACTCTCAAAGCGTCAGAGATCAAAAACACGATGACCGTCGTTGCAAGCGACGCCTTTTCCGTCGACGAACTCATTTCACTGAAAGTTGCACAAACACAACCGTTCCTGCTGTTCGTTTCGTTACCGTTTCCGTTACAAACGCTCGGGTTGGCATCGTCCTGCTGGGGAACGTTGTCGCTCAATCTCACGCTGGCACAATCGCTACGGTACGACGAAGCACCCGCGTTTATAGATTGGGCGGAGAAAATCAGCTTTTGGGTTACCGAAAAACCGCTGATTGTCGACAATCTCTGGAACGGGCGTTTCGTTTTGACCGAAAAAGAACCGTGGACGCGGCTCGATTGGACGAACGGCACCGCGTTGCAACTGCACTTTGTAACTTCCGATTTTAACGTTTCAAACGCATGAAAATTACGCTTAAAACAGACCAAAAATCCTACGTTCTGGCGGGCGGAACCGCGTTGAACGAAGAACCGACACACATGTCCGTTACGGCGGAACGCATCCTGCAATCCGTCAAAGCCATCCGCGCCGCTTCCGTTCAAACCTACGACCGCGGCAATCTCCAGATTCGGCTTGTTTTTGAAGTCGGACGCCTGCACAACGACCAATCGGCGGCGATGGAACACATGCTCGTTCACGCGAGCGAAATCGCTCACGCACACGGCGAAGTTCTCATCCAATCGGAAGGTTCGCGCGTGCGGACGCTCACGCTGGAATCCGCCACGCTGGCGTCCGTTCAAACGCATTACAAAGGGAACGCTTCCTATACGACGTACGAAATCTACGGCGGGAAACTGCATGTTAATGCGCAATGAAAATCAACACCCGAACTTTTATGAAAGATATGATGTTTAAAAATACAATGTCCTCACCCGACTATTACAACGATTTCGGCAATCGTCGAAACTACAACGAACTGTCGGACGCTTACGACGAACAACTCAATCGCATCGCCGATCTTGAATGTCGCCTGGCGGAATTGGAGGAACAACTGAAACAGGCGCGACACTGATGACTTGGTTTTTGTCTTACAAGGCACCCGATAAGCGCGTTCAGAAGAAAACACTGTCCGAATGGGGCATTTTCAACGTCGAACGTCACGTTCTCAATCAGGGCACCGACACATTGACGTTTCAAACCGCTTCCGCGGCGCAATCGTTTATCGCCGAAGCAACGGTTGAAATTTTCAAAGACAACGTACGCTGGTTTTGCGGGCGCATCACGCAGACACCCTGCTTTTACGGCGCAACGCAAGAGCTGGCGACCTACCGCGTTTCGGGTCCCGCGTGGTACCTGGAACATTTGGTGTTTCAGCAGCCGTGGGAATACTTTAAGGACGGAACGGGAAAGACCGAAACCGTTTCCCGCAGTGTCTGTCTGTTGGGACAGGATAAGGACGGGAAGCCCGTTCACGCCGCGCAATGTTTAAAGGATATTATCACTTACGCCCAAAAACACGGCGCGCCGATTGCCTGCGGGGATATTGTCGGCTTTGATTTCGCATTTCCGTGCGAAACCGTTCGCGATTGCAGTTGTGCCGAAGTACTGATAAAGATTTTACGCTGGACGCCCGACGCGGTCGTTTGGTTCGACTACACGACACCGCAACCGACCTTGAGGATCGCATGTGCCGATCGCCTCGGAACGGCAACCGTATCATTAACGCAATGTTCGCAATTTTCGATGGTTCCGCGCAACGATTTGCAAATCAACGCCGTCGTATTGAAATACGAACATTCGCATTCTCAATCCGGCGAAATCCGGAAGACCGTTACAACGGACGCCTACCCGAACAAAGATGTCGGCGAAGGCTTCAATGCGCTGGTGCTGACGATCGAACTGGAAGGCACGCATTCGCACGTCCAGGAGCAGTATGTGGAAACAAAACCGATCGAAACCGCTTCGGTCGCCTGGTGGAAGGAACATTTTCCCTGTTTGAGCCAAACTGCGGACAAGGATATTCAAATTTCCAACGTGCGCTGTTCAACAAAACTTCGGAACGAACTGACAAAGGGAGCCGTTGCGCCGTGGATGGGATGCCGCGCGGAGTATGCAACGATTACCGCCGACGTAAGCTGTAAAACCGCCGACAGCGTTATTGCAAACCGAACGTTTTCCCTTAAATTGTGCGCCACCGACGCCGTTTCGCGACCGTACCGCAAGGAAATTTTCCTCAGCGAAGGTACGGAACCGCCGAAAAACCTGGCAAAAATCATCTACGACGCCACGCACTGCCTGCGTTACGAAGGACAACTGCGTCTGGAACGCGAAGAATTATCCAATTCCTTTATGGGACAAACGCTGAATTTTACCGACGGTCACGCCGAATGGCGCAAATTGCGGCTCCCGGTACAGGAAGAACGCTCATTTTTGGACTCGGGAACGGTACAGCTGAAATTCGGTGCGCCGAAGCAGCTCGGTCCCAACGATCTTTGTCAGTTGATGCACACGCACCGCATGCGAACCATCACCGAAGACACGAACGCGCGCTTTGCCGCCAGACGCACCGGCAGTACCAAAACCTACTTCCCGCACATGACGCCCCTGGTCAATTCGATGATCGACCGCGGACAGTGCAAACAGCTGACGATTAAGGATAAAGATAAGAAGGTCGTCCTCAACGCCGCCGCTTTACCCGAAAAAACCGAAATCAAGCTCAAAGAATTTGCCGTTGTGGAAAACGGCGAGCTGAAAACCGTCTGGATCCCATCCTCGTAATTTCCCGTTCCATCGTCCGATTTTTCGTCAAATGAACGCCTTTTAACTCAATCTTCACCCACCGCCATGCAACCGTACCGCACCTTTGTGAACGCCCTCGGGGTCAGCAATGCCATTCTGCTTCGCCCCGAAACGCCCTATAATTTTGCCACCGTACGCATCCCGCTGAAAACCTACTCCTATTGGTATTGGAACTTAAAGAAACTGACGATTGCCTATCATTACCGTATCGACGACGATCACATCAAACATCTCCTTGAGTTGGAACCGCGGGTGGCATCGGATTTACTTGACCGCATTTGCGGCTTCAACCCATGGTCTTTCGAAGCATCCGATGCCAAAGCCAAAACAAAAACGCGCGTTAATTTCGGTCTCGGCATGCCGTTCGATGCTTCCGTTCCGATCGCTCAACGAAACCAAATCGGCTCCAATAACGATGTGGCATTCAAAAAGGCGCAACAACAGAGCACCGAACTTTCCAAAAAACTTCCGCGTTTGTGCACCGACAAATTATTGCCATCGGATACAACGATCGGCATTAACTTTCGTTTCGGCGAAGACGGCTATTCCATGGATAACCCGAATGTGGTTGAATTTGAAATTCGCACCGTTCCGACCCCGAATGTTCGCACCAACTGGCACACCCTCAGCACCCTGAACGCCACTTTGATGGGGCAACTGTTTCCCGTCGAACTGCGCTCCCTTTATGCACCGAACGAAATCGAAGGTGAATTGATTGAATTTACAATTACGCCCGAATTTCACACCTTTGAAAAAGCGGGAACGGCGTAAAAATAGCGGTTATGTCGTAAAGAACAAAGAAAGTCCGTCCACTCAGCCGCTTTTCTTCGCCCCGTCGCCGAACATCAGCCACAGACACGTTCCCGTAATGGCGATATCGGCGACATTAAAACATGGCCAGTGCCATGATTGAATGTAAAAATCCAAAAAATCCGTTACATACCCGCGCGCAAAGCGATCGATCGTATTGCCGACCATTCCGCCCGTCAGGAAGCCGCTTGTCATCGGATGTTTTTGGATGAAAGAACGAAAAAAAACGCACAAAAGAAGGACGAAAATAATCCCAAGCCACGCCAACACCTGCGTGTAATCCGCACCCAAGCCCCAAATGCTCCCGCTGTTGGTCGTCAGCGTTAAAGAAAAGAAATTCGGAATAATCGGCAAACGATACGGTTCAAAATGCAACGCAACCACCTTTGTCAGCTGATCCGCTGCGACCGTTCCGAAGGCAACGAAAAGCCAAATCCGAAACGCTTTACTCATCCGACAGCTCATCGGGTGTGTACGAAAGCCCCTCTCTGTCCATATCCGTATCAAACATTTCTCTTTCCGGAGCAAACGCATCGGAACGCAACGCTTCCGCCTGCTTTTGACCTTCCAACGAATAGCGCGTGTAAGGAATGGCGGACAATCGTTCAAGCGCAATCGGTTTGCGCGTCAATTCGCAAATGCCGTAGGTACCTTTAAAAATACGCTCGATCGCATCTTTGACCTCCGCAAGCGTTCGCGATCGATCAAATACGAACTCCAACAATTCCTCATCGCCTTCTTGCGGTGTGACATTACTGTCGGTCAACAGTGTTTGCAGACGCAACAGCTTGCGATAAAACGGTTCCCATTTTTTGGGAACGGATGCTTCCTTCTTTGAAACGGAAGGTTTCGATTGGAAACCGAGAATATCCGCCGGCGAAGCGGTATGCAGAACACGCTTTTGAGGCGCGACGGCTCCCGAAGGCTTCCCGTCCGTCGGCTTCTTCGAACCGTTCGAAAACGCGTTGCCCGAAGTATTTTTCAAAATATCGCCCTTACGATCCAACGGCGATTTGTTTTTCTTTCCCTGAAAGTCCATTTTCCGCATCCTTCCCTGTAAGCGACGTTGTTGTTTCATTATAAACTCTGCTTTCGAAACCGCAACACGTCCGCGCAACGCTCCGAAACCAAACCAAACCCTTCCACCTCGACCAACTTGTCGACCCATCGCCAGGTGCGCGGACAACGCACACCGTCGGCATGTTTCACGGTAATATCACAGACGTCGCTGTCGGTTTCTTTGATGTGCACGGCGGAAACAATAAAGCACTCCGACAATTGTTCGCAATACGTTTGCACTAACGAGCACCATGCGTGTTGCCTGCCGATTGCAATAAGCACCTGCGCATCCAACGACTGACCGATGACCTTTTGTTGTCGCGACTTCTCCAGTTCAAACTGTACCTTTTCGCGCAAACGAAACAGCTCGGCAAAATCCCTTACGATGCGCTCGTCATCCCACTGTGCATTCGGCTTCGGGAAATCTTCCAAATGGATCGATTGTTGATAACCGAAGTCGGAATTCCCCCACAGATATCCCCAGGCTTCGTCGGCGGTAAAGGTCAAAATCGGTGCCGTCAGTTTCAGCAACGTTTGACAAATTTCAAACAGCACCGTTTGCGCCGAACGCCGCTCCAAACCGTCCGCACGCAACGTATAAAGGCGATCTTTCAAAATATCATGGTACCGTGCCGACAGGGTTAACGTACAAAAACGGTTCACTGCCTGATAAACCTTATGAAAATCATACCCTTCGTACGCCGCCGTAACCTCCCGAATGAGCGCATTTGTTTCCGTCAACGCCCAACGATCCATGTCGAGCAACCGATCGTACGGCACTTTATCTTTCGTCGGGTTAAAATCGTACAAATTACCCAACTGAAACCGCAGAGTATTCCGCAATGTACGGTAGGTCGAAATCACATGTTGCAGAATGGTCTCAGACACGGGAATATCGTCCTTATAATCCTCGGACGAAATCCACAAACGCACAATATCCGCGCCGTATTTGCCGACATACGCATCGGCAGTTTGCGGCTTATCGGCATTGGCGGAACTTTTGGAAATTTTCTTCCGCTCTTCGTCCACGAAAAAGCCGTGCGTAAGAACGGTTTTGTAAGGAGCGCAATCGCCGTCGACCAACGCCGTCATCAACGACGATTGGAACCAACCGCGATGTTGATCACTGCCTTCCAAATATAAATCCGCCGGGAACCAATCGTTCGACTTTAAAACCGCCGCATGACTGCAACCCGAATCAATCCACACATCCAGCGTATCGGAACTTTTTTTCAAGGCTCCCTGCCAATTTTTCGGCAACGAAACCCCTCCCAATAACGTTTTTTCGTCATTTTCAAACCACCATTGCGTCCCGTATTTTTCGATCCTGTCGCACAACGCCTCAATCACGTCCGCATCCAGTAACGGTTGATTATTTTCATCGAAAAATGCCGGCAACGGAATACCCCAGGTACGTTGACGGCTGATACACCAGTCGGGACGCGCCGCAACGGAACCGAGAATACGTTTCTTCCCCCAATCCGGCATCCATTGCACCTTTTCAATCGCCGCTTTTGCCTTTTCCTTCAACGCATCCAAACGGATAAACCACTGCGGCAATGCGCGCGCAATTACGGGGGACTTCGAACGCCAGCAGTGCGGATACGAATGCGTATAGGGTGCTTCATGCAACAAAGCCTGTTTTTCTTTCAATAACGCAATCACCGCCTCGTTCGCCGGCGAATTGCCCTTCGGCGTCCAAACGGCTTTACCGACCAATTCCGCCGGCATACCGCCCTCCGACATCAGGCAGCCGTTGTCATCCACGGGACAGGCAATTTCCAGGTTGTACTTCAACCCCGTCAGGTAGTCATCCATCCCATGCCCGGGAGCGGTGTGCACGCAACCCGTTCCCGCATCCAGAGTGACATAATCGGCACAAACAACAGGACTTTCAAAATCCAAAAACGGGTGATGTGTTTTCATTCCTTCCAGGTCTTTACCGAGAAACGTTTTCCCGCGCACAACCTCTTTCAAAGCGCAATCCTTGATAAATGCTTCCGCAAGCCCTTCCGCCACCAGATACGTCTCGCTCCCGACTTTCAAGGCAATATATTGCAAATTCGGCGCAACGGCGATCGCGCGATTGGCGGGCATCGTCCACGGCGTCGTCGTCCAAATCACCACAAAGGAATTTGCCTCTAAGCCGTACTGTTCGGGCTCCGAAACACGGAATTTTACCCAAATACTCGCGCTTGTGACCTCCTTATATTCGATCTCCGCCTCCGCCAGCGCGGTTTTACATGGAATCGACCAATAAACAGGCTTTTTACTGCGATAGACCCAACCGGCACGCACAAACTTCGCAAACGTTCGCAAAACATTCGCTTCGTAAGCGGGATTTTTCGTCTGATACGCATGTTCCCAATCCGCCAAAACACCCAACCGACGAAACTGCTTTTCCTGTTTTTTAATGAAACTGTCGGAAAACTGCGCACAGGCTTTTCGCATCGCAACGGGATTGTTCAATAACTCCGGCCGTTCCTTGGCGACTTTGTGCTCAATCGGCAACCCGTGGCAATCCCAACCGGGAATGTACGGCGTCGAAAATCCGCACATACTCTTATAACGCAGAATGATATCTTTTAAAATTTTGTTCAGCGCGGTTCCGATATGAACGTCACCGTTGGTGAAAGGCGGACCGTCATGAAGCAGAAAACGGGGATTGTTTGCATTTTTCTCCTGAATTTTTTCGTACAAACGCGCCTCATCCCACTTTTGCAACCGCTCCTGTTCGCGCCTGACCAGTTCCGCCTTCATCGGAAACGCGGTTTTCGGCAAATTTAACGTCTCTTTTAAGGATTTTTCGTTCATTCCTGCTCCGTATGCCTCACGTGAAAAGTTTTTTTCGTTACAAGTCAAGGAGCTTTTTGGCAAATGTTTGCGGGAAACGTCTGCCGTTACTTTGATGAAACCGAAAAAGATTTTATTCTAACACAATTTTCGATGTCTTTCAGACTTCTTCACACTACTCTTTCTCCAATATAATTTTTACGAATTCATCTAAAAACTCACCTATGTTCTCCGCCAAAAAGTAGTCTCTTATTTCTTCGTCATCGATAAAATTACAATCCGACCAAACAGGCTCTATCCCGTTTAAGTATTCCTCGGACGATAAATCAACCATTTCTCCGGGACGTAAATTATTTAAAAATTCATCTTTAAATAATTTATGTATCCCGACGAATAAGGCATCAGGTGTTCTGTTCTTATATCGCGCATCAGTTATAATGTCATAATAAACTTTTATGTCGGCTTGTGTTAAAACATCAAACGACATGAATTTTTGTCGCCTCGATCCTACTCCGAGATGCAGTGATTTTTCGGGGATGAGGTAGCAAAATCCGTAAGGAACGCCCAATCCTCTCAACTGCGTGGCTTCACCAAGCATTGCTTCTATAAAATTTTTGTTGTTTTGCTTAAAATTATTTGCCAGCAGTTTGAATGCAACGGCACCGACAATACGCCCCTTTTTGGTTATCGCCACATCTACTTTTTTATTATCGAAATTCCCGCTGATGATATACTCGTTTCCGTATGAATACCCGTCGGCATAAATATCAAAATCCGTTCCGAGCTTATACTGCAAGAGCCTTGCCAAAAACCCGTGGAATACGGAAACGCGTTTGGAAGATGTTTTCCCGAATTTCGCCATATTCTCGTGAGACTGTTTAATAATTTGTACAAATTTTTGATGAAACAGATTATTCAAACAATGCCGATCGGCAATTTCGGCATCCGAAAGTTTTAAGGAAACGGGAAAATTCGGAAAATCCGTTAAATGGGTTCCAAATGCCTTAACCATTTTTGCCGAAACGCCGACGTACCCTCCTGCCATGTCTTTACCCACAATGGCGCAGTATTTTGAAAATTCCGGCGTCCTTAAAACTTTCTCCGTTTCTTTCAATTCAAAATTATAGTCGTCAAGATTAAAAATATACGTACCTGCCGTTTTATTCCCGTCGTCCTTGAATTTAGGTGTTATGCAAATGTTTCGATCTATCGTTATGAATATTCCGGAATAAACAATAACATCCTCTTCCAGAACAAAAGGCTCAACGATCGGATGCTTTTTGCTCAAAATATGCTTAAAAACGATTTTTTTGAAACAACTGTTTTGAATTCCCTGACTTCTTCCAAACAAAAACCAAACGGATCCCTTATCCGTATCTCTCGTAATAAGTTCGTCCCATTTTGAAAGCAGATACTGGTATGCTTTGGGGAAATCGGTTTTCAGTTCTTCTTCGGTTACGGGTTTGTATTCACTTGTCAATTTCTCCCCCGTCGGAGTATAAAACTTCGGTTCTTTCGATGCTTTGTAAGGAAATATGATGTAGGTATTGGTCAGTTGACCGTTAAACTTGGAAGCTTTAACGCACCGATGAAGTATCGTACTTTCGATCTCATGGACGCGTCCACCGTCATGGAAATACACAACGGTTTGCGCATCGGTGTGCTTCCCGCGATATTCTTTTGTCAGATTTTTATCGCAAAAAGCACGGACAATATAGACGGCATCCCTGTTGGTAGCGACGCCGTTTTGAACGATTGCTATATTTTGTATTTTTATCGGTAATGCCTTATTTTCTTCCAAAAACCTAATCTCATCGTCGCCGGCTAAATTCCAGGCTTTATCCAAAAGCGATTCGCAAAAGTACTCATAACTTAACCTGTTCCGTTCGACCAAATCGAACATTTGATATTCTCTGTAATCGACGGAAAAATCCGCTCTTTTCCGATTCTTGTTTAATATGCAAATGCAGGTATAGGTATCCGCATCGGAAAAAATTTTTGAAGTTTTAAAGTCATAAACGGCGCTGATGTACTTACTTTTAACCAAATAATCCCGAAACGCCTGTTGAGAAGTGTTTTTTAAAAATGAATTCGCGGAAATAAAACCCAACTTACCTTTTTCATGAAGCATTTTTAACCCGATTTCGTAAAATGTGACATATAAATCGCGCATACCGTCCGAAAACCGAAAATTACTTACGACACTGCGATATTCTTGCGGTATGTTGTGTACCCTTACAAAAGGCGGATTACCGACGCAATAATCAAATTTTTCCAAAAAGCGAACGTGCTCCGTAATTGCATCGCCGAAAATCAGGTTATTCCAGGAGATTATCGGAATTTCATATGCTTCAAGCAGAGCATTAAGCTTTTTGATGCATTTATCATATAAACTCCTATCTTTCTCAATTCCGTAAATGTTTTCATTAAGAATCCGAGCAATGCATTCACTGTTTAACCCTCGATCTCGTCCCGCGCCGATAACGCGAACAACGATATTACGTAAAAATGCACCGTCACCGAACGACGGCTCCATAATCGTCTTCTCCAAAATTTTCCTTCCGGCATATCCGACCCCGTCCAATATCATCGCGACAATTCCGTCGGGCGTCATCCACTGCCCCATCTCTTTTTGAAAACACATCTCTCAAATCTTCATTTCCACCATCATAGGCACGGCAACATACGTTTGTAAAGTTACCCGCTTATTGAAAGCCTTATACAGGCAAAAAAATTTTTTCAAACTCCTCTGCTCCGTAAAAACTCGTGCAAATATAGCACCGATGTGCAAATATGATTGTTCTAAACAGAAAAAACTGCTTGGATCTGAATAATAAAAGACGCGCTTGAGTGGCGGAATCGGCAGACGCGTCGGATTTAGGATCCGATGCCGCAAGGCGTAAGGGTTCGAGTCCCTTCTCAAGCACCATCGATAACCGTACGTACCAATAATTCATTATGCATCGTCAACCGCTCCTTCAATTATTAAATGCCTACGAACCTTGCGACGATAACGAAGCTTCTTTGAAAAGGAAGATGCTCAATTTCGTCACCGCGCACAGGGATTGCTTCGAACGCACCTGCCGCGAAGGTCATATTACCGCTTCCGCGTGGATTATAAACTTTACGGGGGATCGATTTCTGATAACGTTGCATAAAAAACGCAAATTATGGCTCCCGCTCGGCGGTCATCCCGAAGCATGCGACCTGTATGATATTCATCGCACGGCTCTTCGGGAAGCCCGGGAAGAGTCGGGATTAAAGTCCCTGGCGTTCGTTTCGAAAAATATCTTCGATATTTGCATCGTATCCGATCCGTTACATCCGCCTTATGATTTCAATTTTTTGCTTCAAGTCCGAGATCCGAACGACACCATCAAAATTTCAGACGAATCCATCGATTTACGGTGGTTTTCGGAGTTACCCGAGCAGGTAAAAGATATAGAAAATCTCAAGCGACTGTATCGGAAATGGAAACGATGGACGGAAGATAAAGCGAAAAATTGAGAAATGGCACGAAAGAGATGAAACATATCGTTATTTTCCGTTTTCTTCGGTTTCTCATTATTTTCTTCAGTTTCTCAACCCTTTTGGCTGATGAAGGGAACATTACGCCTTATAAATTTTCTTTTGACGAGAAAGGCCCTCTGCCGACTTATACGCCGCCGTCATCCTGCACATTTTCAGTTGCACGACCGCAAAAAGACGCACCTGCCATTACTTTTTACTTCAGCAAGCCATCCAATAAATCCTATCCGATTGCCTTCTTCTGCACCGGCTCCTCTTCAAAAGAAAGTTTGTACAGCATTATTCATATGCATCGATTTTTTTTAAAGGAATTTTTGGAGCTCGGTGTTGGCCTCGTTACCTGCGAACAATGGGGTATGGATGCCGCAACTATCGATGCAGATATGTTTATGCGACATTACACGCGAACACAACGCCTACAGGATCATCGAAATGTAATTGAGTATCTTCAAAAACACCCGCCCCAAGGTTGGAACGGGAAATTAATTTTCGTCGGAGTTTCGGAAGGCGGCCCTTTGGTAACGGCTTTAACCATTGCCTATGCCGACCAAACGCTTGCAACCGTGAATTGGTCCGGTGCCGACGGTTGGGCTTGGCGCGATGAATTATGGGCATTCATCGACGGAATGCATTTGTTCGAAAGTCTTCCGTGGCATATTCGATTGCGCGCACGCTTACCGCAATGGTTTCCCGGGTCGCTCAAAAAGGAATTTCCGCGCACGCGCCGAGATTATGATGCTTTAATGGATAAAACTTGCAAAAATCCGACTTTCGAAAAATTCTTCATGGGCATGACCTATGCGTATCATGCCGATGCACTTCAATGGCCGGCAACGGAATACCAACAGATTCGTTCTCCGTATTTGGTCGTTGCGGGAGATTTAGATACCGCCATCCGTTCCGAGGATGCCTTTGTGGAATACGCAAAACAAGCAGGCGTAAATATTACGTACATGCGCCTTAAAAATGTTGGGCATCAAGTCGCACGCTTGCCAGAAGTTATCGAACAAAGTTTTGTGTGGCTGAGGAGTGTTCTCGAAAACACACCTGTGAAGTAAGATTGGGAGAAACTCCACCCTGCATAACATCGTTCGAAGAATTAAAAGATCTGCTTCCGACTTAAAATTCGATGCATTTGCCGACAAAGAAGCCAGGCATACGTTTTCGCTTTATAAAAACACTTCACCAAAATGCTCGAATGCCATTTAAATTTACTCCAATCCAAATCCGCTGTCGGCAATAAACGATAAATTTCTTTTAACAAATCGCAATCTTCCTGTTGTAAATAATTTGGATTAACGCGATTTTTGTAAATTTTCTTTAAAACTCGCGAATAATGGAAAAAGAAAAGAGACTCATAGAAATTTTTGTGATCGGGAAAAATTTCACACAGACGCAAGTAACCATAAACATATCTGATAGAGCGCGTTATATCAATACATCCCCTAAAAATTCCATTTTTGTGTATTCGATAAACAGCCATATCATCGTCCGACAAAAAAAGTTTCCCTTCTTGCAGATGTCTCAAAATTCTTAAATTTTCTCCGCAATAAACGAAGCGATCAAAAGTATTCTCAGCCTGTAAAAATTCATCCGTTGCACCATTTAAAAAAACAATATTCCGATACAACAGACATGATGTTTGCGACTGAAAATTGATATGAGAACAGATATCGTTCCATGAAAAACTCAAGCCCAAAACCATCCCGGACATGTAATGTCCCTTAAGTCGCCCTTGTTTAAGAAAAAAACAATTTCCGCCATACATTGTATAATTCGGATGTGTTTCCAAAAAATCCAAAGCCTTTTGAATAAAATGCGTTCCCAATAAATAATCGTCGCTGTCGACAACGTAAAAATACTCCGATTTAATGTGATTAAACAAAGTATTGAGCGTGTGTAAATTTCCGCCGTTTTTTCCCAAAAAGATGACTTTTATTTTATCGGGATATTTACGCAGATATTCTCTTAATACATTTGGTGTATTATCGGTACTGGCATCATCACAGACTAAAATATCAAACGGGACATTGAGTTCCTGCGCCAAAATTGAATCCAAACATTCGGAAATATAGTTCTCATGGTTACAGCATGGAACTGCGAATGTCAGTTTTTTGCAACAAAAAAACTTTGGATCGATAATATGCTCCATAAAAAATATCAATCGTTGGCAGTCACAACCAACGCTATTGATTCTAAAAACACCTCATGAGGCTATCAAGAATTTCTCTAAGTCTTTAAAATTCAAAAACACTCTGTTTAAAAAAATCCACGACATCATATGTCGCAAAAAAACTATCAAAAAACCTCACCCCGCAAAAAACCACACACGAGGCTCAATTAAAACAGACAAAACATCAAACAGACAGAAACCCAAAACCTAAATAAATAAAAAGAAAAACAAAAGAAGAAACAAAAAAGCCCGGCGATCACCTACTCTCACATCCCATTGCAGGACACTACCATCGGCAGTTCAGGTCTTAACGAGCGTGTTCGGAATGGGAACGTGTGTTTCCCCTGAGCTTATCGTCACCGGGCAAAGTATCAAATCAAAATATCCATCTCCAACACATGGCGCAACGCATTGCGACCAAACCCAGACACCCAAGCAACAAACAAAAGCCATTAAAGCTCTTTCGCCGCACAAAAGATACCCGGAAAGTCAGAAACTTCCGCTACTTTTTGATTGTTCAATGAATACCGCAGAAAACTACCTTTGCCAAAGTAAAAAACATAAATTCACTCGGAACATTAGTAGTATTTAGCTCAATGCGTCACCGCACTTACACCTATACCCTATCAACCCGATCGTCTTTCGGGATCCTTACAAGCTCGCGCTTGGGAAATCTTATCTTGGAACCGGCTTGGCGCTTAGATGCTTTCAGCGCTTATCCTATCCGAGCTCAGCTACCCGACTCTGCCGTTGACACGACAATCGGATCACCGGAGGCTCGTCATTCCCGGTCCTCTCGTACTAGGGAATGTATTCCTCAAATTTCCTGCGCCCACAGTGGATAGAGGACCAAACTGTCTCGCGACGTTCTGAACCCAACTCACGTAACACTTTAATCGGCGAACAGCCGAACCCTTGGAACCTTCTCCAGCCCCAGGATGTGTTGAGTCGACATCGAGGTGCCAAACAGCGCCGTCGCTATGAACGCTTGGGCGCTATCAGCCTGTTATCCCTAGGGTACCTTTTGTCCTATAAGCGACGGCGTTTCTACAAACAACCGCCGGATCACTTGAACCTGCTTTCGCATCTGCTCGACTCGTAGGTCTCGCAGTTAAGCCTCCTTATACTCATATGCTCTGCTTCCGGTTACCAACCGGAGTGAGGAGACCTTCGTAATCCTCCGTTACTCTTTCGGAGGAGACCGCCCCAGTCAAACTAACCCCCCGGCACTGTTCCTTCTCCGGTTCACGGATAAAGGTTAGATAACTCATCAGTAAAGAGTGGTATTTCACCGTTGACTCCCGCTTGCCCTGAAACAAGCGATCTTCGCCTCCCACCTATCCTACGCAATAAAAATAAGTCATCCATACCGGGTTATAGTAAAGGTCCATAGGGTCTTTCCGTCCTACTGCGGGTAAGCGGCATTTTCACCGCTACTACAATTTCACTGAGCATCTCCCCGAGACAGCGCCCAACTCGTTACATGTTTCGTGCAGGTCGGAACTTACCCGACAAGGAATTTCGCTACCTTAGGACCGTTATAGTTACGGCCGACATTCACGGGGGCTTAGTCCGAAAGCTTGCACCTTCGGGTTTCACCTTTCCGCATTGGTCACATGTCACTCCCTATACATCGTCTTACGACTTGGCAGAGAGCTGTGTTTTTGCTAAACAGTCGGTAGGGCCTCTTCACTCTGACTCCATAAAGGAGTATCCTTTCTACCTAAGATACAGGACTAATTTGCCGAGTTCCTTAGGGAGATTTAGCTCACGCGCCTTAGAATATTCATCTCGAACACCTGTGTCGGTTTCCGGTACGGGTTACTTATAAACTCTTCACGAAACTTTTCCTGAAAATACGACATCCTTCACTCCGCCTTGGCCGAAGCCGCAACGACCCGTCGTAACTCAACCTTAATGCGAAACGGATTTACCTGCCCCGCAGTCTCGTTACTTGGACGTACACTTTCGATCGTACGCTGAAGTAGCCACTTTCGTCATTCCTTGAATAATAACGCTTATAAATAAGTACTGAAATATTAATCAGTTGTGCATCGATTACGCCTTACGGCCTCAACTTAGCTCCCGACTCACCCTTGGGGGACGAACCTTCCCAAGGAAACCTTGTCCTTTCGGCGACGGGGATTTCCACCCCGTTTATCGTTACTCATGTCCGGATTCTCACTTCCAAATCGTCCATCCTCGCTCCCGCTTGAACTTCATCCTACGTTGGAACGCTCTTCTACCGCTCGCTTGCGCGAACTTACGACTTCGGTATATGACTTAGTCCCGATCTTCTTCGGCGCAAATTCACTTGATAGGTCAGCTGTTACGCACTGTTTAAATGATGGCTGCCTCTAAGCCAACATCCCTATTGTCTGTGTAAATTCACCTCCTTAAAACCACTTGGTCATATTTAGGGACCTTAATCGGTAATCTTGGGCTCTTCCCCTTTCGGCAATGAAGCTTATCCCCCACTGCCTGACTCCCGTACAGTACGCATCGGTATTCGGAGTTTGATAAGAGTTGGTACCCTGGTGTGGGCCCTCGGCTTTTCAGTGCTCTACCCCCGATGTTTAACGTACAAGGCTATACCTCAATATATTTCGAAGAGAACCAGCTATCACGGAATTTGATTAGTCTTTCGCTCCGACCCACAGCTCATCCAGATGTTTCTCAAGACAAGTTAGTTCGACCCTCCGCTTTGTTTTACCAAAGTTTCAGCCTGGCCATGGGTAGATCATCTCCGCTTCGGGTCTGTTGCCTACGACTGGACGCCCTGTTCAGACTCGCTTTCGCTTCGCCTCCGGACCGTAAATCCTTAAGCTTGCCGTAGACAATAACTCCCGGACCCATAATGCAAAAGGTACGCCGTCACCCCATAAAGAGGCTCCGACCGCTTATAGGCAATTGGTTTCAGTTTCTGTTTCACTCCCCTAACAGGGGTTCTTTTCACCTTTCCCTCACGGTACTTGTTCACTATCGGTCGACAGGTAGTATTTAGCCTTACGCAGTAGTTTGCGCAGATTCACACAAGGTTCCACTTATCTCGTGCTACTCAGGATACCCGCTCCTCAGGTTGCAAATTTCGCTCACGGGGCTGTCACCCTCTCCGGCTCAACTTTCCAAAAGTACTAAGCTATTCGCTTCCTTCGTTATCGCAGGTCCTACAACCCCACAGGATAAATCCCGCGGTTTGGACTTCTCCCCTTTCGCTCGCCGCTACTCGGAGAATCGCATTCGCTTTCTTCTCCTCTGCTTACTTGGATGTTTCGTTTCAGCAGGTTCACCGTTTAACACTATGAATTCATGCCAAACTGCTCGGTCATTACACCGAGCGGGTTTCCCCATTCGGATATTCCCGGCTCACAGCCTACTTCCGGCTCCCCGAGACTTTTCGCAGGTAGTCACGTCCTTCATCGCCTTCTGTCACCAAGGCATCCGCCGATTGCCCTTTCCTTATTTATGTTCTCGATATTCTTTAGCTATTGTAGTTTTCCACAATATTCATTAAACTGTCAAAGATCAAAAAGTGTCCTGGTGGGCCCGGATGGACTTGAACCATCGACCCCGCGCTTATCAAGCGCGTGCTCTAACCAACTGAGCTATGAGCCCTCTCTCAGCTTCTTGGTGGAGTCGATCGGATTCGAACCGACGACCTCCTGCATGCAAAGCAGGCGCTCTTCCAACTAAGCTACGACCCCTCGTAACTTATCTTCACTTCTTCTTCCCTCAGCTGTCAAGCTCCATTTTTCAGAAAATTTAATTTGTGCACATGTTCAGGCTCTTCCGTCGACCTTATCCAGCGTTCCTTCCGAAACCTGGATTTCTCCATAGAAAGGAGGTGATCCAGCCCCAGGTTCCCCTAGGGCTACCTTGTTACGACTTAGGCCCAATCACCAACATTACCTTAGGACGCCGCCCCCTTTGCAGGTTGGCTGAGCGTACTTTGGGTAAAACCGGCTTTCATGACTTGACGGGCGGTGTGTACAAGACCCGGGAACGTATTCACGGTACCGTAGCTGATATACCATTACTAGCGATTCCAACTTCATGAAGTCGAATTGCAGACTTCAATCCGAACTGGGCCCGGCTTTTAGGGTTCGCTCTACCTCGCAGTTTCGCTTCCTTTTGTACCGGGCATTGTAGCACGTGTGCAGCCCTAGACGTAAGGGCCATACTGACTTGACGTCATCCCCACCTTCCCACTTTTCAGTTTGTCTCCCTAGAGTCCCCGGCTTTACCCGCTGGTAACTAAGAACGAGGGTTGCGCTCGTTGCCGGACTTAACCGAACATCTCACGACACGAGCTGACGACAGCCATGCAGCACCTGTGTAAAGGTCCCGAAGGAAGAGGTACTTTCATACCCTGTCCTCTACATGTCAAGTCTTGGTAAGGCTCTTCGCGTTGCATCGAATTAAGCCACATGCTCCACCGCTTGTGCGGGTCCCCGTCAATTCCTTTAAGTTTTAGCCTTGCGGCCGTAGTCCTCAGGCGGTACACTTATCACGTTTGCTTGAATCCTGATGCGATCGATGCACCAAAACCTAGTGTACAACGTTTACAGCGTGGACTACAGGGGTATCTAATCCCTTTCGCTCCCCACGCTTTCGTGCCTGAGCGTCAGTCTCTGTCCAGTAAGCTGCCTTCGCCTTCGGTGTTCTTCCTGATATCTACGCATTTCACTGCTACTCCAGGAATTCCGCTTACCTCTCCAGTACTCTAGTCGTACAGTTTTGAGCCCATGTCAAAGTTAAGCCTCGACCTTTAAAACTCAACACATACAACCGCCTGCGCACCCTTTACGCCCAGTAATTCCGAGTAACGCTCGCAGTCTCCGTATTACCGCGGCTGCTGGCACGGAGTTTGCCACTGCTTCCTCTTTAGGTTAACTCAAAACAAGCTCTTCACTTGCACTTTGCTCCCTAATGACAGGAGTTTACAATCCAAAGACCTTCTTCCTCCACGCGACGTCGCACCATCAGGCTTTCGCCCATTGTGAATAATTCGAAACTGCTGCCATCCGTAGATGTCTGGACCGTGTCTCAGTTCCAATGTGGCCGTTCGTCCTCTCAGACCGGCTACCCGTCTTCGCCTTGGGGGTCCGTTACACCCCCAACTAGCTGATAGGCCGCAAGCCCCTCCTTAAGCGTCTTTCCATCCCTTTCGATCCATAAGCATGCACTTATGGTCCTCATCCGGTATTACCCCAACTTTCGCTGGGCTATCCCAGTCTTAAGGGTAGGTTACTTACGTGTTACTCACCCGTTTGCCGCTATCATATGCCCGAAAGCATATGACCGCTCGACTTGCATGTCTTAGCCACGCCGCCAGCGTTCACTCTGAGCCAGGATCAAACTCTCCGTACTAAATTGTCATCTTCTTAAAATCCACAACCCAATACAAAGCCGTCCTACGCTCTTATCTTTTGCGTTCTCAACTCAATCTCTCCCAATTGAGCCGGTATTACTACCTTAAAGTTTTTTATTATTCGGTTCCCCGAACATTTGCACAAAGTATTTCTCAAAGAACTGTATACCACAAAACTATTTTCTCCTACCCCTGTCAAGTATCTTTTTCAAAAAATTTTTGAAAAAATTTTAATCCTATTCTCATATGATACAAAAAGGCTTCATGGCCACACATCGCAGCCATGAATACCAAAATCGATTCTTACCTTACCGATCAAGCAAATTACTCAGAAAATACGTCTGGATATAGCTCTTTTACCATACCCC
>JAEEGL013758781.1_pt1 | contig 46266 bp, 40 predicted proteins | sample 9134231 | NCBI WGS metagenome assembly JAEEGL01 (sample SAMN16246548, study PRJNA631951) | gut metagenome | biome: gut microbiome; feature: rumen; material: fiber-attached | host: Bos | place: Iran: Karaj | collected 2018-10 | reverse complement strand
TAAGCTTCCCCCAGTCGGTCAAAGAGATCGGCAGCAGTTCGTTCCGCGGGACCGGGCTGAAGGCGATAGCCATCCCCGATACAGTCGGAAAGGTGAATTCATATGCATTTAATAACTGCGCTTCGGCTTCAACCTTAATTATAGGCAAGGGCGTGGACACGATCGGGAACTATGCCTTCTCGGGATGCACCGCTGTCACCGAGCTGGCCTACAACGCCGGTCTGGTCACCTCTTTCAGTTCTTCTAACTGCATTTTCTCCGCCATGGGTACCAAGGCGGCCGGCGTGTCTGTCACGTTCGGATCAGAGGTGAAGACGGTCCCGTCTAACTTCGCCTATTCGTCTTCCAGCTCATACATACACCCCAAGGTCGTTTCCGTTTCGCTGCCTTCCAGTGTGGATACGATAGGTGCAAATGCGTTCCGGTCCTGTGCAGATTTGGAGTTCATAAGTTTCCCTTCCGGGCTCAAAACGATAGGGAACAATGCACTTAGCGGGCTGGATTTTTATGATGGCGACACCTTGCTGGACAAGACTGTAAGCAACTTGGCAGGGCATGCGTTCAAGAAGTCCGATGGAAAACTTAGAATCTATGACGTTCCTCCGGTCGGAACCGAGTTCTTGGTCGGCAACCTGAAGTATTCTGTAATATCCGAGAACCCTCTCGCTGCGGCACTCATAGGATTTAAGACTGCCCCTACGAAACTGACAGTCCCCGTCAAAGTCAAGTATGGGAACTTCTCGATGCCCGTCACAGAAGTCGGCGAAAAGGCGTTCTACAATTGCAAAACGCTGGCTTCAGCCAGCCTCGGCTCCGTGACCGATCTTGGAGTGAGAGCGTTCGCTAACTGCACTGCCCTGACTGCAGTCGATATGCCTTCCGTTTCCAGGATTGGTTCCTATTCGATCTACGGATGCACTTCTCTGACCTCGATCTCATTCTCGGATTCGCTTTCTTCTGTCGGAACCAAAGCGTTCTACGGCCTCCAATTCTTTGACGGAGGGTCCGAGATAGCTCCGACTGCGGACAATCTCAGAGGCCTGAGTTTCACCGGCAGCAACGGGAAGCTGTATGCCTCCATACCGGATGGGGCCGAATTCGAATACAACGGCCTGACCTACAGGACATCAGGAAGTTCAGTCGCTGTGATCGGGTGCAGCTCCTCCCTGGCTTCTGTTTCGTTGCCGTCTTCCGTCTCCTATAACGGAACGAGCTTCAATGTCGTGTCGGTTTCGGACAAAGCGTTCTACGGGAATGCGGCTCTTACCACAGTAAAACTCGGCAATGCAATCGAAATCGGATCGAAGGCCTTCGCCAATTGCGCCAAGCTGTCGACGGTCGTTATGCCCAAGACCGCTAAGATCGGATCTTATGCGTTCTACGGGGATTCCGGCCTGAAGTCCGTGTCATTCTCCGAGTCTCTCTCGTCTGTCGGGACCAACGCATTCAACAGCGTGCAGTTCTTCGTCGGCGACCAGGAGGTCACCAAGACCGCAGCGAGTCTTGCCGGGCTTTCCTTCGTTGGAAGCGGATGCAAACTCTACGCTTCCCAGGACGGTGCGGATTTCGATCTTGGAGGTGTAATGTACAGCATCTCGGGCAGTTCCGCTACCGCCACTGGTTTCAAGGGAACCCCCGTCTCCGTGATCATACCTTCTTCCGTCGTTTATGACGGCAAGGAATATCCGGTCTCCGCCGTCGGGGAGAAGGCCTTCTACGGCTGCTCCACCTTGGCTGCCGCCTATGTCGGAGCCCCGGAAATCGGGTCCAAGGCGTTCGCCAACTGCCCAGAGCTTTCTGTCGTCGAGATAGCCTCCGTCACCAAGGTCGGTTCGTACGCGTTCTACGGCGATTCCGGCCTGAGGTCGGTGTCGTTCTCCGGTTCCCTGTCTTCGCTGGGAACCAACGCGTTCAGCGCGGTCAAGTTCTTCGTCGGCGACACCGAGGTCTCGAAGACCGCAAGGAACCTCGCCGGCCTGGCATTCACCGGCGGCGACGGAAAGCTGTTCGCCCCGATTCCCGAAGGGTCCCAGTTCGTCCTTGGAAACGTTGTATACAGGGTCTCCAATGGAGAGGCGATGGCGGTCGGATACGAAGGCTCGCCCTTGTCGGTGGTCATCCCCGCTTCCGTCCAGTTCGGCGGAAGCATCATCCCCGTCGTCTGCGTCGCAGACAAGGCGTTCTACGGATGCGAGAGCCTCGTCTCCGCATATATCGGCGCGTCCGAGATCGGGCTCAAATCCTTCGCGGGATGCGTCAATCTGGCCTTCGCCGAGATGCCCTTCGCCGAGAAGATAATGGGATATGCCTTCTACGGATGCACTGCGCTGTCCCACGCCGGATATCCAGCTTCGGCCGAAGTCGGCAGCCAGGCGTTCGCCAAGACCCAGATAAAAGCGTAAACATTTTCCCTCCTCCGGGAGGGTTTTTCTTCCATTCACTGGTTCAGTTGTGGCGGCTATCTTGAAACAATTTTAGGATTCTCTAAAATATTTTAAACATTGAATGCATCCCTGTTTCGATGGCGACGGAAAACCGCGAAGACTATCTCATCAGCATCCTGAGGCTCACAGAGGGCAAAGGGACAGCCAAGACGACCGAGCTCGCCGAATTCATGAGCGTGTCTCCAGCCAGCGTGAGCGAGATGGTCAAGGTCCTTTCCGCCGAGGGATACGTCAAGTACGAGAAGTACAGAGGCATGACCCTCACAGAAAAAGGTCTCATTTATGCCCGCCAGATCCGCAAGAAGCATCATGTTCTGGAGCGTTTCCTGACGGATTATCTGGATGTGGACCGCAAGACCGCCCATGACGAAGCCGGGAAGATGGAGCATGCTATCTCGGACGAATCGGCGATAAAGATGTGCCGCATGATGGGCCCCCGCATCGACGAGGATTGCTGCGGATGCGCCGATCCCTGCAAGACCGCCACCGAAGGCATCGTAAGGATCACTCCCCTGGAAAAGATGCCCAGCGGAAGCCGCGGCCACATATCCCATGTCCTTTCGAACGATTCCGCTGTGGTAAAGAAGCTCGTCATGATGGGATTCGTCCCGGGAAAGGAGATTTTCATAGAGACGGCCGTAGAGAACGGACCGCAGATCATCAAGATGGGCGATTCGTCGGTCGCCGTGGATTCCAGGTATTCCTCCTGCATCTTCGTCGACACGGAGGAATGAGTGAACCGCCCCGGAGGGCGGGAAAATGTTCAGCGGTGGGCGAAGACGAGGCTGACTCTGCCGGCGTCTTTCCTTTCGATCCTTGCGAATCCGATTCTTTCAAGCTGGACCATGTCGCTTCTCTCGGAGATCGCGGCCTTCTCTATCAGCCCTTTCTCTACCGTTCCGTCGGGCATCAGCAGCTCGGCGTCTACGGAATCCCTTCCGACCCATTGGACCGCTTTGACGCCGGTCTTGAGGATGCCGACGTCGTTCCCGATGTATTTCGCCGGGAGCGAATATCCGATGTTGCATAGGTCCTTCAGCCTGATCCTACCGGCGGAAGCGAATTCGGAAGAGTCCTCGTCGGAGATGAATACCGTGCGCGGATCCGTGAGGCAGTAATCCCTGCTGCCCCTTTCGGGGTGGTCCGGGTGGAGCGGAGCTCCGCCTTTTATCTCGTCGATGCCGTCGATATCGTATCTCACCGGGTTCTTTACGAAGAAATATCTGTTGGAGGCGTCGTCTATCACGTCGCGGTTCATCCCGTACAGGTTGTCCCAGGAGAACTGGATGTCCACGGATTTGATCCCTGATTCCACCCAATACCTTCTGATGGCTTCCGGCCTTATCCCGCGGCGCTCCATCGCCCTGACGGTCCCGGTCCTGACGTCGTCCCATCCGGTGTACTGGCCGTCCGCGATGTTCTGCTTGATTATCGACGTCTTGAGGACGGTGTCCGGGATGTTGACCAGCCCGTAGTGGTAGTATTCCGGTTTCTTCCAGCCGAAGTAGTCGAAGATGTATTCCTGCCTGAATGTGTTGTTCAGGTGGTCCTTCCCGCGTATGACGTGGGTCATACCCATTTCGTGGTCGTCGATCGCGACCGAGAGGTTCATCATCGGATACGCGATATATTTGGTTCCGGTCCTCGGATGGGGGTGGGATACCAGCCTGAGAGCTACGAAATCCCTGACCGCCGGATTGGGGTGGCAGATGTCCGTTTTCACCACCACGACCGCCTCTCCGTCGGAGTATCTGCCTTCGAAGAATCCGTCCAGCCTTTCGAGCTGGGTCTCAGCGGGGAGTTCCCTGCAGGGGCAGGCGGTCTTCTTCTCTTTCAGCTCCCTCCAATGGTCGGCATCGCACGTGCAGACGTAGGCGCTGCCCTGCTCCACCAGCTTGCGGGTGCAGCTGTAATAGAGTTCGAACCTTTCGGACTGTATGAAGCTCTTGGTGCATCTGACTCCGAGCCAGTCGAGGTCTTCGGGGATCATGTCGTACGCGTCCGGATCGATCTTCTCGGGGTTGGTGTCCTCGAATCTCAGGACGAGGTCTCCGCCGTATCTCTTCACGTATTCGTCGTTGAGTATGGATACCCTGGTATGGCCTATGTGGAGCGGCCCGGAAGGCCCGGGGGCGATGCGCATGACGACTTTCCCGCCGACATTCTTGAGCTCCGGGAGCTCGTATCTGCGCTCTTTCTTCTCTTTGACGAGGAGGGACGCATCCATCTCCTGGAGGGCTTTGGTCTGGGCTTCCAGGCCCATGCCGTTGACTTCCTCGACGATCTGGTTTATCAGGGGCGTGATCTCGGCGGCTTTGCTCCTGAGTTCCGGGACCCCTCCCAGTATCTTTCCGACGACCGCTTTGGGATTCGCCTTCCCTTTGAAGAAAACCGCGTTCTGGAGGGCGAATTTCCTTATCGTATTCTCTATGTCTTCTGCCATGGCTGAATCAATCCTCTGCTGATATTTATCGGAGAGCCGTCAGCGGATGAAGTTCGTCCTCGTGCGTTCCTCGGGAGCGGGAACGGATATGCCGGCCTTCTTCCCGGCTTCGATGCATTTCATCATCCATCCCATGTTCCTTCCCAGGGTGCGCATGATTTGCATTCCCTCCAGGTCCTGTTTCACTTCGTCGGGGGTGTTCCCGTGGACCTGGTTCCAGTATTGGGACGGGACTACCGGCATGTTGGAGATCGTGAAGTATTTGTTGAGGCGGTCAAGCGATGCAGTCGAGCCTCCCCTGCGGCATGAGACCACGGCCGCGGCAGGTTTGTACGCCATTTTCCCTCCGTTGGCGTAGAAAAGCCTGTCCATGAAGGATGTGAGCTGTCCTGCAGGCCCGGCGTAATATACCGGGGATCCGAATACGAAGCCGTCGTATCCGCCGAGTTCGGAGGCGATCTCGTTGACCTTGTCGTCGATGACGCAGGCCCCTTTCTTTCTGCAGCTTCCGCATCCTCTGCATCCGGGGATGTCTCCGCTGCCGATATGTATGATGTCGTATTCTATGCCCTCGGATTCGAGGCCTTTGGCGACTTCGCAGAGCGCGGTGTATGTGCATCCCTTGGGATGGGGGCTTCCGTTGATGAGCAGCGCTTTCATGCTCCGTCATCCTGAAGGCCGATATTAAAATGGCGCTTCCGCTGCGGCCGTCTTATCTTGATCCCATGCATGCCGCCATATTGCATCGGCCATGCCGCTGATGGCATCGGCGACAATCCTGACGGGACGAAATCTGTCTCGATGGGGCGGATCCGATCCGGCCGGCGTCAGGAACGGGCCGCCGCATCGGGATGCCCGGATTCGCAACCAATAATTACGCAATTCCCGATGCGGAATCATGACAGTCATGAAGACGCTCGGGCCGGACGTGCGCCGCATATCCGAGCGCATAGAGAGCGATTCCGGGCAGGCCGCCAGGATTCTGGCTGAGAACCAGGAGGCAACAGTGTTTTTCGGGGATCTGAACGGCGGGAAAGCCGTGGGGAACAGGTTCTCCACCAGAGAGAAGATTGCGTCAGCCCTCGGCATCCAGAAGGAGGAGATCGTCGGGCATCTATTGGAGGCCATAACATCCCCCGAAGCCTGCGAGATCGTCGGTAACCCGGAGTTCCGCTCCCGTGAGCTCGGCGTCAGCCTCATGTCCCTCCCGATCCCCAAGTATTTCCCGAAGGACGGCGGGCGCTATATCACCGCAGGGATAATCATCGCGGAGTACGGCGGCAAGAAGAACGTATCGTTCCACAGGATGATGCTGATGGACGATTCGAGGATCGCCGTCAGGCTGGTTCCCAGGCATCTTTTCACGCTCCACAAGGAAGCCAAGGCGGCCGGGAAAGAGCTGAACGTCTCCATATGCGTGGGCGCCGGCGCAGAGGTGCTGCTGGCCGCGGCTACGTCGATGGATTTCGGGGCCGACGAGCTGGAAGTGGCTTCCGCTATGCATCTCAAGGGCCACGGGACCCCTCTGAGGGTCGGAAGATGCGACAACGGCATCCTGGTCCCGGCGGACTGCGACTACGTCTTCGAAGCCCGGATAACCATGGAAGAGACCAAGGAAGGGCCGTTCGTGGACATCACCGGGACATATGATTTCGAGCGCATGCAGCCGATAATCGAGGTCGACAAGGTCTGGTCCTGCGAGAATCCGGCTTTCCATTTGGTATTGCCGGGAGGATATGAGCATTACCTGCTCATGGGCCTCCCCAGGGAACCTATGATCCTCAAGACCGTGAGGCAGGCCGTCCCCAAAGTCAGGAACGTGCGCCTCACCGAGGGCGGATGCTGCTGGCTGAACGGAGTGGTGTCGATATCCAAGAACAAGGAAGGCGACGGCGTGAACGCGATAATGGCTGCTTTCACCGGCCATCCTTCCATGAAGCAGGTCATAATCGTGGATGACGACATCGACATCTTCGACGACAGGCAGGTGGAATGGGCTGTCGCCACGAGGATGCAGGCTGACAGGATACTGAGGATCCCCGGTGCCGCAGGATCGTCGCTGGATCCGAGTTCCCACGGGAAGACGACCTGGAAAGTGGGGTACGACGCGACGATACCTGCGGGCTCGGATCTGTCGCTCTACAGGAAGGCGGCTTTCGAATGACAGGCCGCAGGAATCAGATGCCAGCTGAGAAAAGTTTAACTATGCTGGGACGTAGGCTCAGGCGAGAACCATGCCAGCGATAAGATTGGGAAAGAACCATCTCAGATGGTGCCGCTCATGCAACTTGCCCATACTGGAGTCCAAGGAATGCCCTGCGTGCGGCGGGAAGACCGCGGAGGTCCCGCTCACCCCTCCGGGGGATGCCAGGCCGGCATTCGAATACGATCTGGAGCTGATGCGCGGAGTTCTCGACAGGGACTACGGGGAAGGGACCGGGAAAGCCGTCCTGCCCGACGGCCACATAGTGATAATGAGCAAAGCCCCGGGCCTGGACCGTATGGACGAGGTGGTCATCGACGGCGAAGTCATAGCCACTATGAGGTATGACATAGGTTCCGGATGGAAATTCGTGTCCCGCATGCAGGGCGCTTACAGGATCGCTGAGGCATACACCAAAGGGTACGTCGTATGCGATCCCAGCGCCGTTCCGTTCATCCAGGAGAGCAAGAATCTCATGGCTCCCGGGGTCATCGGCGCCGATCCGGGCATCAGACCCGGCGACGAGATAATCGTAGTGACCGCCGACAGGGAACCCATCGCCACCGGGACCGCGCGCATGTCCGGCCCCGAGATGGTCGCCGCCGACAGGGGCATGGCCGTCAGGACAAGATGGTACCGGCCGGAGGACCGCTCGGGCTCCCGCCAGCCCCGTTCCTGGGAGGAGGCCGTGGAAGCCAACAGGGCCGTCATAGAGAAGAGGACCGCCGAAGCGGTCGGGTTCATCAGGAACACCATAGAGAAGCATGATCTCCCTGCGATCGTATCGTTCTCCGGAGGGAAAGACAGCTTGGCCACCCTTCTGCTCACCATAGACGCCGGCCTGAAGCTTCCCGTGCTGTTCGTGGATACCGGCCTGGAGTTCGACGAGACCGTGCGCCATGTCCGCGACACCTGCGAAAGGCACGGCCTCCAGCTCATCGAGGAGAAGGCGCCGACGGACGCTTTCTTCGGGAATCTGGTTTATTTCGGCCCGCCGGCCAAGGATTACAGGTGGTGCTGCAAGACCAACAAGCTCGGACCTACTGTCGGAGCAATCACCAAGAATTTCCCCGGAGGGGTGCTGTCGTTCATAGGCCAGAGGAAATACGAGTCCGAGGCGAGGAACGCCAAGCCCCGCATCTGGCAGAACCCGTGGACGCCGGGACAGGTAGGCGCGTCTCCAATACAGAACTGGTGCGCGATGCACGTCTGGATGTACATTTTCATGAGGAAGGAGCCGTACAACGTCTGGTATTCCCGCGGATTGGACCGGATAGGGTGCTTCCTGTGCCCTGCATCCGATCTGGCGGAGTTCGACGTGGTCTCCGGAGGCAGCTCCAGATGGGGCCAGTGGGACGAGTATCTGGATTCCTATATGAAAGACCGCGGACTTCCGCAGGAATGGAAGGATTACGCGCTCTGGAGATGGAAGAACGCGCCCAAGTCCATAAGGGAGGAGGTCCATAGGATCACCGGTAAGGAGGTTTCCGAGCTGACGAAGCAGACCAAAGCGCCCGAGACCGGCCCTCTGACGATAAAGGTCCAGGAAGGCTATTCTCCATGCGTCATAGGCTACAGCGTGGAGGCGGCCCTTTCCAGGCCGATAGACCTGAAGAAGGTGAAACCGTTCTGCCACGCCATAGGCTGGGTCGTCGAGGAGGATCCGGAGGGCGAATTCATATCCGCGGATTACACTACGATATACCGCGAAGGATCAATAATATGCAAATCCAATGTGAAGAACGACGCTTCGGCGCATATGGATGAGGCATTCCAGGTGATAATGCGCGCCGAGCAGTGCGTGGGATGCGGATTGTGCGCGGCCAGATGCACGGAGGGCGCCTTGTATATGGAAGACGGGAAGGTGCGCATCCATGAGGACGACTGCATATTCTGCAAGGACTGCTTCGGTCCGTGCCCGTCGGTCAATTTCGCCAGAGAGGAGGAGTTTGAGCAATGACAGACATCATGCACATGAGGGAGATGGAGGTCGATCCCGACGATTTGGCGGCCGTCATGGAGAAGGATCCCGCCATAGTCGACGAGGAGGACGCCAGGAAATACCACACAGGATTCCATGCCGTCTGCTACTATAGGATGAGCCACAAGCTCTGGCTCGAAGGCAGGAAGATGGAAGCCCGCGAGCTGAACTATTACGCTCACCATCTTACCGGATGCGACATACACCCCGGGGCGACCATAGGGAAGAGGTTCTTCATCGACCATGCCACCGGCGTCATCATCGGGGAGACCACGATCATAGGGGACAACGTTTCTATCTATCAAGGCGTGACTCTGGGAGGGGTCTCCACCAACAAAGGGAAGAGGCATCCCACCCTCAAGAACCATGTCGTCGTCGGCTGCAACGCTTCGGTCCTGGGTGATATCACTATAGGGAACAACGTCAGGATAGGCGCCGGAGCGGTTGTGATAAACGATATCCCGGACGAATGCACCGTGGTAGGGGTTCCGGGGCGCATCATCAGGCATGCCGGCATCAGGACGGAGTCCGCCGACAACATGCACAACCAGCTCCCGGATCCGATGAAAGACAAGATCAAGAGCATGGAGAAGGAGATATCCGATCTCAAGGCGCAGATCGAAGAGCTTTCCAAGCGCATCAGTTGAGCCATTCCAGAGGGCGGTTCTTTTCTTGGCGGCTCTGCGCATCGCCGCCTAGCGCCTCCGCCCTCGAAACACTCTACCATCTGAAATCAGGGTTTATGTATCACTATAGTTTCAGATATGATTTAATCTGTCTGCGATAGTGATTGGATGATGCATAGCACTATAGTCTATAATAGAACCATAGTCTAATCTTAGAAGGGCTCTGCGCTTTTGCGGATTGCTGCATGGACTCTTCTGAAGGAAAAACCGTCTGAAAAAATAAGGGATTTAAGTGAAAAGAGATGGGGCGGGGCTTTCGCCTGCCCCTAAACTCGTCGCCAGAAAATCAGGACATCAGTCCGGCTTCTCTCAGCTCATTGGCTATCTTGTCGACGGCGCGGTCGACGTCCTCGGGAACTTTGGCGCCGGTGCAGACCATCTTTCCGGATCCGAAAAGAAGAACGACGACTTTGGGATCGTCCAGCCTGTAAACGAGGCCGGGGAACTGTTCGGGTTCGTATTCGACCCTCTCGAGTCCGAGTGTTATCGCGACGGTGTTGAGGTTGATCTCCTGCTCCAGGTCGGAGGACGCGACGATGTTCTGGACTTCGATCTTGGGCTCGATCGTGATTTTGATGTCAGCTTTCTCCAGGTCTTTGGCGACTTTGCTGATGGCCACTTTCACATCTTCGCGGCATTTCGCGCCGGTACAGACGACTTTTCCGCTTCTGAAGATCAGAGTCGCGGTTTTGGGTTCCTGGAGCCTGTAAACGAGGCCGGGGAACTGCTGCGGGTTGTACTCCGCTCCGGGGAGGGAGCTCTGGATTTTGTTGAGGTCGAGCTCCTGTTCGAGGGAAGTAGACGCGACGACGTTCTCGATGTTTTTTTTGGCCACTTTAACACCTGATTAGGTCATTTATATACTATTTATAAATCTTTTGTTTTAATATATAATTGGCCCACACCAACGTATAAATATCGTCGAAAACGCACCAATATAAAGATGGAGGTCGGGAGAGGGAATCGAACCCCCGTATACGGATCTGCAGTCCGTCACATAGCCTCTGTGTTATCCCGACAGCATCCGCTCCAATGGTGGGGCAATATAAAAACGTTTTTGCTGTGTTCCCGGCATTTTCTTTGCCGTTTGGATCGTTTTTTACGCAGCCAGGCATAGCGCGATTGGGCCCCGTCCTTATCGTCCGGCACTACTTCCACAGTCATCTCCAGGGCGTCGATATAGCCTTCTTCCCACGGGCGCGAGTATACGGCGCGGACAACGTAGATCCCGGGGCTGTCCGCTTCCATCTCGAAGAAATGCCTCCCGCCGACGCCGCACATGCCTCTCGGGTTGGGATCTGACACATAATAGTCGGAACATTTCATGCCGCCGTCATCCACTATCCTCCATTGGAATCCGGTGGTGGCATTCGCTCTTTTGTCATGGACCGCTTTCTTCCCCGGAACCGTTCTGAGACGGACGCGGCTGTTTACCGGCCTCACTATCAGTTTTACGAGGCGCCATTCATCCGCCGAGGACAGGAGAATGCTGTATTCCCCCGGGGAGTTTCCTGTCATGAACAGCGCAGGGCGGCCGTCTTTGGTTCCGATTTCGCATCCGACTCCGTCGTCCACTTCGATTTTCCATGGCGGGTGTGCTTCATCCCCTAGGATTAGGCATTCAGCGAACCCTTCCGCCGCCGTCGCATAATCCGTGTCGCATCCGGGATGCACCACCAGTTCCAGCTCCACTGTTTCCGATGGGTCGCAGCTGTTTCTCAGAAGAACCCTGAACGTGCCTTCGGAATCGGATATCAGCGAGAATTTCTGGATCTTGCCTTCGCTTCCGGGTTTTCCGGGCTGTTCTTCGTCATCGTACCAGCTGTCGCACTCCAGGCCTCCGTCGGATTCTATCTTCCACCCGCATCCGGAAGCATGGTCGGCTTCCAGCTCCAGGACGAACCGTTCGCACACGGCCGCGGCCTTCCTAAGACTTGCCATGATGACGAATCGAGAGGCGCGGTGATAATGGTTGCTTCGTCCGGAGTTTCAGGCTTATTTCTGTCCGGACGCAAGCTCAGAAGGGAATCAGCGCTGCGCCGATGTGAATGGTTAAAAAATCCGGGGTGGCCCCGGAAAGTTTCATCTGAGACTCACCGAGCGCCCGCACGCGTCTCTCTTCGACTTCCAGAATTCGGTCAGAAGAGGGATCTGGGTCTCGTCGAAAACTGGCCCGTCCTTGCACACGCGCATGCCGTCCATGACGCAGCATCCGCAGGCCCCCGCACCGCATTTCATCAGCCTTTCCATCGACAGCTGGCATTTAAGGCCGAGCTCTTTGCAGGCCTCGTAGGTGAAGTGCAGCATGACCTCGGGTCCGCAGGCCAGTACGCAGTCGTAATGCTTCTCTCTGGCCATTTCCTTCATCAGCTGTACTGCGTTCCCATGGAACCCTTTGGAGCCGTCGTCGGTGGCGATGCGGAGGTTCTTGGAGTATCTGCCGGCGAGATCGTCCATGATCACGTCCCTGTCGGAGCGGGCGGCGATTATGGCATCCGCTCCTGTCTGTACTATCGCAGGCATTACAGCCGCCGTGCCGACGCCTCCGCCGATGATCAGCAATTCCCCTCCGGAAAGGTCGAATCCGTTGCCATACGGCCCTCTGACCCTGATGGCATCTCCCACTTTCAGCTCGTGGAGCTTCCTCGTAGCTTCGCCTATGGCTTTCACGGTGATGCTTTTGGTCCTGTCGTTGATCCCGGAGACGGACATCGGAATCTCGTCCACGCCGGGGACCCAGACCATCGCGAACTGGCCCGGCCTGATTTCGGCGTCCCATCCGAAGACGAAGGTCTTGGTGTCGTAGGCCTCGTCTATGATCTTCTCGATTCTGGCCGTGGTTTCGCTCATGGGCGGCACCCTCCATGGACGCTATGGAACCGTATCCGTACTCCTCCATGAACGATTCCAATCCCGCGTTTATTCTTTCGAACACATCTATTCCCTCCGTCATGATGGCGCTTCCCACCTGGAACGCGGAAGCTCCGGCCATGATGTACTCGGCCGCATCCCTCCAGGTCGATATGCCTCCCACGCCAATTATGGGGATGTCCAGCACGGTTCTGAGGTCATAGACCGCTCTGACTCCGACCGGCTTCACAGCCTGCCCTGAAAGGCCTCCGAATCTGTTGCTGAGGATGGGTCTGGCCATCTCCGGGGAAATCGCCATAGCTTTCAGCGTGTTGATGGCCACCACCGCATCTCCCCCGGCATCCTGGACCGCCATCCCTATGTCGGCCAGGATATGGGTGTTGGGGGTGAGCTTGGCCCAGACCGGTATATCGACCGCCGATTTCACGGCGGAGACTATCGATCTCACCATTGACGGATCGGTCCCGACCTCCATGCCGTATCCTTTGGCATGGGGGCAGGAAAGGTTGAGCTCCACCGCGCAGGCCCCGTAATCCTCCATCTTCCCGGCCAGGAAGCTGAATTCGTCCTGGCCGGCGCCGTAGATGGATCCTATTATCTTGCCGCGGGGGACCGCCGTCTCCATCTCTTCCCTGAACAGTTCTATCCCCGGGTTGGGCAGGCCCATGGCGTTGATGATTCCGCTCTCAGTCTCTGTGAAGCAGGGGTTCGCATGACCTTCCTTGGGCTCCGTCCCGATAGATTTGCTGACGACCGCTCCCGCTCCCAGTCCCAGCATGCGGACCATGGACGCGCCGGTCTCGTCCATTATCCCGGACGCCACCATTCCCGGTCTGTCGAAGGCCAGCTTCCCAACCTTCGCTACCAATGAAACCATGGCCCCCCGATTGTTTTCCAAGTAATATAACAGACGCGGAACTTTTCGGCATGACATTATTATTAAGCCCAAGCGCATGAGGTGCGCATGGAGTCCGATTCGGTACGCGGCGATTTCCCTACGGTGAGGAAAGGCGCAGGAATCTATCTGGACAGCGCATGCCAGTCCCTGAAGCCGGATTCGGTCATCGCTGCGATGACGGATTATTACGAGAATTATCCTGCCTGCGGCGGCCGCAGCGTCCATTCCATGGCTTCCAAGGTGTCCATCGCGATGGACGAGACCCGCGAGGCATTGGCCCGTTTTTTCGGCACCGACAATCCGATGTGCTATGCGTTCATGAAGAACTGCACCGAAGGACTGAACACGGCGGCGTACGGCTTGGGCCTGAAGAGAGGCGACGTCGTTGTGACCACCGACACCGAGCACAATTCCAACCATGTGCCTTGGCTGAATCTCCAGAGGTCTGCGGGGATCGTGAGAAGGATGTCGCGCTCCTTCCCGGACGGCGAGTTCGATATCGAGTCATTCAAAGGCTGCATGGACGGCGGCGTGAAGGTCGTTTCTGTTCAGCATGCCAGCAATGTGACGGGCTGCACCGTCCCGATAAAGGAAGTCGCCGAGATAGCGCATGACTTCGGGGCCACCGTAATAGTCGACGGGGCCCAGGCCGCCCCGCATATGCCTGTGGATCTGAAGAAGCTGGGCGCGGACATCTATTGCTTTTCCGTCCACAAGATGCTTGGTCCGACAGGCATGGGCGTGATGTATGGCACCGAGGATGTTTTCGAGCGCCTCCGGCCGCTGGAGGTCGGAGGCGGCACCGTCGGCCTGGCGACATACGGGGATTTCACTATGGCTCCGTATCCCGACAGATTCGAGGCCGGTCTGGGCAACTATGCCGGGATAATCGGCACGAAAGCCGCTCTGGACTATCTTTCCGGCGTCGGCATGGAAGAGATACGCAAGTGGGATTCCAGGCTGATGGCACGCATGATGGGCAATCTGGAGGACGTGAAGAACCTGCGTCCGGTAGGTCCGTCGGATCCGTCGAGGCGCGGCAGCGTATTCTCCTTCAACATCGACGGCCTCGGGCCCCACGACATCGCGATGATGGCCGACAGCATGGCCGGCGTCATGATACGCTCCGGGATGCATTGCGCCCACCCGTTCTATGCGTCCCGCGGCATCAGAGGGAGCGCGAGGGCATCCACCTATCTTTACAACAGCGAAAAGGAGATAGATGTCTTCACGGACACTCTGCGCCATATCGCCGAGACATTCGGGGACCGAATTTCGACACGGTGACGGTTCCGCCGTACCACAGCTCGAATTCCGATTCGAATCTCGTCGGCGAGGAATGGGTTTTCCCGTCCTTCTCCAGGCTCACCATATGCGATCCGACCTTCAGGACGTGTTTGGGGGAGGGGAGAATCCTGGTTCCTTCCAGGGTCATCTCCTGGGTCTCCGAGTCCCAGAACGAATCCAGCATCTCCGCTATGTCTTCCGCCAAGCCCTCCTCCATGTCGGATTCGGCGCTGTCCTGGTACGACCCCATGATCCCGGATACGGCGGAGAGCAGGACCGCCCCGCAGATGCAGAGGACGATCCTGGATGCGGTGAACTCTATCATTCCGCCACCTCGACGACCAGGGCGCGGTCCACGGACCTGCAGACGAAGGTGACGTCCTGCTTCCCGGAGATCACGGAGATCTTCTCCGACAGAGCCACCGGCGCTTTGTCCAGATACACCGTCTTGAGGAGCTCTCCGTTCCCCGTCAGGCGTATCGAATGGGCATCGGCGCCGGTTCCGCCGAGGACTATGCAGTTCTGCGGCTTCAGCTCCACGTGGACGGTCTCCATGGATCCGGATCCGGAGCGGAAGACCCTGTAGATGCAGTCCTCGACGGCGGCGCAGCCGGTTTCGGCGTCCGCATCCGAGGATTGTTCCTCGACTACGGACACCATGCCGGCTATCGTCGGCATCATCAGGCCGATCAACAGGAATGACACCATTATCTTCAGCGGCATTCCTATCATCGGAGGGCCTCTCAGGTATAGTTGATCACGGCGAATTCCGTGCTGCACTGCTCGCCGTATCCGGTCTTCATCACGTTCACGGTGACGGTTCCGAAAGCTCCTCTGGGCGGTGTGACCATGAGATCGCTGATCTGGGCTATGCCGTTCTCGTCGGTGTATCCTATGGCTTTCCCGCCGTCTGCGGTTCTTATTCCGAGTCCGCTGAGATAGACGGTGGCTCCCTCGAGAGGGTTCCCGTCCTGGTCCCTGACGCGGACGCTGACGGGATCGATGTTCCCGTCCGGGTCGGCGAGGCCCTCAGCCGAGAGGACCTCCACATCGCTGATGGAGTGCGGGGTTTCGATTCCTGCCATCCATCCGCTGAGTATTCCGATCGCCGCGACAGCCACGATCATCATGATCATGAACTGCAGAGGCAATCCTTCTACGCTTCCTTTCCTATCCATTCCGAGCTTACTGAGTTTCATATCGCTCGGAGGTGATTTGCCGTTTTGAGAATATAAACCGGGTACGGTGCGGGCACGTCACCCCAACGGGATCCGATCCAGGACGCTGTGTTTCGCTCCGGTTCTCAGGAGCTCGCTCTTCATCACGAGGATCTCCCCGCATCCGAAGCGCAGGAATTCTTTCCCGCGATAGCCTTCCAGAAACCCAGACAGGTCGCGCGGGTCAGCGCAGCGGCCGATCGTGATGTGGCTTCTGAAAGGCTTCCCGTCAAAGGGGATGCCCGCCAGATTGCCGCCTATCTTCTCCGAGATTCTGCCGAGGACGTCGGCTGGTTCGGCTCCGACCCAGACTACGCGGGCGCTCCTTTCCTTAGGGAAGGCTCCGGCCCCTCCGAGGACGATTTCGAACGGTTCCTCGCCTTCCGCCGCTTTCCTGACGGCCTCGGAAATCCTGGGGACTTTGCGGCTGTCCACATCGCCTATGAATTTCAGCGTCAGATGCATCTGGCTTTCCGGGGAGATCCTGACGCCTCCGACCGTCTTCAGCTCGGAGGAGATCCCAGCCAGCGGCGCCGGATCCGGGACGGGGATGGATATGAAGACGCGGATCAGCGGCATCGCATCATCTCCTGTTTTATGCGGCTCAGAAGCCCCTCGCATCCTTTCTTCACGTCGCTGTAGGTGCGTTCGAAGTCTCCGGTGTACCAAGGGTCGGCGACATCTCTGCCGCCCGCGAATGACATCAGGAGGGCGATCCTCGAGAATCCGTCTCCCGGGCTCATCGCCCTTATGTATTCGAGATTGTGGCGGTCCATCGCGATTATGTAATCGTATTCCGAGAAATCCGAGCTCAGAAGCCTTCTCGCTTTCTTTCCGGCGCATGATATCCCGTACTCGGCGAGGACGGCCGCCGTTCTGGGGTCCGGCCCCTGGCCCAGATGCTCCGCGCTGGTCCCGCATGATGCGCACGATATGGTTCCGGAAAGGCCCTCCCTCTCCACCATATCCCTGAAAACGTATTCCGCCATGGGGCTGCGGCATATGTTGCCGTAGCATACGAAAAGCACTTTGATCCTCGTCATTCCTATCGCGGGGTCATCGTCCGGCGGGGATATAAAAAACGTGCTGACCCTGGTTTCCGGCGGAAAACCCGTCGGAGCAACTGGCACAGTTAAAATAATGGAATCCGTTCCAGGGGCATGGACAGCAATATTTCCACCCAGGACAGGCTCGTCAACCTGCTGCCGCTGGTGGCCATTCTGGCGATCGCGGCAGTCGGACTTCTGATGTACTTCAAAGTATTCTGAAGGGCAAAACCCAAAAAAATAGGGGGAGGAGACCTCCCCGATTTTCGCTCACTCGCTTTTCTGCTGCTTCTTCATCTGGTTCAGGAGCCTTGCGGAAGCCTGGTTCCCGGCCTTGGCGGCTTTGTTGAACCATTTCATGGCTTCATCGGCATTCTTTTCGGTGCCGACTCCGTCAAGATAGCAGCGTCCGGCGATGAACATCGCTTCGGCGTCGCCGTTCTTGGCCTTGCGGAGATAGGATTCGAAAGGCGATTCCTCGTCTTTGGACTTGATCTTCTCTCCGGTGACCTCTTCGACAATCTGCCTGGATACGACGTGCCCCTGCTCTGCGGCGCGCTTGTACCACTCGATGGCCTTGTCCTGGTCGGCTTCCACGCCGATCCCGTTCCACAGGCAGTATCCGGTGTAGTACTGGCACAGGACATTGCCGTTCTGGGCTCCCTTCTGGAACCACTCATAGGCGAGGCCGTCGTTCTTTTCGGTGCCGCTGCCTTCGAAGTAGGAATAAGCCACGTGGTACTGGGATTTGCCGAATCCGTTCTCGGCGAGGCTCTTGTGGACTTCGAACGCTTTCTCGAGGTCCTTTTTGGTTCCCCTTCCTTTGGAGTAGGCTTCGGCTATGGAGAACTGCGCCTTCATGTAGTTGTCCTCTGCGGCTCTCGAAAGCCAGTCGAACGAGGCTTCCTCATTCTTTTTGACTCCGTTTCCGAGGGCATAGGCGGTCCCCACGTTGTAGCATGCGACGGTGTTCCCGTGGGCGGCGGACATCATGTAGTATTTCAGGGCGGATCTGCTGTCCTTCTTGACGCCGATTCCGTTGGCATAATTGTCGCCGGTGGTGAGCTGGGCGTACGAATCTCCGAGGTCTGCGGATCTCCTGAAATTTTCCGCGGAGATCTGGGCGTTCTTCGGGACGAGCTTGCCTTTGCTGTAGAGCTGCCCGAGCATGATCATGGCGTCGGTCTGGCCGAGCTTCGACGCATTCTCGAGGAGCTTCAGGCCGGTGTCCTTGTTCTTGTCGACGCCGATCCCTCCCATGTAGCATCTGGCGAGGCCGTATATCCCGTCGCGGGATCCCCTCATGGCCGCCGCGGTGAACCAGGAGAACGAATAGTTGCCGTCCTTGGGGACACCGACGCCGTCCATGTAGCATCTTCCGAGGTTGTACATCCCTTCGACCGATCCTTTGCTGACCATCTGGTCGTAGATGGAGAACACTTTGGAATGGTCGCGTTTGACCCCGGTTCCGTACTCGTAGCATCTGGCGAGAGGGATTCCGGCCGGGACATACCCATCCTCCCAGATTTTGGAGATCATGGACGCCCCTTTCTCGCGGTCTCTGCCGGTTCCCATACCTTCCAGGATGCAGGTCGCGGCTTTGACCTTGGCATCGGGATGGCCTTTCTCGCATGCCTTCTTGTACGATGCGAATGCGTTTTCCGGATCGAATGCGGTGCCGACGCCGAGCTCATACAGCCTGCCCAGTATGTAGAGGGCATCTGCATCGTCCTTTTCGGACGCGCCGCGGAAATAATCGAGAATGGCACCGTCGGCCGGTGTTTCGTGCGTTTCGTAATAGTCGGACAGGGTGCGGATCGCTTCCGGGTCGCCCTTCATCAGAGCGCGGAAGTACCACATGGACGCCTCATTCCAGTCTGCGTCGACGACTATGCCGTTGGCATAGCAGACGCCTACTGCCTTCTGGGCCATGACGTTGCCTCCCTTGGCAGCGCGGAGGTACCAATCGAATGCCGCTTTATCATCCGCTCCGGTGCCCTCACCGAGCGCATATCTCTGCCCTAGCTCGAAGCAGGACTGCACGTCCCCTGCCTCGGCCTTGGAAATCAATTGCTCTAAGGTTTCCATCGGCCGGGGACAACGATAATGTACGTTAAATAATGATATGATGGATTCATTTGAAAGTTAATGCATGTGACATTTATTCAGCTATTAAATTAGGAAAAATAATGTTGAAATTATACAAAATTATAAATTGGCCGATAAAGCCAAATTCGATTGCATGCAGTTATTGATGCACTCGGAATAGAGGCGCCGGCTTCCGCGGAAGCAAAATCATTTCTTCAGGGCCCTCTTCGGCGCCCTATTGGATGGAAGAGGGGAACGTGCCGGCGCCATGTTTTCAGGGGCGGCTCACCCCACTGTTATGAGCGAATAGTCTCCGTTCCCGAGCCCCATCTCCTCAGCATGCTCGAAGTGGTTCTGCCATCTGGTTCCGGGCTGGTTGCATGCGATGACGTCATCGGCGCATCCTCCGCGGCTGTTGCTCCAGGCCCTGCTGCCGGGGATGATCGGCTGCTTCTGCACCAGATCGATGCATGCCTTGTCCAGCGCGACGGGATCGAATGACGCGAGGATCCCCACGTCAGGCACTATGGGGACGTCGTTCCATGCGGCGCAGTCGCAGAACGGGGATACGTCGCATATGACGGCGACATGGAAGCAAGGCCTGCTTTTTATGATGGCTGCCGCGTATTCGACCATTTTGCTGTCCACAAGCTTCCCGTCCCTGTCTTTGGCGGAGCACAGCGCTTTTTTGGGGCATGCTCCGACGCATCTTCTGCACCCCACGCATTTCTCTCCGATGACGGAGGCTCTTCCGCGGCGGATTCCGATCGCATCCTCGCCGCAGGCTTCGGCGCATCTTCCGCATCCGATGCATTTCCCGGGGTCCAGCTCGGGTATCCCGTCGATGTGGAGCTCTTTCTTGCCGCGGCGGGAGGCGCATCCCATGGCCAGATTTTTTATTGCCCCGCCGAAAGCGGTGGTTGCGTGGCCTTTGAAATGCGTCAGGGTTATGAGCACGTCGCTGTCCGCTATGGCGCGGCCTATCTTCGCGGTGCTGACGTATCTGCCGTCTACCGGGATTTCCACGTCGTCGTCGCCTCTCAGCCCGTCGCCGATCAGAATATGGCAGCCCGTGGTGGTGGGATTGAAGCCGTTCATAGATGCGCATTCCAGATGGTCTATGGCGTTCCTTCTGCTCCCTTTGTAGAGCGTGTTGCAGTCCGTCAGGTAAGGGATCCCGCCGTTCTCCTTCACGATGTCCGCTATTACTTTGGCATAATTGGGCCTGAGGAAAGCCAGATTTCCCAGCTCTCCGAAATGCATCTTGACGGCCACGTATTTGTTTTTCATATCGATGCTTCCGATCCCGGCGGCGCGGACCAGCCTGTCCATTTTTTTCGGGAGGCTGTCGCCCAGTCCGCAGCGCATGTCGGTGAAGAATACTTCGGGATTTTGCATGAGCGCTGATAGGCTCTGCGACGGAATAGATTTGTGTGTCCCGGATTGCATCTGACTCCCGGGGAATATAAAAGGCAGGCATATGTCCCGTTTGAGACATGCTCCCCATGGGGCTGGGCATCGTTTCAAATACAGGAAGCCGATACTCGGTCCGAGACTACCATGTCTCAAGGTGGTTACGATGTACAGCATGAGTCAGTTTGCGGGTAAGCTCCTTTCCGATGAGGAGTCTATCGCGAAATACAACGACGAGAAGCAGTGGGGACTCCACATCGCAATCGATCTCGGTGAATGCGACCACCAGAAGATCTGCGACGGCGAATACATCAAGCAGTTCGCCATCGACCTCGCGGATCACATCGACATGAAAAGGTACGGAGAGCCGATCGCAGTCCGCTTCGGCGCCGACCCCAAAGTCCAGGGATATTCTCTGGTTCAGCTCATCGAAACATCCTGCATTTCGGGCCACTTCGCCGAGGACACCGACAGGGCCTTCGTCGATGTCTTCTCCTGCAAGGAATTCCCGCCCGAGGCGACCGCCCAGTACTGCAAAGAGTACTTCGGCGCCAAGAAGATGCAGTATGCCACCCTTTTCAGGGACATCTGAAAGATAACGGGGCATCGCCCCATCTTATCATGGCCAGCAACGAAAACAGGGTCGATTCTTTCTTGGGTTTGCTGGCCAACGAATTATCCCTTTTGTATAATCATTGGACATAGATGTAATATACCCCGACCGAGAATCTTCAGCCAAGGAGACAAATCCATGGATAAAAGGATTCTAACCGTTCTGCTGGTCGCGATTGTCGCCGTCGCCGCTGCGGCAGCGTTTTTCGCGTTCGGCAACAACGGAGGCCATGAAGACAAGAAGTCCGACTATGTCAGTCTGGGACTTACCAACAACTTCTTCCCCGACCATACATGCTGCGTCATCGCGGCCAATTACAGCTATCTCGAGAACAACTCCGAGGGAGTCGAGAAGTTCCTCGCAGGATACCATGATGCGGTCATTTTCGTCGACCAGGCGATCAAGAACCCCGCATCCGACGACTACAAGTGGCTCGTCGAATTCAGCAAGAACAAGGTGCCCGGGCTTTCCGAACAGGAGGTCAAAGACGCTCTTTCCAATATATCGTATCTCTACGCCGACGGGAACGACGGAAATCTCGCCTACCTCAAGTCCGACGTTCAGTCCCTTGTTGCTGGGCTCAAGGATGTCGGCGCTCTGACCAAGGAAGTCAAAGATACCGCCAAGTTCGCCGACAACTACGTGAGCGACTCGTACATGAAAGATGCCATCCAGAACAAGGAAAGCCTGAAGCCCGGAACCGCTTCCGTCAAGGTCTCGGTGATCAGCGGCGACATACACCAGATAGCCATCCATGTCGGAATCGAGAAGGGCATGTTCAGGGAGTACGGCGTGAGCATCGAGATATCCAACGCCACCAACGGGGGCGGGGTCGCCACTTCGCTCATAAACGGCGATGCCCAGCTCGGATTCCTCGGGGCACCTCCCGCGACGATCAACATGATCAACTTCGGATACATCGATTCGGATTCGGTCAAGGATACGTCGAAGGCATACAACCTTGTTGCCCGCGTCAACAGCGAAGGCTCCGGCCTCTACATCAACTCCAAAGTCCTCGATGACCCCTCTTCCTCTGACTTCAAGAGGAACGGAACCGCTTTCTACAGCGCTTCGAACGGCAAGTATTCGGTCAGCTCCGAGAACGCCAAGGCCTGGGGAGGGCTTGTTTACGGCACCCCCGGGACGACCTCCATCCAGCACATCCAGCTTCTCACCCTCGCGAACGAGATGGGGCTGAAGGTTAAGCAGTACACCGTCGGAGAAAAGATCTCGTCGGACACCATCTATTGGATCACTAATCTTTCGAATTACAACCTCATCGCCGGCAACGAGTTCATCGACGCCGGCATAATTTGGGAGCCCCAGTTCCAAAGGGTAATTCAAGAGTCCTAAAGTTAAAAAGTCCCGGGAAACCGGGGCACTTCCCTAAAACCTTTTATTCATTGCATATTGTTAGGCGTTGTGAAACGAATGAGCTTAAAATTTGATGAACACAACAAATATCATCGTTTCATAAGAACGGTGCTCATAACAGCGGTCTCGCTCATCGCATTCGTATGTTTGTGGTGGGTCGTTTCCAAGATCGCAAATAACGCGGCTATTCCGGAGCCTTTCGAGACTTTCGAAGCGCTTGTAAATCTCATATACAACGGCGATCCAGTGACGGGCTTGTCTTTATCCACATACGTCGCGTCAAGTCTGAGCAAGTTCTTGAGGGGATTCGTGCTGGCGCTCGTCATAGCTTTGCCCATAGGGCTTATTCTGGGGAATTTCAAGTACATCAGGTCGTTCGTGAATCCCTGGATCGAGGTTCTCAGACCCATTGCTCCTATTGCATGGGCTCCCATATTCATATTGCTGTTCGGTTACATCCAAGGTGCCACTTTCGTGGTCTTCATAGGAATATTCTTCCCCCTTTTGACCAACATCATATTCGGTGTCACCAAAATAGACAAGGTTTTGATAGATGCGTCCAAGACTCTTGGCGCTTCGAACATGCAGATATTCCTTAAAGTGTTGATACCGTCTACCATCCCTTACCTGATGAACGGTATAAAAGTCGGTCTTGGGATAGGTTGGATGTGCATAGTCGCCGCAGAGCTTTATGCGACCCCTCTCGGCGGTATCGGATTCTATGTCGCGAACATGATCACTTACGGAGCATTCCCGCAAGCCTACGCCGGAATCATCGTGATTGCGATCCTCGGTCTTCTTACTACAGGCCTTGCCGAATACGTTTCCAGAATAGTTTCCAGAAGAATGGGGATGGATGTCTGATGTCCAAGAGCAAAATCAAGATCGAAGGGGAGAAATACAGCCAGGATCGCGTCCGCGCCGATCGTACGGACGAGCTTTACAAGCACATCCCCGAAGGAGAGACTTTGATGTCCATCAAAAACCTGAGGGTCGTCTATGTTACCGACGATAAAGAGACGGTAGCCGTGGACGATTTCTCTTTGGATGTGAAGAAAGGCGAATTCGTATCCATCGTAGGCCCGTCAGGATGCGGCAAGACCACAATCCTCCGCTGCATCGCAGGGCTGCTTCAGCCCACCAGCGGGAAGATAACCATCGGGGACAACGAATGCACTTCGCCAGGGTCGGATCGCGGCATGGTTTTCCAGGATTTCGCGCTGTTCCCATGGAGGACGGTGAAGCAGAATGTCAAATTCGGCATGGAGATCGCCAAAGTCCCTAAGGATGAGGCCGAAGAGAGGGCGATGAGATACATAAAGGCCGTCGGTCTGGAGAAATTCGCTGATTCACGCATCCACGAGCTTTCCGGCGGGATGAAGCAGCGCGTCGGGATAGCGCGCGCGTTGGTCATGCATCCGGCTGTCATTCTGATGGATGAGCCGTTCGGCGCTTTGGATGCGCAGACCAGGAACATCATGCAGGAGCAGCTGACCAACATCATCACGCGCAGCGAAAGGACCATCCTATTCGTTACGCACTCGGTCGATGAGGCTCTCTTCCTATCAGACAGGGTAGTAATACTGACCAAGAGGCCATCTACTATCTACAAGATAATCGACGTCCCGTGGAAAAGGCCTAGGGACAGGGCGAACCCCGAATTCACCGAGCTGAGGAAGAGAATCCTCGAATATCTGGAAATGCAGAACGTCATGGAAGATTGACTTCCAATGCCAGAAGCCCCAGTCATTGTGTGTAAGGCACGCAGGGCTGGGGCCTTCGGCTCTTTTCAAAATATTTAGAAACGCCAAATCATAGATGAGAGGGTTGCCGTCGAATCTCGGCGGCAACTTATCCTCTCAGAAAGTCAGTTTCAGATCGTCGTATCTGTACACTTTTTCGGGACATGAGAACTGGCACCTGTAGCAGGCGGTTCCCAGGCAGTCTTTGGTCTTCACTATGATCTCTTTGTCGCGGGTCACTGTGAGAGCTTTCTCGGGGCATTCCCTTTCGCATTTCTTGCAGCCAGTGCAACCTTTCATGCGGCCGCGGAGCTCGGTTCCGATGTCATGGAGGATCGTCAGCCCCTTCTCACCGAGATCGGGTATGTCACGTTCGACGACGCGGTGGATCTTCGGTGTTCCGGTCGGCTTCGGAAGCTCTTGGATGCCGGCCATCGCGTTGTTTCTGTTGTACATCTCAATGCTCATGCCCTCCTCGCAGACCGCAAGCTCTTGCATGTAGATCTGCTCGAAGATCTTGTCCTTGGCGAACATGACGTGGTTGGCTCTGATGCTGTTGGCGATGTCTTGCAGCTCATCCAGAAGCTCGGGATTCCTCAGTATGTCGGTCGACATGGCCAATGAGGTGTTCCCGTACTGATAGATGGTATCGCATGAGGGAGGGACCAAACCTATCTCTCTCGCTTTCAGGGCATCGACATAGGTTCCCGAGGCTCCGGCCATGTACATGGTCTTCATCTCGCTGAATTTGATGCCAGCATGCTCCAAGAGAGTGAAATGGCCGGCTCTGATGGCTCCTATCGCTTTCATAGCCTCCGATACGTCTTTCGAGTCGATGTAGACGCCATCCTGCATGTGCAGCTTTCCATCGGAAGTCGTGATCTTGCCTTTTCTATAGAGGTGGTTTTCCATGGCGGCGGCGACCGCGGCCACAACTCCCGTTCCGGTGATTCCGATGGCTTTTCCGCTCATCGGACCTTCAGGCTCGACGGTTTCCAGGCTGAAATCAACTCTGGAACCGTTCTGTGGGGTGATGTTTTCGTCCAATACTTTGCATATCCATTGGAAATCATACTCCAGATCAGAGATTGCCCCAGGTCCCGCGAGCATTCCGCATTTTATGGACTGCCCTTCCATGGCCGGGCCTGCCGCGGCGGATCCGGTGAAGATATTGTCCCCCACTTTCAGAGCCATCTCGGCGTTGGTCCCGTAATCAGTGACCATGCAGTTCTCTTTCTGCTCCAGGAATCCGCTTTTATACATCATCGCAAGGGCATCAGCCCCAATCTCATGCCTAATTGCGGGCGGCACCAGAAGTTCGCAGGAATCTTTGACATCGAGTCCCGCGTCGACCGCAGAGAAGATGCCGGCATCCCTTTTCTGTTCTTTGATCCCTCTGGCTTTATGTGCATTCTCCCCGGCGAATGCGAGGTCATCCACCGGTATCCCCTGGAAAAGAGACAGCTGAATGGGGTTCCCGCATATGCTGACCCTTTCGACCTTTTCTTTTTCTGCTCCTAGGGCGGCGATGACTTTGTTCACCGTGTCCATCAGAATTTTGTGCGCAACATCGGTTCCGGCGTTTATGCAGAACGTCAGATGATCCATAATGTTGGCGCCAGGCAGCGGATGGCACTCCGTCACCGCAGTCGATATGATTTTTCCGGTATCCAAATCCACTAGGTGGCCTCTGGTACCGCTGGTTCCAATGTCCAGCGATATTCCGTTCATCTGTTTCCTCCAAGTGATGTTAGAAGGATGAAAAGTAAAAGGTTTCCGCCTTTTGGCGGTTTAAGGGTGATTCTGCTGACGGTATGTTGATTAATCAGTGTTTATGGTCGTGGCAGTGGCAGTAGGTTTCGCCGTTCACGGAGCATTCTGGGCCGATGTCTTCGATGGCATGGAAAATCCTGTGTTTCAGCTGGTGCTCGTCGATTCCGAACGCCGCACATTCGACGCGCAAGAAGATTTTGTCGCAAGCGTGGATTCTGCCGCTGATATAAGTGAAATCCTTTTCGGTCATGCAGATCGTGGCCCAATCATGCTTCTCGGGGGCTACGGTAATCTCGATGTATTCTGGGATGCCATGTCTCTCTTTGATCCATTCCCAAATTTCATCCATCGATTCGATGATGTTGACCATGTCTTCGGACTTTACCCCGGAAAGGGAACCTGTCATATCCACGATGATCTCTTCGTCTTCGTCTTCGTCGCAGCAGCATCTCTCATGGTGGTGCCCGTGGCAGCATTCATCGTCATGATGGTGGTAGTGATCGTGGCAGTGGCATTCATCATCGTGGTGGTGCCCGTGGCACTCATCGTCATGGTGATGTTGGTGATCATGGCCGTGTTCATGGCATCCGCACCCATCATCGTCGTGGTGGTGCCCGTGGCAGCATTCATCGTCATGATGATGGTGGTCGTGATCGTGGCAGTGGCACACCGGCTCATCAAGCTCATAGTCCAGCCCAGTGTCCTCGATGGCATGCCACATAACATGTTTCAGCTCGTGCTCGTCGACATCAAGAACCGCGGACATGAATGAGAATTTCACTTTGTCCTGCGGGCTGAGGGTGCCATGGTGCTCGACCCCATTCTCCAGGTCTGTGAGATTAAGCGTTATCCCGGATCCGTCTTCCTTGACGATGGCAGCTTTGATGTGCCCAAGAAGGACTCCCGACTCTTTCGTAACCCATTTTCCAGTTTCCAGCAGTGCCTTGGAGAATCTCGCTTCGGCGTCCGCATTATAGCCGTTGATTGTTCCGGTGAATCCGACGGCGCATCCTCCTGCCATTTCCAGGGAGGTCTGTTCATGGTGGTGCTCATGTTCGTGGCTCATCTCATCATCTCGTATACTTTTTCGAGGTTCTCTCCGGTGGAAGCGGAAATGGGGATAATCGGTTTGTTCGGGTATCTGTCTTTAAGCCATTCGGTGATCTCACCTATCTGCCCTTCTTTGGCGATATCGCATTTGTTGATGAGGATGAAATCCGCATGGTTCATCTGCATGGAGAAGAACTGCTCCTTTTTCTTTATGAGATCGTCGAATCTCTGGATGTCAACGACTCCGATGATGAACATTTCCTCGGCGTCTATTCCTGAGACGTGGACTAGCTCCTTGACTTTGTGGGGAAGAGCAAGCCCAGTGGGTTCCACGATGATGACATCGGGGTCGATGTCGTTCTCAATGTTCTGGAGGGCCGATTGCAAAGTGCCGGAAAGGGAGCAGCATATGCAGCCGTTGGGAAGTTCTATGGCGTCGTATCCTTCCGCTTTGAGCGTGGCTCCGTCGACACCTATCTCACCGGATTCGTTGACGAGAAGAGCCGTTTTCAACCCGCGTTTGGTATACATGGATGCGAGCCTCATCAGAAGGGTGGTTTTCCCGCTGCCTAGGAAGCCACCGATAATGTAAACATACATGGAAGGCGGATTGGCATTCATGTATTTACGTCGAATGATATACGATATGATATCTTGTCGTTGTTTTTGGATAGAAAGATGAGAGAATATAGTATCCAATAAATCGACTTGATATGATTATTACTAAATCATTCCAAAAAACAATGATTAATGTAATATTTGTATCCTAATAACGATATTAATCATTCAGATTGGCAGATTCGACATACTTTTCGGATTGTTTTTTCTGCGGCAATAGGTGATGAGGATGCGATGAAATGTTGATTTGAGTTCATTATTCGTGATTAATCAATATGTTATCGGGTTTTTTTAATTGTTGAGTTGCATTTTAAATAGTCCAATATGTGATATTATTCCAACGACGGAAAACCGTCCAGAAGGATTGAAAATGAATGAGATGACATGCACCCGGCGTGCGTTGGCCGCTGTATTGGGGGGACGCGTGGATTATGTCCCTCCGGCGAACCCGCTCGCCCAGACGACAAGAGAGCTGATGGATTTCTGCGGGGCTTCCTGGCCCAAAGCGCATAGAGACCCGAAGATGATGGCTGATCTGGCCGCTGCGCCTTACGAAGTATGCGGGATTGAGGCGGCAAGGCCGCAATTCGATATCTCATTGGAGGCGGAGGTGCTAGGATGCAAGCTGGATTGGAATAAGCCTGACCGCCCGCCGGTCACCGGACCAGCCTACAAGGATCCGAAGGACATAACGTGGGACGACAAATTCTACGAGAAGGATAGGGCGGCGGTCGTCCTCGAAGCGATCAGAATACTCCGCGAGAGGTATTGCGGGGATCTACCCATAATCCCTGTGATAACTGCGCCTTTCACCGTGGCGGGCCACATCATGGGCGTGGAGAAGCTCGTCATGATGACCGTAACCGATCCAGAGAAGGCGCACGAGGCTATCGAAGCCGCTACCGACTTCTGCATCGACTATGGGAGGCAGCAGGTAGCGGCGGGCGCGCATATGCTGTTCCCAGCCGATCCTTCCGCATCCGGGGATCTGATTTCGCCCGAGACTTACGAGGAGTTCGTCCTGCCTTACCACAAAAAGTTCGCGAGGGCAGTCAGCGCACCGAAGATCCTCCACATGTGCGGGCACACCGAGAAGCTCCTGCCGAAGATAAAGGAGAGCGGAATGGACTGCTTCTCGTTCGATGCCCCTCCGGCATGGTATGTCAGGCAGCAGCTGGGCAATGAGATGAGATGTCTGGGAAGCCTTGACGTGATCGATCTGATGCCGAACGGGACTCCGGAGCAGGTCTATGCCAGGACTGCCCAATGCATAAGGGAAGGCGTAGACGTTGTCGGAACCGCTTGCGACGTATCCAACGGAACTCCGATCGCCAATCTGAAGGCCTATGTAAGAGCGTGCAAGGAAACTCCGATCCCAGACGAATGCGACATCGACGACTGCGTCCGCGCTTACGGTAGGGCCAAGGCGAAGAATCTCAAGGCTATGGCAACTTATGAGGCCCAAGGGGGTGCTTTCTGATGAAGATGGATATTGTGATGCAGAATGTCGAGAGGATGCGCAAGGAAGATCCCGTCCGTTTCAACAAGCTGGTCCAGGAAGGGATGGCGACAGAGCTCGGCATAATAGGCCCGGTGTCCAAGAAGCAGAAGAGCGCCGAGAAGCTCAAGGAGGAGCTGTTCCCCGCCGACATAAAGTACAGGGCGGTTTCGCAGGGCGTTCTGGACGGCAAGAGGAAGACCGTGGAAAGCCTGGTGAAGGATCTCATCGCAGATGGAAAGGATCCGGTCGACATAGTCACGAACGCGTTGATGCCCGGCATACAGGTTCAATGCGAGATGTATGATATGGGCCAGAGCTTTGTGCCGGAGATTCTGATGTCCAACGATGCGATGCAGGGAGGGATCAAGCTCTGCCAGGATGTCATCGGGGATGTCCCGAGCAAGGGCACCATAGTATCCTTCGTCGCCGAAGGGGATCTGCACGACATAGGCAAGAACATCTGCGCGGCCATCCTGAAGGCCAACGGGTTCACGGTCATCGACATCGGAAGGGATGTTCCCAAGGAGAAGGTCCTGCAGATCGTCAAGGACAAGAACGTCCAGCTGGCTTGCGGATCGACTTTGATGAGCACTACCAAGCCCGGTTTGGTGGACACCGCTCTGCTCCTCGAGCTGCAGAAGACCGGTGTGCCCGTGGCCTGCGGAGGGGCGGCGGTATCCAAGGCTTTCGTCGAGACATTCCGCAATTCGCTGTATACCAAGTCCCCGCTGGAGACTGTGCACGCCGCATCGGATATCATCGGCAAGAAGAAGACCTGGGAAGATTATCACTGAGGCGCCGATATGGAGCAAGCGATTGCCGTGGACATCGGAACCAGCGGGATCAGGGGACAGCTCCTGGATCTCGGCGATGGGCAAGTGATCCGCACATGCATCACATCCAGGAATCCCGTCCCTGGAGCGAACGTGATGGATCACATGTCTTTCGCAATCGATTGCGGGGCCGATCTCGCCCACGGCATCCTTCTCTCGGCTGTCAGGGATGTGGTATCGAAACTTCATCCGGAGAGATTGGAGAGGCTCTCGGTCTGCGGGAACCCCATCCAGCTCTCCCTTTTCGAGGGCCTTGACATCAGGGACCTCGCTTATGCCGGGGACAACAAGCTCCGCAGCGAGAATGTGTCCCGTATCGACAGGAAAGGGCATACCTCAGACGGCGCTTCCCTCGGATTTCCGGGCACCGAAATCGTCATTCCCCCGGCGGTGAAGCACGAGATAGGCGCAGACGCTTTGGCCATGATGCTGAAGTCCGGTTTTCTCGACGACGACATGTGCATGGTCACCGATTATGGGACCAACGCCGAGATGGCTCTGAAGGTAGGCGACAGCATCTACACCGGATCCGCAGCGGCAGGTCCCGCGATGGAAGGCCAGCAGATCAGATGCGGCATGCTGGCTGCTCCTGGCGCGGTCAGCGATATGGTTCGTACCCCGCAAGGCTGGAGGGCGAAAGTCCTGGGCGAAGATCTGCTTCCGTTGGATGGGCCGATGGTCAATCTGCGGAGCGGCATAACCAGGAAAGAAGGCGCGATTCCGACCGGGATAACTGGGACCGGCGTGGTCGCTCTGGTCTATGCCGGATTGGAGGACGGGCTGATAGAGAACTCCGAGATCCACGGCGGATCTATCACTCTGGCCAGAGGCATTGATTTCAGGACGGAAGATCTGAGGGAGGCCGGGAAAGCAATCGGGGCAATCAGAGCAGGGCACATGACCCTGATGATCAGGGCAGGGGTGTCCCCAGATGATATCCGCACGATGTATATGGCCGGGGCTTCCGGGACCTATGTCGATCCCGTCAAGTCCAGAGGCGTCGGTATGATCGTCCCGAGATGCACGAAGGCAATCCAGGTCGGGAATACCTCTTTGGAATTGGCCAGAGAGATAGCTCTCGATCCCGGGAGGCTGGACGGTCTTAATGCCCTCAGGGACAGGCTCGTCACCGAGCACACGATGTTCGCCTCGTCCGAAGCGTTCAGCGACCTGTATGTCTACGAGTATGGCTATTGGGCGGAGGGCATGCCATTGTCCCGTTACAGACGCGCTTTGGAGAGGTATGGGATCGATGGCTATCTCGATCCGGACGGCCCGATGGAGACGGAGAAGGTTTGCATCAGGGACATCAGAGACATCGGCGAGAGCTTGGAGATAATCGATCTGGGGACTTCCATGCATGGGTCCTGGGATTGTTCCGGATGCTTGTCATGCGTCAGAGGATGCCCAGAGAAGGCTTTATCTTACAGCGAAGGGACGTTCTCAGTTCTGACCGGCAGATGTCTGGGGACCGCATGCAGAAGATGCGAAGAAAGGTGTCCCGAGCATAAGTTCGATTATTCCGCTCTCAAACTTCGATTATACGGTCTTCGGGTCTCGGACAAAATCATCGTAAGAGATGAGGGGCAGAATAATTCTGAATGCAGCTATTATTGGCCGCCAAAACTTTTTCCATCCATTTTTCCATGGGATTGGCGGTGAAGCTATCGCCATGTTTATAACGTTCCATTTTAATCCATTCTAAAATGACCATATTGCTGGCCTACGATGGGAGGCCGAACTCTGAGAAAGCTTTGGATTATGCTATCAAGCACTCGGCATATTATTCCGAGCCCTTGTACATCCTGACAGTAGTGTCCAAGGATCAAGCCGATCCGGCGGATCCGGATCCTTCCGTGAGGGAATACATGGAAGCCGCGGTCGGGAAGGCGGCGGCCGAAGGGGTTTCCGTACACACCATGATAGAGGTCGGAAAGCCTGACGAAACCGTGCTGGAAGTCGCCGGCCTCTATATGTGCGACACAATAATAGTGGGGAGGTCCAGCAGATCCTCATTGGACAAGCTGTTCTTGGGCAGCGTCTCCAACTATGTCGTGAAGAACGCCGAATGCACCGTGATAATCGTCGGCGATTCTGAAAGGGGAGGGGACCCGGGAGCGCCCCGGGCGTAAAATAAAAGGCGCCGCAGAAGCGGCTTTTCGGTTCCGGTCTCATTCGCTTCTGATGACCTTTTCCATGAGGCTCTGGGACTTGGAGATCTCTTCCTCGGTCATCGTCAGGTCGTTGTGGAGCTTGTATTCCCTGCTCTCGTCCTCGCACTTGACGTTGGCCGTCAGAATCCCTTCCTCGGTTGCGAGGAACGTGACTTCGATCGGCGTGTCCTTGCTGGTTCCCGGAGGGAGGTCCATGGTGAAATCTCCGATGAGGTTTCCATCGTCGGTGTCGGTCTTGTGGCCCTCTTCGTTGTTGAGGGCGGCGCTCTCGAAGATCTCCACTTTGATGGAGCTCTGATCGTCTTCGACGGGATAGTAGATCTTGGTCTTGGTGATCGGGAGCGTCTCATTCCTGAAGATGAGGTTGGATATCTTCTCGGAGCCGTCCTCGTAGATCGCCTTGATGCCGAAGGTCTTGCTCAGCACGTTCTTGATGGTCACCCTTCTGGGCGGTTCGTCCCCTTCGCCGATGGCCGGGGCTTCTCCTCTCGCCTCAAGGTCTGCGAGCATCAGGGAATGGGCGTACAGAGCCGCTCCCTTGGCGACCGACTGGTCGGGGTCGTAGATCTTGATGTCCTTCCCGGGGAAGTTGGCTGCGATCGCGTTCTTGACCTGGGGCATCCTGCTGGATCCGCCGACGAGAATGATCTCATCGATGTCATCCATGGTGAAGGATTTCGATTCGAGAACCCTGTGGATTATGTCGATGGTCTGGAGGAGGTTGGCCTCGGATCTGCTCTCGAATTCGTCGCGGTTGATGTTGAAGACGTATTTGTGGCCGTCCACTGTGAGAGTGCCCTTGGTGTTCTCGGCGGTGGAGAGCCTCTTCTTGATCGTCTCGGAGTCGTAAGCCAGAGTCTGCATTATGTCCGGGTCGTCTTTGAGGACGTTCTTGTCGGTCCCTGATTCCTCCGCGACCTTCTCCAGGATTATGTCGGTGAGGTCTGCGTCCCAGTCCTTCCCTCCGAGGTACATCGCGCCATCGGTGGCCACGGTGGAGAATTCGCCGCTGTCGATCTCCAGTATGGTGACATCGAAGGTTCCGCCTCCCAGATCGTAGACGAGCACTCTCTCTTTCTTGTCCTTGGGTTCGCCGTATCCGAAGGCGATGGCCGCGGCGGTCGGCTCGTTGATGAGGAAAACCTCCTTGAGGCCGGCGATGATCCCGGCGGTCTTGGTCTGATCCTTCTGGTTCTCGCCGAAGTAAGCGGGGACGGTGATCACGGCGCGGTCCAAGGTGCATCCGTGGTTCTCTTCGAAGTCGCCGATGAGCTTCCTGAGGATCATGGCGGACAGCTGGGTCGGGTTGTATGTGTTCCCGTCTATGGTGACCGAGTAATCCTGGCCCATGCTTCTCTTTATGGCGCTTATGACCCTGTCCTTGGAGTACATGAGGGCCTGGTCCTTGGCGGAATTCCCGACCACTACCTCGCCGTTCTCGTTGAATAGGATGACCGAAGGCGTCGTTTCCCCTTGCTCGTAGTTCTTCTCTACTGCGGGATTGCCATCCTCATCTATGTACGCGAGGCACGAATATGTCGTTCCAAGATCTATTCCGACGCATTGATCCGTCATTCTATCTCCTCCTGTTTTGTTTCTTCTTCGGAAGCGGTTTCGGAAGTCGTTTCTATTGCGGCCTCTGGTTCAGGCTCGGGCTCTTTCTCCGCGTTCATCATGCTCTCGGACAGCCGATAAACGGTCACTTTCTCTTTTATGAGGACTTTGTTTCCCAGCTTGTAACCATCCGTCATCCTTTCCGCTACCATCCCATTTTGGTTGGGATCCGCGGTGGGGATCACCCCGACGATGCGTTGGTGAGAGGTCTTGAGTTTTTCGTATGGGAAGGGGCCGATGTACACCCCTCCGTCGCACAGTATGTTCTCCAAGTCTATCATGTAAGCTTCGAACGAGGAAAGCACATCTTCCACGCCCATGGAATCGATCCTTTCCCTGATGCTGAGGCACAGCTTCAGGAAATCCTCCCTCATCGTCGCGACCTGCTCCATGGCTCTGGAGAAGGCCTTGTCCGTGATCTCGGCGTCGCGTCTCTCCACGGCGGCGATGATGGTCTTCATCTGCTCCCTGGATGTCATATAGGGGGTGAGGTCCTGTTTCTCGGTCTCTTTCCCTTTGAGTTCCCTGATCTCCGCGGCGATCTCCGCAGCATCTGCTTCGGTTTTCTCGCGGAGCTCACGGACGGCAGATTCCAGCGGCTCCAAATCAGGTTCTGGGACGGTCATCGGCGATCCCAGCTCCGAGATGGCCTTCTCTATCGAATCCAGCCTCTCGAAGATCTTCTCTGCCGCAGAGCTGTCCCATTCCCGCGTCTCCTCGTCATTCTGCGGTTGCTCTTCCTGTTCCATGGTTCTGCGGCCGTTCATGATGAAACTCACAAGTTTGTTCTCCTTTTCACCGCTCATTCCATTCCTTTCCTGTTGAGGAGCCATATGAATGGGTCTTCGACTCTCATGGGCATCACACCGCGCAGGAGTTCTTCGCCTTCGGGATTGTTCCCCAGGGCGGACACCGCGAAGTAGCAATGGTCTGCGAACCCGTTCACTATCTGTATGAATTCCTCCCCCGCGGTCCTTCTCAGATATTCCTCGATCTCAGCGTCTATCTGATCGAAGTTCTCTTTGTCGAAGGAACCGGTTTCGCGGGGGATGCGCACAGCCGATCCCGGCGACAGGAAGATCAAGTCCTCCTCATCGTTCTTAGCCGGTTTCAGCAGCAAGTCGCATTTGGTCAGCGCGACCGCCAGAGGTATGTCTATCCGGGCGTTAGGGTTCAGGCCCTCCCTCTTGCCGCGGATTATGTTGCTGATCATGGTGAGCGTCTCCGATGCGCTACCTCTGATCGGCGGGAGATCGTCCATGTGGATGCGATCCCTGATGTATTTGATTTGGAGGGGATCCACAAGGTACACGATTCCGGATGCGTTCGCTATGAGATTGTCCAGATTGGTCTCTGCGGCTCTGTCCGTCCCTTCCAGGTCTTCCCCTGCGGTATCTATGAACGCAAAGGTGTGGACTATCTGCCTGTCCCCGGATTTCATGTTCAGATAGTAGATCAGAGGCTCTCTGGAGTCTTCCGACGCATCGTAAGGTGCGGTGGACGGGAGCTTCCTTTTCGCCGTGAAAAGGGGGTTGCCATAGATCTCGCGGTACCTGTCGATCGTCGAATCCCCGGCGGGATTGAATACCGCGCCGAATTCGTTGGCCACGGTGTTGCTGAGCCTGTTTATGAGCACCCCGATGTAGTGGCTTTTACCCACTCCCTTCGGTCCCAGCACGACGAATATCTTGTTCCCGCTTTCCTCCGCTCCCGGAGGTATTTCGCTGTGGCAGTACGGGCATATGCGCACGGATACCGGCCTTTTGCACATGTCGCATTCCATGGAGGAATTGCGGATGATATGGTGGTTCGTGATGATTGCCTTGCTGCTCTTGGGGTCTATCCCGCGGAAGACGGTCCTCTCGTAGTCGATCTCATGCATCCCGTCGGCGGTGGCGTATCTGCCGCCCCTGTTCCTTTCTGAGCTGGCGAAGTTCGCGGCGCAGAATCTGTTGAAGCAGACGCAGTGGACCTCATCCATCGAGAATTTGGCGGAGCAGTACGGGCATTTGTACGTCCCCGTCGGTTTTTTCTTGGTCTTTTTCCAGAATGCCGCCTCAATCCCTCCTGTACAGTGGGTGGATGAACTTGAATATGTTGTAGTTCGATTCTTCGCAGAAGAACAGCCTCATCTTTTCGACTTCCATCTGGGGTTCCGCGGCGAAGGAAACGGTGGCAGTCCCACCGGACAGCGACACGGCGCCGCCGGATTTCCACACGGTCTTCCCGTCCCCGGACCTCAGCGGGAATCTGCCGTCGGATTGCACCGCCATGATCTCGGGGATGCTTTCAACGCCAGGGTCGGTCTGAATCCTGAAGGATATGCTTTTCCTATCGCGGGAAGCGGAATATCTGACCTTCCTGCAGGACGCGGAGAAGGCGCTGATCATCGTGGGGTGGGACAGGCGGATTTCGTCCTCATATTTGTATTTGGCAAATATATACACGAATTTGGTCGTCGATTTCCCCATCGGGACGACGATCTGCCTTTTGTCCTCGTACTCCTTGCGGCTGACGGACCTAACCATCAGCCTTGGGTCTTCCGAATCGGCGACATTGACGTCGGAGATCCTCAGCTCTGCTCCGAGCGCGGATTGCGGCCAGTCCATGGTTATGATGCAATCCCCGTCTTTCACCGTCTTCTCGATGTTCTTGAAAGGCTCCAGATTGATCACGCAGACCTCGTCGCCTCTCACCGCCGTCTTTCCCACCTGTATGATCGGGAAGAGGTACCAAATGGCGCCGCCATCCATCGAGAAGGAGATGCCGTCGGAATAGTTGTCGACAGGCTCCACTTCCTTCATCAGAGATCTGACGTCATCCATCATCATCACTCTGCTGTTGAATTTCAGCTTCCGCTCTGATCTGTACAGTTTGGCTTCCATGCTGGATGTCCATCTGGCGGTATAGGTGCCGTTTCTGTTGCGGTTGACTTTGAGGTCCGTCACGGGCGGAGGCAGCTCCATGGACGAGGCTGACTGGACGTTCTTGTCCGAGAGCTCTATCCTCCCGTCGACGAAGTATTCGGCGAAGAACTGGTAGTAATACGTCGTTCCTCTGAGGCATATGTCGTCATATTCCTCGGCATTCTTGATCTCGTGCTCGACGTATCTGTCGTCCTCGTCCTTGACGTATCTTCTTATGAGGACACCTATCGATTTCTTCGGTCTGGCGAAGGTGATGTGGAACCCATCCTCGGTGCGCACGATGTTGACTTTATCTACGGGCTCGAATGGGACTAGGGGCCCTATCAGCTTCATCGGGCTGGAGAGGATTCCCCAGCGTCTGGTGCAGAGGAGATAGTAATATTTCACCCCCGATTCCACGTTCTTGTCCTCGTAGTAGCTGTCCAGCTTATGCTTGGAGATGACCTCGTACGGCTTGGTGTTCTCGTCGGCGTACGGTTCGCTCCCTTCGCCGCGCCAGATGCAATAGACGACATCTTTAGTGTCAGACGGAGGGGTGAAAGAGATCCTCACGACCCCGTCCTTCGTGGTCCCGTCGCAATCGACCACGTTATCGGGCGGGTAAGCCATCAGATAATCCCTGGATTCCGGCCAGTCTTTGCAGTGGTCGCTGGCTTTGACGTAAAGCATGAGTTTTTCTTCATGAGTCGTCTTATCGGCGGCTTCCTCGCAGGCCTTTTCCGCCAATTTGCAGCGCTCCTCCGCCACGCGGATCTTTTCCCTCAGATCGATGTCATTTTCGATGGCGCCGGGGAATTCGGAATGCAGTTTGCCGCAAAGATCTAGGAAGTGGCAGTATCTGCCGGAAGAGTACGCGTCGTCCATCAGTTTGGTGAGGGTCGACATGATCTTCTTCGAGCTGTCGATCTCAGATTCCAGCACCTCGGTTTTGATGATCTCGGAATAGTCTCTTTCGAGCTCCGCCAATGCCATCTCTGCGTTTTTGAAATCGCCCATATCGATGAAATCCCGGACTGCGGCCCCGAGTTTGGTCGCATTCTTCATCTCATTGTCGAAGTCGAATCCGCAGCTGACGCATATCTTGTTCTGATTGCTCTGTACCGTCCCGCATCTGCGGCATTTCTTCTTGATTTTGCGCTTGCAGATCGGGCAGTAGGACACGTCTTCGCTGCCGCTGATGAAGTTCTTGCAGAACAGGCATCTGATGGATTCGCTTCTCGTCCCGGAGAAATCCGCTGCGAGACCGTTCTCGTAGCAGAACGATTCCAACGCCGGGATAGCCATCTTCTGGTCGCTCACGCGGAAGGTCTCCAGAAGGTCATCGATCTGTTTGCGGGTTATCCTGTCGTTGTATTCCAGCTTGAGCCTCTCGGTAACCTGGCTTAGATCCTGGCGGCATCTCCCATATTCTATGAGCTCCTCCAGATCCTTGTCGGACATGTATTTGAGGCGCCTGACGCAATCCAGATAGGTCTTATGGCCAGGGAAGTTTTTCCTGTCCATTTCGAGCTTGGGGACGCAGGCCGTTATGGCTTCCCTCACCGATACCGCCGGGCTTGCGTCGCTGAGCGGATGGCAATTGGCGATTTGGAGCTTGGATATCAGATAGTTGAGCACCTGAGCCGGGGTATGGTATCCCATATCGCTGAGTTTGCGGTATTCATCCGCAGCCTTTCTGCCGATCGGGAGGGGAGGAGATCCTTCCCCGAGATCAAGTATCTCCGCGGCATCTTTTTCCGTGATGCCTGGCCAAGCCAGCCTGGCGATCTGACCTTTCAAAGCGGTCTGGAACGCGTATGCCTTGCCGTCCTCGGTCACCACGCAGTAATTCAATATGGGCTGAAGGTAGCTCTTCAGTAGCTCTCTTCCTTTCTCGAATTCCTCCGCTCTCATCTTCGGATACGACATCCTCTCGTAGATGTCTTCCAATTGGTTCAGATTGCTGTCCGCGTCATAGCGCACGTTCTCGTCGAACGCATTCTTCTCGGCGTTCCATCTGTTCTTGGCGGCTTCGATGGCTTTCTCAAGGGCCTGGTCGTTGTATTCGCTCTCTTTGTATGGATTGATTCCGAGGAGCTGGCAGTAGCACCCGGTCATGTCCTCATTCTCCGTTCGGGTCTCTGAGGCTCATGCTTTCGGTTCTGATGGCGGTGGCGATAGTCTGGAACGTGTGGCCCAGCCTGTCGATCGTAGTGTAAAGCGCGCCCCTCTCCACAGTCGAGATCTGTCTGAGGAATCCTTCGTTGGCTTCGCCGAAACCGATGGCAAAGATGGGCATACCGACTTTGCGGGCCTCGCCGATGGCTTCATCTTTTTTCTCCCATTCCCCGTCGGTGACGGTCACGATGATTCCCATCCTGCCTTCTTCCTCGGCCACGGATTTGGCGAGGCCGAGGGGGATCGCCCTGGTGCCTCTGCCCATATCTTTGGCTCTGGTCTTTTCCAGCGCGCTTTTGAATTTCCCGAGGTCTTTGGTCAGTTCGCAGAGCACGCTCATGGAATCGCCGAACCCTATGAGGGAGAAGTAGTTGTTTTCGGTGCCGAGGCTGTCGACGAATTGGATGATGGAATTCTTGGCTTCATCGAGAGGGATGGCTCCGCTGTCCCTGTCCTTGAACGTCATGCTTCTGGACAGGTCGAGGCAGACCACGATGTTTTTCTCAGTGTTGTTCTGGGAGGCCCTTTCGGAAGGCCTTCCCTCGATCCAGCCGATGTCAGGAAGCGATTTGGCGGTCACGTTCAGGGGTTTCCCATCGCTGTCCGCGGTGATTTTGACGACGCCGTTCTCATCGTAGCTGTACGTAACGTTGATGACTACCCCATTGCCATCGTTCCTGAATCCGTTGATCACTGCTTCGGTGACCACGACGCATTCGGTGGGGTCGGTCGATTCCCCTTGCAACGCGTAGACTTCGATGTAATTCGTCCTGTTGCCTTTCTCCAGCTTGAAGGATTTGGTCGCTTCGAATGGGATCTTGGAGTTTTTGGGGATTATTATCTCGTTGATGAACCTGTCCTCGTTCTCTTTTATGGACAGTGCTCCGAGGCTGTGGGACGTGATGTCATGCAGGATGGGTTTGTCGGTGAGCCCCTCACGGAAATGATCCGCATCGATGGCGGCTCCTTTGGCGACCGCCAATTCCATGTCGGGGTGGTGGACTATGTTGCACGGCGTGTTCTCTTCCAAGAACTCTTGGATGATAGGCATTCTGCTGGATCCGCCGATGAGAAGGATCTCGTCGATGTCCTGCCATTTGAGTCCCTTCGCGCTGAGGGCTTCTTCGCACAGCTCTTTGGTGAGCTGCATGAGGTGCATCGTCGCATCGCGCAGTTCGTCCCTCGTGATGTTATAGCTCCCTTTCTTGCCTTCATATTCGATCTGGAACATGGCGCTCTTGGCCGAGGAAAGCTGTTTCTTCACCTTCTCGGCGGTGGCCATCAGCACATTGCGGAAGTTCTTGTCGTCGAACGGGTTGACGCCGTATTCGGCAAAGAACCTCCTGCAGGCGATCGCAGCAAGCTCGGCGTCCCAATCCTTGCCTCCCAGGCTGTGGTTGCCGTTGGTGGATATGACCTCTGTCTTCCCATTCTCGAAGTGGATGATGTTGGTGTCGAAAGTCCCTCCTCCGAGGTCATACACCATGATGGTCTTCCTCTCGAAATGGTTGTAGCCATAATAGAGCGCCGCAGATGTCGGCTCATTGAGCAGTCTGAGGACTCTGACTCCGCACTCTTCGCCCGCTTTTTTGGTGGCTATCCTCCGGGATTCGTCGAAATAGTGCGGAACGGTGATGACGACTTCCGTAATCTTCTCTCCGATGCGGTCCTCCGCCTCCTTGATCATTTCCTTGAGGAGGATCGCTGACAGCTCTTCTGCGTCGTATTCCTCGCCATTTCCGCATATCAACGGGGAATCGTCGCCCATACGGGATTTGAATGCGGTAATCCCGTTGCCCGTCCCATCCGCGATTCTGGCGTACGCTTCATTTCCCACAAGGATTTTGCCCTCGCTGAAGCATACAGCGGACGGCGTCAGCTCGCTGTCGTAGCTATTCTTGATAATTTCGGGCCTCCCGTTCTTCATAATAGCTATCAATGAGAACGTCGTTCCTAAGTCAATCCCAGCCCTTCTGCCCATGTTTGCCCATATACAAATTGGTAATTTAAACCTTAGTTAATGCAGAAATCGAAGTTAAAATCGCATTTTCTGATCACTGGGAAAGTGTCATTTTATGTCATCTGCAGTGATGAGCTGCGCGTTTTGCCGGCGCTCGATGTTTTTCAGGAACTCTGAAGCAAGAGGGTTTCCGGCCGCCGCCGCTTTGCCGAAGTATTCGAGCCCTTTTTGCGGGTCTTTCTCGGTTCCCAAGCCTTCCATCAGCATCCGTCCGACCATGAAAAGCGCATCCCCTTCGTTGGTTTCCGAGACTTCTTTGTAGAGAGAGAACGCCTTTTCCAAGTCTTTTTTCACGCCATTTCCTTCATAATAGAGAGTTCCGAGGTTGAATTTGGCCGCCGCAAGGCCTGCGTCCGCCGCCATTTCGTACCATTTCGCGGCCGGCATGTCGTCATCGCTGGTTTTCCCTTCTTGGGCAAGCAATCCCATTTTGAATTGGGCTTCGGGGACTCCTTTGAATGCGGCTATCCTGAACAGGCGAAGGGCTTCTTTCTCGTTTTTTTCGGCGGCGATTCCATCCGAAAGCATGCATCCGAGTTTGAAGCAGGACATCGGGTCTCCGGCATCTGCGCTCAGGCGGCAATATCTGAGCCCTTTCTCAGCGTCGACCTCCCCTCCGTATCCGCACATGCATATGTCCGATATCTCGGGGTACGCTTCTTCCATCCCCGCTTCAGCGGCTTTTTCGAACCACATCCTGCAGAGTTCGGGATTCTCCTCATGGCCTCCGGCCCCGGAGAAAAGCATCCCCAGTCTGTACATGGATGGTGGGTGCCCCGCTTCCGCCGCCGCCAAATAAAGCTCTTCCGCGGCCGCTGGGTCGGGCTCTTCCAGCTGTCCGGACATTTTCATCTCAGCTATGCCGAAGAATGCGTTCGGGAAACCGCTCTTCGCAGCCTCGGAGAACAATTCGAGCGATCTTTGGGGGTCGTCGCAGAAGCATTCCGCCGCTTTGCGGCACAGTTCGGCAGGGTCTTGCATGCCGTCTGAAGTGCGGAGCCAGTTTAAGGAAGCATCGGAACCAAGGTTACTTGAATGAAACGGATGATTACCTGGATATGATCAAAGGGCCCTTGGTGAAGATCGCTTTCGTTTTGGCGGCGATTCTCATGGTGATGTCGTTAGTCATAGTTTGGAAGCCTGAATATATCGGAACCATAGGCGCTCTGTCCGGAATAGTTGCCGTGGCGGTCATTGCGGTTCTGTTGGTCATGCTCATCCGCATGAGGAAGGTGTGAGATGCCAGACGAGCGGATGGAATGCGAATGCCATGAGATCCACGGCGATGCCGTGTGCCGTGCGAAATCTTTCATCATAGATCAGAGGGATGGAGCCGATCTGTCGGATTTTTTCAAGCTGTTCGCCGACGGCACAAGGCTGAGTATATTGCTGGCGCTGGACAAGGAAGAGCTTTGCGTCTGCGATCTCTGCGAGGTCTTGGACATGAACAAATCGGCGGTATCCCATCAGCTCCGCGTGCTCAAGGATGCCCATCTGGTATCTTCAAGGAAAGAGGGTCGCAACGTATTCTACTCGCTATGCGACGACCATGTTAGGATAATAATCGAGACGGCCGCGGAGCACATCTCGGAAAAGGATTGATCTCAGTATACCTGGCTGAATTCTGATTTGGGTTCTCCGCACGTGGGGCATACCCAGTCGTCGGGAAGGTCGGCGAATTTGACGCCTTCTTTGTCTTCGTCGTAGATGTATCCGCAAAGTCCGCATTTGAACTTCATGGTATCCGGTAAGTTGCGTGCGCATATACGTTTTATGGGATTCTGAGGATCGAGGCTCTGTTATACCCTTCCGTCCTTTCTCCGACGAACATGTAATTGCTGGTGGTCTCGCAGAAATAGTACTTGGGGCCCTCTCCGTCTATCTGATAATAGACGCCGCCCTCAGCATCATCCAGCGCGATCCCGGCGGTCGCGTGCCCGGTGTCGTATTCCCATCCATCGAAAATCAGAAGGACTACGTCGTACCCCATAAGCTTCATGAGCGAGCAGTAAAGGCAGGATGTATCCTCGCAATCCCCGCTCCTGTCAAGGATGGTTTCCAGCGGATATTTCCAGTACTCCGCGCGGCCGTTGTAATCGGAATCCAGCTGATAGTCTGTATAGCGCTGTACGAATTTCAGCACGTATTCGGCCCGTTCGAGATCGCTCATTCCTGCGGTGTTGTTCCACAGGGCTTCCGCCAGATTCTTCATGGACTCCGAGGAGTATTCAACGAAACTTATCCTGCCAGATTCGGTGGTCGTGGCCCTGTTGGATTGGGATTCCCTGAACGATTTCAGCTCATCATAGGATACTTTCCATTCTATCGTCTCGAATGATGTCAGCGAGTATGTTCCGCTCCCAAAGGCGTCAGCAGGTCTGCGCAGGTTTTCCCAGCAGTATGTGCGGGTGAAATCCCCCTCTATCTCGGAGATGATCGTCTCGGAACGGGGGTTACCTTCGGAGTCAGTTCCCTTCAGCGTTATGCTGTATTTTCCAGGAATCAGATCGGCATAGCCTTCCGAAGCGTCTTTGTAGGTTTCGATATAGTTCTTGGTGTACGCATCCGACAGAATGACAACGGAATCATTCAGATTCTTGCAGTCGAAATTCCATGTCAGCCTGTCGCTCCCGGAGAAATAATCGCTGTCGCTTCTGGCGACCATCTTCGTGTCCGCGGTCGCTGTGAATGAGCATTGCCAATCCTTCGTCATCAGGTCTGTCCCGTCCACGTACCAGCCGGTGAAGGACACGCCTTTCCTGCAGACGAAAGCTTCCAGGGAGACCTCATCGCCGATCTTGTACGTTCCCCCCACTGTGGCCAGCAGACCTTCGGAATGGGAGACCTCTATGAACGCTCCCCTTTCGCTTCTGGCATACAGCTTCTCTTTCGTGGCCAAGAACGTATATGATTTGTCGGGAGATTTCAGCTCCCCGTCTTCTCCGTACCAGCCATCGAATAGGTATCCGTTTTTCACGACGGCCGTAACAGTGACGGTCTCCGATTGGCGATAGTGTCCCGTGCCATCGATGCGCTCAATGCCGTCGTCGCTTTTGACATCAAGATCGAATCCGATATACGACTCGGGGTAGACCACCAAGCAAAGCGCCGCTAGAATGCACAATAGCGCTACTATGGTCAAGTTGATGGCGGAAGACTTGGAGACCATTTCGAATATAATAGGCTCTGAACGTTAATAATCTATTTCAGTAGCCCACCCGTCAATCAGCGCCGCAATCATCTTTCGATTTCGCAGATATTCAAACGTTTTCCTGAAATGAAAAAAAAGGTTTTCCGGCGGAGCAATCTCCCGCCGGTATTGGATGGGGCTCAGCTCTCCCGTTCTTTCTCGCAGCAATCGGGAAGATCCACGTTCGAGCCGGAGCATCTGTTGCATCTGCCGCATCCGCAGCCGCAATCGCTTATGCCTTTGCGTTTGTTGCCGATCAGATGCGCCAACGCCGCCGCGATGACCAGTGCTATTAAAGCCGCCAGAGCCAAGCTTATGGCGTTCATTCCGGAGCCCTCTCGTTTTCTTTGCTGAGCTGTCTGAACGGATCCTTTGCCCAGAGCAGATAGATCAGGATGGCGACGTTGATTATGCACAGCACGCAGGATAGGATCCCCGTGTCCTCGCCGCAGATCAGGCCAGCGACCACATAGACTATGACGGATATGAGATACGCCAGGATGCACTGGTATGCGACGGCGAACCCGGTGCTCTTCCAGGTTCCGAGTTCCCTGTGCATGGCTCCGATCGCTGCGAAGCATGGGGCGCAGAGCAGGTTGAACGTCAGGAACGACAGCCCGCCCGCGCTTCCGAGCGCCGCCGCAAGGAGGTCCCAGATTTCTTCTCCCTCATCTCCGATCTCCTCGAGCCCAAACAGCGTGCCCATGGTGGCGATGAGATTCTCTTTCGCAACGAGGCCGGTTATGGTTGCCACGGAGAACTCCCAGTTTTCTCCCCATCCCAGAGGGATGAATATGGCGTGGATCGCGCCTCCGATGGAAGCCAGCATGGAGTCTCCGATGTCGACCATGTGGAGACCGATATCGTAGCTGGCGAGGAACCAGATGAGTATAGATGACAGAAGGATGATCGTTCCGGCTTTTTTGACGAATGCCCAGACCCTGTCGAAGACTGTTTTCAGGAAGCTGAAAAGCTGAGGCCAGTGGTAAGGCGGAAGCTCCATGATGAACGGGGCGGGAGTCCCGGAGAATCTCCTGAGTTTTTTGAGGATGACCCCGGACATTATCACGGTCACGATCCCTAGCACATACGAGAACACCCCGATGAGTGCGCTGCCGCCGAAGAGGGCCCCGGCAATCATGGCGATGACCGGCAATTTGGCTCCGCATGGCATGAACGTGACGGTCATCGCGGTGATGCGCCTGTCGCTTTCGCTTTCGATTGTTCTGGTGGACATGACTCCGGGAATACCGCACCCAGTGCCCACGAGAAGAGGTATGAATGATTTCCCTGAGAGGCCGAAATACCTGAACACGCGGTCCATAACGAAAGCTACGCGGGCCATGTACCCGATCTCTTCCAAGAGGACCAGGCATACGAACAGGACTATCATCTGAGGGAGGAATCCCAGCACGGCTCCCACTCCGCCTATTATTCCATCGACGAGAATCCCCTGGATCCAGGGCTCCACGCCGTTCTCTTCGCACCATGAGCCGACGTTCTCTCCAAGCTCTCCGAACCAGTCGTTGAGCCATCCGGTAGCGAAAGCTCCGGGAGAAGTTCCCCAATCCCCGTCATACATCGCAATCATGTAAACGAGCGCGATCACCGCGATGAAGATCGGTATTCCCAGCCATCTGTTGGTGACGATGCGGTCGATGCGGTCCGAGAGGGTCCCTCTCTCATCCCGAGGCGCGCGCTCGACGGTTTCGGAGATGAATTCGGAGATGAAATCGTATCTTCCATCGGCGATTATAGAATCCATCGAGTCGTCGTATTTCTTTTCGACCGCTTCGATCTGAGAGGATATCCCGTCTTTTAGGCCGGGGAATTTCTCGGCCACGCTGGAATCGTCTTCGAGAAGTTTGAACGCGTAGAATCTGAGGTTTTCGTCCGGAACTTTGCCTTTGAGAGCTTTTTCGGCTTCGGAGACTGCCGTCTCGATGCTATCCTCATATTTCGGTGGCGTCGGTCTGATCTTGGAATCGGCGACTTCATGGACTTTCTTGACGAGCTCATCTATCCCAGTCTTTTTTGCCGCTGAGATGGGTACTACAGGGACTCCAAGGCGCTTGGAAAGCCCATGTACGTCTATTTTGTCCC
>JAEEGL013545774.1_pt1 | contig 46267 bp, 37 predicted proteins | sample 9134231 | NCBI WGS metagenome assembly JAEEGL01 (sample SAMN16246548, study PRJNA631951) | gut metagenome | biome: gut microbiome; feature: rumen; material: fiber-attached | host: Bos | place: Iran: Karaj | collected 2018-10 | reverse complement strand
TTATGAAAGAGCTGAAAACAAAAGATTTATCCGTTTGGAGAGTGATCGGCGCGCAGAAATTGCGGGCCGATATCATTTATTGCCTTTCTCAGTTTGTCATTTCGAAACGGACAGAGAAGCATCTCTATCTGTTTCACACGATGACGTTGCAATGCTATCAAACGGAATTGACGGCCGTAAAAGAGCGTCTTACCTCGGAAGAAATCGCGCAGGATCCGATCTTAAAACAGCTGATGGAGGATTGGTTCTTTGTTCGGGAAGATTACGATGAACTCCAGATGTATGAAAGCACCTACAAATTGTTGAGGTTGATGGATTATAAAGAGGGGTTTCATCGCTATGTGATCTATCCTACCAGCAAATGCAATGCAAGATGTGTGTATTGCGTTCAGGAGAACATGGAAAAAAAATCCATGCGTCAGGAGACGGCAATGCAAGTCGCTTCCTTTATTGTTGAGTCGCATCGCAAAAACAAAAGCGTCCGGTTGACCTGGTGGGGCGGAGAGCCGCTGCTGGAAGAGAAAAAGATCGATTGCATTACGGAATATTTACGGGACAATAACGTTCGGTTTTCCTCCAATATGATCACGAACGGAAGTCTGATCAATGATCGAATCATTCGGAAAATGAGTGATCAATGGAATATGAAACTTGTTCAGATTTCCTTTGACAGCGCGGAACAGGAATATATACGGAGAAAGCAATATTACACGTATCATAATGAGTATTTTACCATTATGGATCGGGTGAATGAACTGAGTCAGACGAAAGTAAACGTCATGATCCGCTGCAATGTGGATATGGGAAATATTCCGTATGCAGAAGAGTTTATCGGCGACTTAAAAAAAGCAATTGCAGATCCTTCGAAAGTATCCTTATATTTTTCTCCTTTGCATCAATCCAGAGCGACGGATGGAGAACGCGTCTGGAAAAACGTCTTCCGGCTCGATCAAATTGCCAGACGGGAAGGGTTCATCAATCGCTACAATACTTTACCGGATAGTTTTCGCGTTTATTACTGCGAGAGCGACGGAACAGGAGAGGTGGTCATTGATACGGATGGACGTTTGTTCGGATGTGAAGTTTGTCCGGAGGGAACGTCGTTCGGAGATGTATGGAACGGAATTGTGGATACGGAAAAATGGAACAGTCACAATGTGATTTGCAAAATTCAGGACAAATGCAAAAAATGCCCGTATCTGCCGCTTTGTACGCCGTTTTCCGCGTGTCCGCATGTTTCTCCGGATTGCAAAGCGATTCCCAAATTTGAAGTCGATATGGGATTTGAAAACCTGATCGAACAATACGATTCCTATGTGGAAAGAAATTCATAAACAGGATAAGACGTTTTCTTCTTCGATCGGAGATCAAAGAATCAAAACGTCTTTCGATTATCGTTGGTCGATTTACGCAATTCAAGAAGAGCGGGAAGGAAGAACGATTCTCTTTCATACCATGACGACGCAATGCATCCTGTTGGAAGATGAACAGCTCCCCAAAGGGATTCTTTCCGCAAAAACCGTGGAAAACCATCCTCTGCTCTTTTGGTTGATGCAGCAGTATTTTTTGGTACCGGTCGATTTTTCGGAAGAGGAATTCTATCGAAAGACGCTCTATCTTCTTCGCAAAATGACGGAGAGAAAAGGATACGTCCGCTATACGATCCTTCCGACCACCGGATGCAATGCGCGTTGTGTGTATTGTTTTGAAAAGGGGTACCCGATTCAAACGATGTCGGAAGAAACCGCAGAGCAGGTTGTTCGTTTCATTTCGGAAACGAAACGTGAGCATCAACCGATTCAACTCGGATGGTTTGGGGGAGAACCGCTCCTCGGACAGAAGATCATCGATTGGATCTCCGATCGCCTGCGGGAAAAAGAAATCTTGTTCACCTCTTCGATGGTAACGAACGGAAGCCTGTTTACAGACGATGTGATCGAAAAAGCGAGAACAAGGTGGAATCTGAATCACGTTCAGATTTCCATGGATTGTGCCGAAACCGTTTACCGGCAAAGAAAACAGTTTCTTATCTACGATCATCAATATGAAACGGTATTGCGGCAAGCGGCAAAAGCAGCCAAAGCGGGCATTTCCGTAACGATCGGCTGCAATGTGGACGGGGAGAATGTCGATGAGATTCCGGAGTTCATTCGGGACGCCGCAAACCGGATTTCGGAAAAGGGCAAGGTCACCATTCTATTTCCGCAGCTGTTTCAATCCCGTTCTTCCAAAGAGAACTGTTTGGTGTTGAAAATAATCATGCAATATGATGATGTGTTGGAACAATATGGTTTTCCCGGTATCTATCAAGGGTTGCCGGATCATCTGAAAGTGTTTTCCTGTATGGCGGACGGAAAAAATCGCGAAGTCGTGATTGCGCCGGACGGAAAACTGTATGCGTGTGAACACTGCGAAGAAGGTACTTCCTTCGGAACGATTTGGGATGGAATCACGGATCCATTGTTATTGAATTCGTATGAAGAATGGGATGAGACCAAAGAAAATTGCAGGGAATGTCCCTATTTGCCGCTTTGTACCCCGTTTTCAAAATGCTCGTTTGTAGATTTCGATTGTCAAGCGATACGAACAATGGTCTTGCATTCCGCAATGCAATCGATGATGCTTAGAGAACTCTTTTGAAAAGAGCTCTCTTTTTTCTTGCAAAAACCTTTTCAAACGGGAACGGATGCGGTATAATTTTTCTGATAAAGGAGTGATGAAACTATGCCGATTTTGATTTGCTGTATCATTGTCCTTGCAATGATCGCCTTTTATTTTTTTATGATCGCTTCCCAAAGACCGGATTCTGAGCAGACGGAACCGTTTCAGAATCTGAATTGTGCGCATCGCGGTCTCTACGAGAAGGATCAGAGCGTTCCGGAGAACACGCTGCGCGCGTTTGAACGCGCAGTGGAACACGGATACGGTGTGGAACTGGATGTGCAGCTTTCCAAGGACGGAGCGGTCGTTGTATTCCACGATGACTTCGTGGATCGGGAAACGACCTATTCCGGCCGGGTCGACAGCTTTACCCTCGAAGAGCTGCAGGCAATGTCGCTGTTCGGAACGCACGGGGACAAGCTCAGTATTCCGCTGTTCACCGACGTTATGCAGGTGCTTGACGGCAAGAGCCCGACAATCGTGGAACTCAAGTCCACCGATCAATATGTCGAATTGTGTGAAAAAACGCTTGCTATTTTACGGACCTGCACAGGACCGTACTGCGTGGAAAGCTTTGATCCCCGTATCGTGTATTGGTTCCGTAAGAACGCCCCCGATCTGATGCGCGGTCAGCTTTCGGAGAGTTACAAAGGTTGGAGAGCGACTACTTCGCCGTTGAAAGCGTTTGCGATGTCACATTTTTGGACCAATCTGTTGACACGTCCGAATTTTCTTGCCTATGGGTCGATGAAACAGCCGCTTGCGCTGCGGCTTGCTCGGTGGCAAAAAGCCTTTTTGGTGTATTGGACCGAGGAACCCGACAGCGATCGTGATACGCTGGAGCAGCGTTACGACTGCATTATTTTCGAACATTTTTACCCCGATCAAATCTATTGACAGAAAGGAAACGGAGTTATGAGTATCACGGTTTCGGAGAGTCGGTTCCGTCTTGACACGGCGGATACGACCTACCTGTTCCAAAAGACCGCATTCGGTCATCTGGAATCCCTGCATTACGGACGCAAAATTCCGGAAGGGGACGTCGAATCGCTTCGGTATAAGCATGAAATCCCGTTCGGCAGCGCCGTACTGTACGATGAAAGCAAGGATGCGTCGTATTGTCTCGATGAATTGCCGCTCGAATGGTCCGGTGTCGGCAAAGGAGATTTCCGTACCGCGCCGATTGAGATCCGGATGCCGGACGGAAGCTTTACCTGCGATTTTGTATATGACTCGCATCGGGTTGAAACCGGAGCGCCGAAGATGCAGACATTGCCGCAAAGCACCGGAGAAGAGGCGGAATCGCTGATTGTGACGCTCAAGGATGCCGTTTTCCCGGTGTATGTGGATCTGATTTATACGGTTTACGAGAAGGAGAATGTGATCGCCCGCAGAGCGGTTGTCCGCAACGAAGCAGAGGAGTCTGTTTTGCTGAATCAGATCATGAGCTATTCGCTGGATCTGATGGATCGTTCCTATACGGTTACGACGCTGAGCGGCGCATGGATTCGCGAAGCGCATGTGGTGGAACGGCCGCTGCGCGCCGGCGCGCTTGTCAATGAGAGCACCTCGCATTCGCAGCACGGAAACAATCCCGCGCTCGCGCTTGCGGTGCAGGATGCCACCGAAGAGAGCGGAGATGTGTATGGATTCAATCTGCTTTACAGCGGCAACCATCGCACGACGGTGGAGCTCGGGCAGGCGGGCATTGTCCGGATCACGGGCGGCGTCAATCCGCATTGCTTCCTCTGGGAGCTGAAGAAGGGCGAATCGTTTGAAACGCCGGAAGCAGTACTGACGTATTCGTGCCGGGGAAAGAACGGAATGTCGCAAAACTTTCATGCGTTTGTGCAGAACCGCGTGGTGCGCGGAGATTGGCAGAAGAAGGAACGCCCGATTCTGATCAACAACTGGGAAGCCAATTTTTTTCAATTTCGGCAGAACTCGCTCTTGCGTTTAGCCCAACAGGGGAAAAAGCTGGGCTGTGAGCTGTTCGTGCTGGACGACGGCTGGTTCGGTGCGCGCAACACCGATACCGCGGGTCTCGGCGATTATACGGTCAACCCGAAAAAGCTTCCGAACGGCCTGGATGGGCTCGGAAAACGGATCAACGAAAAGGGGATGCAGTTCGGGCTTTGGTTTGAGCCGGAAAACGTGAACGACGATTCGGATCTGTACCGCGCGCATCCCGACTGGGCGATTCAGCGTCCGAACCGGAAGCCTTCGCTCGGCCGGCACCAGAAGCTGCTCGATCTGACGAAGCGGGAAGTTCGGGATTATATTGTGGAAAACGTTACGAAGATTCTCGATTCCTGCCCGATTTCGTATGTCAAATGGGATATGAACCGCAAGGTCAGCGACTTTTTGGACGGCGCGTTTTTACATCGGTACCTGATCGGATACTATGAAGTGCTGACGCGCATCTTCCGTCCGCGGCAGCAAATCCTGTTTGAAGGATGCGCTTCCGGCGGCGGGCGATTTGATCTCGGTCAACTCTGCTTCTCTCAGCAGATCTGGTCGTCGGACGATACGGATCCGATCGAACGGTTGAAAATCCAGGGCGGACTTTCCCTGTTCTACCCGATTTCGACGATGGGCGCGCACGTTTCGCTTGCGCCGCATCAGCAAACGCTGCGAAATACGCCGCTTTCCACACGGTTTGCGGTTGCGGCATTCGGCGCGTTCGGACTCGAACTCGATCCGAAGGATCTGACGCCGATCGAGCGGAAATCGCTGCGCGCTATGCTCGAAACGTATCGTACCATCCGCAAAACGTGTCAGTTCGGGAAATTCTCCCGGGTTGAGACGGGCAACGATTACACCGTGCAGTGGCAGGCACAGACGGAAAAACAGACCGTTGTGCTGCGCGTCAAGACGATCGTTCCTGCGGCACAGAAAAACGATCTGCTCGAAGTGAAGGGTCTTTCGCCCGAAAAGATGTATACGCTCGAACAGGTTTCGACGCCGCTGTTCGTTTCCGGATTTGGAACGCTTTTGAAACATATTCTGCCGGTGACCATCCGTTCGTACAGCCATTTGCTGCTTGCGGTGAACAAGTATCTGAAAATGGATGATTACAAAGAGACGTATCGGGCATCCGGCGCGCAGTTTATGGCCGGTATCCGGCTGCACCGCTCGTTCATCGGAACGGGATATTCGGACAAGATGCATATGCAGGGCGATGATTCCGCCATGCTGTTTATCATAACGGAGGAATAAGAAATGAACAATCGGAAACGGATTCTGCTTTGGATTCTGATTCCCGTAGCAGTCCTCGTGCTTGCAGGCGCGGGATTTCTGGTGTATACGAAAATCACCGTAGACAGAACGTATCAGGACGCCATGCAGACGGCGCAAACCGCTCCGTATCAAATGGCGCAAAGCAGAATTGCGGAGGCGATCGCTTCCCTGAACGGCAAACTGTTCAGCGAAGAACCCATCAAGGCGCTTGGCGAGCAAAGCGCGCAGCTGCTCGAACAGGAAGTGGATCGTGCGATCGAAAGCGGCGATCTTGCGTATGCGGCGTCGCTGCTGGAAAGCGAGGATGCCGTTCGTGCGCAATCGCTGAGGGACGATTTGAAAATTCGTGAGACGGAGTTGAAGAACCGGGAAACGTACGCGCTTGCCGAAGCGTATGAGCGCGACGGAGAGGACGAGCAGGCACTCGAAACGTATCGGTCCCTCGGCTCGTATGAAGACGCCGCCGCGCGTGCCGATGCGGTGCAGGCACGGATCGATTATCGGGCAGCCGAAGCCGTATTCACCGGCGCAAACTACGATGAAGGCATCGCTGCGCTGCGCGCGCTCGGCACCGAACAGGGCGAAACGGCGGCACAGGCGCTTGAATTGCAAAAGGAAGAATACCGACTCTCCCTCGAAGAGACCGCACAGGGCATTCTGGCGGCGGGCGCATGGCACACTTCTGCGGCAGGAACCGCTCCGTGGATTATGGGCGACGCGCGCTACGCGGCGGCTCCCGCGGAAGCGGACGTTGCGGTTTCCGGTTTAACGAGCGCGCTGTATCTGAAAAACGGAACGGTTCTCACAACGGGGGAAACGTTCGGCGAGGAAACGCTCATCGCTTCTTGGAGCGACGTAAAGGATGCTGCGCCCGGCCTTACGCACGCGCTGTTTTTGCATGAGGACGGAACGGTTTCCGGCGTTGGGAGCAAGGCGCTCGGTCGTCTGGATGTTTCGGATTGGAACGGTATCACGGACGTCGCGGCGGGCGCATGGCATTCGGTCGGCGTGAAGGCGGATGGAACGGTTGTTGCCTGCGGAAAGAATGAGAAGGGACAATGCGACGTTGCAGATTGGACGGATGTGATTGCCGTTTCGGCAGGGCTTTGGCACACCGTTGCACTGCGGAGCGACGGAACGGCCGTCGCCGCGGGGGACAATACGTACGGTCAGTGCGACGTTGCGGATTGGACGGACCTCAAAGCGATTGCGTGCGGCGCATGCTTCACGATCGGTTTGAAGACGGACGGAACGGTCGTGGCTTGCGGCGACAATGCGGCCGGTCAATGTTCGGTCGATGCATGGAAGGATGTGGTCGCAGTTGCGGCAGGCGCTTACCATGCGGTCGGCGTGCGGCTTGACGGGACCCTGATCGGCGCAGGATTCTTGCCCGAATCGCTGCCCGATGAACCGTTGTTTGCGTCCGAATGGCCTTGCGAAGCGATTGAAACGGTCGAGCCGGAACATCCGGAGGCGACTGCTTATATCGAAGGCGTCGGCGAAACGCTCGGCCCGTGGCTGTATCTCGATTCCAACGGCGCCGTAGTGATCTGTCTCGACGATTCGGAAGAGAAAATCCTGTTCCGTACCGATCTCTTGGCGACGGCTAACGCCATCCCCACGGGCCGCGTTACGCAGCCGGAAGCAACGGGCCGGATCATCAAGATGGAGAGCGTTCTCCCGGAGATTCAGGCACGCAAACAGCATGCGGTCGTTTCCTTTACGGGGGACTACCTTGGATACACGTCGAATCGCAAAGCGGTTATGATCCGCAACGGGATTGTGTATTACGACCGCGCGGAGACAACGTCCTATGCCATTTTGCCGGACGGTACGCTGAAAATCTACGGTCAGGGCGAAACAAACGCCGAGCAGCTGCAGGCGCTCGGCGTGAAGGACAGTTTCTCGTTCGGCCCGATCCTTGTCAAAGACGGACAGCTTGCCTATGATGACGGCGGAAAGCCCGGCACCATCACGATGCGCGTGGCGTTCGGCTATTCGGATCCGTACCATTATATCGTTCCGATCACGATGCGCGACCGTATTGTGCAGATGTCCTACGGCATGATCGCAAAGGTCTGTATGCGCTACGGCTGCCGCGCCGCGTACAATCTCGACGGCGGACATTCGACCTCGCTTGTGTTCATGGGGCAGGAGCTTTCGCTGTTGACGCTGACGGATACGCCGCACGGCAATATCCGCGGCCTCAGCGACATCGTGATCTTCCTGGAGAATGACGCGGTACAGCCGAAGGATTCGGACCTAAAGTAATCAGGGCAGGAATGGATCGACGGGTTGATCGGTCCGGAACATTTCCAGGTACGCGTCGTACCGCGGATGCTTGCGCCAGCCACGGCCGGTGCTGTCAAATTCCGCATCATAATCAATTATCGCATTCGGGAAAGTCTGTTGGAGAGCCGACAGACTTTCTTGCGTAAAGCGGCTTTTGGAAATCCAGATGCGCTCGAGCTTTGGGCAATTGCACAGCGGCGTGAGATCTTCGGCACGCGTGTAGCAGATGTTCACGTCGAGCAGTTCGGGAAGCTCGCCGAGCGGAGTGACGTCGGTAAACTTATTTAAAAACAGTTCGACATACTTGAGCTTTTTCAGGCTCGCAAGCGGAGTAAGATCCGTGACGTGGTTATCCGCGAGGATCAAAACCTGCAGGTTCTGGAGCGGCTTAATCCATTCGAGATCGGTGACCGCGTTGTGTCCGAGGTCAAGCGCAATCAGACTTGTGCAGTACTGCAGCGGCGCAACCATATCGGTGGTGAACCGATTCGTGTTGTCCTTATACTGCTTGGTTGAAAACGCGATCCGATCCGTCCGCACGCGGCGACCGCGCACGTGCACGGTCCAAACAACGCCCATATTCGGATATTGCTCGCGGATCGCGGCAATCTGTTCATCCTTCAGATTGCATTCGTTCATTTCAAGGCTCGTTACGCGCGGAAAATACCGAAGCGTTTCCTTGAACGCGTCGTAGTCGGCAATCTTTGCACCGTCAAAGTTCAGCGATTCGGTCGTCGTATCATACGGCTTTCCGTTCAGCGTTACCGTGCGCGCAAAGGAAACCGTCGGAAATGCGTCGGAGAGCGCATTCCCTTCCTCCTCGGTCAGCGTCGTGTTGCGCAGGTCGACCGATTCCAGATTTCCGAAACACGCAAGATACGCCTTCAGGGATTCGAGCGATGGGGAACCCATCAGTGTCAGCGTCGTGGCCGAAGCATCGGAAAGGCCGAACTGCTCATCCGAAAACAGGATCTTCAACGAAGGAAAGGTGGATGCGACCGCAGCGATGGATTGCGCGTCCGTACCAGCCGGCAGCGTCAGCGATTCGAGTGAAGGCATCGCGGCAATCAGAAGATCGAGATTTTCCATCGGCTCGGAAAGCGTCAGCGCCGTCTGCTCGCGGAAGGATACATCCCCCTCGGGGAAAATCTCCGTCAGCCGGATCAGCGGGTGCGCGTGCCAGAACCGCAGGTATGCGGAAAGACCGTTCAGATCGCTTTCCCACGGTTCGGAAAACGTAATCTCCGCATCGGTAACATTGGGCAGAACGCTGAGCGCATCCTCCACCGCTTCAAACGACGCGATCGGCATCTGCAGAACGAGCTTTTGCGTATCGCGCGGGATCGCTTCGTTGAAAAGCAGAACCGGCTCAGGCGTCGGCTCCCTGGTCGGTTCGGCGGTAACCGCCTCGGGTTGGGCCGTGGGCAGCTCGCTCGGGACGACCGCAACGGGCTGCGGCGTTTGTGTGCAGGCGATCGCCGCCAACAGGAACAGGATGGCAGACAGGAATCGAATCGGTTTCATGGGAGACCTCCTTCTCAGAGCGGATTCTTGGACGGCGTTCCCGCTTTGCGCGGATAAATCGCCGGAGTTGGTGCGTTTTTGGTATAGATCAACAAGGAACGAACACCGTAATCGGATGGAACGGATACCGTTTCGCAAACAGTATGCAGCACATGTTCGGCGTGGGACGCGTTCTTCCGTTCTTCCAGTGCGTCGCCTTTATAGCAGATGGCTTTCCCTCCGACCTTCAAAAGCGGAACAGTCAGTTCGAGCAGGATGGGAAGCTGCGCCACCGCGCGGGAAACCGCCGCGTCGAAAGACGCGCGATAGAGGGGATTCCTTCCGAAATCCTCCGCGCGCGCATGCACGGTTTGGGCCTGCAAGCCGAGCGTTTGCAGCACGGTCTGCAAAAATCCGATGCGCTTTTGCAGTGAATCCACAAGCGTCATTTTGAGATCCGGCCGCACAATCAGAAGCGGGATGCCCGGAAATCCTGCGCCGGTTCCAACATCCGCAACCTTTGCGCCGGGCTTCAGATAAGGAAGCGCTGCAAGCGAATCGAGAAAATGCTTTTTCACAACCTCTTCCGGCTCTGTGATCGCCGTCAGATTCATGCGCGTGTTCCAGTCGATCAACAATGCATAATATGCGACAAATTTGTCGCAAGCATCGTCCGTCAGCGACGGAATGGTTTGTTGCAACAGTTCACGCATGGGCAAATCCTCGCTTGGCATAGAGGAGCAATACGCTCACATCGGCGGGAGAAACGCCCGAAATGCGCGACGCCTGGCCGACGGAGGACGGATGAATCGCATTGAGCTTTTGCCGCGCTTCGAGCCGCAGTCCGTCCAAACCGGAGTAATCGAGATCGGACGGGAGCGCGGTATCCTCGAGCGCTTTTTCGCGTTCGACCTGAATGCGTTGCTTTTCGATATATCCGTCGTAATGCGCGAGCACCTCAATCTGTTCCTCCACATTCGGTTCCAACGGTTCGAGCGCGTCATACAGCCGGAGCAGGTCTGCGTACCGCACCTTCGGGCGCTTCAGAAGGTCAAACAATACGGCGCCGCTTTGCGGGAACGGTTCACCGAGGGATTCGAGGTAGACGCGCAGCGCGTCGCTCGGCGGAACGTGCGTTCCGAGCCGCTGCAGCGCTTTTTGAATACCCTCGCGCTTTTGTTCGAGCGCGGCTTTGCGCGCATCGCTGATCAGGCCGAGCCGGAAGGCGCGTTCGGTGAGGCGAAGATCGGCATTGTCCTGCCTTAGAAGCAGCCGGTATTCGCAGCGGCTGGTCATCATGCGATACGGTTCGGGGGTTCCTTTGGTGGCAAGATCGTCGACAAGGACGCCGATATAGGCGTCGCTTCTTCCGAGATAGAACGGCTCCTCGCCCTTCACGTACAGGGCGGCGTTAATGCCCGCGTAAAGGCCCTGCGCGGCAGCTTCCTCATAGCCGCTCGATCCGTTCACCTGACCCGCCGTAAAGAGCCCGGGCACATCCTTGACCATGAATCGTAAATCGAGCGCGGTCGGATCCAGACAGTCATATTCGATCGCATAGCCGAGCCGCATGACTTCGCAGTGTCTGAGACCGGGAAGCGAATGCAGCATATCGATCTGCACATCGGCGGGCAGCGAGGTAGAGAACCCCTGTACGTACATTTCCTCGGTCGTCCGACCCTCCGGCTCGATGAACAGCTGATGCCGATCCTTGTCCGCGAACTTCACGACCTTGTCCTCGATCGAGGGGCAATAGCGCGTTCCGGTGGCATGGATCTTTCCGCTGTACATCGGCGAGCGGTGCAGGTTTGCACGGATGATTTCATGCGTCTGTTCGCTCGTGTAGGTCAGCCAGCACGGATCCTGCTCGAGCGTGAGCCCGTTCGGATGCAGGAACGAGAAGGCAGGCGTCGGCACATCACCGAGCTGAATCTCCATCTCGTCAAAATCGAGCGTGCTGCGCTTTACGCGCGCCGGAGTTCCGGTTTTGAACCGCTGCAGCGGGATCCCGAGCGCGCGGAGCGCATCGGAAAGATGCTCGCTGCGAAGCATTCCGTTCGGACCGGATTGCCGGGACCATTCTCCGATCAGAATGCGGGATTGTAAGTACACGCCGGCGCACAGCACGACGGCACGGCATGCATAGCGAAATCCCTCGTCGGTCAGAACGGCGGAAATGTGACCGTTCTCCGTTTCCAACGAACGGACTTCGCCCTGCAAAACGGTCAGCCGCGGCTGCCGCTCGATCGCGGATTTGATGCGTTCGTGGTATCGGCGCTTGTCCATTTGCGCCCGCAGCGAATGCACGGCAGGACCTTTTCCGGTATTGAGCATGCGCATCTGAATCAGCGTATCATCGGCGGCGAGACCCATTTCTCCGCCGAGCGCATCGAGCTCACGAACGAGATGTCCCTTGCCCGTTCCGCCGATCGCGGGGTTGCAGGGCATCATGCCGATGCTGTCAAGATTCAGCGTCAACAGCAGGGTATTCAGCCCCATACGCGCAGCGGCGAGCGACGCCTCTACGCCGGCGTGGCCTGCGCCGACCACGACAATGTCAAACGATTGGTTCTGCATAAGTTCCTTCTTTGGCCGAATTCATCGGTCGATATTTCATCTATTATAGAGTAGTCTTTTTTGGGAAAAAAGTCAAGTGCGCCGCGGCAACGACGGCGTTTTGGGACTTGCATCCGATGACTTTTTCCGGTAAACTGATTGGGAGAATCGAACCGTTCGGAGCCTGTATGAAACGACTGCTTTCTTATCTGTCTTCTTATCGAAAAGAATGTATTTTGGGGCCGCTGTTCAAGCTCTTGGAAGCGACGTTTGAGTTGTTTGTTCCGCTTGTGATCGCGTCGATCATCGACCGCGGCATCGGAACCGGCGATACGGCGCATATCTGGAGGATGGGCGCGCTGCTTATCGGCCTTGCGGTGATCGGGCTTGTCAGCGCGATCACGGCGCAGTATTTTGCGGCGAAGGCCGCGACCGGGTTTGCCGCTTCGTTGAAGAAAGCGGTTTTTGGGCATCTGCAATCGCTGTCGTTTTCCGCGCGGGACAGGCTCGGAACCTCCACAATGATCACCCGTCTCACGAGCGACGTCGATCAGGTGCAGTCCGGCGTAAATCTGACGCTGCGGCTGTTTTTGCGCTCGCCGTTTATCGTATTCGGCGCGATGGTCATGGCGTTTTTCGTTGACCCGAAGGCGGCATGGATCTTTGTCGTCGCGATTCCGCTGCTGTCGATCGTCGTGTTCGGCATCATTTTATGGACGATGCCGCTCTACCGAAAGGCGCAGGCGGGGTTGGACGGCGTGACCGGAACCTTCCGGGAAAACCTGAACGGCGTTCGTGTGATCCGCGCCTTCCGCAAGGAGGCGGATGAGCAGGCCCGGTTCGACGCGCAAAATGACGCCTTGACGCGGCTGAATGAGTTCGTCGGCAAAATTTCCGCCGCAATGAACCCCGTCACGTATCTGATTCTGAACGCCGCGCTGATCGTGCTGCTGCAAACCGGCGCGGTGCGCGTCAGCATCGGCAGTCTGTCACAGGGCGAGGTCGTTGCGCTGGTCAATTACCTTTCGCAGATTTTGGTCGAGCTGATCAAGCTCGCAAACCTGATTATCAGCATGACGAAGGCGTTCGCCTGCGCGGACCGCATTGCCGCGGTGCTCGAACTTGCGCCGGGCATGGAGAGCGGAACCGAACTCCCCTCCGAACCGAACGACGCGCTTGTTTCGTTTGAAAACGTTTCGATGGCGTATGAGGACGCAGGCGGAGAAGCGCTTTTCGGGATCTCCTTTGCGGCGGCGCGCGGCGAAACGGTCGGCGTGATCGGGCCGACGGGCTGCGGCAAATCCACGCTGGTGCAGCTGATCCCGCGGTTTTATGACGCAACGAAGGGCAGTGTGCGCGTGGACGGCGTCGACGTCAAAGCCTATGATCTGGAAGCGCTTCGCAAACGGATCGGCATCGTTCCGCAAAAAGCGCAGCTCTTCTTGGGAACGATCCGGGAAAACCTGCTCTGGGGCAACGAAGAGGCGACCGAGGAGGAGCTTTGGAACGCGTTGACCGTTGCGCAGGCCAAGGAGTTTGTCGCTTCACGCGCGGGCGGGCTCGACGCACCGGTGGAGCAGAACGGACGCAACTTCTCGGGCGGACAGCGGCAAAGGCTCACAATCGCGCGCGCCCTGGTGCGCAAGCCGGATATCTTGATTTTGGATGACAGCGCATCCGCGCTCGACCTTGCAACCGACGCCGCGCTCCGGAAAGCGCTGCGGGAATCGCAAGAGTCACCGTTGGTATTCATCGTGTCGCAGCGAGCGGCTTCCTTGATGCAGGCGGATCGGATCATCGTGCTGGAAGACGGACGGGCGGTCGGCATCGGCACGCATGCCGAGCTTTTGAACACCTGCCCGCTGTACCGGGAGATCTACGATTCCCAGTTTCCGAAGGAGGCGGTGTGAGATGAAACAGAAATCGGATCCCGCCCGCAGGGAAACGTTGAAAAAGGTCCTTGCCCGGATCGGTCGCTATAAAGGGGCGGTCCTCGTATCGCTGCTGATGGCGGCGGCAGTCGTTGCGCTGACGCTGTACGTTCCGGTGCTGACCGGCGAGGCGGTCGATCGCATCATCGGAAAGGACAATGTCGATTTTGAAGCGCTTTTGCGGATCCTCCTAAAAATCGGCGTTGCGGTCGTATTGACTGCCGCGCTGCAATGGGGCATGAGTATTCTGAACAACCGCATCACGTATCGAACGGTGCGCGATCTCCGTAAGGACGCATTCCAGAAGATCGAAACGCTGCCGCTCGCGTATCTCGATGTGCATGCGACCGGTGAACTCACGAGCCGTGTGATTGCGGATGTCGATCAGTTCGCGGATGGACTTCTGATCGGATTTACGCAGTTGTTTACCGGTGTTTTGACGATTCTCGGCACGCTCGGCTTCATGCTTGCGGTCAATCCGGTCATTACGCTGGTTGTCGTGGTGATCACACCGGTTTCGCTGCTGGTTGCGTCGTTTATCGCAAAGCGGACCTATGAAATGTTTCGGCTGCGGTCACAGACGCGCGGCGCGCAGACGGCGCTGATCGATGAAATGATTGCCGGGCAAAACGTGGTACAGGCTTTCGGGCGGGAAAAGAAAACCATGGAGCAGTTCGACGCGATCAATTCGGATCTGAAACGGTATTCGCTTCGCGCGATCTTCTTCTCGTCGATCACGAATCCTTCGACGCGGTTCGTCAACAGTCTTGTGTACGCGGGCGTGGCGATTACGGGCGCGCTGATTGCGGCAACGGGCGGCGCGGGCGCGATTACGGTCGGGCAGCTCACGATGTTTTTAAGCTACGCGAACCAGTATACAAAACCGTTCAACGAGATTTCGGGCGTTGTAACCGAGCTTCAGAACGCGCTTGCCTGCGCGGCGCGAATTTTTGACCTAATCGAACAGCCGTCCGAAACGCCGGATGCCTTGGATGCGGAAGAGCTTCACAGCGTACGCGGGAGCGTCGAGATTCACGACGTGTGTTTCTCCTACCGACCGGAACAGCGGCTGATTGAGCATCTGAATTTGCAGGCGAACCCGGGGCAGCGCATCGCGATCGTCGGGCCGACGGGCTGCGGCAAGACGACGATCATCAATCTGTTGATGCGGTTTTACGACGTGACGAGCGGACGGATTTCGGTGGACGGCGTGCCGATCCGCAAAGCGACGCGTAAGAGTCTGCGCACCGGCTACGGTATGGTGCTGCAGGAGACATGGCTGCGATCCGGAACGATCCGCGAGAACATTACAATGGGACGCCCGGACGCGACCGACGAGGAAGTGATTGCCGCGGCGAAGGCGAGCCATGCGCATTCGTTCATTCAACGGCTTCCGAATGGGTATGATACCTATATTTCCGAGGACGGCGGATCGCTGTCGCAGGGGCAAAAGCAGCTCCTGTGCATCGCTCGCGTGATGCTGTGCCTGCCGCCGATGCTGATTCTGGATGAGGCGACCAGCTCGATCGATACGCGGACCGAACTGAGGGTGCAGGAAGCATTTGCGCGGCTCATGGAGGGAAGAACGAGTTTTGTCGTCGCGCATCGGCTCAGCACGATCCGAACCGCGGATTGTATTCTGGTCATGCGGGACGGACACATTATCGAGCAGGGCCGTCATGAGGAGCTGCTCGAAAAGGGCGGATTCTACGCAATGCTGTACAACAGCCAGTACGCCGGGATCGGCGCATAAACGGATCCCCGCAAGCCTCCGCTTGCGGGGATCTTTTGGAATTATTCGAGCGGATCGTCGCGGTACTGCAACAAAAACCGCGCGCTCTTTTTTTGATAGAGACGGGCGGCGAGCGCATCGGCGATCGGAATCAAAATGCGTTCGTGTTCGCATTGGATGGGCGCGACCTCATGCATCCGTCCCGTCAGGCTGAAGTTCAGACAGGCGCAATGGTGCCGGCAGCGATCCTCAATCGCGCAGCCTACGCAATCCGGTTCCGGCACCATCGATTGCCGGAAGATCTCCGTTTGTTTGGCGCGGTCGATGCCGGTCCATACGTCGCCCATGCGATAAGCGGGCAGGTTCAGAAATTGATTGCAAGGGTAGATCGCTCCGTCCGGCGCAACGGAAGGCTGCCGGATGCCGAGCTTGCAGAGCATACACGGGCGATTGTTCAGATAAGCGGAAATTTTGGATAGAAAATTGAGGTACAGCAGCGGGCGCGGCTTGTCAAAATGCGCTTCCATCAGAAGGGCGATGCGCTCGTACTGTTCCTTTAACACGGCGAGGGAATCGTCGTCCCAACCGGCGTCCTTGCGATAATCGATCGCGGTGTTGATGCGGGAAAAGCCTCGCGCATACAGCCATTCCACGGACTCCGCCATGCGCGAAACGGTTTCGGGCATCACGGTCTGCATCGCAACCGCGTTCGGCTGATCGCGAAGCAGGAGATCCACAACCGGATCCAGCAGCGCACGCGTCGGTTGATTGCCGCGCGTACGGCGCTGATCGTCCTGCAGCAGTCCGTCGTGCGAGAGCGCGATCTCAAGAAAATGCGCATTGGCAAACCGCAAAAACGATTCATCGAGCAGCGTTCCGTTCGTTGTCATCTTGAACCGAACCTGCTTGCCTTCCGCATCGGCACGCTGTACGGCATAATCGCAGATGCGCTCAATCAGTGCGCGCTCCAAAAGCGGCTCGCCGCCGAACAGCGAGAACCCGTTGGTATCGTGCCCGTAGGAAAACGCAAGATCGACGGCACGGAGAGCCGTTTCCTCCGGCATGTGCGCACGGCTGTGCGTTTCATAGCAGTACCGGCAGGCAAGGTTGCAGTCTGCGGTCAGATGCAGCGTCAGATTCATGGGATCCTCTCAATCGTTGGCAACGTCGATCATGCCCGTCGTCGTAAAATCCTCCTGCGAGTCGTCCACAAGCACATCCCCGTCTAAAATCAGCTCCTCACCGGGATCGACGGCAACTTCTCCGTCGAGCACGAGCGTTTCGTCCGGATCGGGCGTGGGATCGACGATCAGCTCCTCACCGGGATCGACGGCAACTTCTCCGTCGAGCACGAGCGTTTCGTTCGGCTCGACCGGGACATACCCTGCAACGTCCGGCTCAAGCCCCGGGACCGGAGCTTTTTTGCAGCCGATGGTGCTGCCGAGGAGGGCGATCGCCGCGGCGGTCAACGCGCTTCCCTGTAAGATTTTTTTCGGATAATTCGGCATGTAGCCGGTCAGTTTCTGCTGTTTCATAGCGGCCTCCTGTCAGATTCCTTCATCAACAATACCGGGCAACGGGGCCATCGGTTGCAGCGGTGGGAAGAAAAAGAACCGTATCGATACGGTTCTTTCCCTTGGATCAATCCGCGTAGGACAGATTGTCAAAATACTTTTCGATGCTCTTGCCGGCAATTCGCTCCGGATAGCCTTCCTCACTGCATTCAAAGCTCAGCAAAAGCGCTTTGCCGTCAAGCGTTCTTAGCTCGGCTTCCGTCTGATCGGCGCGAATCCGAACGGGATAAACGTATGCGTCCTTGGCGATCTTGGCATCCTTGCCGTTGATCGTGCAGGGGAGCTTGCGCGTCGTATGCAGCAGAACGCCGCCCTCGATCAGGCTGTCCCGCTCCTCGGCGATCTCCTCCTCGGTCGGAACATAATCGAGTTCGAGCCATTCGGAGACGGGCTTTAGATCATCCCCCGCATAGACACGGCTTCCGGAGGACGTGCCGAGCACATCGGTCCGCTCGGAGATCCAAAGCGCGTCCTCCTTCCAGAAGGCAAATCCGTAAACGACCGGGCCAACGGTCAGCGTGCCGTCCTCAAGATGCAGCTCGGTCACCACGTAATCGTCGGACGCTTCATCGATCACAACCAGCAGGTTCAATTCCGGCGATTCGGGATCGAGATCGAGCAGAATCACGGTATCGAGCATCGAGCTGATATCGAGCTCCATGCGCTGGTTTCCAACCAGAATCGTCGTGGTATCGTCTTCTTCATTGAGGCTGAACGCGATATCCTCGGCGACGCCGTCGCGATTGAAATCATACGAGAACATCACCGCGTCCGAAACGTCCCAACCGAGCTCATCGTAGAGACGGAACACGATCGGAAGCGCGGGCGCATTGGCCGCTTCGGATTCGATCGGCGCGGGCTCGGGCTGCGTTGCGGTGGGCTGCTCGGTTTCGGACTGCAGAGCTGAAGCTTCAGCGGGTTCCGCCTCGGAGTCAACCGCTTCGGGGGAACGGGTCTGAACCAGGGCGGCGTCCGCCTTCGGAAGCGGAAGCATACAGGCGGTACCGAGCGCAAGCAGCGCGCAGAGAAGGAACAGAATGCTGCGTTTCATAACCAACCTTCGATTGAATCAGTCTTAGGATTGTTCGGACGGTTTATCCGAACGGAACAAGTCATATTTTTCGATTTCGGGATCTTCGGGATCGATCGGCGCGTGCTTGATTACGCCCTTTTGCCGCAGGATCAAAAACAGCGCAACCCCGAACAGGATCAGAAGGCTGACGATCTGCGAGAACGCGAGACCGAAATACCCGCCGCGCACCTCATCGTCGCGGAAGAACTCAATGATAAAGCGGAACACCGGGTACGCAATCAGGTAGATGCCGATCAGATTTCCGCGCCGCTCCTCCTTCTTGTTGGAGAGGATCAGATAGAGCAGCACGCCGAACAGCACGAAATTGAATGCGGATTCGATCAGCTGCGTCGGCAGGCGGCTGTCCCAAAAATGTGAGGCAAGGGCTCCGTGCATCCGAATTCCGTAGCAGCAGGGCTGCCAGACCAGTTCCCCGTTCACAACCTCATGCCCGAAATAGCAGCCGATCCGCGCAAACCCGTGAAACAGCGGGGTCGAAACGGCGACGATGTCCCACGCAAGGCGTTTCTTTTTCAGCAGCTTCCAAAAGAGCAGCGCCATCATGCCGAAGTATCCCAGAAGACCGCCGTAAAACACGATCCCGGAATTGTTGAACAAAATTTCCAAGGTAATGGTTGCGCCGACGCTCCGTAAATAGCTTTCGTAAGAGATCATGCCGAACAGCTTTGCGCCGACGACCAGGCCGATCAGCGACAACAGCATCAGCGGAATCTGCCGCACCCAGTTCTGCTTCAGATGAAAACAGAGCAAAAGCGCGCAAACAAACGCCGCAACGATGCCGAGCGCGGCAAACGTTCCGTACGTTAAAACGTGTTCCGTAAAAAATGTTCCGATTGCTTCCATGGTTTCATTATAATCAGGATCGGCGCGCTTTGCAAGAAGAGCGCGTCCGAATTCACAAGGGGTTCACAGGAACTCCCATCATTTGGGGCTTTTTCAGGCTTGACGAACGTTTCATTCCATGATAAGATGCGATCATCCCAAAAAAGGAGAAGAGCAAATGAAAAAATGGATACCTCTTGTGCTCGCGGCGCTCTTGCTGATGACAACGGCTGCCTGCGGAAAAGTGACAGAATTGGTTCAGGATACGGTAACAAAGCAGCTTGCCGAAGCGGAAGCGGCACTTGGACAGGAGGGCGCTTCGTTCTTTGCTGAGAGCGAGGAGACAGCCCTGCCCGAAGCGGAAGAAGTCGGACAGGCGCAAACGTCCGCGCTCCCGACCGAAGGCACGATCGTTTACAGCCCGGCGGACGAGGAAGACTTCGTATTCTGGTACAATGCGCAAAACTGGACGTATGAGATCGACTCGGACGGCGTAGAGCTGATCGATCTGAACGACGAGATCGAGGTCACCTCGGTGCGGCTCGCATCGATGGCGTTTACCGAGGCGAACGATATTCCGGAAACGAATCGCGAAGCGGTGGAACTGTTGCTCAATTCCAATTCCGATGAGGAATTTGAACAGATCAACAAGGAACCGGAAAACATCCTGGTGAACGGACTGGAAGGCACGCAGGGAGAAAGCGTTATGGATATCAACGGCATCAACCTGAACATGTCGGTTTCGGTCTGGAGAACCGAAGAACGCGTTTACGTGTGCATGATGTCGGCGGTCGACCATACGCTGGAGGAAGCGAAGGCGGTTCGACAAAACCTGTATGATACGTTCATGACCGCAAAGGACTATCTTGCGGCGGGCGGCGTTGCGCCCGAAGCGACGCCGGAGCCGGTCGTGGAAGTCGAACCGACCGAAGCGCCGATTTCCGGTCAGCCAACCGAGGCGCCGGTTGCGGCGAGCGTTGAAAACAGCGTTCTTGTCGATCAGGACGGGGTCAAGGTCACGGTGACGGGCATGACCATGGATGGTTGGTACGGTCCGTCGTTCCAGCTGACGCTTGAGAACAATACGGAACAAAACCTTACGTTTGCGGCCCGCAACAGCTCGGTCAACGGGTATATGATGGACGTTATGATGTCCCAAACGGTCGCGGCCGGCATGAAGGCAAACTATGATCTTACGATCAGCTCTTCCGATCTGGAGGCAGCCGGCATCAAAACGATTGCAGATATCGAGCTCTCGTTCAACATCTACAATTCCGATAGCTGGTTGGATTATCTGAACACCGATATGATTCGCATCGAAACGAGCGCGGCGAAGGAGTATCCGTATCCGTTTGACGACAGCGGCGAAGTCCTGTATAACGAAAAGGGCATCAAGATGGTCTATAAGGGAACGACCGAGAACTGGCTCTACGGCACCTCGCTCATCATTTACTATGAGAACAACAGCGATGTTTCGGTCAACCTGTCGCTGAAGAACGCTGCGGTCAACGGCTATATGGTCGATACGTATTCGTCGCAAACCGTTTTGCCGAATAAGCGTGCGATCGTCACCGTCGGGTTCAACGATCTCGAAAAGAACGGGATCACCAAGATCGAGACCGTTCAATTCACCCTGCAGGTCACGAATTCCAAAACGTGGGATTCCTTTGAGAGCGGCGTGATCAAGCTCAACGTCCAATAAGGCGATTGCCTTTTCAGAAGCGCTTTTTGGCGCTTCTTTTTTTGAATAACAGGATTGACAAATCGAATACTTCGCGATACGATGTATTCCACAAAGGGAGGCATGGAATGGATATTCAATTGAAACGCGGTCTTTTGGATGTATGCGTTCTGGCTGCAATTTCCGAGGAAGATTCGTACGGGTACAAGATCATCAAGGATATGAAGCCGTATCTCGTGCTGTCCGAGTCGACGCTCTATACGATTCTGAAGCGGCTGGAAGCGGCGCATATGCTGACGGTCCGGAGCGCAGAGCATGACGGCCGGCTGAGGAAGTATTACCATATCACACCGGAAGGATCCAAACGGATTGCGGAATTTAAGGAGGATTGGAAGGAAATCATGGCAATCTATCGATTTGTGACCAAGGAGGAGCAACCGCATGCGTAAACAGGAGTTTTTAACCGCGCTGCAAACACGGCTGTCGGGCTTGCCGCAGGAGGATGTGGAAGAGCGCGTATCGTTTTACGGAGAGATGATCGACGATCGGGTCGAGGAAGGACTTTCGGAAGAAGACGCTGTCACCGCAATCGGGCCGATTGACGCAATCGCAGAGCAGACGCTTTCGGAAATCCCGCTAACCAAACTGGTTCGGGAGAAGGTGCGACCCAGAAGGCAGGCGCGGGCATGGGAGATCGTTTTGATCGTCCTCGGCTTCCCGGTCTGGTTCCCGCTGCTCGCGGCCGCGCTGGTTCTTCTCTTTGCGGTGTATCTTGTGATCTGGGCAGTGATTGTATGCCTTTGGGCGGCAGAAGCGGCGGTTGCCGTCAGCGCGCTCGCCGGCGTGTTTGCCGGCGTTTGGCAGATCTGCCGGGGCGAACTGTCGCAGGGGCTGCTGCTGATTGCGGCAGGGTTTGTGCTGATCGGGCTGTCCGTGTTTCTGTTTCTTGCGGATAAGGCGGCGACGAAGGGCGCGGCCGTTCTGTCGAAGAAGTTGGTGCTTGGAATCAAATCCCTGTTTGTAAGAAAGGAGAATGCGATATGAAAAAAGCAACCGTTGCCTGGCTGATCGCTGCAGCCGTGTTTGTTGTGCTCGGAAGCGTGCTGTTTGTCGGCGTGCTTGCGGCGAACCATTGGACGTTTTCCGCGATCGGAACGCGATATGAGACAAATACGATTCCCGTCGTGGAACCGTTCAGGAATCTTTCCATTCAATCCGACACGGCGGATATTGCGTTTTTGCGATCCGACGACGGGACCTGTAAAGCGGTGTTCCATGAACATCCGAAGATCCGGCATACGGCCGTTGTACAGGATGGAACGCTCGTGATTACCGCGGTCGATACGAGGGAATGGTTTGAAATGATCGGCATCTCGTTTGATTCCCCGAACATCACGGTCTACCTGCCGGAGCAGAACTACGGGGATCTGGTGATCGATGAGCATACGGGCAAAATCACGATTCCGAAGGATTTCACGTTTGCAAATATTTTCGCCACGGCGAGCACCGGAGACGTTGCATGCTTTGCACAGGCGGAGCAAACGATGCAGATCAAAACGAGCACGGGGGATATCCGCGTTCAGGGCGTTGCGGTCGGCGAACTCGTTCTTTCCGTAACGACCGGAAAGGTCATTGCGGATTCGGTGGAGAGCAAGGGAGACGTTCGGGTCAACGTGAGCACCGGAAGAGCGGAGCTGAAGGACGTTGCCTGTGAAAATCTGATCTCCGCCGGAAGCACGGGCGGGATTCGGCTGACAAATGTTCTTGCGAACGGGTCCATCTCGATGGAAAGAAGCACGGGCAATGTGCAATTAGATCAGTGCGACGCGGCGGAGCTTACGATTCGGACCGATACCGGAAACGTAACCGGCTCGCTGCGCTCGGAAAAGGTCTTTGCGGTAAAGAGCGATACCGGCCGCGTCGAGGTTCCCGAGACGACGTCCGGCGGACTCTGCAAAATTACGACGGATACCGGAAACATCCGGATCACCATTTCACAACCGGGGGAACCATAAGATGAAAGAACAGATTTTAAGCGAAAAACTCCCGCTTGCGGGATTGAGGAATACCCGCGACCTCGGCGGGATGCATACAAAAAACGGACGGATTGTTTCGGGAAAGCTGATCCGCAGCGGCCATCTGTACGGCGCGACGCCGGAGGATCTGACGCTTTTGAAGGATCGTATTGCGCTGATCGTTGATTTTCGCACGGAGCAGGAGCGGGCGGAACAGCCCGATCCTTTGGTCGACAGCGTGGAAAACCTGCATGTGCCGATCTTCGAAAGTCTCGCAGCGGGCATTACGCAGGATCGGAAGTCGATTGACGAAGCGTTTGCGATCGTCGCGCAATCGCCCGATCTGGCGCTTCGGTACATGAAAAATCAATACGTGGGATTTGTCACCGACGCGTATTCAATCGCGCAGTACGGGCGCTTTGTCCGGCTGCTGCTTGCGCAGCGGGAAAAAGCGGTGCTTTGGCATTGCACCGCCGGAAAGGACCGCGCGGGGTTTGCTTCGTTGCTGGTGCAGGAGCTGCTTGGCGTGGATCGGGACGACATCTTTGCGGATTACCTGAAAACGAACGAATATCTGCAGCCGGAAATCGAGCAAATTTGCAAGAAAATCGGCTCTGCCATGGGCGGGCTGGATGAAAAAGCACAGAAAGCGCTGAACCGTTTGTTCGGCGCAAAGGAAGAGTATCTTGCCGGCATCTATCAAACGATCGGGGAACGATACGGCACCTTCGAAGCGTTTTTGACGGACGGCCTATGCATCACCCGCGCAGAGATCGAGCGGCTTTGGACGCTGTATGTTCAATAGGAAATCGCAAAAAAAGATACTATGCAAAAGCACAGCCCGGCGGCTGTGCTTTTTCGTTGAAGAATTTCAGTGCGTTTCGGTCAGGTCGGCGTATGCGGCGACGGCCGCGCGACAAAAATCGTCCGGCGCGAGACAGAGCTGGCAGCCGATCCGCCCGCCGGAGATGTAAATGGAATCGAACAGCATCGCCGTTTCATCGATCCGCGTGACAAATTTCTTTTTCATGCCGATCGCGGTGCAGCCGCCGCGCACATATCCGGTCAGCGCAAACAACTCCTTTTGCGGCAGCATCTCCACGGCTTTGACGCCGACCGACTTTGCGCATTTCTTGAGGTCGAGCGTTTCATCCACGGGAATGACGAACACATAGTGCGCCCGGTCCTGCCCGGTCGTGACCAGCGTTTTGAACACGCGCTCATGCGGGAGGCCGAGCCGATCCGCAGTCGACGCGCCGTCGGTGAACGCATCCGCTTCATATTCGGTATGGGTAAAGGCGATGCCCTGCTGCTCGAGAATCCGCATCGCGTTCGTTTTTTGCGGCTTTTGCACGGCGTTACAGTTCCTTTTTCAACAGAATGATCTGGTCGGTGCGCGCGATCTCGTAAAACCCTTCCTCCAAAAACAGACCGAGAGCGGGGTTGTCGATCGCCATATCGTCATATAGCACGGGGATTCCGCGCGATCTCGCGGCGGTACAGAGCAACCGAAGCGCCTCTCTTCCGTAGCCGCGGCGGCGGAAGCGGTGATGGATCAACACATTCGCCATATAGCCGCCCCATTTCGGATCGAACCGGAACGCGATTTCCCCGACGAATTCATCCTCCTCGTTGACAAGGTACCGATAGTATCGGAGGTTGCGATGGTTTCCGATCCATTCCTCGTACCATTCATCCCAGTCGGATTCGGGAAAGGCGATCGTGCCGCCCCACGCCGCGTTGTAGGACATTGTCTCCGGATCGGCAATCAACTGCCGCCGAAAGGACAGCTCCTCGCGCGCGGGCAGATGCAGCCGCAGCATACGTTTCGGTTCCGTCATCGGTTGTCTCCTTCAATTCACATACAGTTCCAGGCGTTGCCGCCGCTTTTTCGGCAGGGGCAGCTTGTCGAGCAACCGATGCCATACGAGCATCAGTACGCCGAATCCGACCGCGGCGATGCCCACAACGCGCCACACCTTCCATGGCTCCCAAAAATGCGCGAGCACGCGATCCGCCGTCGTAATCACGACTGCTCCGAGCGCAAGCAGCAGCAGATTTCTTTTGGTAAACAGCTTCCGAAGCGGCACATTCGGAAACAGCAGTTTCCATACAAGCACAAACAGTCCGAGCAGAACGCCGAATGCGAGCAGCAAATGCTGCAGGGCCTGTCCGATCGGAGAATTCCAAAGCAGCGAAAAAAACAGCGTCGCCGCCTCTCCGACCGCCCAAAGCGGCAACAGCAGCAGCGCGCGCACAGGCAGAGGAAGGCTCTGCACCCAAACTGTCAGCCGTTCCCGCCCGGTCAACGATTCATAGCGATCGGTCTCGATCACATAGGAACGGTGCTCCGTTTTTCCGACGTTCAGCACATGTGAGGCTTCTCCGTCCGGCTGTTCGGGCAAAATCAGGTCAGACGGATCCGGAACGGCCGTATGCACGAGCAAGCCCGCCGATACAACCGTTGCAGCCGCGCCGAGAGCGACGCGCCGTTTGATCTTTTTCGCGCGATTCTTCATCAATTCGATTTTACCATCTTTAAGCACCCGCCGCAAGGGGACGCGGTGCAACGAATTTGTAACATTTTACCACAGCTCCGGCTTATGATGGATCGAGTCCGCCTCGCTGAGCGTACGGATCACGCGGCACGGATTTCCCGCAGCGAACACGCCGCCCGGCAGATCGCGCGTGACGACGCTTCCCGCCCCGATCACGGTTCCGGGGCCGATCGTCACGCCCCCGGCGATGACGACGTTTGCCGCGATCCAGCAGCCGTCTTTGATCGTGATCGGCTTTGCGTATTCCCGATCCGTCCAGACCCCGTCCGGGCGGCGGCACATGCGGCGCTCCTGATACAGAAGCGGATGCACTGGCGGCATCAGGGAAACGTTCGGACCGAAGAATACATCGTCTCCGATCGTGACCGGCGCACAGTCAAGCACGGTCAGATTGTAATTGACAAAGCAGCGTTTTCCGAAAGTCGTGAAGCATCCGTAATCGAACTGCACGGGCGCGTTGATCCACGAGCCTTCGCCGAGATTCGGAACCAGCGCGTTCAGCAGCGCCGCCTGCCGTTCCTCGTCTTCGGGATCGCAGTCGTTATACGCTTTGCAGCCCTGCCGCGCCTTCTTGCGCAGCGCGAGCAGCGTTTCGTCCATCGGATCGTATAGCTTTCCCGACAACATTTTTTCGGTTTCAGTCATGTCAGAACTCCTCCGTTTCCCATAGCTTTGCCGCAAGCTCCATCGCAACGAACGCAACGCGATCCTTCTCGGCGAGCGCAAGTCCGTTCGCAAGGCTGCGCGCATCCCAGGTTTCGCTGTCCAGGTTATCCGCAGCGTAAAAGAACTGCAGGATGGTGCGCTTCCGGAACGCGGCGAGCGCAGCCAGCGCCGAGCACTCCATATCGACGGCGATGCATCCTTCCGCTTTCCGCTGTTCGACAAGCCCCCGCGTTTCGCGATAAACCGCGTCCATCGTCCAGACCTTGCCGGATGCATAATCGACTCCGATCGCGTTCAGCACGTTCTTCGCGGCTTCGAGCGTTCCGACATTGACGGGGATTTCGTCGGACGGAGCAGCGTAATGATAGCTCACGCCCTCATCGCGGACGGCGGATGACGGCAGAATAACGCCGCAATCGGGAATCGACCGATCGAGCACGCCGCAGGTGCCGAACACCACGGCCGCGCGCAGTCCTGCCGCAAACAGATCTTCATATTGTCCGACGCAAGCCGCAGCCCCGACCGGCGAGAGAAACAGCGCAAACGGATGCCCCGCAAACGCTGCGCGATAGATCGGGACATCGCCGTTGGCATTTCCGATCTCGGTCCCTTCAATGCGCACCGCGCCGAGCGCTGAGCAAAGCCGTTCGAACGTAACGCGCGAAAAACAGGAAACCCCGACGGGCGGCAGCTCGGGATGCGGCTGAATCAGATCTTCCGGATTGATCACGGCAACGGGATTTGGGTCAAAGGTTTCGGTAATCATGACGTTTTCTCCGCTTTTTTCTCTATTATAGCGAAGCGGACGCAATTTGTCCACCCGCAGCGGAAAATGAGACTTGCCGCCTCCCCCATTGCCGTGGTACAATGGAAAAAATTCCTCGGAGGGTATCGTATGGTCGATTCGCGTTCCGGCTTCACGGACGGTGTGGAGCTCGTTTTGTCCCGCGCGGGGTTTGTGCCGAAAATCGGCGTGATTCTCGGCTCGTGTCTCGGTCCGTTTGCCGAGCGCATCGAAGATCCGGTTGTGATCCCGTATGAGGAGATCCCGGGTTTTTTGCGCGCCACGGCTCCGTCCCATGCCGGAAAGCTGATCCTCGGCACGGTGCAGGGGAAACGCGTCGTCTGCCTTTCGGGGCGGTTTCACCGGTATGAGGGGTATTCGTATGAACAGCTCAGCATCCCGATCCGGTTTCTGCAGCAGCTCGGGACCAAAGCAACAATCCTGACCAACGCGGTCGGCGCAATCAATCCGAATTACCGTCCGGGTGACGTGATGGTGATCCGTGATCACATCAAGCTGTTCGGGGACAGCCCGCTTCTCGGCGCAAACGAGGATTCGTTCGGGCCGCGCTTCCCGTCGATGCGGAACGCGTACACACCTGCGCTGCGCGCGCTTGCACGGGATGTGGCCAAGGGAAGCCCGCTTACGGTGCATGAAGGGGTATATTTCTTCTTCCCCGGACCGCAGTTTGAAACGCCGAGCGAAATTCGCGCGGCGGGTCTGCTCGGCGGCGATGCGGCGGGGATGTCCACCGTGACGGAGGCGATTACGGCCGCGCACTGCGGCATGCCGATTCTGGGCCTTTCGGTGGTTGTGAACATGGCGGAGGGCATTTCCGAAACGCCGATTACCGACGAACAGATCGACGCGGTTGCCGCGGGCGTCTCCGGACCGTTTTCGGACTATCTGGAACGCATCATCGGACGAATGGAGGTTTGAACCATGCAAAAATTGCTGTTGACGCATTGCTCGGCGTTGGTGCCGGACGGAGCGAACGGATATACGCACATAGATCCGGCGTTTGTCGGCATTACGAACGATACGATTACCTACATCGGATCCGAGGCGCCCGAAGGGGAGTGGACGAAAAAGGACCTGCACGGCGCGCTGCTGATTCCGGGACTTGTAAACGCGCATACGCACGCGGCAATGACGCTGCTGCGCGGCAGGGGCAGCGGGCTTCCGCTCGACCGTTGGCTGAACGAAGCGATCTTTCCGATTGAGGATCGCATGACGCGGGAGGATATGGCTGCGGGCAATGCGCTCGCGCAGCTTGAAATGCTGCGGACCGGAACGACGTCGTACTCCGATATGTACTACAACCTCGATACCGAGGCGGAATTGACGCTGCAAAGCGGCATGAAGGTGAATCTGGGACGGGCAATCACATCGTTCGACCCGAACGAGTCTGCTTTAGACAGCTATCGCGTCCGCGAAACGCTCGATCTGTTCGATGCATGGCACGGCAAGGCGAACGGGCGGATCCGGGTGGATTTTTCGATCCACGCCGAATATACCTGTACGGAGCGGATGGCGCGTGAATTTGCGGCGCTCGGCGCGGAGCGCGGGGCACGGATGCATCTGCATTTAAGCGAAACGGTCAAGGAGCATGCGGCGTGCAAGGCCAAATACGGCAAGACGCCGACCGAATGGTTCCGCGATCTCGGGGTTTTGGCGCTTCCGACCGCCGCGGCGCACTGCGTAACCGTGGAGGACGGCGATCTGGAGATTTTGAAGGCATGCGGCGTCAGCCCGGTGCACAACCCGTCGAGCAACCTCAAGCTCGGGAGCGGCGTGATGCGGTTGAAATCGATGCTGGACGCGGGGCTGAACGTCGGCCTCGGGACTGACGGCGCCGCAAGCAACGACAACCTGAATATGATCGAGGAGATGCACATTGCGGCGCTGCTGCATAACGGCGCGCTGCAGGATCCGACCGCGATCCGTCCGGCGGACGTTCTGAATATGGCTTCCGTCAACGGCGCACGGCTGCAGGGCCGATCGGATACGGGCGTGCTCGCCGTCGGTAAAAAGGCGGACATTGCGGCGATCGCGTTGGACGCGCCGCATCTGATGCCGATGTTCGATCCGCTTGCGCTTTTGACCTATTCGGTCAGCGGCAGCGACGTCTGCATGACCATGGTGGACGGTAAAATCCTCTATGAAAACGGCGAGTATTTCACGCTCGACGCCGAGCGCATCCGCTTTGAAGCGCGCGCGGCGCTGAACCGGCTGTACGGCGCATAACCTTTTTTCTTCCCATCAAAACATCCGGCAGGGGGTTCCTGCCGGATGTTAGTCTCTCTAAAAAATAGCATAATGCTTCATAAGCGCGGGAAGTCATAAGCCCCCCTAACTTACCTTAATATTTCGTCAGGGAAATTAAAATATTTCCCAAAGCCTTGATCGGTAACTAAACTCTTATCAAGTATTGCCTTCCCAACATTGCCAAAGTCAAGAGTAATGGTTTCCCAAGTATTATAATACTTATCATCTAATCCAAGAATTTTGTCGGTAACTGATGAAATTCTCGAAAGCGCAATATCTTTTGCAGTAAATATTGAAGTGTTTGCACCTGAAAGGTCAATAATAACTGTTAGATTATTATCGCCGAAAGTTACATCGACGATTTTTTCACCTTCACCAACAGTTCCATCAATAGCCTCTTTTACTGTTGCGATCAACTCCTCTGCATCAACAATGCCCGCTTCGGGATTAGCCTCTACTGTTATTTCCTCACCCGTTTCAAGGTTGAAGAATCTATCCGTATAAAGCATACCACGACCGATGATTGTTGCATCATGTTCTTCTTTACTGACGTATTCGGTGGTTTTAGCTTCAACAGTACCCAAAGTAATCCTAAACAATGTAGTAGTGTTTAGGGAGAAATTAACAATAAAATGTATATCTCCTTCCTTCATATATGCTCTTGCATACTCTACGGCATAGTCTGATGGAGGGGTTGCATTTGCAACTTTAACTATTCTCCAAGCACCCGTTGCGTCTCCCCTGACGAACTTCTGAGGTGTACCCACATTATATTTATCCTTTAATTCCTGACGCAATGCGTCTTGATCTGCTGTATCCTCGGAATGAACTATTGCCTCGCTTTGAACAGACATCTCATCAACAGCAGAAACATTTGTTTCCACCGGCGTTGAACCAGGTTCTTCTGCGTCGGATGAAGGTGCTATGATAAGCGCATCGCCTTCGCTGACGGAGTTCAACAGCCCGTCGTCGATCTTGCCCCAAGCGCCGTTCCCCGCGCCTTCGCACTTTACAAAGATGCCGACCGTAACGGTCTGCCCTTCCGTTACAGCGATGTCGTTGACCCAGGCGGTATGCCAGTCATCGTAGTACGTGATGGTAAGCGGAGCGCGTCCGACCTCCTCGCCGTCGACAAGCGCATAGGCGTAGATGTCCGTTTCGCCTGCGTCGCCGCCCATGATCGAGATTGCGAACTTATACGTGCCCGCGGGCAGATTCTGTACGGTTTGCTCGAGAGAGAAATCGACCGAGTTTTGCTTTGCGCTCCAGAAGTGGTAGTGATACGAGCCGGTCAGCGAGTCGGTGCCTTTTTTCTCGAGGCACAGCTCGTTCGCGCTGCCGCGCTCGGTCACCGTCCACGGATCGACTTCGCCGGTCTCAAAGCTGTAGTTCTCCAGGAAATTGTATTCGATCATGCTCACATAGCAGCGCGCGGTCAGCCCTTCGGCGTCGCCGGTGATCTCATAGGTCTGTACGCCGTTTCGATGCATCGCGTCGAGCTGCTCCTGCGTCACGTTCCAGGTGACGGAGACCTCCTGCCGGGAATCATCGTTCATCACGGCATTGACGGTTTTCGGAAGATCGATTTCGCCGTTCAGGTCCACGATCAGCGTCAGATCCTCGATCGCGTCGGGCTTGAGCGGAACGTCATTGCCGTAGCGGACCAGATTCCAGACGCGCAGGCTTTCGAGCGGCTTGCCGTACGAATCGAACATCGCCTGATTATCGACTGCGCTGCCGCCGTAGTATTGCCCTGCGTCCTTCGGATCGTAAACCGAAGCGTAGCTGGATGCCCAACCCGAGCCGTATTGTTCCCAGAGCTTACTGTTCTCTTCCCATGAATCGTGACCGACGGTAATCCATGCGCCCTCCCAGTAGACAACGCCGATTCCGTTTGTCGTATGGTTCGCGACCGTGTCGATCACGTTGCGGATGTGGTTCGCCTGGCCCTGTACGGTAAACGGATAATCCTTGATGATGCCGCCGCCGTCGCCGATCGTGTTGCCGGAAAAGTCGGTATCCTCCGGCGTGAACGCATACGAGGTTTCCATCACCAGAACCTGTTTGCCGTAGGTCTCGGCTACGTCGGACAGCACCGAAGCAAGGTTCTCCAGCGTGCCGTGCCAGTACGGATAATACGAGGATGCGAACACGTCATAATCCACGCCGAAATAATCGAGCGTCTTGGCATAGCCCATGTAGCGCCCTTCCGCCTCAGGGTTTGCAAAATGCAGCGCAACGAGCGCCTCGGGGAGCACCTCGCGCACGGCTTTGCTTCCCGCCGAAAACAGCTTTTGCAGGTTTGCCCATGCCGTCTCGCCGCAGAGCGAGCCGTTTGTTTCGTTGCCGATCTGCACCATGCCGACGTTCACGCCCGCGTCGCGCAGGGTCATGAGGCTTTCCTTTGTGTACGCGTAGAGCGCCTCGGCCTTGGCGTCGATATCCAAGCCCTCCCAGGCGCGCGGCACCATCTGCTTGCCGGGATCCGCCCAAAAGTCTGAATAATGGAAGTCCACGAGCAGCTTCATTCCGACGGCGGTCGCGCGTTTGCCGATCTGCACCGCGGTCTCGATGTCACAGTTGCCGCCGCCGAACCCGTTGCCGTTTGCATCGAACGGATCGTTCCAGACGCGTACGCGAATGGTGTTGATGCCGTTTTGCGCAAGCGTCAACAGCAGATCCTGCGGTTCGCCGGCAAAGTTGTAATAGGTAACGCCGCTGTTTTCCTCGGCGATGACGGACGAAACGTCCATCCCGAGAAGAAACTCCTCCGGAAGGTTCTGTACCTGCTTGACGTACAGGCTGCTGCCCTCAATTTTTTCGGTCGGAATGGCGGAAACGGTTTGCTCGGCGGGCTGCTCGGCAGCGGGCTCCTTGGGCTCCGTCTCAGAAAGCCCGGATACCGGCGCGCCGGAGCAGGCGGCCGTCAGAAGCATTGCGGGAAGAAGAAACAGAATCATACGCTTGAGAGGGTTCATCGGCAGGTCTCCTTTTCAGATGTTATGGGGTTGAGAGAATCCGTTCGGCGATGACAATCGCCGCGTCGTCCTTGGAATCGTTCTGCGAGCCAAGATGCAGGGAGGTTGCGTTTGCGCAAAGATAATAGTTCTCGTCCAAAGCAAAGCGCATATAGGCGCTTGCGGCGCCGGTTTTTGCGGCGGCGTCATAGATGCGCCACCCGTATACCTCGCCGTTTGAAACATAATCGTTCCCGTCGCGCACAGGCAATGGGCAGAGGCCTTCAATCGTCGTCTCTATTTCGCTTTCGGAGACGATATACAGGTCCGCGCCGATCGGGGCGGAGGTATCGAACATGGCATAGGAAAACGGATGAACCTTAACCATACGGATCCCGTCGGGAAGCGGATCTTTGGAGAGCTCGAGCGAGAATTCGCGGTCCAGTACGATCACGGAATCGGACGTATAGACCTCTACCTTGTGCTTCGGCGTCGTATCGACGACAAACACGAAGAAAATCCACGCCCAAAGCATCGTGGAGATGACCGCCCAGAAGACGTAGCGGTGCAGCTGAGAAAGAATTCGTTTAAACGTTCGCATCCCGCACCTCATATGCCGTAATGAACCCGTACACGCTGTAAACGCGTACCGCTTTCTCCGGCGCAAACCGACGGACTTTTGCTTCGTAGACTTCGAGAGTCGGTACTTTGGGAGCGCCGCTCACGGCCACGCGCCGCATCGAAATGCCTTTGCGGATGCGCGTATACTCCTCCGTATACGCAAAGGACCCTTCGACCGGTTCGCGTTCGCCCGAAAGCATCGCTTCGGTGTGCGCGAGCGCCCACTTGCACTCATCGATCCGAAAGTGTAGCAGCGTAATCACGATCCAGCCGCCGACCGCGGAGGTGATCAGAATGCTCCAGAGCATCGTCTGCTCATTTTGCGGACGCGTCAGCAAACAGAACAGGATGCAGAGCGCGAGCGTAAGGACGCCGACGGCAACAGCGACGCCGATCCAGACCCGCCGCTGTTTTTTCAGGGCCGCGAGATCGGAAGCGTCATACAATTCAACAATCCGATTTTCCATGGTTCCATTATAGCACAACATTCGATCTGCGCAAGCGAAAAAAGCCGCAAACGGGAACGGCGAACGGAAAATCCGTGATCGCGCCTTGACAAACGGCCCTTCGTTATTGTACCATGAAACCGAATCCAAGATATCGGAGGAACCGCACATGAAAGCGCTTTCGAAACTGCTTCTGCTCCTGTTGGCGGCCGCGCTGCTGCTGACCGGCTGCAAAACGCCCATCCGGACGGATGAATCGCCGACGCCCGTGCCCGATGATTACACCCCGGCGCCGACCGCAACGCCGGAGCCTACGGCCGTTCCCGGCGAATTCGTCGTATCGGGCGAGGCATACAAGGCCGCCGCGATTCCGAACGACAACAACCGTGTCTTTTATGAGATCTTCACCGGCTCATTTTCCGATTCGAACGGAGACGGGATCGGTGATCTAAGGGGCATCATCAACCGGATGGATTATCTGAACGACGGCGATCCGGATTCCGGCAAATCGCTCGGGATTGAGGGCATCTGGCTGACGCCGATTTTCGATTCGCCGTCCTATCATAAATACGATGTGGCCGATTTCTATACCGTCGATCCCGCGTTCGGAACGACCGAGGATCTGGTCGAATTGGTGGAACTATGCCATGCGCGCGGCGTCAAGCTGATTCTCGATCTCCCGATCAATCATACGAGCCGCAGGAACCAGTGGTTCACGACGTTTTTAAAGGCGCACCGGCAGGGCGATACGGACAGCGACTACTATGATTTCTATACCTGGTACGACGGCGATACCGACCGTGCCCCGGCTGGACGCAGCTTTGCGCAGCTTTCCGGCACGAACCATTACTATGAATGCAACTTCGACGGCGGCATGCCGGAACTGAATTTCGACAACGAGCTTGTGCGCGAGGCCGTGCTTGCGGTTGCGAAGTATTACCTCGGGCTCGGCGTGGACGGCTTCCGGTTCGACGCCGCAAAGTACCTCTATTTCGGCGATCACGATTCCAATCAGGACTTCTGGATCTGGTACATCGACGAACTGAAGGTGATCAATCCCGATCTTTACACCGTGGCGGAGGTTTGGGACGGCGATGGCGTGACCGAGCGGTATTACCCCGCGATGAACTGCTTCAACTTCACGATGGCGGATAAGGGCGGCCTGATTGCGGAGATTGCGAATCGCGGCAACGTCAATCGCTACACGGCGTACGTCGAATCGTATCTGAACAAGGTTCAGACGCTGCGGGAGGACGCAACGATCGTTCCGTTCATCGCAAATCACGACACCGATCGCGCGGCAGGCTATGTAACCGTGGCAACCGGCTCGATGCAGATGGCGGCAAACCTGTATCTGCTCGGCCCCGGATCACCGTTCATCTACTATGGCGAGGAGCTCGGCATGCGCGGCTCGCGCGGCAGCGCCAATACCGACGCAAACCGGCGGCTTGCGATGGTTTGGGGAGATGAGGATACGATTCAGGACCCGGAAGGGACGACGTATCAGAAGAAGAATCAGATCAGCACGACGGCCGTGGAGCAGATGCGCACCGAAACGAGCCTCTTTACTTATTATAAGAAACTGCTGATGATCCGCCGCGCGAATCCGGAGATTGCCCGCGGCACGTATGAAGCGCTGAAAGCGGACGCATCGGACTTAGGCGGATTCTTGGCGACGTACAACGGTTCAACGGTGCTCGTGTTCCACAATGCATCGATGAGCGCAAAGACCGTCGATCTTTCGACGAGAACGGATCGCGTCATCAAGGAGCTTCGCGCTGTGATCGGGCAGGAGGATGCGACCCTGACCGGGACGCGGCTTGTGATCGGCGCACAGACGAGCGTCGTCATCGGCTGCGAATAAATGAAATAAAAACGAAAGAATCGGGCAGCCGAACGGCTGCCCGGTGCTCTTTTCTTGACCCGCGCGGAAAAATCGTTTACAATAGGAAATATGAAACATGAACGGCGGTACCGAGGCACGGGCAGCGGCGGCGGGCTGAACAAGTTCCGCATCGCGCCCTATCTGCAGATTCTGGTCGGCCTTGCGATTGTCGCGGGGGTGGTCTGGTTTCTGATTCGCTTTGTTTATCCGCTTTCGCGCAATCTCGCGCAAGGCATTTCCCCGTTCGCGACGCCGACGCCGATCGGCGCAACGCCCGTCCCCACGCCAACCCCTTCGCCGACGCCCGATCCCGCCAGGGACCATCCGCTCTATTCGGCGGACCTCACCGCCGTGCAGCACGAGATCGTCGTCCCCGAATTTCAGTATCTGTCCGACCCCGTGGTGTATGACGGCACGATCTGGTTCGTCGCCGGAAACTATGCGACGGACGGCATGGCGTCGTTTACGCGGCTGGTTGCGTTCGATCCCGCAACCGATACGCGCTCGTTCATGGCTCTTCCACTGCGGTATAAGAGCATCCGCTTCCCTGCAATCAATGATCGCTGGATTGTCTATCTCGACGCGACTGCGTCCGGAGGCGGGCGGATCGTTGCCTACAATCGTGTGACCGATCAGGCCGCCGCGATCAAGACCGTGCATGTCGGGATGCCGCAGCCGGTGCTGATCGGAGACGTTGCGGTGTGGCTCGAGCGCACGGGGCAATCGCGCGATAAGTTGTTCGCCTGCGATCTCAACACGTTGGAGTCGGTTGCGCTGGAGCTGTACGACAACAGCGAGTACGCGCTCTCCACGCCGTGTACCGACGGGAAAACGCTCTATTACGTCAACCCGGAGGGGAAGCTCGTTGCGTGGACGCTCGAAACGAACGAAAAGCGCGTCATCGAAACGGGCACGTACGTACATGACCCGAAGTGCAACGGGACGTATCTTGCATATCTTTCGGGAAATCACGGCGAGGACTGCGACCTGATGCTTGTGACGGACGACGGCGTAACGACCGTTGCGACCGGAGTCATCGACTTCTGGATCGGAGATACGTTCCTTGCGTTCAATCGCTATGAGCGCAACTATGTGTATTTTCCCGCGGACGGGACGACGTTCTGCACCACTCGGCGCGATGAGCGGGCGATGCTGATCGGCGCAGGGGAACGATACCTGATCTGGATGGACGTTACGTGGCGGGATAAGGACATTTCGGAATACATGATCATCGAATAGGAATCCGGCTATGAAGGAAAAATCGGTTTTTGTCTGCGGAGAATGCGGATACGAGACGCCGCGCTGGATGGGCAAATGCCCGCAGTGCGGCAGTTGGAATACGCTCGTCGAGGAGGAGCGTGTTGCTCCGAAGCGGAGAACTGCGGCGATCAGCCGCGCGGTGCCGCTGCAATCGGTAGCGGCGGACGCGCAAACGCGCAGCTCCACCGGAATCGGGGAGCTGGATCGCGTGCTTGGCGGCGGGCTTGTGGACGGAATGGTCGTGCTGCTCGGCGGCGATCCGGGGATCGGAAAATCCACGCTGCTGCTGCAGGTTGCGGATGAACTGGCCAAATCGCGTACGGTGCTGTACGTATCGGGCGAGGAAAGCCGCTCGCAGATCAAGCTGCGCGCCGACCGGCTCGGCGTAACGAGCGACCCGCTGCTCTATTGCGAGACAAGCGTTGAAAACGCAATCGAGCAGGCGAAGGAGCAGAAAGCCGCCGTACTGATCGTCGACTCGGTTCAGACAATGCAGTCCGAAACCGCCGAAAGCGCCGCGGGCAGCGTTTCCCAGGTGCGCGCGGTGACGGCTGTGCTCACGCGCTTTGCGAAGGAGACCGGAACGGCGGTGCTGATCGTTGGGCACGTTACCAAGGACGGCGCGATCGCCGGGCCGCGCGTGCTCGAACATATCGTGGATACGGTGCTGTATTTTGAGGGCGAGCGGCATGAAGGGCTGCGCCTGCTGCGCGCGGTCAAGAACCGTTTCGGCTCCACAAACGAGCTCGGCGTGTTTGAGATGTGCGATACCGGCATGCGAGAGGTTACCGATCCTTCCGCGCTGTTCGTATCGGGCAAGAATGCGGTGGGGTGCGCGCTCACCTGCGTGCTCGAAGGATCGCGGCCGCTGCTGTGTGAGGTGCAGTCGCTGCTGTGTCCGAACGCGTTCGGTTCGCCGCGCAGAACGGCGATCGGGCTCGATTACAACCGGCTGAACCTGCTGCTTGCCGTTCTGGAGCGGAAGGCGCGGCTGAAGCTCTCCGATAAGGATGTTTATTGCGACATTGCAGGGAGCCTTCGCGTGTTGGATCGCGGCGCAGACCTGGCGACCGCGATGTGCCTTGCATCGTCGGTGCTCGAAAAGCCGTTGCCCTCCAAGACCGTGCTGATCGGCGAGGTCGGACTGACCGGCGAGGTGCGCCCGGTTTCGCAGCTCGATACGCGCATCCGCGAAGCGGTGCGGCTCGGGTATACGACGATTCTGCTTCCCGCCCGCAGTAAATTCACGCAGGGCGGTTTTCGCGCAGTTCGCGTCGGAGACGTTTCCGAAGCGATCCGCGCCCTGTTCCTGCCCGAATAATTCCATAAAAAAGCTGTTCCGAGACGGAACAGCTTATTTTTTTCTCTCGTGTTTTTCGACGATGCGCGCATGCGCGGCGCGCAGGATGTCCTGGAGGTTCGGGTGCCAAAGCAGCGTCAGCGCTTCTTCGAATGGGACGGTGCGAATGCGCTTGATTTCGTTGCGCGGGCGCGGACGGATGGACGGCGGAAACGACGCTAAGAAGAAGGTGACCTCCTTACGCACGCCGGGCTTTGCGGGCAGTTCGTATTCGTCCACCCGGCAGAATCGCGTGTCGATCGCGGCGCGGATCCCGGTTTCCTCGAAGATTTCCCGCAAGGCGGTTTGCTTCTTCGATTCGCCCGGTTCAATATGCCCCTTCGGGAATCCGTAATGCGAATCATACACAAGAACATACTGCGGTACGCCGTCACGCCAGGTGTACAGCACGGCACCGCAGGAATATTCCATGCTCATGAGGACCTCCTTTCCGGAAAATGTTCCCTCTTGCTGTAAAGAGAATCGGCGTCAGAGAACCGTAACCGTTTCGGAGAGCGGCTTCCGTTTACCGTGGTTCGGCGAGGGATGATCGGTCGCCGGGTAGCCGAGCGGCATCAGCAGAACGGGCTTTTCGTTCTCGGGAAGCGCAAACGCGCGCCGCACTTCCTCGTTCGGCATATAGCAGACCCAGCAGGAGCCGATGCCTTCGTTCCATGCAGCGAGCATCATCTGCGTTGCGACGATGGCCGCGTCCTGATCTGCGGAAGTAATGCGGCTGTCAAACGGATTGACCCAGGCAGTATCGGTATCCACGGCGATCAGAAGCACAACCGGCGCATTGAAGGCGCACCGCGTGATGCCGCGGATCGTTTCAAGCGATTCCGGGCTTTGCAGCAGATAGATGCGCTGCGGCTGCAGGTTCTTTGCGGTCGGCGCAAGGCGACCCGCGTCGAGGATCCGGCCGAGCTTGTCCGCCTCGATCGAACGCGGCAAAAAGTCGCGCACGGAATACCGCTCCTGTAAAACATTCATCAATTCCATTGCAGTACCTCCCCTGTCAAATCGTTATTCGCCCCAACCCTGCATGCGGTCGAGAATGTCATAGAACGCAAGGAACGGCTCGTCCGCCATTTCAACGGTTGTGTCGAGCTTCAAAAGCCGGGTGCTGTCCTTCGACTGCTCCCAAGCGGGAAGCCCCGCGCCGTTCGGATCGTTCGAAGTTGCGAAGTTTTTGATATACGCCATCACGGTTTTTGAGAGCGCGCGGTCGCTGTCGTCAAAGACGGAGGACGTCGCCGGAATATTTCCGTAGAAATACATCATTTCCCCGCTGTGCCACGGACCGAGCCTGCCGTTCTTCTTTGAGAAGCAGTATTCGTAGACCGGCGTTCCGTTCTCGGAAGCGAGGCGGTTCAGGCAGTAATGCGGGTAATTGAAGAAGACCGCTCCGTAGATTGCAGCCCAGTCCGCATCCGCCTCGGCGTCGGTTTTCGGATCGTACAGCGCAAGCACTTCGTCGGCATATTCGCCGAAATATCCGCGCACCTTCTGCTCATAATTCTTCAGATTCGCGTGATCGAACAGAATAAACGGACCGCTCTCCTCCGAGTTGTACCCGTGCAGGATCGCTTCTTCGTTGTTGTTGCCCTTGCGGTACGTTTCGTACGGCAGCTCGGACAGCACGTATCCGTCCACCGTGATGTGGTGCTGCGTGAACGCTTCTCCGATCAGATCGTCCGCGCTGAGCGCGCGCAGATCCGCGACCGACGACGCACCGTAGCGCTCTTTGAGATCTGCGCCGGATTCCAATGCTTCGTCCAGCAGACGGAACGAGTGCGGGGGCTCTGCGGAAACGACCGTCGAGCTTTCGAGCAGCACGCGGCGAAACAGTCCCTTTGCGAGCGGCGAGGCGCACAGCGCCGAAACGCATGCCGAGCCCGCCGATTCGCCCGAAAGCGTCACATTCCCGGGATCTCCCCCGAACGCCGCAATATTGTTTTTGACCCATTCCAGCGCTTTGATCTGGTCCAGCAGACCATAGTTGCCGGTCGTCCCGTTCGGGGATTCGGCGGCCAGCTCCTCGTCGGCAAAAAAGCCGAAGACGCCGAGCCGGTACCCCATGTTGACGACGACCATCCCTTCCGCGGCCGCAATGCCCTTGCCTGCGTAGTCCTCGTACCACGGCTGACCGGATTGCAGCGAGCCACCGTGAATGTACACGAGCACCGGAAGCCCCTGCGCGTCGCCTGCCGGCTTCCAGACGTTCAGATACAGCGCGTCCTCGCTGACCGGCGCGACAAAATTGTCCGAAAGATCGATCCGATAGTCGTGATAGCCGATCACCTGACTGAGACTGTTATAAATCGGAAGATGCGTCGGCTGTGAAAACATCGGCGCAAAATGATCGGCCTCGAGTATGCCTTCCCACGGAGCCGGATCCTGCGGCTCTTTCCAGCGCAGGTCGCCGACGGGCGGCGCAGCATACGGAATGCCCGCATAGAGCTCCACGGCACCGTCTTCAAGGATGACGCCGCGCACGTCGCCGTCCGCAAGCGAGACGACCTGCGTGCGCTCCGGAGTGTTGCCGCGATACGCCGGAACGTTTTTGACCGACGGCCACGTCAGAATCAGGATTCCCGCAAACGTAAGCAGAAAGCCAAGCCATCCGACGAGCTTCCAATACCATTTGCTTCCGTATAGGACCTTCACAAACAGCAGAACAAAGCCGATCGCCGCAAGCGCAAGCAGAACAAAGCCGAGGACAGTATTTTTGTTGAATTCCAGGATGGCTGCCATGAGAAGAGCAACCAGTCCGAGCGCGATCCCGAATGCGATCATGATGCCTCCGAACGGGCTTTCCCGTGAATAATATCTTATTTTACCGCGAATCGACACCGTTCGTCAACCGTGCATCCGCACTTTTTGAAAAAAATAATATAGGATTTTTGGGCGCCAATCGCACAGCTTCGAATGAATTCCGAAAACAGGACAGGCAAACGAAATACGAAGCAATGAACGAAAAAAACACGGAAAATTGCATAACTAAGGCCCTCGGATATAAAAAAAGAAAAGCATACGTAAAAACTGTGTTGACAATCGGAAAAAATGGGGTTAATATAGTAGTCGGAAAAGGAACGAACAGGGGGATCCCTGTTTCTTACGCTCTTAGGGCAAAAGAAACGTCCCTTTTGCCGAGCTTTTCATTGCTTAAAAAGCAAAATGCAATAGGAGGAAGAAAAGAATGAAAAGAACGTTAGCAATTGTGCTGGCTCTCGTCATGGTTCTCGCGATGTTCGCCTGCACCGGTTCGGCGCAGACCACCACGACGCCGTCGACCGACACGACTGAGCCGAAGACGGAAACGACGACTCAGACCGGCACGACCGAACAGACGACGACCGAACAGCCGGCGACCACCGGCGGCGAGCTCGCAGGCACCTATGACATCCTCGTTTGGGTCGGTGAGAGCGCGGTTGATCTGACCAAGCAGCAGATTGAAGCTTTCAACAGCTCCAACGAAGACGGCATCACCTTCAACGCGACCGTGAACCCGGTTTCCGAAGCAACTTCGGCAGACCAGATGCTCGGCGACGTTTCCGCGGGTGCTGACCTCTTCTGCTTCGCGCAGGACCAGTTTGCTCGCCTTGTACAGGGCGGCGCGCTGAATAAGCTCGGCGTTAAGGCTTCCGAAACCGTGAAAGCGGCGAACGATCCCGGCGTTGTTGCGGCTGCAACTTCCGGCGATACGCTGTATGCGTACCCGCTGACCTCCGATAACGGCTACTTCATGTATTATGACAAGACCGTCATCCCGGAGGAAGACGTTGATTCTCTCGAGAAACTGATTGCGGACTGCGAAGCTGCGGGCAAGTACTTCGCGTTCGAAACGAACACCTCTGCTTGGTACATTGCTTCCTGGTTCTTCGCGACCGGCTGCAAATCCGAGTGGACCACCGGCGATGACGGCAAGTTCATCTCCGTGCTCGACACCTTTGATTCTCCGGAAGGCCTCATCGCAGTCAAGGGCATGAAGAAGCTCGTTGACTCCAAGATGCACCTGAGCTCCTCCAACGGCGATGAATTCGCTTCCGATGCGGCGATCGTCGTAACCGGCACCTGGTCCTATGATGGCATCCAGAAGCTGCTCGGCGACAACATGGGCGTTACGGATCTGCCGTCCTTCGAAGTCGATGGCAAAGAGTATCACCTCGGTTCCTTCAACGGCTGCAAGCTGATGGGCGTTAAGCCGCAGGAAGATGCAACCCGCGGTGCTGCGCTGCATAAGCTGGCTCAGTTCCTGACCGACGAAACCCGTCAGATGGAGCGCTTCAATGCTCTGTCCTGGGGTCCGTCCAACCTGAAGGCGCAGGCTTCTCCGGAAGTCCAGGCAAACCCGGGCCTCGCTGCTCTTCTGAAGCAGAACGAGTACTCCATCCCGCAGGGCCAGATCCATGGTTCTTGGTGGGATATCGCGAAGGTTATCGCGGATGACGTCAAGGCTGCGACCGACGAAGCCGGCCTCCAGCAGGCACTTGACAACTATAAGGACAAGATCACTGCGCTGTTCAACATGACCGAAGAAGAAATGAACGCTTGGGGCGTTATCGGCGGCATCTGCGGCACTACTTGGGATACCGACTTCCCGATGACCAAGGTTGCGGAAGGCGAATTTGAGTCTGAAGCTCTCGAACTCCATGCGGGCGAAGAATTCAAAGTCCGTCAGGGCGGCAGCTGGGATGTCAACTATGGCGCGGACGGCGTTGCCGGCGGCGACAATGTTAAGGTTGAAGCGGACGGCACCTACATTGTACACTTTGTAGAAGCCACCGGTATGATCACGCTGATCGCACAATAACGGTACGTTATCAAATCCGATTGAAAGGAAGCGCTTTCATGCGCTTATATCGGGTCTGATTCCAACGAATTTCGGTTGGAGCCGGACACGGCTCCAACCGATTTTTATTCAAAAGGGGGTGTATTATGAAACACTACAGCGATCTGGAATACCTGCAGCTTTCCAAAGGGAAGCGATTCGGTTATCGCGTTGCGAGTTTCTTTACGGGCATTCCGAAAGCACTCTGGAATTTCGTCAAGAAGATCGGCAACATCCTGAAGAACGCAGGCCTGGCAGTCGCAAATGAAGCGAAGGATATCGTTTCGACCTTCGTACAGGGCGACTGGAAAACGAAAGTTTCGTATCTTGTGATGGGCTTCGGCTGCCTCGCAAGAGGACAAATCCTTAGAGGACTGCTGTTCCTGCTCTTTGAAGCAGTCTTTATCGGCTACATGATTATCACGGGCGGCTATTATCTTTCGATGCTGCCGTCCCTCGGCAAAGTCGGACCGCATACCGAGTACAATGCGATCCTGGACGTTGACGTTCCGGTTCACGGCGACAACTCGTTCAAGATCCTGCTGTACGGCGTTCTGACCATCTTCTTCATTATCGCGTTCGTGTATACCTGGCGTGTCAACGTCAAGCAGAACAAGATTGCGGAACAGATCTTAAAGTCCGGCAAAAAGCTCAAGAGCGGCAAGGACGACCTCCGTTCGCTCGTGGACGATCAGTTCCATAAGACGCTGCTTGCGCTGCCGTCGATCGGTATCCTGATCTTTACGGTCATGCCGATCGTGTTCATGATCCTCGTTGCGTTCACGAACTACAGCTCGATCAACGACGGTTATGAAACAAACCTGTTCCATTGGGTTGGTTTCAAAAACTTTGAAACGATCTTCTCCTGGGATGTAGGCGGCGTCAACTACGCAGCCACGTTCGGTGAGATTCTGACCTGGACGCTGCTGTGGGCATTCTTTGCGACGTTCACGAACTACTTCCTCGGCATCCTCGTCGCCATGATGATCAACAAGAAGGGCATCCACCTGAAGAAGGTCTGGAGAACCATCCTGATCATGACGATCGCGATTCCGCAGTTCATTTCCCTTCTGTACGTCTCAAAGATGTTTACGCTGAACGGCCTGTTCAACGGTCTGCTGCTGGACCTCGGAATCACGAAGCAGGCGGTCGACTTCTGGGGCAATACCGATAACAGCGGTTTGCTTGCAAGAATCATGGTCATTATCATCAACATCTGGATCGGTATTCCGTACCTCATGCTGATTGCGACCGGTATCTTGATGAACATTCCGGCCGACCTGTATGAATCTGCCAAGATCGACGGCGCAAGCGGTTGGAAACAGTTCAGCAAGATCACGCTGCCGTACATGCTGTTCATCACCGGCCCGTACCTTCTGACGAGCTTTACCGGCAACATGAACAACTTCAACGTCATCTATCTGTTGACGGGCGGTGGCCCGACCAACGCGGTGCGTTCCGGCGCATCGGGCAGCGTCGGCTTCACGGACCTGCTGATCACTTGGTTGTTCAAGATTACGACGAGCGGCTCTTCCGACAAGGGCTCCGAATATTACCTGGCGTCCGTTATCGGTATCCTCGTGTTCCTCGTTGTGTCCATTATCTCCCTGATCGTTTATGGCTTGCTGCCCTCGGTCAAGAATGAGGAGGACTTCCAATGAAAAAGAAACTTCCGCTTGGAGCGATCATTTCTCTGATCCTCGGTATTATCTTCGTCCTCGGCGGCTGCTTCCTGCTTGCCAATCGGTTTATGCCGGAGCCGCTCTGGAGCTATAACAGCGCATATCTGACGGATAACTTCCTGTTCATCCTGTTCGGTGCGCTCGCTGCGTTTATCGGCATTCTGCTTCTGGTCTATGCGTTCAGCTCGTTCAAACGCAACAACGTTGACAACGAGAAGATGAAGCAGCACATGGGCATGAAGGCAACGTCGCGGATTTCCAACACGGTTATCTACGTCCTTCTGATCCTCATCAGCATCGTCTGGCTGGTTCCGTTCATCTGCATCGTGATTCAGTCGTTCCGTATTCAGCCGACCGGTATGACGCGTTACCTGTTTGAGAACCCGGAAGCGGGACTCAAAGAAGGTCTTGCAATCAAGTTCGGATTTGACAACTATGTGAGACTGTTCACGCAGACGCAGTTCCCGAAATGGTACCTGAACACCTTCATCATCGCGATTATCGTTGCGGTGGTGCAGACGATCATCGTCCTTTGCATGTCCTACACGCTCTCGCGTTTCCGCTTCAAACTGCGCAAACCGATGATGCAGTTCATGCTGATCCTCGGTATGTTCCCGGGCATGCTCTCCATGATCATCCTGTATCAGGTCCTAAAGGATCTCGGCCTGGCGCTCGACAATGCCGTTCCCGGTTTGATTCTCGTTTACGTGGCATCCTCCGGTATGGGCTATTACGTCTCCAAGGGCTTCTTCGATACGATTCCGAAGGCGCTCGACGAAGCGGCACGTATCGACGGCGCGACCCGCGCGCAGGTGCTCTATAAGATCATTCTGCCGCTGTCCAAACCGATCGTCATCTACACGGTTCTGAGTGCGTTCATGGGCCCGTGGGGCGACTTCGTATTTGCAAGATACATCAGCAACGGCCGTATCGGCGCATACAACGTTGCAGTCGGTTTACAGTCCTGGCTCGCTACGACAACCATGGCGATGGAAAACTACACGATGTTCTGCGCAGGCGGCGTAATCGTTGCGATTCCGATCGTTATCCTGTTCATGTGTCTGCAGCGCTACTACGTCGAAGGCGTCACCGGCGGCGCGGTCAAGGGTTAATCCCGGGAAGATAGAAAAGGAGATAAGAAAATGGCAAGTGTTAAATTAACCAATGTAAAAAAGGTCTATGATAACAATGTCGTCGCCGTACACGACTTCAACCTTGACATCAAGGATAAGGAGTTCGTCGTATTCGTCGGCCCGTCCGGCTGCGGCAAATCGACGACGCTGCGTATGGTCGCGGGTCTGGAAGAGATCAGCGGCGGCACCGTGGAAATCGACGGCGAGGTCGTAAACGACCTGCAGCCAAAAGACAGAAACATCGCGATGGTTTTCCAGAACTACGCGCTGTATCCGCACATGTCCGTTTACGACAACATCGCATTCTCCCTGCGCCTGCAAAAGGTTCCGGAGGATGTGATTTACAACAAGGTCACCAACGCGGCGGAAATCCTCGGCATTACCGAGTATCTGATGCGTAAACCGCGCGCTCTGTCCGGCGGACAGCGTCAGCGTGTTGCCATCGGCCGCGCAATGGTTCGTGACTCGAAGGTCTTCTTGATGGACGAACCGCTTTCGAACCTCGACGCGAAGCTGCGCAACCAGATGCGTGCTGAGATCATTCTCCTCCGTCAGAAGCTCGATACGACGTTCATCTACGTCACGCATGACCAGACCGAAGCTATGACGCTCGGCGATCGCATCGTCATCATGAAGGACGGTTATATCATGCAGGTCGGCACCCCGACCGAAGTGTTCGAAATGCCGGAGAACCTGTTCGTTGCAGAATTCATCGGCGCTCCGAAGATGAACGT
>JAEEGL012638881.1_pt1 | contig 46272 bp, 42 predicted proteins | sample 9134231 | NCBI WGS metagenome assembly JAEEGL01 (sample SAMN16246548, study PRJNA631951) | gut metagenome | biome: gut microbiome; feature: rumen; material: fiber-attached | host: Bos | place: Iran: Karaj | collected 2018-10 | reverse complement strand
GAACGAGTATTCCATCAACCTGCCGACCCGCTTCTACTACAAGAAGAAATGGAACAAAGGCTGGATTAACGTGGTCAATCCATTCCGTGCCACCATAGTACTCGGTACGCCTGGTAGTGGTAAGTCATACGCTGTAGTAAATAACTTCATCAAGCAGTCCATTGAGAAGGGCTTTTCAATGTATATCTACGATTATAAGTTCAGTGACCTCAGTACGATTGCCTACAACCACATGTTGACACACAAGTCCGGCTATAAGGTACTGCCAAAGTTCTATGTCATCAACTTCGATGACCCTCGCAGAAGCCACAGGTGTAATCCAATTCATCCAGATTTTATGACCGACATTTCCGATGCCTATGAGTCGGCCTACACCATCATGCTCAACCTTAACCGTACATGGGTACAGAAACAAGGTGACTTCTTCGTGGAATCGCCTATCATTCTCTTTGCAGCAATCATCTGGTTCCTCAAACTCTACCAAGGAGGAAAATACTGCACCTTCCCTCATGCTGTTGAGTTCCTGAATCGCAAGTATGAAGACATTTTTCCGATACTTTCATCCTACCCAGAACTGGAAAACTATATGTCGCCATTTATTGACGCATGGCAAGGTGGGGCTGCCGATCAGTTACAGGGGCAGATAGCATCTGCCAAGATTCCACTGTCCCGAATGATTTCCCCACAGCTCTATTGGGTCATGTCTGCCAGTGAGTTTACACTTGACATCAACAACCCAAATGAGCCAAAGATTCTTTGCGTTGGCAACAATCCCGACCGACAGAATATATATGGTGCAGCCCTCGGCCTGTATAACAGCCGTATTGTTAAACTCATCAACAAGAAAGGGATGCTTAAATCCTCAGTCATCATTGACGAGTTGCCTACCATTTACTTCAAGGGACTGGATAACCTGATTGCCACGGCCCGAAGCAACAAGGTTGCCGTCTGTCTCGGTTTTCAGGACTTCAGTCAGTTAGTCCGTGACTACGGTGACAAAGAGGCAAAGGTGGTTCAGAACACAGTCGGCAATGTCTTTTCTGGGCAAGTAGTAGGAGAAACAGCCAAGACATTGAGTGAGCGTTTCGGCAAGGTACTCCAGAAACGACAGTCCATGTCCATCAATAGACAAGACGTTTCCACTTCCATCAATACACAAATGGACAGCCTCATACCACCAAGTAAAATCTCGACACTGACACAGGGTATGTTCGTCGGTGCTGTCTCTGACAATTTTGATGAGCGCATCGACCAGAAGATTTTTCATGCGGAAATCGTAGTTGACAATGCAAAGGTTGCTAAAGAGACTAAAGCCTACAAGCCCATACCTATCATTACTGACTTTACGGACGAAAATGACATTGACCATATGGAAGATACTGTTGCCGCAAACTACTATCAAATCAAGGAAGATGTGAAACAGATTGTTGCAAATGAACTGGAGCGAATAGGGAATGATCCAGTACTTTCAGGACTAATAAAGAAATAGGAATTACCTATAAAGTGAGAGGAGTGAAAAAGACTCCTCTCGCTTTTGCAATCTATTCCTCGTCTGTTTCCTCTTCGAATCCTTCATCTTCAGAATGAAAACGCTTAGGTAGCATCATGGCTTCCTCTATCATTGCCTCATTCCCAAAGTAATTTTGGCCAAAGCGGTTCATATTCGTTCTGCCACCAAGTGCAGCAGCACAGTTCATGGCATACACATCATCAGGATATTTCTCTATCCGTTTCAGGCAAGTGACGTAACACATCTTCCTATACTCATTATAAAAATGGTTGGGGATAGCAGAATCTCTTGACATACCAAAGAAGAACGACTGACATAATGCTCGCCAAGTTACCCATATACGATGTAAGATAGGACTGTAGTTTCCGCTTTTCATCAACGACATTCCAACACCAACAAGCCATTCATCTTCAATAACAGACTTCTTGCAGTTCGCCCAATTCCTCCAGAGTGAGCACTGCTCGTCAAAACTACCACAAGCAGCCAATTCACCTAAAATAATTTTCAACTGATCATCTTCATTTGCATCCAGATAATGTTGGAATCTGTCCATGGCCAGACTTTCCGCTGCATTTGTCACGCTATCCAACGACATAACAAACTCGTCTTCATCATCGTAGAACTTATAGGCTTTGCTCTCGATTACATCTCCAAACGAAATCACCAAGTCCATCGCATCGACATCCTCCTTCCAATTATCTGGTGGGGTAGCCATCAACAGTAGGATGGAGTCCTTGAAGTTCTGAGCTGACCTGCAAACTTCTGCGTCATGGATGATACTAACACTAATGTCCTTTGTTGCCTGCCTGACATCATCATTATTTCGCAGAAGATCTCTTGTATTGCCTCGATACCAGACCTCAAAGTTGCTATAGATATTCCAACTAATGGCGCAACTATTGCAAAAGTCCTCGGCATTGGCAAGAAACGGTTGCTTGGAGTTGGCATATTCAGGAACACGAAGCACAAACGACGTGTCCTCAAATAAGTAGAACTCATGTTCAGGAATCCCTGGTACAATCTTACTCCAAAGGATGTCGGATTCGTCCTCACCCTCGTATTTTTGCTGCCAGTCATAAGCCAGCAAGATGTGGGACAAATCTACTGAATGACTGTAATCGAACGAGTCTGATTGATACTCGTTCGATTTACAACCTAACAGAGCCGTAAATAATAGAAGAGTAAACAAATGACATTCGCGTCTCATAAGCCCTCCATTAGTAGATTCTATCGTTTACTTTCTTCTTCATCAAAGGCTTCATCTGCCATTGATGTATAGCGGGCACGACGCTCTTCCATCGGCATCGCAGGGCTGCAACAGACAGCTTCTTTCTCCTTAAACTTTGCTAAACGAGCAAAGAAATTCATGCGTGTTCCAGTGTCTTTAGCCATACCCCTCATAGTTCCTTGTGCAGAGTAATCAAAGTTACGCGAGTTGCGGATGGAGAGGTTGAAGGCGATCTCGCTTGAATCCTGATTGGCCCCCATATAGGTAAAAGTCCAACCTTCACCCTTCAGTTGCTCCACCAACTGCTTGACGGCGGCACCCGTATACTCCTTTGAATCGTTCTCCATTCCGTCTGTGATAATCGTAACGACCACTACTGCATCTTCAATACTCTTCACATGCTTACGCATTGTAGTGAGCGTGAACCCCATCGCATCGTAGAGTGGAGTGCAGCAGCAAGGCTGGTAGTCCTCCATTGTCAGATGACGGGCATCTTCCACCGGCACCTTGTCGAATATTTGCTTGGTCTCGCAACTGCAGAAAGCTACCAACGACACAAAATGCTCCTGCGTATCGGCAAACTTCTCCTGTGCCTTCTTGATACCATTCAGGGTCTCGTTGAATCCACTGATTGCAGCCTGTCGAATACTCTCCATCGATCCGCTCTTATCGAGGATGATTACGTTGTAAACCTGAGCTTTTGTCTGCTTTGTTTCGTTCTTTACTTCTTCCATAGTTCTAAAAATATATATTATACTCTTATTGTAATAATGCATCTGCAATCTCTGACATAATCGGGCCGCACATTCCTCCAGCACTGGCAGGCAATCCGTCTTTTTCCAATACGACCATTATGGTATACTCTGGATTATCGGCAGGGAAATACCCACACATTTCCATGCGCCGTTTCATGTCGCTGATATTGTATGTACGACCGCAGGCTGCAATATTCGTCAATTCACTTCCGGCTTTTTTGAATATTCCATCAGTGACACCACTTCTGAGACCTTTTTGCAATGCAGTTATATGTTCCTGATTGGCTATCTGCTCATGGATAACCTCTATCCTGTCTCCTTCAGTGACAAGTTTCACCATACGACCACCATTTGCTACTGCATTATAGAACGTTAGGATTCCCATCAGACTATTCGATTGACCATTGTAATATAGATTTATCTTTTCCTTATATTCGGCCATATTCCCCTCATAGACATTCTCCAAGGCTTTTGTAAAGGCAACCTGAGAACGATGAGTTAGCGCAAATTCCATGCTTATTTCGCCATAGCCGCCACGTCGCCAATTGTGGTCTCTAACATCTTTATAAATTCCACATTCCGTATCGACAATATCATCTGGCGCTACTTTTCCTGTTGTAAGGAGAGCCAAATAGGTTGCAGCACTACACATAGTCATCTGCTCATTCTCAAAGGTATCTACACATGGAAAAATCTCATTTCCCTTTCTCTCCCGAGACACATGAGCTTTAATCCTGCCTGTCTTGGTCTCAACCACATATGCAATGGCCTTACTGGCATTGTTGTATTCAAGACCATTGTCAAGGAAAGTCTGTACCAAATCCTCCAAATCGGCATCTGCGTGTTGAGTCGGAGAGGCATCTTCTTCTGTGTAATCTGCAAATCCGCTGAGTTTCTTTAGTCTTTCCATCTCAGTATCTCCCACCTGGATCTTATTCCTCACATAGTAGCCAATAAGCCATTGAGCTGCCCGCTTTCCCAGACAAGCCTGTTCATCTGCCTTCTTATAATACATGGCAGCAAGGTCTTCATTTGTCATGCTTTTATCTTCTATGCCTGCATAGACATCACCGAGCAACTTACATGCTAAAGGGATTCTGCCTGCCAAAGGAACCAGAACCTCAATACTGGGACTCTTACCACCTTTCCAGTCTGAAAGAACAGTTAAGAGTAGTTCAGCAAAAGTACTGCCTTGCTCTACGGCAAAACCGATCAGGCGTTTCCCCTCAATGGTATCACCCTTCTCAACAGCCATGATACCCTTCAGTGTATAGCCTTCCGGGGAACCCTGCGCAATAAGCCTGTCGGTCATTTCAGCAGATGCCTCTATGTTCTTTCTTTCAAAATTCTCCATAGCGTCAAAGAACAATTTCATATTGTCCTCTTTCGGAAGTGTTTTCATGTAATCTTCGAGCTTATTGATCGCTCCATACTGATCAGCCATAGCCAGCATTGATATTGTACCGAGAAAATCCTGTTGAACTCCCTGGCCTTTGTGATAGAGGTCAGCCAGTTTAAGATAGGCCTGTCCATCTCCCCATCGTGCCTGTTCCAACAGATAGGCATACTGATTATCTGTTTCGATATTGCTTTTCGGAGCATCAGCGATGTCCTCATACAACTCCTGCTCTGCACAACTGACCAGAAAAAGTGCTACCAAGAAATATAATACTTTCTTCATACGACTATCGCTTTTACTTGTGACAACTCTTCTTATGTCCGCAGTGCTTACAGTAAGCCTGCTGCCAAACATCACCATTTGTAATCGGAGAGAATCCCTTACAGTCACACCCGACTGTTCCACTACAGTGCGTTCCCTGAGTGGCAACGTGAGTTGTCAGGACTAACCAATCATGTCCCATGCACTCATCCTTGTGAGCATTGGCAGAAACAGAAAGTGTTACTGCAGCCATCATCACCAATACGAAACTGAGAACCATCTTCTTCATAACTCATTACACTTTTCCGTGTCGTGCGCAACCTTTAACTTGATTATTGTTGTTTCTTTATCCTTTTATGTCACATACTTCATCAAAGTAACCAACCTCTTTCAAGATTTTCATGCCAACAAGTGAATAAGCGGTATCAGCACTTCATTGATGGTTGTATTGTCCAGACGATGGCCGCCTGAGAAGTGGATGATATTGTGATAGTGCTGAAGGAATGCAGCCTCACAGTTTACCTGTGTATCGTTGTTTCCAAACATGCCCCATACTCGTTCTGTTTCAGCAGGAGTAACGCTATCGAACTGGTGAACCTCCATCTCAGCAAAATGCTCAATGATTTCCTCCGTAATGGTAAACTCCTCTTGTCCGTCAAGGCGCGGCTTGAAGAACTCAAATGTTCCGACCTTCAACACCTTACTTGTCTTCGACATAAAGAAAGCCGGGTTGACACAGATTCGGTTAAAACCGAACATCTGCTGGGCATACATACCTCCCATGCTCGTTCCTACTACGACATTAGGCTGCTCCTTTTCACACAGCTCTCGCAGCAAGGGCAAAGCTTCTACCGGATCAACAGGTATGTCTGGTGCTATTACCTTGAAGTCCGGCAGATTCTCTCTCAATGTACGGATGGTTCCACTGGCTGCTGAAGAGCCGAAACCATGGAAATAAATCAGTTTCATAGATGTACCTGTTCTTATCATGTTATATTCTCTTTACTTCGTCAATGCCCTCAATGGCAGAAATGTGGCTGATGATGGTCTGCAACTCTCCAAAAGAGTGGACTCCAAAGGAGATGGTGCAGTTCACAAGGCAGTCAACAGTCTTTGTTGTCAGTGCGTCAATAGACAGACGCAGTTCGTTGGTGATGCTGTTGATCATGTCACTCAGCAGGTGGAAACGATCAACGGCCACTATCTGTATGCTGACAGGATAGAGTACCTTCTCGTCCTCCAGAAAGTCCACCGAGACGATGGAGTCACCTTGCTGGGAAGCAATCTCTATTGCTGAAGAACAGCTACGCTTGTGAATCGTAACGCTGCCGTCAGGCTCCTTGAACCCGATAACCTCTTCTCCGGGGATGGGATTGCAATAAGGGCAGCGATGGAAAGCAGGCTTCTCCTGCTTGGCAAAGTAGCTTTTTAAAAAGCGCTTGGCCTTATAGGTGACAACCACGTCATTCCACTCCATGAGGGGAACAACTCTCTGCTTGGTGAAGATTTCCACTACATCACCGCGATGCAGCACCGTCTTGATGGAAGTGAGCTGGCCATTGACACGTGCATAGTGAGCGTGTTCCCCTATATGGCTGTGAATCTCAAAGGCGAAGTCGAGAGCCGTTGCCTTCTTCGGAAGATTGATGGCCTGGCCTTTGGGAGTGAACACCATGATGTCATCATTGTAGAATGATGTCACGACATTCTCAATGAAGCCACCTTCCTTTTGGTGAAATTCCATATCCTTCAAGACATTGCGGAAACGATCTACCCATCTGCGTATATTGCTCTCCTCACGCTCAGCGACAATCCCGATGGTGTTGTGGCGAACCATACGCTCCGTGGAGATGTGAACCTCCTCCCAACAACCATAGTGAGACAGCAACTGCACATGGAAACTCTGGTATCCATTCTCCTTGGGCGAATCGATGTAGTTCAATATTCCGCAAGGCTTCTCTCGGAATACAGAGGTTAGACGCGAGTACACCTTCAGTACCATGTCCTTCTCCTGCTCTACATCCTCACACGGGAATACTATTTCTACAAAATGGCGGTCTGGCAAGTGGTTGAAGTCCATACCTGTCCTGCGCATCTTACGCCACAGGCTATATGGCTCCCGATACTCCGCCGTTACGTTGGCATGGATGCTGTTATGCTCCAGTATCTCATTGATCCTTGAGATGAAAGCAGACAAACGCCCCTCCCGTTGCTTTTTGTCCCGCCGGATTTTAGCCTCCAGTTCTCCGTACTCATGAGGACAGCGATAGCGAAGGCTCAGGTTCTCCAACTCTACCTTGATGTTATACAGGCCAAGTCGGTTGGCCAGGGGGGCATAAAAGTAGTCCGTCTCTCCAGCAATCTTCATCTGCTTGTCTGGGCGCATGCTGCTCAATGTACGCATGTTATGTAGACGGTCTGCCAGTTTCACCAACAGCGCACGGATGTCATAGTGAATGGAGTCGAGCATCTGTTTGTAGTTATCCATCTGCTTCGACATCTCGTAATGCTCCTTCTCCTGCTTGGTCACGACACGTACCAGGAAAGCAACGTCATCGCCAAATCGCTGCTGAATGTCGTCAATCGTATAGTCGGTATCTTCCACAACATCGTGAAGGAAGGCTGCAATTACAGGGTTTGCACCCAGCATCAGCTCCTCTGCCACAATGTTAGCAACAGCGATAGGATGGAAAATATAGGGTTCTCCTGACTTGCGCTTCTGGTCTGCATGAGCTGTCTTGGCCAGTTCAAAGGCTGCGTGAATACGTTCCATATCCTCATGGGACACTCTCTTCTCCATCACGCTGAAAACTCTCTGAGCCTTCTCTTGAATCATCATGTCGTAGTTCTGCATCATAATCGTAACATCTTTAATCGTTCTACATCTGTTTCCTTATCCCTTTATGAATAACTGAGCCATGAAAGTAACCACTTCTATCGCTATAACTAAAGATGCCCCTCAACTTTTTTGTAGTCGAAGGGCATCTCCAATAGTCGAAAACTCTATAGTCTGTCAACCAGTTTCATAATCCCTTCAAGTACTGCTTTCCTGTCATTCGTTTCCAAATCCCCTTTTAATGCCAGTATGAATGTATGCTTCAGATTCTTATTTGTTGTATAGCAGCAAACATTGGTATAGACAACAGGAAGAGATACATCTGTGCTATCCGTATAGGTTGTATAATAACCTGATGCTCCATGGTTTTGTACGCCAAACTTCTTGCAGGTTGCATCGAAGCTTTTCTTGAAAATCTCCTTGAACAGATAAGAATCGTAATTACCAAGTTTGCTCTCACGGCTACAGACGAAATCCTCATATAGCAACGGCTTATATTCCTTGCCATTATTAGCGATAACATTATAGAGTTTCAGCATCTGTAAAGCGGTCACGGGGCGATCAATGCCAATCGCTAACCGTTCAATGGTATTTTCATCGGCAACCTCGTATGAAGGGTATTCACAATATCTGACAGTATCTATGTCATCAATGCCGCAAGCCATCCTATCAAGATAGTGACAGAAGCCGAATTCTTGTAAGTTCCACCAGAAACGGTTGACATCATCTCCATAAGCTCTTTTGACAGCTTTGCCAATTCCATCATAGGACTCCTGTATAAGTGCCTGTTCTATGGTCATAGATTGGTTCCCGTCGACAACGCTATCGGGGAAATACACGTTTGTGTCACTGCCCAATGCAGCCATCAGAGACACTGGCATCATTAGACCAGAACATTTTATTGGCTCTGAGAAATTCACCTTTCCACCCAATGGGTCAGTAAAACCTGCCATTGAGCGAATCTTCCCCGTCTCACTCTCCATAATTATAACTTGTCCTTCTGTATATCCTTTGTGCATTAGAGGTTCAAGGATCTCATTATTCACAAAGACATTCAACGAACTGTCTTGGACTGAATATGAATGAACTATACGCTTCAATGATATGTCATAGACAACGCTGCCATCATCAGTTCTACAAGTCACTTGATTTCGAATAGGATTTGACGAGTAAATGCTTCGATAGGAACAAGGAAGTATCAGCCCATACCGGTCTCGCATCCCAAATCGGATTCTCGCCTGTCCCTTTTCCTCAATACTATTCCTTACATACATCACGCCATAATGGGTATCCATATCAGTGTAATTGGCTGCTCTTGCTCCATCCAGCACCTTATAGATATTATACCCAACAGAAGAAATAGGCAATACAAAAGCAACAATCACAAAAGAGAAGACTGCTGCAGCCACCTTTTGCGACTTTGCCAGCATCCATACACATACAGACAAAATGACAGCAGGACTGAGGACAAGCCTGAAGACTCGTTCATTGCCAAATCTGTATTGTGCTTTGTTGAAGATAAGCATAGCTATAACTATCAAGACATATTCCATCCAGTGTGCCTTGCGTCCGATATAGGCATTCACGAAATAATAGGCTACTGATGGTAGGATGAGTATGGCATAATAAGAGATGCCCTGTTGCATGTGAACGCCTGAAAGGAGTGCAATAAACATCAAAATACAAAACTTTACAAACAGCTTTCCTGCCTTGTCATAGAAGACGGCAAGGCCAGCCAATTGTTTCCAGGAATACCCATTCTTATTTGTCTTCTTGAACACAAACTCTATCAAATAGGTCACTATAGGCATCAGCCAGGTCCAAATCAAAATGAGCCTGATGGCATTCTCTCCACGGATATTCCGCTCAAGCAGTTGCTGGGAATAGAAATCGTTCCCTATACTGCTCGTACCAAATAGAATCTCTGGCATTTTTGCCATTTTGTGAATAGTATTGTCAAGCATCCCTCCAACAAAGAAGAAACCAAACACAACCGTGAAAAACAATATAGGCCAAATAGCCATCTTTTCCCGACGATAAAGTAGGAAGGTAGAGTTGAAGCGCAACAGCTCCAAGTAGTGCATCAACACTATCAACAGATACCCTGACGCATAGAATGTGTGCATCAGTGAAATTTCCATCAACCCCAGAACAAAGAGGTCGAAGACATAAAAACCTTTTCGTAATGATGTAACCATAATAATCTCTTCTGTTATTCTACCTCGATAATAATAGCCGTATAGTTGTCACTAGCTTTTTCTTTGCAAATGGTATGGTATTTCTCCGCTATCTGCTCAACATCTTTGGCACATTGCAATGTATGAAGCAAATCCTCGTCGTTCATAGAATTGTAAAGCCCGTCCGAGCAAAGCAAAATACGATCAAGAGGCTGAAACTGTATCGACTTCACATCTGGCACCGCTTGCTCTGGATGACGGGTGAAGAATGCTCTGTTGATATAGGGAATCCACGCAGTTCCAGCTTCCAAGTGGTCGATAGTTCTGTATTTGACATTCCCTTTCAAGTCTATGACATAGCACCGACTATCACCCGCATGGGCAATCATGGCATTTTGCCCTTCTATACTTGCCATCACCATTGTTGTCCCCATCTGATAACGACCCGATACCTCGTCAATTGCTGACTGGGCTTTCTTTGCAGCTTGATTTACCTTTTCAATGGTATCAGGCTCATGCAGGTTTTCTTCCCAGTAGCCTGAAATACTATCACAGACAGTTTTACTGGCTACTTCGCCACAGGCATGGCCACCCATACCGTCACAGACGATGAACATCTTCTTTTCATCGCCACCATGAACCACATTATAACAATCTTCATTGTTCATTCGTGGTCCTTTCTCCGAGAATGCAGTATGTCGTATCTTCATAATCATTGTTTTGCCTTTTCCATTGCTTCCCTTGCCCAACGCATCCTGAGTCGGGCATTTTCTCTCGCCTCATTTGCCCATTTCATCTGTAACCGGGCCTTATCCGATGCCTCACTTGCCCATTTGCTGTAAGTCTTAGCCCTGTCAAACTTCTTGTTTTTCGAATAGTAGTCCGCTTCTCGCAGGTATCCCTGGGCTTTCTTGTTATAATACTCTGCCTCCCGGTCATACCCTTCAGCCTTCTTCGTATAATACTCAGCGTCACGCATATAGCCTTTGGCCTTATCCATGTAGTAACTGCTTTGCGAGAAAGCAAACAAACCACACGCAACAGCAATAATCAATGCCATCAGTCTTTTATACATAACATATACCCTGCTTCGTGTCGGGCACAACTTCTGTATATTCTTTATCCCTTTATGATTAGATGAGCTATGTAAGTAACCAATTCTATCGCATAAAAATCGAAAAATCCTCTCACACGAAACAATGCAAGAGGATTATCAAGGTTTGGATCAGAGTTACCTATTACTTGAATATGTAGTCATCGCCCCATAAGAAAGTGCGCTCTCCATTTTGTTCCTCTCTATATAGCAGAATGCCAAATTCTCCCGAAAAGTCAGTTGCAAGGATATATGCATTTGCTGGTGGCATCCTCCTTATACCATGCACATAGATAGGCTTTTGTCCTGCGTCAGGTGTTGGCTCAAAAATAGCTTCGATAGCTTCAATTCTTTCATTCTTGACTTCACGAAGTTCAACTAAACGTAGTCCCACGCCAAAGTTCTCTGCGGCCTCCTTGATGTCATTATTCTCCATATACCAAATGCCAGCATCCGTCCACATGACTAATCTACATCCGTCCAACAAGCATCGGGTTATAGATATAACAGGGCCATAAGCTCCGCTTACGAATCCCCATCCAAGGAACTTTGCCTTACCCTTCAACTTCTTCTGTTCCATCTTCTTCAAAGACTATCTTTATCCTGCCCAAGTGCTTGTCGCGCTTGTCGTAGTCATCACGCAGTTCTGTGAGTATCCGACAAAACTCACTCTCTGTCAGTATGGTCTTATAAGGGTTCTGTTCCCCACGACTGTGATAGAGAGCCATACCCCTTGTTGACATCAATGCAGTACGGAATCGCTCATTCTGCTCAAACATAGCCAAGTAAGCAGCACTGATGAAGTTATAGTAATCCTGCGACTGACGATCTATCGGATTGCTCTTCCACCATACCGTCTGGTCTGTCTGCCAACCCGTAGAGGTCATTTTCTTGGCATTTTTGCCCTTCATAGAGCATATCTGCCGTTGCTTATCCTTGTCTTTCTGCTTTAACGACTGTAGGAACCCCTCCATACTGCCACATACCATCCCGTCGAAACGAAATCCATTACTGCAAAGATTCGATAACACGTCTGCGGGATATTCACTCTTCGACCATATATCCACGGCCCTTCCACGCCATACTAACCACTTTATATATAATTCCCTAAACATCGATATTCCTTTTTTATTAAGTTGCTACTACCATCGTATCTCCATCGCCCACATAATACACCAATGGAAGCATCTCTGCTGGCATACAATCTGAAATTCTACACTCATTACCTTTTGACGGAAGTTCAGACAGTGCCTTCATGTCATCCTGGGTAATCGGTCGCTTACGCATGATATAGTTTTGATATGTTCTGTCCTCATTCGCATAGTCCTCAGCATCGAAACATGGATATGGCATCCACATTTCTCCCACATGAACATCACAAATGACTTTTGGCTCTCTTGTATTAGCCTGACCACGAGAATAACTTTTGTATAGCGACATCTCTACATATTTTTGAATGTCCTTTAGCCCATGAAAAACATGCCCAAGGATTTCTATATTATCCTTGATGGAAACCTTTTGGATGGTCACCTCTCTCGTCGTGTCAAATGGTGGAAGGACTCGTTCTGCATATCCAATTCCCACCTCATATATGTTCTTACGATATAGATATGGCCCATATCCAGGTGCTTCTTCTGTGATACCGAAACCAACGATTTCACCAAGTTTTACATCACGAGAGTTTGTTTCAATAACCTTTGCCTTCCAATGCCAATAATGGGAGTCACTTCCCTGCACAAGCAATTCCGGGTCTGTAATCAGTTCTGTCAATGTCGCTTCGTGATACCGACACTCATAGATTCTATCACCCTTCTTTAACTTACACTTCTCCATAACATCTAATTCTTTGATAATTCATTGATAATCTCTTTCCTTTCTCTAAATACTGTTATTGGCATTGGCTCTTTGCCATTCTGTGTCGTCCAGTATTTGTAGAGCGCATTCAAGATGCGCATAATCTTTCCCGTGTTATGCCCGTCAACCCTTCGATAGCCTCGGATCTCTGGTGGGGCTATTCCCTTGTCCGCTGCATAGAATACCCAATAAGTGCAGAGCGCAATATCTGTACGATGAAGCCCCATTGCACAGGCTATGTAGAAGCGGCCATTGTCTATCAGGCGGCAGAACTCTGGAAAGAGTCGGGCCATCTGCTCAACTTCCTCGTATGACACAGAATAGTGAAAATACGATATACCACTTTTTCTGCATAGCTCACTGTAGAAGTCGGAAGTATAGTCTGCCCGCAGGTCGATAACTTGATTAATGCCTGCCTCCATCATCGTATTCCACGCATGTAACTGCTTAGTAGATGACAATGATCTTCCCCGGAAACCACCATAGACAGGAGCCAAATCAGGAATAGCAGTCGATAAGACCTTCTCAACATCTAATTCCATTGCCTGAACGGTTAGCTTCTTGGCATACTTCTCCAAAGCCATCGCTTCAGTGGACTTCTCCTGAACTGGCAAACCATGAGGATCTTGACTGACATGCCATCCATCGCAGAACAAGCACTTGTAGACCGTAAACGGTTTACCATATTTCTTTGTCATATCCACAGCAGCATTCTCTGCCTTACTTTTTGTTGAGTACGCTATCTTAGGCTTTCCATTGCTTCTCTTGATATGCGAGTATATAGAGAAAGCGCCCCACGCTGTTCTTTGCAAGAACAAACATCGGAACCTGTTTGGCTGACTTATCTGGTCTGTCAGCCAACAGCCAATGTTCTTTGGCCTTATTCTCTTTATACTCGTCAATATCAATCCCATCTTACCAGTTTTTCTTATGTTTCTTCTTTCGTGAATATATCTTTTCAGACTTGTGAACTCTGTTATGCGAATGGAAGCCAGGGCCAAGCAGCTCCATTTCTGCCTCACGCCCTCCACGCCTCATGGCCTTGATAGCATCCAGAGTCGATGGTTTTAATATCTTCCTTTTCAGTTTCTTCATTCTTACAGTTTTACCTTTTATGTTTTAAGAGAGCAGAGAGTAACCAAATATCTATCATTCAAATCTGCTGTCTGAAATCATCCCAACTCATGTGGACATCATTTTCCAGATAAACTTCTTTTACACTGGCATTGGCTACAATAGAGCGTAGAACTCCAAATTCAGAGCAAGAAAGCGGCAAACTACTTTCTGGAAGATACAGTATGTTTATACTGGTTCCCTTGAACTGCCTACCATATTCACCCCTCAACGTTGCTGGATGAATGGTAAGACTTTCTATCTGACACTTGGAAAAGACATAATCACCAAGGAATGTAACATCTGCTGGTATTTCAAGCTCTCTCAATATACAATTTCTAAACACCCCTTTTCCACCTTTTTGGCCTATTCTTTCCAATTCCCATGGAAGTTCAATTTTGTCCAAGACTTCTATACTATCAAACATTTCGTCTGCTATGTTTGATATTTCTTCTCCTGGAAATATCAGATGTTCAAGTGTCAAACCAGCTGATACCACAGAGAAGAAACCATCCCTAAGTCCTGCTAAATTGGGATTTCTCGTAATATTGTCATTAGCGGGTTCAAATCCAACCAAGGTATTTCCGTTCTTAACAAATTTTCCACATGGCATATTTGCCCAAGCATTCGATAGTTTGAACTTGTTACCCTGTATCAAACCATTTCTGTACTCGATTCTTTCTCTTGCAGTGGAAAGGGATTTCATGAGTGTCACATCCTCTGCATCGAAAATAAATTCACAATTCCATGTTTCTGGAAGACGAATAACCTTACGTAATACTTCTACAAAATCCTTTGACAAAAATACATTGCTTATGTAATAAGCCTTTGAAAAAAGTGGCGCAATATCCTCAACCTTGAATCCTGCGATGCCACAACCAATCTGTGTCACATAGAATTTAAGGTCTGAACGAGTCTGCGCAAAGCGGATAAACTCATCCACGTAAGGCTTGATGGTCTCAACACCACCTTGCATAGTTGGGATAGCATAACTCTGACCTTGCAGTCCAACGCCTTGACCCCAGATAGCACCAAAGCGATTGTAGGCAAGTCGTGCTGCACCACCGCCATGTGCTCCTGCGAGGTTGCTGCCAAAGACGAATATCTCATTCATTTTTAGTTCCGTTATTCTTTCGGGTGTATAATCTCTGTTGTACATAGTTTCTACTGTCTTGATTTAATAATCTCTTCTGCCTCTTTGCGCATCTTGCCCAATTCACCATAACACTCATTGATGTTCCTGAACTTTACGACCACTTTTCCTTCTGTGTCAATGAATCCGTAGATTTCTACTTCCTCGTCATCAGTCATGCCATAACCGTCTTCGTCCATATAGTAGCGACCATCAGGGTTCAGTTGCCAACTTACTTGTGCCACTCCATTTTCGAACTTGCGGATAAATGATGGGAAATGGAATGAAAGTGCTCTAGCAGTACTCTGAGCATCCTCTGGGAGATTCTTCAACGATTCCCAATCAATATCATCCTGAGTGACAGTCACAAGATTTTGGTCTTTGTCCATAAATTCGTATGCGCGTTTCGTGTTGTGGTTGACAAGAAAACGATGTTTCCACCATCCCCACATTGTTTCACCTATCACGGCCATCCCTTCACCCAGATCTGAATACTCATAAGGACGCTCTTTATACTCGTCAGTGCTCAGAATCTTGTAGAGTTTTTCTGCTTCACTCTCATGTCCCATCATCTTGTTTATTATCTTGTATATACTCATAACTCAGTCCTCCATTTTTACATATCAACGATGTTCTGGCTACAAAAGTAACCAAAAATTCTCATATTACCATAGGATTATCCTACTTTCGTTTCAACATCCATTTGGCCAACGGATTCACAACATCCTGAAATAGGGCAGGTGTAGCATCCACCGAAAGTATGTCACCGACAATGCAAATGGTATATCGTGGTCCCTCCACAGGGAAACACCCGGCAAATGCAATCTGTTTCCCAATTACCTTGTTGTGTTCTTTGTCATCCTCCGCAAAGATGTCCTCTGTTGTGGCATATCCCAACCATTCAATATCTGTTGACAGCCATGCTAATTGAGGCGAAGAAACTCTATCGACCTTCAGAACCTCTTTCAGGTTAGCGAGGCTATTAGCAGAGAACACGTCCTCCTCGACATTCACACTGTCAGCTTTCATTGTTGGAATAATCATAGTACCACCATTTACAAGACTGTTATATCCAATTGCCAATATAAATGGACTGGTTGAAGGATTCCCCGTATCGGTCAACTCTCTCCACTTTCTGTCAGCCACACTCCTGCGGTAGCCGTTTTGGATGGCCTGCTGCATCGTCTGATTATCGCAACTCTTAATTGCCTGTCGATAACTCACGCCATTACAGGTACTATTCAAGGAAATACTATCATTCTCCAACGCCATCACCGTATGGAACGGCTTCGTCAATGAACCAGTACACGAATGTACCAGCAATTTCCCCGCTTCATCTTTCTCTGTATCTCGATCCAGCCTTACCCACGTCTTTAACCGACCCGACTTTGCATCAAGAATAACAATCTGGGCATTCTCCATCTGTTGATGTTTTATCAGATTTCCCAATAATTTTGTCGCTCTCTTCGTTATCTTCTTATCAATAGTCGTACATTCGTCCAGCGAATACAGTTCATCAGGGTCATCCATCCAGATTGAAACCACGTTATTAGTAGGTTCGTATATACTTACGATGCCCCGCTTGATACCCTTTGTAGCATAGAACATACTAATATAAGCACTGTCCTCAGCTACCGTCTGCTTTGAGAATCCCAAATCCCGATACTCTATTTCCGTAACATTCTTATGTAGTATCATGTCATAGATTCCCTTCTTCCCATCCTTCGAGACGATAGCATACTTCGGATTGTAACATATGTCAACCCACTCGTATTCTTTGAGGTCATACTGAGGAAGACTCTTCTGCCATTCACTAGTTTCATCATCCAGATAGATGGTGTCACTTGCGAGATCACCACTATCCGTATAGTAGGTCTCAATTATCATACCCTCGTATGGATCAGCACTGACTGTATCAACAACCATTTCTTCCGCGCTGATACTATCTACAACTTCAATAATTTCTTGTGCCGTTGCAATACCTGACAGTTGCAACAAGAACACGGTAATCACACTTTTCGCTACTAATTTCATATTTTCTGATTTTTAATTAATAATTCAGGAGAAATACCTTGATAAACGACTTTTTTCCCTTCCACCGCCCCTAATAATGCTAACCTTTCATTACCTCCATTTTTCTTGATTCCTATAATCTCTACCAATTTGTCAAAAACAGCCTTTTCTTTGTCTGTTGCAAAATCTAAGGCTTTTAACACCCATAATAGATGATGTTCATGTTTTAATGATTCTGGATTATAATTCGGATCACGAGTTTCTAATAGAACCCAACTGAAACCATATAGTCGACCTTGGAATCTTTCTGAAGGGAATTCATTGTTACTCTTACGATTGGATGACGACTCAACGTCTGTTTCTTTTTTTGCCATTCTACATGTTATTTGGTACAACTTTTATTCCTTTATGACAAATCCTATAAAGAAGTAACCCCTGACGACAATAAATGTCAACAAGGGTCACACTCTTCAATATTAATATGTAGTTAGTAGTTGTCTACTCTGTTGTTCCTCTCACTTCCTTTTTGATAATATTGTTCTTTAGTGAGTCTTCAGGGTCTTCATTGGCACCTTGTGGTTTCGGTTTGCCTTTGAAAGAAGGATTATATGGTTCACCTTCTTGGATAGTCGGTGTTTCAGGGGCAGATTTCATAGGCGTATTCCGTTCAGCACTTGGCAGCGTCAAAAGGAATACAGCGGCAACACATGCTGCAATTCCGACAATTGCTGTTAACCATTTCCATCCTTGTCCTTTATTGCTTGATGCGACTGATGCCTGTTGATACTCTCTCGAATAAGCGACTTTCTGTTCCGGCATAACAGCTTCACAGGCTACCTGATAGGCTGCAGCGTTCCGTTCTGCCTCCAGCTGTTCTACCTTCTTCCTGTATAATGGGTAAGAACTCTTGAACTGCTCCAGACTTTGTCTCTTACGCTCTCTCTCTGCCAAAGCATCAACTATCATTTCTGTATCTCGGACTTCATTTGCCAGAGATTCATCAGCCTTCATCTCCTCCTCAAATGCGGTTACTTCCGCATCGTCCATCTTATGAAGGACATAGCTGTCTATTCTGTCAAGTTGTTCCTCGTTCATATTGATGATAATTTTAAGTGATAGCGTTCAAAACGGAAACGGATTCTATTCTTCAAACTTTGCATGCACTTGTATTTTCGCGTCTTCAGTGCATCTTTAGAATTAAACCCTTCACTAGAGGTAAGAATCTCGTCAAGATTCTTGCCTTCATAATAGAATGCCGTCAGGATAGTCCTGCATCCTGGGGGTAGGGTATCCACACATTGAGCAACGATTTCTTCTCTCAACGTACGCTCATTCGCCGGTACAGATACCACTCTTCCGAGGATTTGCATAATATCCGTATCTGACATGGGGACATCTTTTTTGCCTTCTGCTCTTAGCTGTTCCTTATACTTGTTTTTTGCTATACCGATGAGAAAAGTCCGAAGCGAACTGGTCATCTGTCTCATTTCTCCTTCATCGTCTCTTCTGCACAGCAGCCCTTCAATAACAGAAATCTTTCTGGAAGTAATTTCTGTCCACAAAGTCATGAAACTGTCATCGAAGAGACTGTCATCTCCAATAGCTTTAGGGAAGTTAGTATAAGAACATCCATCGAAATAGACACGGCAATAGTTGTAGAAAGCAGTCTCTGCCACCTTCTTCTTTTGTTGCAAGTCATTCACAAATTCTTGCTCAGTCCACTCCGAATACAAGTTCTTCATTGCTTGTCTTTATTCTTTCTCGCCAGTACCTCCACAAACAGCGCAGTTGATGGAACCTCTTCCACCACACCAGCCACATTGCATATAGTACATTCCATACCCAGAACTTCCCATTCCTGAGCATACGGTACAGGTCATACTTCCTTGTCCGTGACAGTTAGGACATTTGCCTGCCTGTTGGAAATTGATAGAGGTTCTGACATTATCTTCCGTCACCGTAATGATACCTTGCCTGAAGTCGCCGTCGTTAGAAGGTGCTTCTACAACGAAACCATCGCCTTTCGTCTCTACATCAAGGAACTTGGGATATTCCACCGTCCACTTAGTGCCATCTGTTTCCACACTGATGGTTTTGCGACCACCGCCTTTATCAAATTTGAGTACCGATACAGAAGGCTTAATGAATGTAGCATTCGCATTCTGAGCCAGTTCCACTTGAGCAAGCAGGCTACCACTTTGGATAGTAATTGTTCCCTGCCGCATACTCCCTGATGTGTTGGGATTAAACGTCAATTCAAAGTCATTGTCGTTTTCATCAACAGTTACCCAGTCCGGCTTATGGTTGATAATCCATATATAGCCATCATAGTCTATCGAGACATTCGTTTTGCCGCCACATTTCGCAGCGACGATGCTGTTCGGTTCTGCACGCAGATAAGTCGCAGCGTTCATCATGTAACGGTATAGCACAACAAAGCCTATCACCACAACGACCGCTGCTATAATAATTTTCTTCAAGCAACCACCTTTCTTTGATTTGGCAGTAGGTTGTTCTGTACCACCAGAATGAAACTGACTTGTCTGTTGGAAACCCACAGGTTTGTCAATCAACTCATGACCATCCTTTACACAGAAGTTGAGATTGTCATCATATACGGTATGACATATCGGACACTCTTTCATAGCTATCTACTTTATAAGTTAATACTTGGCTTGGGTCTTAGAGACTTCTGCCAATCCCATGTTTATCAGTATCAGCACAACAATCCATGCAAACACCGTCAATCCTATTGGAACCAGATACATCTCTGCGCCAATGGCACTCAATGGACTGTCCCAGATACCATGCAGTACAACAGGGATGATAAACAGTCGCAGGAATTTGGCATCGAAGAACAAACTCGTCGATATTTCGCTATGCGCTTTCGCTGCAATCACAAGGCCTGCACCCGAAATAGCAGCCCAAACCACATGACCTCCAGGTGTAAGGAATCCTCTTAGGAAAATCACGTTCATCATCACATCCCATCCTCCTTGGAAGAGATAATTCATGGCATAACCAGCAGACTCAAAGGCTGCAAAACCAGCACCTACAGCTGCACCTATTAACAGCCCACTGAGAATAGACAACTTTCCTAGTCTTCTCAAGAAATAATATACGATAACAGCCTTTCCTGTTTCCTCGATGAAACCTGTCAGAAATGCGCCAAAGAAGTCCAATTCATGTGCGCCAAAGAAAGAAAACAGAAACAACGTTGCCACCAAGGACGCGCAACCTCCCACAAGGAATGTCTTTATCACCTCATACAGACTTACGTTTCGCCATGCGTTTAGTTCCAGGAACAATACCATAGTCGTCAAAGGAACGGTAAAGGAGCCTACCACGATAAGACCAGGCAGGGCATTGGTGTTCTGAAACATACTGCAGCAGACCCATAGCAGTGCAAATGCAATGGCAAACATCAAGAATACACGGCTGTAAAGCCAAGGGTGGGGCCAGTCTTTTGAAACCTCATACACAGAGGGCGTTGTCTTTCGAGTACCAACGATGAATATTTCCTCTGCCTCTTCTGTCGTATGTTTCTTTGACACATCCGTGAATAAGATTTTCCAGTTCAGGTCTGCAGGTCTATCATTGCCCACATAGTCATTCAGGTGATTCACCCATGAACTATCTCCAGAACCTGATGTCTTTGTCTGCTTCTGTTGAGCATTTGTTGTAGTTTCTGTTGTAACAGGCTTGCCACAACTTCCACAGAACAAATACCCATCCTGTATCGGTTTACCACAATAACTACAGTATCTCATATATATTTGTTTTACGATTATTATTTAAAACCCATTCGAGTTGTCTCAAACCCCTTACTTCTCATCACTTTGTCACAAGATTCACAAAATCCAGTAATCGGAGTATATGGAAAATGGTTTTTTGCATTAACCATAAGACAATTCTTATTGGGATAATGTGATCCATCATCTCCACGATTTGGAACTAATCCACCAACAGAGTGGCCGAGTTCATGAACAGCAATTTTGAGCATGTCAGTAACATTGTCGCGTCTATTCTTCTTTAGTCGTTGATACGAAACAAAGGAAACGTGACCACCTAAATTGCTTATACCCAAATTGGCATGACTATCCTTATTCTTTTTATCCCAATTACATACTTCTGCATTGATTACAACCAAAGATATTCCTCTCTTAGTATCCGTCGTTTTTATCATATGAGGTCGAAGTTTTGACCACCAGTATCTGTCGTCCCCTTTTTTATCATTCTTTATATAAGCACTATCAACAAAAGCCAATTCACCAGAATACTCTGTCTTAGGGTAGATTGCTTTCAATCTATCTACTAACTGACTAACTATGCCAGAAGGTGCTCCACCCATGTTATATACATGTAACACAGGCTTTTGGGGAGTTGGCTTTAGGGTTTGCACCTTAGTCACAACATTCTTTTTCTCACTATTGCTATTACTATTTCCACAGGATAATAATAACAATGCCACTGCAAACATCAGAATTGATTTATTCATAGTCATATTCCTTTTAATACTACGGCATAAGTAATAATGCCCAAAAACAACACCACAAGAACGTCAAAACTGCATGTGAAATGCGTAAAACCACACCAGCATTCCCTTTATTGAGCAACTTAACCCCAATATAATAGGTAATAATGAAGCAAGTCAGTGTACTAATAACTCGAAGATGCGGTTTGAGTATCAAACCTTCGTTCTGGTTAAACAAATCCCTGAACAGCACATTTAATGGATGCTGCACAAAAAATGGAATTAGTATCGACAACACGATACACCAGACTTTATACTTTTTCATATTGCTATCATCTCAGTTTCACCATTCATTTATATCATCCATATCATACACTATACTCTTGATTGAGTCATTCAAGTTGGGAAAGAACCAATAGCCAGTCACTCTTTCCACCTGTCTGATAGAGTTTACATAGAAGTCCTTCTTCCTGTTTCCATCGGTGTTTCTGCAAATGAATCCGATTCCTTTAGGATTGGAAGACTCAACATACAGGACAACTTTGAAAAATGCTTCTGGAACAGGAATCTGATGAGGGCCTATATTTTCGTGTTCCTGACTTTTTAAGAATATAGGACCACATACGATGTATATATTATTGTATTGCTTTGCCCATTTCCTGCATGCTATTTCAATCTCTTTCCAATCCCCACGATTCAGGTTCGGATTCTGAGGACACATATTTGACAACAGAAACGTTTCGTCTCTTCCTTCATCATCCCAGTTACAATCACCGCCAGGACACATGTGCCCTCTATCATACCCAGATAATGCATAGTCATCCAATGTCGAGCGAATCTCTGATGGCAATTCTGAATCTTCTCTATATTCGTTCCATACACCATCTTTCTTTGGAATCACATGTCCCCCCGTAAGCTGCCACATCACCCAATTGGGCTGACGAGTAAACTTGTTATAAGATACGGAGTAGCAGTATCTTTCCAACAACAAACTTGGAATTGTATCTGGTATAACAGGAAAACCAATGTTTGACAGCGAACTCCATGGCTCTCTATACTCGCCTTCAACTACTGACACCGAATTATCCGACACAACAGCCGTATCCATCTTTTTAGATGAACACATACTGCATGATTGGAAAGATACCAAGAACAGTATAGCAAGATATTTGAGCTTAGAGGTCATCATAATCAGTTGGGTGAGAAGTTGGGGAATTGGAACATCTTAAAGAAATCATCCAGTTTAATCTGCCGCATGACAAGTCCTTCTTTTACCTGCTTCTCGTTGGTAATTGTTTTCTCCATAACATAATGGGCCGACTCACTTTCACTAATCGACTCATAATATGTAGATACTAATCGCCAGCCACGTTTTGAAAGGTAATTCACGGCATCCATACCAGTGATAAACCTCAGAGGCTGATTCTTCGAGTCATACAGCATAACTGTGTTGTTCGACTGCATACCAAAATCAAACGACACGGCAGCATTAAACATTATCTGGTGAGACCATACGATTACTTCACAATATGCTTGACGTGGCTTTTGTCCGTATATTGCTGTCGAACAATACAGAGTGAATATCAACAGAAGGACTTTTCTCATAGGCAGACTAAAAATGACCAATTAGTGACATTACCAAAGAGTAGCAACCTACTATCACTAGTATTACTCCAATAATATTACATGCGAGTTTTATAACATCTCGCGTACTCTTATTTCCTTCTGTAATCCATCCGGGTACCATCTTCCAGATGACAAGTCCAATAACAATTTCAATAATTGCTGATACCATAATTAATATTTTTAGCTGTTGCTATATCTTGCTTATAATAATGATTATACATACTTTAGAAGATAATCTACATGTTCAATATATTACCATACACATCTATAATATGTTCAATATGATAGTCATGGTTGCATAGGGAAAGATGCCCTCCTGCACGCATTACTATTTGACGTAAAAACGCAGGATTAACTGAACCATCTGGATTTATACATACAACGCGTCCATTTTCATTAACGCCAAACATCCCTTCATCAGTATCATAGGCTAACACAAGCCCCGCAGCACGTACAACATATCCATCTTCGCGATGTACGAAATGGTAATATCGACCTTCTCTTATCCAGCGATACTGAGTTGTCTGAACGGTTTGAGACATTTCATCATAATCCATATCTTACAGGAGCGTTTATAATATTTAAGAGAGGCATTATTCCAATTCCCATTTTGCTTGCCATAGACAATATTTCTTTGCAAACCAATGTGGCATTATTGTAGTTTACCGTCTTTGCAAGATTGTATAGAGGCCATAGGCTATCCGAAATATCTTTTCGATAATAAGATCCCAGCATAACACGACCTACAGCAGTATGCTCAGCTGTTGGCATAAGTAAAGATATAGTCTTGCAAACTCCAAGTTTTTCCCCCTCTGATGTAATAATTACCTTTCCAACTTTAAAAGAAGTGCGATCTCCTAGAGAAAGTCCGCGCCCTGTCGTGCGGTCAAGATATTGTCCTCTTTTCATCTTAATAAGAGTAGAAACGGGAACATATCCTTGAGATAGACTAATACGCATCATCTCACCTTGCATTAGATCTACATCATGGATTTCATTGACCGAAAGTTCTATGGATAACTCAGACAAACTAGCCATCCGATGAAGTTCATTGTTGAAATTGTCAAGATGAAAACAGGGGTCGATTTTATGCACGCGCTTACGCATATCAATCCACAAATCAGACAAGGCTGGTCGAAAAGGGAAGGAAAATAGCTGCCGTTCGTCATCAAATGACAACGAGCGACAGCATTCTTTAGTGATTATTTTCAATATTCCATTATCGACCGCCATAATTCACTTTGAGTTGATCAAGCACTTGTCTCAACTGCATGGCATCTATTCCGTAGTTTACGTTCTGTAAACTTTTATCTCCGAGCTCATGAACTGCAACAATCTGACCAAACTTATCGCATACAGGGCCACCACTATTTCCGCCGTTAGTTGCCATATCATATTGAACTAACTGCACATTGCGACTTTCATTATAGGGGTCTGAGCGAAATGCGCTTACTACACCCTGAGAAAACGATGCAGTTAAACCATGAGGGTTACCATATGTTGATACCTGATCTCCCTGGATTGGACGACGTTTAGCCACATTAAAGTATGAAACCTTTTCACCATTTTCAAGATCTACAGAAAAAATAGTTATATCAAGTCCATTCATATCTGAAGACCAAAGAATATTTTTGATATTCCTTTTTTTATTACTATAAATTTGACTGTCATCAGGGTCATCTTGATAAAGATAAGCCTGGGAGTTCTTCTCTTTATTTGGAGGAAGAACATGCCAGTTAGTAACAGCCAAACCAGTTTCGTTGATAAAAAATCCTGTACCAATGCCATCCGGCGTGGCTATAAGGAATGTACGGGGTTTCATATAGAGGGCAAGATTCCCGACAGGCACTGGTGGTGGAGTAGGCCCTACCCAAGGCTCAACAGTAGTAGAGTCAAGAGCCTCGGTAGGATGGTAGCTCTCAGGATCTTGAAGAACTGCAAGTCGATTAATACAATATCCTAAGGTTCCTGTTTCAATAGCGTATACGTCAACAGTATCATTACCCATCACAATGTTCTGCTTTTGGCTGTGGGAATCTGCATATAGGGTAACCTGTTTGCCAACGTATGCTCCTCTAAGGAACATCTCAACCGAGGAACGTCCATCTGTTCCAATAAGCCTTGCATGAAGGCCACTAGTAAGAATTAGCACGTTACCACTTACTCTTTCAACAACTCCTTGATACCCATTAATCGATGTACCTCCATTAACGTCTGGATTCTGACAGTTTCTATATACAACCAAAAGGACAATCGCTGCGAGTGCAATTAAAAGAATTTTTTTCATTCTAGTAGGGTATTAAAAAGTTAGGAAAACTCAACTTGCATAGGTGCGATTATTCTTACAGATCGCCCATCTGCTCGTCCTTCGCCTCGTTTTATGGTATGAATCTTTCCATCTGCTGTTATTTCACCCGTAGCAGAACCAACAGCAGTCGGCATTCGACTGTCTAAATTGTCCTTAAATATTTGCCGAGATTCGCCTTTGAGCTCGCAGAGTTCAAACTCACATGCCCCATTGTCATAGCGATAAATCTTATAGGTAGATTCATCCTGCATTTCCTCCTTAAGATTCTTGAATATATACACACCTTCTCCTTGTCTAATTGGGCAAGCTGCATATCGAACATCAACTAATCGACTTTCTGAAGTGGGGGAGGAAGTCTTAGGCAATGCCACATCTGCTGTTTCAGCAACCGTATCAATCACTTTATTAGTAACATCCAATGGTATTGTTAACCTACCACTCTGCAAGGCGGATAGGATGGACTCTGTTACTGTTCTAAAAGCCTGAGCAAACTCAGGACTCTGTAATGAATATACCATATTAAAACCCGTTTATTATTTATTATACAATCTTAATTATAGCCAGTTCGTCAACAATCCAAAACTTTCCGTCTTGATGTATTTTGCCTGGCTTTACATCAATGATTCGCTGAGCCGGAGTATTACCATTAGTGGTAAACGGTTCGACAAAATCACGTAATTGTTGGAGATCACTTAGAAGCAATGACTTAGCACTTTGATTTATTCTATATTCTCCAGTGCCTGTTGCTGTATCAAGTTCTATCTCAAACATCTTTTGGTCTGTAACCACGTCTGACATTGAACGTTCAGCAAAACGTAATGTTCCGTTAGCATCCGGAGCCTGAAGAGTTGCATACCTTATAACATGTGTAGATTGAAGTGTAGGTTCAGGATTTGCAGATTTAATGACAGTAGATACTTTACTATCATGTCCTACCTCCTTTCTCACCTTCGGAATATACTCCTGTGCTCTTGATGTTGACTTTGCATCAACGTTAAACTCAATCTTGTCTAGACGATTCCGAAGTGTATCAATTACTTTATTTTGCCTTAAAATAATGTTATTTTGCTCTATTATCTTCTTTCCTGTTTCTTGGATACGCCACTTAAGGGTATTCATTTGTTTATAGATAAAATACAACAAAGCAAAAACGATAATGAATATGCCAACATTAATCCATTGACCGTATAATGACGAGTCCGATTTTTCTGACATGTTTTCTGTCGGAATTATTGCATACGCATTATTTTGAGAAACGGAAGAATCTCCCATATTCCCCACACTATCTATGGTACTGGTCATTTGCTGACCAGTACCATCTTGATTCATATTTACATTCTCATTCATTGACCTTGATTATGTTGGTTTATAGCATTCTGAACTATTTCCTTTCCGACAACGTAAAGAGAATTCTTCAATGGCCAGAAGAACATAGGCTCTTTTAGCTTATTCATTAGATTTTGTCCATCTAATGTTATGTCCTTCATCAATTTCATACTTGCCAATGCAAGTTCACTAAGGCGATTTATAACAGATTGCTCAACATTACACCCTAAATCTCCAAGAACATCACTCATTTCACTGGGAGTCTTTTCCTCATTTCCTTTAAGTCCGTTATTTGAAGGGATAATCCATTCAGAATTGAACATCTCTAAAAACATTCGATATACTTTAAGTACGCCATCCTCTATTGAAGTTGTAATGTCTTGATAACGTAAAGTTTTACCTGGATCTTCATCCATAAATCCATAATAAGTATCCTCAGATGGATTAATTGGCTTATTGTAGCCAAGCGAAATTAATGCACCTTCTGAAGTGACCTTTTTAGGTTCTGGGGCAAATGTGACATTAACAGAAGCCTGTCTCAAAGTCTCACTGTTCAGCTTTAAGCCAACATAGTGGAAGGTTGCGTTTATTATACGAGCAATATCAGACTCAGCGGAACTTATCAGTTTTATATACTTACTTCCCATACCTGTGAATGAGATATGCTTCGGTGCATCCACCTCCGCTACATATAGAGAGTATGCAATATAGAATGCCAATGCAGAGAAATGAATAACAGGTAGTTGCAACATGATTGGAGAATGGCGTAAAGCACGTGTTAATTGGGTGCTATCATCGTTAGCGAAAAGATAACTAATGATATCGGCAGACGAATTGGCATTTCTGCAAACATCTTCAATTGTTGTTCTGTCGTCCCCAAGATTGGGAGCTATTACGTTCTTATAGTAAGAAACAAAGCCATTTGCCTTTGATGAACGCATAGCCTTATCTGCACCGTCTCCCCAAAGATCGTTTGCTGCAAAGAAAGCAGAAAAAACATTTGCTTCTGTAGTGAGCGGATTATAATAAAGCATGTCGGTTGTACCTCCACCAATGTCTATGTTAACATAGGCTTCACCATAAAGATCGCCTAAATAAGAATAATAGGGAGCAACACTTTCAGTTCGATACCGAATATTCGCGTTGCAAAGAACTCGTGATTTTGCATTATTCCAAGCCCCCTGAAAGTCTATCAAATCCTTCTGACGCATTGAAATGGGATAAGTAACAACAACATCAAAAGAGTCTGAGCAACCATTTTGTACACTCTTATTCTTCATCATCCATAGCATCTGCTCGAAGTATGTAGCCATGCGTTGCTCTGCCAATGAGTCGAACCGATCCCACTTTATATTTGTATGATAATCTCTTGACTTAGCCAAATCCGCACCATAGTTAAATCCAATATTTGTGTTTTCAAACATAGCAAGTCTCACAGGTTTTCCCGCAATCTGATAAGTGGCTGTGCGCATTGGAAATTTAACATTGTCACCAAGAGTTGCAGGAATGAACTCTCGCTTTACGGCTGTTGAAAAGGCGCCAAATTCCGCAGCACCATTTCTACTATTAAGCATCGCCATTTGACTATCGCTTATATCGTAAGCAAAGGGTTTTACATCATCCTTTCCTGCAATATCACCTTGACGCACACAAGCATAAGACACATGGGTGTTAGTGGTACCAAAGTCTATACTGAATGCCATCTTGTTTGCAGCTGTAGCTGGGTCAGAATTAATTTTGTTGAAGATCGGAATTATCAGTGCATTAACAACATCTCCTTTAACTGTAGCACTGAGTTCAGCATATGAGAATGAACCTCCAACAAAAATGTGGTTCGTTGAGAGTTGTGAACCATTAGAACCTTTGATAGAACGTTTTTTCGTATCAGCTTGAACTTTTATCATCTCAACGTTATCTTTGGGTTCATAAAAATTAAGCTCAATATTGTCGACAGTGGAACCAACCATGAGATTATATACGTTGTTGTTAGACGCAATCTCTACTTGTACATCTTCATTGTCGATGTAACGTACTAGACGATAATATGGGAAAAGTGCCATGTCAAATGTAGCTGCACCATCATAACAATCTACCTTCTCTTCGCTTCCCTCAGCTGTATTATATGTTTTATATAAACATATTGTGTTATGCCCCTTCTCGTCATCTTTTTTTACTAGAGGCAAGTTCAACTGTACAATAACACGCTCACGGTCACTGTCATAATCCATAGTAAGCATGCCTGTACTACTGCCATCAGCTTTGACAAGATCCGATACTTTGAAATATTCAAAGAAAAGAGGCTTAAGAGGCAACAAATAGGTGATTGGATTTTGTGAACCAGTAAAGAACCGCTCTGAATTTATGTCATAACTAACTTCAACGATACGATCTTCAAGTAAATCACCTATAGTTAAATAAGGATACTTAGTTTGACCAAATCCAGGTAATTTACGCTCTGCAAGATTACTGGACAATACATTGTCTATAACGTCCTTACCAGGAATCCATTGACGTCCCATTGCGTAAATAAGTCCATCACAACCCTGATTTATTAGCACTAAAGGTACTTGTGTCTGTGCATTGCTATGTTTGTAAATATCAGATGTTGGCTTTAAAATATAGTCACTTGTATTTGAATTAATAATAACGGTATGATCAGATACACGTAACTGAGCCCCCCCAACCTTAACATTGTTACCTTGCGTGGTAAGATTCTTGACATTATTGAATGCAGATGGGTTTTTGTTTACTTCTTTGCTTATTGTTGCATCATAAACATTGGCACTATCTTCGATATACTTCGATAACTCATAGAGGGGCGTTCCCTGCTGGACTCCTGCCAAATCTGTAAGACGAAGACGATAAAGATACTCTCGAAATTCTTTGCTTCGTTTGTGCAAAGGAATAGCTTCGTCAGCAAATAAACGATTTCCCTCGTTACCAACAAACTTCAACCCCTCTTCAACCATCACCGTTCTCAGATTTGCCGAGGTGTAAACCAAAGAGATGGGTGAGGTTCCACCTATTACTGAATCATCCCATAGAAATAAGTATATCGGTTGACCGTTCAACTGCCCAAAACTAAAAGCCGAATCTAGAGCCGCAGCCAAAGCATGGTGAGCCTTCTGAGGCGATTTATTAAGATTATCGCACTCAACAACAGGATCCCATTTAATGACATGGAAATCAGGCTCGTCGCCATACTTAAACACAAATTCAAGCATGTCTAACAACTCACCAACTAAATCGTGGTAAGGAGTTTGAACCACATTCCCGTCATGATCAAATTTTCCGTCATGTCCTACATGAGGGTTTTCACCTTCTATTGCATTAATCTCTCGTATAGCAGATGAAAACAAAAACAAGCGTGCAACGGGTGATGGCATAGAAGACCCTAATTTACATAGAGATGCACCACGTTCAGTTATATTGTCCTCAATCTTCTCTGGCCGCATTTTGTCGCTTAATACGCCATAAGATCCGCTTTTGTTTATCTCTTTTTCGTTTGTAAAATAATGTGCCATATCTAAATGTTTTTTTATGATTACAACTGGCTAAAACCATCTTTTGCTGCTGCATGTAAAATATCAGCATATACCCATTCTGGATCATGGTTAACACGAAGACTGTTATTCTTAGTGTCATAATGGCCATTGCCATTAATATCATCTCTAATATGGTAATTAAGACGTGTTACCAAATAGTCGGATGAAATGACACTTTTATTTTTATCTCCACTTTCAATAAGAGCTTTGGCTTTTTCCATAAAACTCTTATCCTTTGTTTCATGGTCCACTATTGCTTCTTTAAGAATAATATCACCATAGGCTCTTGTCATATCAAGGAAACCAAAACGGTGAGAATTACCAGGTAATTTATTGTCCTGTCCTTCAAAATCCAATTCCTTAAGCCAATCTTGGTACTTAAGATAGAAACTTGCTAACTGTCCACGTAGCTTTTTCAACTCATTAGCTTCTGAATCACTATCAATGCCGAGATACTTATAAAAATCTTTTTCTTTTGCACTCTTAGTTTGGATTTCATCATGATGAAGTTTCAGACCAATTGCCAATGTCGCCATTGGAATTAGAGCGTGTTTTATAGATTCTTCATCAAAATTATTCATAAATAAGCGTTCTGCCACTTTCTTTCCTGCAACAGCCACAATATTAGCATCTAGAGAGAACTTAAACTCTTTATCTTTGATGTCAAGAACATTCATCATAACGAAGTGTTCGACCATAAGAGCTGAAATCAGTTCAATAAGATTGGCGTTATTCAGTTGTGTGCCACCACCTTCACTATAAGCAACACTTGTCGGTGTAGGATCACCTACATAATAGATTTTATTAATTTGATCCATTAATCCAGAATCTTTATAGTAACTCAATGCTGCTTTGGTTTTGGAGTTAAAACGCGACGCTTTAATGGCTCCACCTTTTTGTTCAATAGGTGCAAAATACGGCATTACTAAAATAGTTGCTATCTTCGCTTCTTTCTTTTCTTTTCGGATTGCTTTCACTATCTCAGGAATACCTGATGCACCAGTACCGCCAAAGAGAGAACCAATAATGACAACCTTATCTTCATTAGAGTCGAAAAGGCTTGAGAACGTACGAAACTCCGTCGTTCCCCCAATTGTATGAAATACAACACTACCTATATTAGGATTTCCTTTAAATCCTACCGTCATATCAAGATTTAGTTCTGTATCTGGATGGTCTGACTTGTCATAGAGACTATCAAGAAGGCGCGAGGTATTAAGCGTTTTACCAGCTAATTGGCCATATCCTATATAATCACGAAATTTCTCATTAGGTGCCGCAGGTTTGAAAGGAAACACAAAATTTTCCAAACCGTTCATATTACGCATATGGGCAGCGAAGAATTGTCCTACTTGACCTTTAATATCTGATGATGCAGAATGACGTTTAAAGGCTGCATTGTGAACTTCCGTGTAATTTTGCAGCAATTCTACCGTACGCTTCTTGTCAGCATTGTTTTGGTCATAGTCAATAATAATAGGATATACCTCATAGCCATCAAAAGCTTTAGCCCCTGAAGCCATAAGCATTGTCAGTGAACGCATAACTCGCTCGCCTGTACCGCCTATACCGAAAACGAATAATTTTGCCATAGATATTTATAATTTAAAATTATCAATTTTTTTACGGTTTTAAGAAAGGAATAGAACGCCCATTAATAGTGAAACGTTTTACACATACACTAATTAGGAAGAAAAAAATCATTGCCAAAATGGCTGATGTAAGGTTGAAATCAAAACGAACGTCGCCACCTTTATCAAGATTACTCTTTATTTCGGTCTTCTTCTGAGCCAAGTCAGTAATTTCGGTTTGTGAAATATTGGGTTGTCCTGTCCGACTAATGTAATAGTCTTCATTCGCTTTGTAAAATGAATATGTTCGCATAATAGACTTGCTGTCTGTTACTCCACGCTGTCCAATTATAATCATATCAGCATAGAAGAATGTTATCACTGCACTAATTGCTAGTGCACCTGCCCAAACACCAATATTGGCCATTTTGCTTGATCTGTTACTGTTGCAACAACCAAAATAAAAGGCGATAGCACATACTGCTCCAATAATGAGAGCACAAATAACTCCATGAGTAAATCCCCCACCATTAAAGAAATTCGCATGGTAAATAGGCTCCCATGCTTTTGAACCCGTTACTAAAAAATAAAAGAATTCCATACGTTAATGTTTTTATACTATTAAATATTATTATTTACGGAATATATTTAAATGTTGTCTGGAAATAAACAGAATCAGGCTGTAAACCATCAACTATTCCCATAACTAGAGAAGATAAACCAAATGTAGATACGCTATCCGGTCCTAATGTATCATTATTAGTACTCCAAGTTGTAAGCCATTCTCCAACTATTTTATTTGGCATTGAAACACCGATTCTAACAACTCCTGACGGGTCGGGATGAATACCACAATTTGATGGAAGGCATATTTCCAATCCTTCTGTTGTTTTCCCCATTCTAATAGCAGATGGATTGGACACACCTGTTACTTGGCAGTCGTTAGGGTTGAGCTCATTCACCATACAAATTGGCAAATTGAGAATGAGGGTTACATCTTCTCCAGGTTTTTCCAAATGTGTGCTATCTGAACGAGAAAGAACTGCTTTTTTGTGTCCATCAAAATCATGAGTTCCTATGTAGAGTTTTCCTACTGGATTTCCCAGTTTGTCATCACCTTGACTAGATAACCAACGTATTTGGCTCTTACCCCCAAATGCAATAATGTAAAATGGACGTTGTAAATGTTGATTTTCAACTTTTTCCTCACGACAATTAATGAAAGTTCCATTAAAATCTCCAGAGTAACGATAAATAACACATGCGACATCATCAGCTTGGCTTAATGAACTTTTGATCGATCCACGTAGCTCATTAAGATATACAGCCATACTATAGTCTTTTTTACTTAGACTTTGGATGCCATCTGTAAGTAGATAGACAATTGTACCAGGTAAGGTCTTAACGCTATCTACGGCCATCCTAAACATTTTGTCAAAGTTCGTTACAGTCAACAAACTGCGCCGTAAAGATTCGTTTTTAATGTCTTTTACTGAATATGCTTCTTGTAAAATGTCATTAGCAAATCCTTGATACACTTCGTCTCCTCCTAGAAAACGTACACGTGTACTGTCACGGGAAATCAAAGTGAGCATAGATGACATAGCATTGACAACATTTGTACGTTTGTCTTTAACATAATAGGGAGTCATACTACCTGTAACATCAACATACAACAGCTGTCGAATCGGTTCAATAGGCGTTTCATTAATCACACCATTAGGATAACTAGCCGATAATTTGTTGTTTACCCATACATCACTATGGGGCTTGGGCCACAAAATCCAAGCAAGTACTGCTACAATGGCAATTACCACTAATAATTTCTTGTTCATAATCTATGCTTTAAAATGTTAATATTCTTGCTTTACTTTGAACAATACCATCTTTGATATATCCAATTTTATCTATATCAACAATTATATCCTTAAGCCTCATATCTGAGTCAATGTTGTCACAATGGTTGCTGACATTGGGACAAAGATTACCAAGTTCGCTATAGGCTTGGCCTGTCACATTCTCATAATCACCATCTTTAGACTCCATTACAAATAAAGGAGGAATTTGGAACTTTATCCCAAACTGAATATAGAGATTCTCTAGAGTTTCATAAACTTCATGTATATTTTTCCGGCGAAGTCTTACGCCATACTCTCGCTTCATATCTGTCATAAAGGCCAAATTACTATATGCAAATAAACGGCAAAGAGAATTGACAACACTTTCATCAATAGTTATTTCTGAAGTCAAAGCTCTTTGGATCGATATACGAGTCTCTTCTGGCACCGCATTTTCGACCGTAGTGAATCCTGTGAGCCGCTCCTTCATCTCTCGCAATTTCTCGCTAAGACGACTCTCTATGTCAGTACATTGATTCAATGTGGCATCATCATTATTACAAGGATCAAGCATAGGTCGCCATTCTATGGCATTTGTATACTGATGAAGTTTGCCGACCAGTGTTTCAACTTCAGTCTGCAACTCTTGCTTGTGTCTATCCTTTAATTCCTGCAATTCTGAGTCCCTATCAGAAATGATTTGAGTTTTCTCGCTAATAACGCTATCTTTGTTTATAATAATCTGCTCCTTCTTACTTATAGCGTCATCTTTATCTACTATTTGTCCTTCAAGATTAGTAATAATACCATTCTTTGTCTCAAGTTGGCGTTTAAGGCCATCTATCTCTGTTTCTTTGACTGCTAAAGCATTTTCCTTATCTTGCTTTGCATCGGCTTCCCAATCTACTTTCGCTTTTGTCAACTTTTCTTCGACCAGCTTTTCTATTTCTATACTAGGAGTCGACTCTTCTTTTGCCTTTCTGTCAGATGTTGTTTCTGTTCTCTCGCTAATAAGTTGTTCCAGATTCTGTCTAACAGATTTCCTCTCATCACAAGTAAAACCAAATAGCTCTTTTAGACGCTTGTTAAGCCATTCGGGGTGGCTTTCTGACTCAACCACATCAGATGTATCATTAACAGGCTCCTGATTCTTATCTGATGCTGATTCTATCTGGTTATAGAGAGAACGCAATATTTTGGCAATTTCGTCTATTAAGTACTGCAAAATTTCACTTTCTTTCGGATCTTTGACATAGCACCGCTGTTTTGCCCGATTTATTGCATCAGAAAAGACACTTCTTTGCTCAAATTTCCTAAGCAATTCTTTCGCGACCTCATCTTGAGCAGCGTATATGTCCTCATAGTCTTTTAATTCTACACCCGTCTTCGTATCATCAACAAACGTAGTCACCTCACTGATTTGCTTCTGATTTGCTTTAACCTTGAGGTGATTAATAGTAACCTCAATAAGGGGCAATTGATCTTCTTTTAATCCTAAAAGAAGAGCAATATTCTTTAGCCTTTTAAGGCGTTTTTTCCCTTTTTCTGCCTCTGCTATTAATATAGAATTGCTTATATTGTCTTCGTGATCCTTATTTCCTAGTTCATTACTTTCTTTTTCTTCAATGTTGGTTTTCGTTTCTGTGTCAACTTTTTCTTCGACTTTCACATTATCATTTAAAGGATCTTTTCCGTGCTTTTTATCCTTTTTAGGACGAAACCTTCTAAACAAATAAAAACCTCCAGCACCTATAACAATGAGACATATCAGATACAACAGCCACGAATTATTAGACTTCTCTGCCTTTCCATCTTTATTCTCTTCATTTCCAATAGAATCTGTTTGTGTGGTATCATTAGCCAATTCAATATTGTCTAATTTCTTGGAGGTTGGGATAGATAGCCTCCATTTCATGTTCATTCCATGCTGTATAATATATATGTGTCCTGCCAGCAATGAAAAACTATATTTTTTCATCTCAGTTTTTGACATTCCATTGGTTACGTCCTGAGAAAATAAAGACAGATTTAAGGCAGAATCAACGACACTTAAAGTTTGCGTCTTCTTTCCTTTATATGTTAGTACTATTTCGTCTATAAGGATAGAGTCAATATGTACTGTGTCGGATGCTTTAGTGAAAACACCCTTCTTATTAGTTTGACCTTTTCCAACAACAATAACAGTACTGTCTTGTATTTCTATTTTATCTGCCACCATAATTGATGGTATGAACAACAAAGCAACTGCCAAGAATGATTTTTTTATAAATATATTATATTTCATACCTATTTTGAATTTAAATTGTTACCGGCCAAACACTACGTTTTGTAATTTCACTCGTTAAATCAATACCCTTAGGCGACGAGCCAACAGACTCAAGACCATTAACATAGAGAGCAATGTTGTTGCGGTAGTCAAGTTTCAGTTTCACGTTCAAACGGTTACGACCACCAAGATTTGCCATGTCATATTCTTCCATCTCGGAAATAAATTCCAAATCCCCCTTACTATATGCTTCTTCGGTCTCTTCAGGTGAGAGGTAGGTCTGCACCAGTTTAATAGTTCCTGCCGCAGCAGTACCCTCGACCACCACATTTGGACCTTCAAAGTCATCATGATGCTCCCAATCAACGGCATAAGGCATATTGGTACTATTAAGCAGTTCCGCATAAGAATAAGATCCGCCAAGACGACGATAAATAAGGCCATAAGATGCATAGAGCCTATGTGAGCGAATCATTATAGGAGATTCTGCAGAACTCAGTCTTGCTACCATAGCCATAGCTCCTTCAGCCACAGCTGTTTTCTCCTTATTATCCGTACTTGGTATTTTTACAACACGTGCATTAGGACTTCCTACTTCAGAGAGAGCTTCGCCGAGTGCTTCAGCCAAAGGTTCCAGACGACACCCACGACCCGACATAAGAATTGTATCAATATGCAATCTATCCATTCCAATATGATTTAGCAACTGCTTAATGATGCCATCGGTAATATCTCGGATAAATGTATCAAAACGTTCGTCATCTAGTATTTCATCACTATTGAAAGTTAGTCCTCCTATATGTATAATCTGATCAGACTTTAAATTTGGCTTCACCTTGTTTTTAACAAGTTCCTTTAACCGAATTCGCTCCTCAAGCGTTGCTACATCTGGTGTAGACGCTGTTGAAACAGAAAGAGGCTTCTGAGCGAACTTAGTATTATACTTGTCATTCAACATCTCACACAACAAGTAATCAAGATAGTTGCCCGCTTTGCCAGTACCAATCTTCCCAAGAATATCTACAACAATCTTACCTTGCTTCTCTCTGGCCTTACGTAACAAAGTGAGGTCAAGAGTTCCTGCTCCCATGTCATAAACCAGTATCGTCTCTTCTTCGTTTATATCACTATTAGGATTAAACAAATCCCAATTATCAAGATAGTATGCAGCCACAGCATCAGACTCGCTTACGAAACGCATATATCCTTGACGCACTTTTGGGAATGTACGTTTTACAATTTTTTCTAATTGGTGTAAATGTGCCGGAGTGTATGTATTAGGATAAGTAAGTACCAATTTATTAATTGACTTATCCTTTGTTTGAGGCAGAATAAAATACCGCATCAAAGCTTCATATGATTCATTGAAAATCGAAGAAATACGTAATAGGCAAGTTTCTTCCTTATTAGCCATCGCATTTTTCGCCTCAATGAGCCCAAGTGCTCCACTAGAATCACGGCGCATATAACGGAAAGTCTCAAAATCAGGCTTCTTCGGTAAAAATTCGTTGCCCATAAGTATTTTTAAGCAAGGCAACTGTGTACGTACATTGTTCTTAATAAGATTTGATGTAGGAGAAAGACATACAGAAAGGTTTTCATAAGCAGGATAGCGGCCGTCTTCTCCTGCTTTCTGCTGGCTGCATAGAGTGCTATCTTCTGCATTCGGTACACTATGAAACAGTATGTCTGATGACAAGAAAGGAGTTCCATTTTCAATATCATCATTGGAAAAACGACCATCAGCATAATCTCTGAATATGGCGACCTTTTGTCTTCTGAGATCCACAACTTGATTATCATAGTTGCAAACAATCGCAGAAGAACCGTAATCTACACATAGCCATTCAGGGTTAGGCTCGAGATGTAGATTCCACATTAATGGAATACTCATTGTATGCCGCATGTCTTCTGTTAATTGACCCAAACCGTCCTTATCTTCCCAATAATCAAATGATAATTCGGTACGTAATTGGAAATCATATGTCGGTGATCCTACTAAATCTATTATTCCTTCTGGACTAAAAGTAATATTAACAATGCTCTTTGAATCTTGTCCATTGGGTATGAACAAACCATCACCTTGCATACTCTCCACATCCCTACCATCCAAAGTGATAAAGCGTCGAATAGCTGAGCCGTCTATTCCGATAACTTTAATGTTTTCACCTATCAGTTGCTCAGATATTGTAAGATTATTGATGTATAAACCTGCCCGTCTGTTACTATCATCTGTAGCAATATTCAAAAACTTCACACTAGCCCGTCCGGTCAAACGACTACGTGGTACAAATGTCATTTGCATAGTTGGTTGGGTAAGTGAATTCTCTGCCCTTTTCCACTTTTCGCACCCAGGCCCCTTAACCTCAACTATCATTTCGGTTCCCTGTTGGTCTTTAAGTAGAGAAAAATGAGTTTGGCGTACAATTGTCTCACAAATTTCTGGACTATATATTGCAGATTGTTCAATAACCGTTTCTATCGTAAAATCTTCCTCGTCAGTTATAGGATTTGCAATATCGGTAAAGTTAACAAATATTGGGAGCCCCAAAACCGATGAACTTTGAAGTTTTAAACCAACAATGCTGTTGTCGAATTCTCCACCAAATTTTATATGGTTAGCCAACAGCTGATTCCCCTTATACAAATTAAGCTTGACTGAAGCTAACTGGGTAGGGACGAAATCTAATTTTTCTTTTATAGAAGCTTTGAATTCCCCCAATTTTTCCCAACCTAATAGTGCCGAATATTGTACATTCTCATTATCAATATCAATATTATAAATTGGTTTTATCCCCAGCGGCTCAAAAATAATGTCAATGAAATCTTTAACAGAATCAACCTCATTTCCCTTCATATCGGTAAGCACAGCTCGGAAATAGATACGAAGTGTACGCGGGTTAGCATCTTGTGGTTTTCTACAGTCAATTATTTGTTTTTGATGAAAAACAATCTGAAAAGACTTGGTCATCTGATCCAAATCTATAGCAACAGGGAAATCACTTTGATCATATCGGGTATCGTTGTAGTAAATAGAAAACAATTTCTTTTTGTCGCACACAATATCATCTGCAATCTTTATGTCTACTATCGACACTTCCAAATCGCGACTTACTTGATTATGCCTCCTAAATAGTTTCGGTAGAGAACCACTCTTTGGCTTTGTAACCTCTACATTCCACTTCAGTCCTACGCTGACCTCGTCTTCAATCGGTGGATTATTTAATTTTATTCTTATCTGCATTTTCTGTCTGAATTATATTTTTTTCAATTTTATATCATTATTATTAGGGTGATAGGTATTAATTATCACAAACACCACATAGAACACAAAAATCGTAATAGCGATTAATGTTAGAAGTATTAACAAATCCCATAACATGACAGCTGTCATTACATCATTCGGTGTCCACCACCAGAAGCTATCAGACAATGGCATAATCCCCAACACTTTAGCTTCATCCTGGAGCTTAATCGCTTGTTTGAGAGCCATTCCTGTACAATTTCTACGTGAGAGCAAGAAACCTCCATAGAAGCTATCAGACATACGCATAATCATTCTTACCTCAAGCGTATCTCCATCTTTTAATTCATTGGATTTAATAAACAAATTCCCATCATTGTTCCGCTTATATAAACTTCCAGAGGAACTGTAAACCGCCCAATCCATAACTTCATAGTGAGTATCATGGCTCTCCACTTTACACGCAAGGGTAAATCCTCCACGTACACGCTTAATTGGAAGTGGGGATGGTAAATCTGAAACAGAATAAATGGATGGTTGTACAGCGGGAAGTAATTCGTAAGAGGCAATAACATATTCACGATCAATTGTTTTGCGACTTCGGAATTCAAAGCGGTAAGTCTCGTTAAATTTCTGCAATTTCTCAAATACGCTATCGTGCATTCTTTCATAGGCCCCCTTGTTATACCAGCTCATCTCCTCCCATTCTCTGCTGTAATCATCATCAACACCCTGAACTTTCTCGTCTGTCACAAATATTACAAATGTGGCATCAGCAACAGAATTAGCATCTTTCACTGCCGTTTCCATCACACAATAGGGTTTTGCTAATGATTGCATCGAACCTGGCCTATAATAATTATTCATTTTAGTTGGCTCACCCATTGGCCAATAGGGAAACATCTCACGGAGTGAATTGTAATTTTGCCACAATACAGAATGACTCTCTTTATCAGTGTATAGATTAACAAAATCGTCAATATCTGGATTACCACCATTCATTGAATAGCCTACAACTGATATGTATAAATTATCGAACCTTAACTCCTGCCGAATAAAATTATCTATCATAGACAATGTCCTTGCGTCACGGTATGTGTACTCATAATTCGGAATAGCCCGATCAAATGCCACAATCACATGACCAGTTGTTGCCTCTGCTACCATCGATTTACTAAACAAGGTTACAACAATTATGTATCTAAAAAATCTGCTCAAGTTTTACTCTATTTAATTAATAATCAAAATTACCCTTTTATGACGTTAACTAATACGAAGTAACCATCTCGCGCCCAAAATATCAATAAACGCAGAAAGCCCTACAACGTCAGTCTGGAGACTGAACGTTGAGGACTTTCTTGTATATCCCTTTAATCCGTGACGGATTCCTATGTTGTTAAGCGCAAGCGGAACATCCATATTTGCTCTTTGCTTTAGGGTTAGTTACTCTCGTTAATGGCTTAATCAGCACCAACCCTATGCACAAAGAGAAAGCGCAGACAACTGCCATATCTCTCACCAGGTTCAGCACGACCCCATGTAACTTATGGATGAAGCCTGCGCTTATGCGCAGCTCCAATTGTTACATGGTTATTGCCCGTTGGTTCTCTTTCGAGGTGCTGATTCGGTGAGAGAATTTGAGCAAATATGTCTTGTGAATCCGTAGAATCATCAACTAAGAGTCGACTCTTCATTGAAACACTCCTGCAAAATTACAAAATTTTTATGAAATAGAATCACTCAACTCCAAAAAAGTTGCAAAAAGAGACGAAAAATCTTCTTTTTAGGGGCAAAATGGCATCAAAACAACCAATTTTACAGCTAATCATGTGTAACAAAGGTACTGTTAGGTGAGTTTTGGTTCACTCAACCCAAGTTCATCCCAAACTCTACCCAAACTGTAGCCATACTACTGCCTCACTCAAGAGTATGGCTGGAAGCAGTCATGAGTATGGCTACAAGCAGCCAGAAAACAGGCAAGAGAGATTTTTCCGCAAATAATCGTTGTTTTTCTTGGTGATACGGGATTTTATGCTTACTTTTGCAACCGATAAACATAATTCTATCACAAATAAACGAAAAGTAGCAAGAAAGAATGAACGAAATGACAATGACAACGGTCAGATGCCGAGCGGTTCTAAGACAAAGTTGAAAACAAGTCTGTGAATCGACGGGAGGATTGTATCTTGTCGTTCGTTGGTTGACCTAACGGTCGACCCTGCTCACGCTCGATAGATAGAAAGTGAACTTTCTTCTGTTCTCGCTTAAGCGCAGCGTTCTTTGACATTTTGGACATATTGCTACAAGTGTCGAGGGTTTTGTGATAGAGTAAATCCACAAGAAATACTCTATATATGCTGCAGGCTGGTGCTTTTGTGCCTGCCTATTCACTCTTGCGCCCCAACCACTGGGGCTTATACATTGTTGGTTATTGATGCGTGATATGAATTATGTTGATTATGCGGAATGTAAATAGACTGATTGACGATTTTAAGAACCAGACAAAGACGACTGTATGGAAACTTCTGGATGCTATGGCGGCTAACTATGCCGTCTATTCTACTCACCTGAACGGCTATTCTCCCTTTCTGACTGACTATAACGTTTACTTGTATTGCAACGATACAAATATGGTCATTGTTTGCCTCGACTGCTGTGGACACGACGAAGAGCACGTCTACGAAGAGTCGGAAACTCTCAGCTCTCTTATCTTATCTGACGGCTATGAACCTCGCACCAGTACGGTGTGGAAGTTGGCAGAAGCCGTGCGTCTTGCGAAGATACATCTTCAACTCAGTAAGCCTGACATGAAGGTCTATGGTGTACTGCTGACAGAAGCAGAGATTCTGAATTCATACGGATTGGACGATATGTGGGATGCGCATAACGTCATGGTGATTGATGACCTGACACGGCTGAAATACCGAAAGATCAGGGTGAACGAGGATGATGACCTGCCCTGCATGACGTATGCAAGAACCGTCATTGATGCCAGTCTTGATACGCCAACGGTAGAGGGAACAATAACAAATACTTCTGAACCCACTACCAATGTACCTAAGAACGAGGTGGATATGGATGATGACGACGATTTCGCAAGACTGCTTGACAAGTTCCTCAATGAGGGTATGGAGATTGTGGACGAGAAAGCCCCATTTGACGACACCTACGATGACCAGCAGGAAGACGAGGATGACATAGACATCGATGATTTCCCGGAGGACAGTGTCCACACCGATGACGAGACTTCTGACATCTCCTTTCCCGATGGTGAGATTGAGCAGAACCAGAACATCAGCGTGAAAGTCGAAGTCCTGCGGCCTATTGCAAATCCGCGTGAGGAACTGAACAAGTTAGTGGGGTGCAGTGACATCAAACGACGCATGGATGAACTGGTGGCATTGACCAGCTACAACAAGATGATGCATGAACTGTTTCCTAACGGCAAGCAGCATGAGGTATCTCTGCATAGCGTATTCCTTGGACGACCGGGAACTGGCAAGACCACGGTCTGCAAAATCTTCGGTTCATTGCTCCGTCAGGCAGGTGCGCTATCTAAGGGGCATGTTGTGGTCTGCGACCGTGGAACCTTCATCGGGACCCTGTGGGGTGACGAAGAAAGGTCGATGAAACAGGTACTGGAGATGGCCAAGGGCGGTGTACTGATGATAGACGAAGCCTATCTGCTGAACGGCAAACATGAGAACGACCCCGGCAAACTGGTTATCCAACTGATGATGAACATCCTTGCTGACGAGACGCAGCGGGACATTGCCATCGTGCTCTGCGGCTACAAGGAACCGATGATGAAGATGCTGGATACGAATCCAGGCTTGCAGTCACGCTTCCCCAACAAGTTCGAGTTTACCGACTTCACCGTTGATGAACTACTGGAGATTACGCGTCGTCGCATCAAGGACTATGACTATCAGTTCGCTGCTCAGGCATGGGAGAAATACCATGATATGCTCACACAAGCCTATAAGGTACGTGACCCTGAGACGTGGGGCAATGCCCGCTTCATCTCAAACCAACTGGAACGTATCTACATCCAGCATGCAGCCCGCTGTGTTAAGCAATGTCCCAAGGATAAGCGCGAATTGCTCATGCTGACTCCTGAAGACATCGTGCCAATCGAAATTCCCCGTCCCAAGACTAAGATAGGATTCTAAAGCCCTACTGACATGAGAAGAAGAATTCCTTACAGGGTGTGCAGATGCATGCCCAATGGTGTTGTGACCCATCTTGAAGCACGGCTGTTGAAGGAATTGGTGAACCGCGAGATCCATCCCATCCGCTGTGCGGAAAGCTGCAAACAAAAGTTCATGAAAGGCATGAGACTTGGCGACCTCTGCGCAGAGACAGGCCATTTCTGGTGGGCCAGGAAGATTTGGAGGTTTACGGCAAGTCTTATTGAAGATAAGGACTATGATGACTGGCGTTATGTTTGGTTTAACACCGAACTGGTTAGGCTCAAGGATGTCATTTCCGAAACAGAGTGCGAATTATTAGATCGACGATGCAGCCAACTTTGGCGTGCCCTCGGACATCCAGAATACGACTGGTGGAATGACAGAGTGGAGTATCTGACCAGTACTCACTTTGGAACAACCTATTATTATTTGTTCGCAGACAAGTACGATGGTTATTACGACGAACTGATTGGCGAGTGGGAGGAACAGATGGAATTTGCAGAGGCAGAACAAGAAACCCAGCAAATCTTCCGAGACGGACAAGGCGACAACCTGCCTCCTTGTTCACAAGACTTTATGGAATATTGGCACGATGGTCCTCACATGGAGGACTTTTCGTGGCTCACTTACAAGCATGGTCAGCAGTTGAAATACCGTTGACCATGTTTCCATTATAAGGCAAAGTACAATTAATCCCATGACAAAGAGCACAAATCAGAATGTTTTTCTGCCGAGTGTAAAGGAAAATCTTGCTTGGACTATATCGATGCAAAAGAAAAATAACATGAAATGCATTTTTTTAGATGAAACGGATTGTTGTTTGCAAAAAAATGATTAACTTTGCAACCGACATTAACTTAATGCACATTAAATAAATTGGTATTAGATATGAGATTCTATGACAGAGAAAAGGAGTTGGGCATACTCCAGACAAATTGGGAGCAAACATTAGAACGAGGGCGAATGACAGTTCTGATAGGACGAAGGCGCATTGGTAAGACTACGCTATTGACAAAGAGTGCTAATGATGGTGGTCAACCTTTGCTATATCTCTATGTCTCTAAGGATAATGAACGAGTCTTGACTGGCAAATTCCAGGAAGCAGCAGAGCAGACGCTTGGCATCCAGATATTCGGCCGTATGGAGACGTTTGCTCAGTTCTTCGAACAACTGTTACGCTATGGTCAGCAGAATCACTTTACGCTGATGTTCGACGAATTCCAGAACTTTCTGAAAGTGAATCCCGCTATTCCCAGCCACATACAGGACATCTGGGATAGGTATTACGAAAAGACAAAAGTAAACATGGTGGCTTGTGGCAGTATCTATAATATGATGCATAAGATTTTCGACAACGAGGACGAACCTCTTTATGGCCGTCAGGATTGTAGATTGAATATGTTACCGTTCCGTATCAGCATACTAAAACAAATCCTCCACGACCACAACCCCAATTATACGCCTGAAGACTTGCTCTGTCTTTATTCCCTGACAGGAGGCGTGGCAAAATACGTAGCATGGCTGATGGATGCCAAGGCGACTACAAAGTCTAAAATGCTCAGATGGGTCACTCAGGCTGGCTCTCCTTATCTCTCTGAGGGAACAGAACTTATCATGTCAGAATTCGGCAAGGATTACACCAATTATCTGAGCATTCTACAATTGATAGCATCTGGCATGACTACTCAAAGTGAAATTGACGGTGCCATCGGCAAGAACACAGGAGCATATCTTGACAACCTAGAAGAGGACTATAGCTATATCCACCGCAAGCAGCCGATGTTCAGCAAACCGGGTGGTAGGAATTCCCGATGGCAGTTGGATGATTGTTTCCTGCGTTTCTGGTTCCGATTCATCATGCGCAATCAGGCACTCGTCGAAGTGGAACGCAATGACCTGTTACTCGAAATCGTCGAGAAAGGTTATGAGCAATATACAGGTCTTGTTCTTGAACAGTACTTCCGCCAGAAATGGATGGAAGAAGAACGTGTTACACTGGTTGGCAACTACTGGGACCGTAAGGGGCAGAATGAAATAGACATGATAGCACTTAACGACATTGAAAAGACTGCCGTAGTAGCGGAAATAAAGCGTCAGCGTCGAAAATTTAGTCCTACGGAACTTGCAGAAAAAACGGCTACGTTGAACAAGGAGTTATCGAAATATTCTGTTACGCAGATAGGTTTGTCTATGGAGGATATGTAAATCCTGCATTTCATTTGCGAGAGACTACATGATTGTTAAATGTACATCTAACGACAATGAATACTCCCAAATTGACATACGCAATTAACGCAAATAACGAATGGGTTCATGTAGATAGTGTACCTAATGGGAACAAATGCGGTTGTTTCTGTCCGTATTGTCACAAACCTCTATGGGCAAAACATGATGGAAGTGTCATGCAGCATCATTTCGCACATGCTAAAGATGAGAACTGTACTGTATCGCATGAATCTGCCCTACACATTCTGGCAAAAGATATAATCAAAGAGAAGAAAGCAGTTATG
>JAEEGL010651066.1_pt1 | contig 46274 bp, 44 predicted proteins | sample 9134231 | NCBI WGS metagenome assembly JAEEGL01 (sample SAMN16246548, study PRJNA631951) | gut metagenome | biome: gut microbiome; feature: rumen; material: fiber-attached | host: Bos | place: Iran: Karaj | collected 2018-10 | reverse complement strand
TCAATTGATAGATTATTTGGATTATAGGATACATTAGTGTCTGTAACCTTAGTTATCTTCATAGCCCAGTTTGGTGTATCTCCTGAAGTATTAGTACCAGTAGCTATAGTAGCTCCAGTAGTAGTACCTACAAGATTAGTATTACCAGAAGTAGTAGCATTACCAGTATATCCTACTGCATATATAGCATAGCCATCATTGTCATTACATATGGTAGTGAGGGTGGTTGAGCCTATGCCATTGGCGTATGGGGTACCACTCCCATCATTATAAGAAACTGAATATATACCAGGCATTAAAGTAGCATTATGGGCAGAAGTAGTATTAGCCGTCATAGAACAAGCATTGCCCACTGAGACTGCGGCGGTGGCGGGAGTGGACGTGGCTAAGGCGCCAGAGTCACCAGCTGCGCCGCTAAGCAAGACTCCAGAAAACACAGACATACATAGTAGTGCCACCGTAACCGTTTCTATGTATTTTCTGGTCGACTCTAAATTCATATCGTGTCAACTCACCCGTTTAGTAGTTAAAAATTGCGTCAAAGCTCCGAACGCCGTAAGGCCAATCAACATCGGGAAATACATATCACCTCCGACGCTAGAAAGTTGAATCACCCCCACGGTGATCACATACGCCCCAGCGAGCGACGTCGCGAGGATAATTGCCGGCTTTATCATCATCACGGCGGCCCCCGCCGCAATCACGCCAACCACAGCTCCGATTGCCAGCGTCTGCATCTCAGACCCAAAATTATACATTGTCACGATGATTACTAACGCAAACACGATCCCGCCGACACAGACTTTCTCAATGGTGAAGCCCATCAACGCAAGCAATAGTCCGCCAACGATTGGGGTTAAGTTTTGCCATAGATCGCTCTCGGCAATTTGCGGCACCGCGCCATTTAACCACGGCATCAAATAATGCGTCAGATTAAGCCCGATGATAAACCACACGATAAAGAATGCAACCTTTTTAATCCGATAGCCAGCGAGTAACACCGCCGCTCCGACCGCCATCGTTATCACGAGCTCTGCCTCCGATAAGTCCTTCAAAGTGTTTTCAAGATTTTGCACTTCATTATCCATAACCACATTATATCACATTTAGCACAAAAAATCTCCACCGTTTCGTGGAGATTTTTATTAGAAAGTATCTATTAGTTGTATAGATTCTCTACAGCGATCGAAGGACCCATGGTGGTCGTGACAAACACGCTCTTTACATAGGTGCCTTTGAGCGAAGCTGGCTTCTGGGCCTTCAAGGAGTCGAAGAATACATTTGCGTTCTCGAGTAACTTGTCAGTACCAAATGAAACCTTGCCAAGACCGATGTGTACGATAGCTTGCTTGTCTACGCGGTATTCAACCTTACCAGCCTTGGATTCCTTCACGGCTTTCTCGACATCCATAGTCACGGTGCCAGCCTTTGGATTTGGCATCAAGCCTTTCGGGCCAAGTAGTCTTGCATACTTACCAAGCTTTGGCATGTAAGCTGGAGTAGAGATTAGCACGTCAAAATCAATCACGCCCTTTTCGAGTTGCTTTAAGAATTCTTCATCCTCAGCGATGTCGGCACCAGCTGCCTTAGCGGCCTTGCAAACATCAAGCGGCGCAAATACTGCTACGCGCACGGTCTTACCATTGCCATTTGGAAGTACGATGGTAGTGCGGATATTTTGATCAGCTTGACGTGGATCTACGCCGAGTCTTACGTGCGCCTCGACTGATGCATCAAATTTCACCGGTGAAGTCTTGCCGGCGAGCTCCAAAGCCTCTTTCAAAGTATAAACTTTACTCTTCTCGACCAATTTATAAGCATCCTGGTACTTGCGACCACGGCGCTCAATGCGTGGACGGGTCACTGGCTTTGCACCCTTTGGCTTTTCGCCAGCAGCATCAGCGGCTGCGCGCTCAGCCTTGCGAGCCTGACGCTCTTCCTCGGCTTTTACTTCCTCAATATGTTTTTTAGACTTCTTGCCAGATTTTGCAAAAGTCTCTTCGGTCTCAACCACCTCAGTAGTTTCGACATTTTCATTAAGTTTGACCTCTTCTTCGGCCATAATTTCCTTTCTGTGGTGCTAGCGAGTAAACTCTCCCACGGTTAAAACTATCTCCTCTAATTATATCAAAAAAGAGAGCCTCTGTCAAGTAGGCTCTCTTTTTAATGCTATTCTACGGTCACGCCCATCGAGCGAGCGGTACCGGCTACAATCTTGACTGCACCTTCTAGATCGACAGCGTTGAGCTGATCCATCTTTTTCTGTGCGATTTCTTCGAGCTGAGCGCGGGTAATCTTACCAACCTTTTCGGTATTTGGTTTGCCTGAACCCTTTTCGAGCTTGATAGCCTCGCGAATCAAATCGTCTACTGGCTGACCAAGGCAGGTCCAATCAAACGTACGATCTTCGAACACGCGGATGTGTACGATTACGTTTTTGCCCATGAATTCCTTCGTCTTCTCGTTGAACGGGTTGATGAAGTCCATCATGTTGAGGCCCCACTGACCGAGTGTTGACCCGACCGGAGGTCCTGCTGTCGCCTTTCCACCAGGAATGCGCAGCTTAAGATTTCCAATAACTTTCTTTTCTGCCATAAATATCCTTATTAATTTTTAGAAGCTTTTGCGTAACTATATAATTATATCACAATTGTTTTACTTGTAAAGCATCAAGTTCGACTGGTGTTTCACGTCCAAACATCGACACCATCACTTTGAGCTTGCCCTTCACTGGGTCAATTTCAGACACGGTACCGTCAAAGCCCTTAAACGGACCATCAGTAATCGATACCACTTCGCCGACTTCGTACTTCACTGAGAACTTCGGGTCTTCTACACCCATGCGCTTCTTAATCTTGGCAATTTCTTTGTCGGATACTGGAGTCGGCTGAGTCCCAGTACCGATAAAGCCAGTCACACCTGGTGTGTTGCGGATGATGTACCACGTCTCATCGGATAATTTCATATCGACTAGCACATAGCCTTGCAAAATCTTGCGGTCTACGACCTTGCGCTTGCCATTTTTAATCTCGATTTGCTTTTCTTTTGGTACGATTGCCTCAAAAATCTTCCCACTCATTTCCACGGTGCCGGTTCGCTGGTTGATCGAATCCGCAACCTTGTCTTCGTACCCAGAGTAGGTCGAAATCGCATACCATGCTCTTGTATCGTCATAACGGTTTACTGCCATTTTAGCTCCTTTCTAATTTCCTAAAATTAAATTAAATAACCAAGTAAAGAACAAATCGAGTAGAGAAATCAGTACCATAAACAGTACTGTATATACTAGCACCGCGAGTACCATCTTCCAAGTCGCTTTACGATTTGGCCAGCGTACTTGCCGGATTTCTTTCCATGAGTCGCGAAGATACCGGAAAAACGCTACAAATGGCCGAAATAGGATGAAAACTTTTTTACCCTCTTTCGCTTTTTCGGCTTTCTTAGCGGCCTTATCGGCTGCCCGCGCCTCTTTTAGTTTAATCTTTTCCTGCTTTTTGTCTTTTACGACTACCTTTTTACGAGTAATCGGCGTCTCGTCGCGCTCGGAGTCATTCTTTGCGCTCGACTCGCCTGCTTTGATGCGGGTGATTTTGGGTTTTGCCATTTTACTCCTTTTCAATAAAAATAGTCTGATACCAGACTTGTCAATATTATACTACACTAAAAATAAATAATCAAGACTAGACGGCATAGATTTTGAAATTTAGTATAAATATTTTTTAGGCAACTTGTCTGCGATGCGCTTGTGAAATTCCCAGTCAAAATCTGGCAACTTGGTGGCGTCTTTTTTGAGGTATTTTTTTCTAATTTCCTCGGCCGTGAAAATCTCGCCAGGGATCAACTTGTAAGTTTTAAAGAAATTTAGCCCCTTTTTGTAATTATCTGGTGGCAAAATCGCCATCGGCAAAAAATCGCACTGCGTCTTCGGGTCTTTTAATGCATCAATCGCCAGTACTGACATGGTCGGGATAATTGGTGCTTTTTTCTCGTACACTTCGCGCGACAAAAACACCGTTTTCTGTCTGGTCGCACTTGGTGCCACAAAAATCACGCCACCTTCTTTCAGCATATCGTGAGATAGCTTTGTGTATAAGTCTCTAAATTCCCGCTTTAATTTTTGCCCCACTTCAAACTCGGGCGAGCCCTCTTTTAAATCTAACTTTTTCCAGGTTGAAGGCGTAATGGTTGGAGTAATAATAATGCCGAGCTGCTTTATTCTATCGTAGTCATTTGCCATTGCCTCATACCATGGCAAATTCACTGGGAAAAGCATTGGCTTGTCGCCCATTACTTCCATCTTCATCATCAAAATTCTCGCGATTTCGCCAAGTGATGGATGATTAAAACCAACTACCAGTCCATTCTCGGAATCGTGCGGGAATCCTTCATAAACACCAGGCGTCAATTTGTGAAGTTTTTTGACGAGTTTTGCCCTTGCTCGGTGCGAATGTTTTTCCTTGGATTCGCCTCTTAATGTAGCGCCCAGCACATAATTTACCGCGGCATTACAAATCTTGCCAACTGGCACCATTTCGCGGCGCATTTTGTGGGCACCCAAAGTCTCAAGTAGCGAGTATCCGTCATGCTGAATTTTATCAATCACTTCTCCAGCGGACATTTTTTCAAGTTTGACTAGATCGAATTTTTTCTTACCCATAGCATATATTATATATATAATAGTAATAAATCACAATCATTAAAAATCCCCCGACTTTTTAGGATCGGGGGATTAAGGAGTTAGAAAATGTGATACATGTAGAACATGACTGCCATTGCCGTGGACACCGTCACCATAATTTTGATGCAGATGTCGCAGCAGACGGCTACCACGTCCTTCATTGTGTCACCGATGGTGTCACCCATGATGGCGGCCAGGTGCGCCTCGGTGTGTTTGCCAAAGCCTTTGAGCAGGCCCATTTCGATATACTTCTTAGCATTGTCATAAGCTCCACCAGCGTTGCCATTGAAGAAGGCCTCGCCAATCGCCTGATAAGTACTGCCAAGAAGCAAACCGAGCACCGCCATCGGTCCAACCGTAAAACCAACAATGAGCGGCGACACCACGGATAGCAGCGACGGCACCAACATGTAGCGCAATGCGTTGTCAGAGGCAATTCCGATGGCCTCGTTGTAATTGGGCGGGACGGTGCCCTCCATTACTCCGGGCCTCTCAAATTGGTCCTCAGCAACGGCTGCCAGCTTGTGGGCTGCCTTCAAAGTATTCTTTGTCAAAATCGAGACAAATTCCTTGATTACGGCCATACCGATAATACCACCGGCCACCATCCTCACGATTGAGTCAGGCTCATTTAGGTTGAAGACCGGGATGTTGCCAATAAATGCCATAAACATAGTAATGGTCGAGAAGGCCGCTGCGCCAATGGCATTTCCCTTGCCAACCGCCGCAGTAGTGTTTCCAAGCGCGTCGAGCTCGTCGGTGATTGCACGAACTTCTTCCGGTAAATGACAACCTTCCGCAATGCCGCCAGCATTGTCTGCAATCGGTCCAAAAGCATCAATCGACACCGTTGTTCCTACAAACGAGAGCATACCAACTGCTGCGATAGCTATACCATAAAAACCGCAAAGCAGATATGCCACAATGATAGAAACGGCGATGATGACGGAAGGCCAGAATGCTGAGTGGTTACCCACCGCAATGCCCTCCGAGACAACGAATGCTCCGCCTTGGGGCGCCATTTTGGCAATACCTTTGACGTATCTGTATTTGGTGCTGGTGTAGCGTTCGGTCAAAAGACCAACTGCTACCGAGCTCAGTACGCCAAGCGTTGCGGCCAGCCACGGCGAAATCCAGCCTACGGCAAAGGTTTCTACGATTTGCCTTCCACCAAACAGCAATCTTGCGCCCAGGAGACCAATCCCCAGGGTGATAAATGCAGAGATAGTGGTTGCCATGTTAAGTTCTGCGCCGGGGTCTTCGATCTCGAGCGAATACTCCATCCGGAGCTCGGTGCCTTCTTTGCCTCTTCTTGTGATATTCTCCTTGAGGGCTTTTTCGATTCCGCGCGTTGCTGTTCCGTCTAGCACTGCTTTGCTGGCTTCCTCAAGCGGAATCCATTTATAGCGCCGCCGGTTTTTCAGGATTACGAACATAATGCTAAGAAGCGTGCTGAAAATACCGCCCGTAATCAGGATGAACGGGAACGAGCAGGCCAGCAGTAATGTTCTGGTGTCACTGCCGTAGTTCTGAATCGCAATTACGATACATGCCATCGGAGTTGCCACGAAGCTTTCGCACAAATCCGAGATGTTGCCCGCAAGGTCATTTACGCAATCACCAATCAAATCGGCAATCGAGCAAACATTGCGAGGGTCATCTTCTTCCAGATTGTGCTTGCCTTTTCCGGACAAATCTCCGGCGATGTCGGCGGATTTGGTGTAAGTGCCGCCAGCCACGCGGTTGAACATTGCTACGATTGAGCAGCCGAGCGAATAGGCCGTAAGTCTAGTCGCCATCGCGTTGCAAGGTGTATTGAACAACAAGCTATACCCAATCGTATTTGGCCCGTTGTGCCACGAAAGCAGGAATATTACCGTAAAACCCAGCAGTCCGAACGCCGGCACAGAAAAACCACTAAGGCTTCCGCCCAGCGTAGCAATCCGCAAGGTTCTACTAAGTGCGCCAGTTACCCTGGCCGCATTGGTAGTACGTACGTTACCATACGTGCCGCCACGCATACCAACTTCCACAGCACATCTTACCAGCAGGCTACCAATCAGCAAACTCATACCCGCAAAGGTTTCTTGGGTGAGAGTAAAACCAATTGCCATGATAGCGACTACCCAGATAATGACGCGATCCTCGCGTCTGAGAAACGTTTTGGCTCCCGACCGGATGTTTGCAGCCATTCTAACCATTTCATCGGCACCCTCCGCGTGATTCCGAAGATTCACGAAGTTGTAGCCAATCAGGACGAATGCGCAAGCAATCATGGCGAAAGTCATGTAATAGACTACCATTTCCTTTGACCTCCTTGTAAAAGTACAGAGCGGGCCCTAAAGCCCACTCCGCCACCTATAATTATATCAAAAACTTCAAAAAACCAAAGCATAAATGGTTTTAGGGGGGTATATAATCCCTTACCCCCCGCGAGCCGAACCTAGCTCAATAATTAAAAAACAATATCTTCATCCGTAGGTACGCCCTTTAGAAATTCTAATACCTTCGGAACAACTTCTGATTCATCATCAATTCCGAACAGTCCAGTCGTAAAGGCGTTTATCTCGGCATCTTCATTTACTTTTTTTACCCCAGGCAATAGATTTACCTTTTTGGCATTGCAAATTTTTGGTACAAAGTATTCAATAATATAACCACCATTGTCATCTCGCCGTATATCAACCGTTAGGGCGTGCCCACGATCTCTAACCATCATAAGCGTCCGATCTGTGTTCACGGCTACAATATCGGTAGCAAAACCATCCCCCTTTACACCATCAAAAATACCTAGCGCAACCTCATTTTTGGAGTCGGGTGTTCCATAAACAAAATGTTCTCCATCTTCGCTCTGTGTCAAAACTGGTAAAGATTGTAAAATTCCTTCGTTATTAACTATAGACGAATGGATTAGGTGTAGCATTTCATTAACGCTTTTAGCCTCACTGTCTAAAGCATGTGGGTTAAACCATAAAAAATACCCAATTGTCGCTTTTCGCACTTTTTTATTGAAATCTTCCGACATGTCAGTGAAATCTCTACGATAAACCTCTAATAATTTATCCATACTGGAACTACTGATATCTTTGTCGATATCGTCTAACCTATCTTCTAGCGTTTTAGAAGGATAATAGTCTTCCATAATCGCCATCATGTCGGCACTGATGTTTTGGAACCCTTTATAAAGTCTATCCGAATAGTCCACTGCTCCATCACCGTAAGTCTCTTCTGGCCTTGGCGCTAATTCAACTAACTCTTTTTTAATTGAGGCATCCTTCTCGAAGAAAGCAACAAACTTCTTAAAACGTTCAGTTTTCTCGGCGTCCTGCTCGCCATTCTGCTCAATCTTAGCCATATGCTCGCTAAAACTCTCCATTTTTGATAAAACATTTTCCTGAGCATCGCCCGATGCCAAAGTCTCAAAACTATTCATAGTTTAAGTATACTCTTGTCACTTTTGTCCGTCAAACAAAAAATTGCGCCTCTGATTTTCGTGACTGGTGGTAGGGGATATATAATCCCTCATCCCTCGCGAGCCAGAAAATTGCGTTACGAAGAAACTAGGGACTTCGTCCCTTCAGTCTACTCAGAATACAAAAAATACTAGAGCAAGCTCTAGATTTTTTATATTCTTCGTGTCCTTCGGAATGCTTCGCATTCCTAGTTTCTTCTGGCTTAATTCTCATGGCTGGGGATGAGGGATTCGAACCCCCGAATGTCGGGACCAGAACCCGATGCCTTACCACTTGGCGAATCCCCAAGCTATCTTATTATATCACAACTTGGCCTAAGGCGCAATGATTTACAGCATAAAAGCTATGCTAGCCATGTAAAATGTATTAAAATATAATCATGGACGAAAAAAATTTTAGCCGCGTCGAAAAGAAATATCTCGTCACCAAAAAAGAACGAGACGCCATGCTAAAACTCATCAAAAAGCACATGAGAAAAGATGATTATTTTGAGTCCGAAGTTTTTAATATTTATTTTGACAATGACAATTATGACTTAATCATCCAGTCGATTGACCATCCCATCTTCAAAGAAAAACTCCGCGCCAGAAGCTATGGTGGATACGACAAAGTGTTCCTCGAAATCAAAACCAAAGTCTTAGGCCGCGCCTACCGTCACGATTTATTGGAAGATGACGATACATTGAAAGATAATAATCTTGGTTACAAACGCCGTATTTTGCTCACGCATACAGATTTTGATAGGCTCGTCTCCGGCGAAGCTACTGCCCATGAACTTGCTACTCAAAATATTGAGTGCGGCTCCGATCTTCAAATCGCCAGAGAAGTCGATTACATGATAAATCATTTCGACCTAGGCCCGAAAATCTTGCTATATTATAAACGCAAAAGTTACGTTGACGACAACGGTCTTCGCGTTACTTTTGATGCTGATTTACGTTGCCGGAATCACGATTTAAATTTCATTAAAAAACCCGGTGATCTTGTTTTGCTAAATGATGACAAAAATATTATAATGGAAATCAAGGCGCCTGGCGTGATGCCGCTTTGGTTAGTAAACCAACTTTCCGCCACGCACCTTTATCCAACTCAATTTAGTAAAATTGGCAAAATATATGAACTGTTAAGAAAGGAAAAAAATGTTTAATAGTATATTTGATTCAAGTACTGCAGGCCTCGAGATTACATCAGTACTGATTTCGGCGGCCGTCGCTTTGGCGCTCGGTGTCGCACTCGCGATTACCCACTCCAAAACCTCACAGACCACTAAGGGCATGATGATTACTTTGGCGATTTTGCCAGTACTCGTGATGGCGGTCATGATTATGATTAACGGGAATCTTGGCACGTCGATTGCGATTCTTGGTGCCTTCTCATTAATTCGTTTTCGTTCTATTGCTGGCCGCGCCAAAGATTTGCTAGCTGTTTTTGCCGCTATGATGATTGGCCTTGCTTGTGGTATGGGTCACGTGCTTTTTGCTACCGTCGTGATGGCGATTTATATCGTTGCGACAGTGCTATTTGCATATACCAATATTCTTGAGCCGGACCGCCACGAGCGCGTACTCAAAGTCGTCATCCCAGAAGATTTGGATTACGAAGATGTCTTTGAAGATATTTTCAAAAAATACACTTCGCGCCATCATCTCGTTCGCATGAAGACTATGAATATGGGGAGTCTCTACAAGCTAACTTATGAAGTCAAACTAAGACATGGTGTCAAAGAAAAAGCCTTCCTTGATGAAATTCGCGTAAAGAATATGAATCTTAAAGTCCTACTTTCCGAACCTTGCTGTGAAGAGGAGATTTAATGTCCTCAAAGCTTAGCTTCAAAATGGATTCAAAATGGCTCCTAATCTTCGTCGTATTGTTGTCGGTCGCCATCACTTCCGTCATGATGAATGCTACTCACAATAATCAAGAAAATCATAGCGCCATGAGTAACTCCATTGATATAGATAATGGCGATCTCAAAATTAACTGGAACCGTTTTACCTACCATGACATTAATTTATCTAGTACCGTTACCATTACTAATTCTGGTGTTTATCATCTAACTGGTTCACTAAATGACGAAAACATCATTATAAAAGTCACAAATGGTAAAGTTAAACTTATCCTAGATAATGTTACGATTAAAAATTCTACTGGCCCCGCCATCGCCTGCTACGCGGCAGACGATTTAGTGATTGAGCTCGTCGGCGAAAATGTTTTAGAGGATGGTAAAAATTATAGCGCAGATTACGATGAGGATGTCACTGGTGTGATTTATTCCAAAGCCGACCTTACAATTCAGGGTGATGGCAGCTTGAAAATTACTGCAAACTACCAAGATGGTATCATTGGTAAGGACGACATCAAATTTAATTCAGGCGCCTATGAAATTGCCGCAGTTGACGATAGTATCCGTGGCAAAGACTCTGTTTATATCGTGGATGGCAAATTTGACATCACCGCAAAGGGTGACGCCATTAAGTCCAACAATGATACCACTGTCGGTAAAGGATTTGTGCTGATTGAAAACGGCGACATTTCAATTTCAGCCGGAGACGATGGCATTCATGCGTATAACAAATTGATAATCGATGGTGGTACTATTAATATACTAAAAAGCTACGAAGGGCTCGAAGCACAGACTATTATTATAAATAACGGTGACATTTCAATTGCTAGCAATGACGACGGCATCAATGCTGGCGGTGGCTCGGACAGTTCCACCAGCCAAAATCCATTTAACGCCAATGCCAATTGCTCACTAACTATTAGTGGTGGAAATATTTATATCAATGCGTCCGGTGATGGCGTTGATAGTAATGGCTACATATATTTTGACGGCGGTACCACGGTGATAGACGGCCCAACAAACAACGGCAACGGTGCGCTCGACAGTGGTATCGGCATTACACAGACCGGTGGCACCGTGATTGCAGTTGGAGCTTCTGGTATGGCGGAAACGCTAGGCGAAAATTCAAGCGTCTATAGCGCCAGTATTTACTTTGACTCTACGCTTCCTGCCGGCACAGAAGTCAAGATTAAAAATTCCGACAGTAAGACTATCGTCCGCCACACCCCGGCTAAATCCTTTAGCCATATGTCAGTCGGTACAGAAGATTTCAAAAAAGACGAGACCTATGTGATTTATGTAGGCGGCGAGGAGTACAAAACATTCACTGTGTCATCAATTGTAACGACAATCGGAGAGGGGGTAGCTAATAATATAGTGCCAGAAAATATGACCCCACCAAGCGATGCTGAGGGCCAGCAGGGATTTCCGAACCAACCCAGCACCCCACCAGACAGCCAATATCGTCGTTAAATTGCATTGATTATACGAACTTATGTTATAATATAGTCATAATAAGGAGGTTAAATGCAATTAATAGCTATCTTGCTTACCACGGTGTCGATCCTGACATTACTTTCTGGGATTGCCGTGCTTGTGGGATCTAAAAAATCCGACCGCGGTCGGTCTGCTTGGTTTTTTGCCGCTACTTTGTTTGCAACTATTTGGATGATTTCTATTTCCCTTTTCCTTGTTGCTGCTCCGGATTGGCCAGGCAGTCTCATGGTTACGGTCGTAAACCTTACTTATCTTAGCGCTATTTTTATAGATATCGCATTGCTTGGGTATATCATCTGGCACAACAAATACGGCAAAATCGCCATGACGATATTTTCAATTCTTGGTATAATCATTGCCTGGGTCTTTGTCGTAAATCCTACGCTTCTATATACCGATATCGTCCTTACTAATGCCGGCAATAGCCTTATTACCAACGTTGGTCCATTTTATTTTATCTATATTATCTTTTTCTGCGCCCTTGTGCCCGCCGTTATCGTTACACTCATCCGTCAAATCATCAAATCTAAATCCGACCGCACTAAAAATGGCAGCATAGTATTACTGGCAGGCTTTGGTATTTCTGGTACCGCATCACTAGTATTCAACCTTATATTAACATTCTGGACCTGGCACCTAGTTTGGATTGGGCCATTTGCGATTTCTGCGACCATGCTAACTTTTTACTATACGATTTTGCGTTATCACACATTAAAACTCGATTCGATTTGGTTGCGCATTTTGTCGTATGTAGTACTTATCACGTCTGCCGCAGTCCTCTATATGATTGTATTCTATCTAGTCTTCCTAGCAATGTTCCGTGGCTCTACACCATCCATCGAGGTCATCATTCTAAACTTCGTCATGGTACTATTCTTCCTACTGCTCGTACCAGCAATGAATGAATTAACTAATTTTGTCCATTCGCTAATTTCTGGAGACGGTGGCAAAAAGGATGCCAATGAATGACGCTAGTCCTGCAGTTAAAAAACCGCATCGCTTGACCATTCTCCTGTCGGTCAATGCCGCCGCTATTTTGGTGGCAGGCATCTTGATAGCGAACGCGCTGATGGGTGATGGTTTGGAATTTCGCATGGTCGGCGAACGCTCCGATGTGGTAGAAGATGCTATTGGCGAGCTCAATCTTCTCGATTCGGTTTCCGACTCTGAAGCTGAAGCTGTTGATTATATCACCGGAAACGATGACTATATTTCAACTGCAAGTCACGAGTTCGATAGCTCTGCCGTAAAAAGCGGTGAGCTTTGGAACGAGACCGCCATCACTATTTATGCTACGCCAGACGTGGATATTTGTGTAGGTGGCAATCTCTCAGACCTCGGCCCGATGTATTGGCAGACGTCCAATACCGATGTAATTGAGGGTTTTTATGACTCTTCAAGAACATGGCTTGGGTATGACAGTGAAAACTGTCGCTATCCAATCATTCGTGGCGCCGGCACTACTACTATTACAGCTGGTACTTATGATGGCAAACGCAAGGATAGTATTATTGTAAATGTCGTCGAACCACCAATCGAGCAATGGGAGCATGAAGTCTTGACTCTTGTTAATAAAATACGTATTAAGAATGACTTAGACCAGTTGGCTTGGGGATACACTTGCGAATCTGCCGCCAATGTGCGCGCAGAGGAAGCCAAGACTTCCTACAGTCACACCAGGCCAGATGGCACTAGCTGGTCTACTGTCTGTCCAGCACCGGAATCTGGTGGCGAATCTGGTGAAAACCTCGCCATCGGCAATGCTGCTGTATCTCCGGCTACGGTCGTTGCACTTTGGATGAGTTCGGAATCTCACCGCGATAACATCTTGAATCCAAATTACACCAATCTTGCCGTTGGGTTTGTTTTTGACCCCGACAGTAGTTACCGTACCTATTGGTCACAATTCTTTAGTACATATTAAGCGCGTCGGCAAGTTTTCTAATTTGCTGATATGATACACCGCTCGTCATGACTACTAAAATAAAATGCCGCCCAGATTTAGTAAAATCAAGTATCGCAGCATCGTCATAAATTGTCCATTTGCTTCCGTCGTAATTCCACCCAACCTTATTATAGACTAGCACATCATCGGAAAACCCGCTCGGTAATCCCTGTCGCCAATTATAGGCTGTGGTCGGTTGATTTAAAAATGAGTCTTCCATTGTAGAGATTAATTTTTCATCCGTAATCTCATTATGCTCGTAATAAATTTTCATCATCTGCATAATCTCGCGTGGTGTTGCGGATAGTTCACCTACCGATAGATTAATTCCGAAATCATTTTGTACTACGATATCTAGCGATTCCCTTCCAATCATCTCCCAAAGCGTTTCCGCACATGGAGAATGTGATTCTCTGATTGCGAGATCTAGACATTTTGCGATAGTTTTTCCAGTCGAACCAGCCATGGCTTCGCCGTCCCACTCGCCGTTTTGCACTCTTCGATAACCTTCATATACGACAAATAATTTATATAGCGACGCGGTCTCAAATTTTGTGTCAGCATTATATTTACCAATCACCCTAGACTCATCAAGATCATAAAAAATCACCCCCTTCTTGCCGCCAGTCGAGCTAGCCCACTGGTTGATTTTAATCTGCGCCGTGTTACTACCGTCTGCCGCCAGCGGTCTAGCATTCACTAGTCGCTCTAGGAACCATTGCGGGTCTTTCATGACCTCAGTCTGCATATTATTATCATATACTGTCGGGACAATCTTTGTCTGTAGCAACCTACCATTATATATATAATGCGCCAACACCAAACTCCTAGTCGTGCCAGGCCACCACACTTGGTCAAAGAATAGGTTTCCTAGGCCATAGTAGATTGCACCGTCGCCATATAACTCAAAAGTTTGTGGCTGATGTGCGCTTGTGCCCACTACTACGTCTGCGCCGAGGTCGACTAAATGCCTAAAGAATCCAATCTGGTCTCCCGCTGCCGAGTCGGCATAATCACAAGTCGCATCTTCATACGTCGATGCGTAACCGTTACATTCATAGTACTGGATATCTACGATTACTAGGTCACCACGCTCCTTTGCGGCCTTTATCTCGGCTGCCGCAGCCTCCTCGTAATACTGATTTGCTCCAGGCGTAGCGTCGTAGGTCGCCCCGCCGGTCGATAAATTATAGGCCAGCATCGTAATATTAGAACCTTTTTCACTAATCTCCAAAGGCTTTGCTGCCTCCTCTGCCGTCTTACCGCCGCCGACTATCTTAATATTATTCTCCACGTATTTATCAATCGTCTCAAGCGCCGCCGTGTCTCCACAGTCTTGGTTGTGATTGCCGGTGAGTTCTACAATATCGAGACCAATCGCGACTAGCGTGTCGATAAACTTTTTATTTGAGCAGATATTCTTAGACGTTGCAAAATCAGTAAAGGAAGACTCATTTGACGTATGTGTCAGATCAAAGGACGACAAAAACTCAGCAATATTTTCAGCAAAATACCTTGCGTCACCGCCCACTTGGGACAACTTCGCATTCATGCCACGCGACAATGCCGTCACGCCAGTCTGAGCAAACGTTAGTACCGACTCGCTGGATGGAAAGTCTTTAGCCATCGCCTCGGCAACTAACGGCAAAATTTCGTCTTTATATTTTTCCGACTCAAATTTAATAATCCTAAACACCGCACCGGCATTAAAATCGTCTAAATAATACTTACCATTGATTTTCATTAACCTAGAAGAATAGTCTAGCTCCTCCACTGGGATCGTATTATAATCTGAAAGCACTTCCTCTGCCGACTCCGCCGAAATCTCGTCATTAAAATCATAAAAATCGGTCACCGGCACATAAACTTCATACAAAAACTCATTTGAATTAAGTTCTGGTAGTTCCAAAACATTTTTTGCTGATATTTTTACATCCGCATCTAAAACTTTTTCGGCAAAAATATTTTCGAGCATATCTACTTCCGCCTCGGAAAGCGAAGCGCCGTACTCCACTACGCCAGGAATTTTAAAAACACCAGTTTTTGTGACAAATTGCACTCCGAAAAACACTGCAAAAAACATAACAAAAAACCCGGTGAACATAACAAAAACATGTTTATTATATTTTCGCTCGCGCTTTTGGTTCTTTTTCTCGCCTCTTACTCGCTTCTCCATATTTCAATTATAGCACCTTTTAATTTAATATACCTACCTAGCTACAGCCGTTATAATTAACCGATGCGACGCGTCGCCACCGCTAAACAATTCACCCGCGCAGGTCATCACCACAATCGTGTCAATGTCTGCCGGCGCAAGCAATCTATCCATCGAGATATCGGATTTTTGTAACATATCAATATCCACTATCGTGTAACTTACTAGATCGTAATAAATCTCATCGCCAAGTTCCAATTTATCCAAATCACCGAAAACTCCCGTCGAATGCCCCACTAGAAAAGTTTTATTTTTATTGCGAGAATAGCTGCCTACGGCCACATCAGGTGTTTTTAGTATGCCCTGATTCATCGTAAGCAAAGTCACGTCGGATGAAAGACCAATTTTTGGAATCTTAATTTCGGTCACCGCGTCAACTTCGGTCGCTTTTACTGGCGTTAGTCCAATCAAAAGGTATAGTGTTAGCATTGCAAAAAATGCCCCAACTATAAACTTTCTAAAATCCCAAGATTTCTTAAGTTCCACACCACTCCTTTTTTATTATTATAGCACAAGTAAATACAAAAAACTAAAAATTATACGCCAGGATTAAACATTTTTAATTTTTTTTCGTGAGCTTTGTAGTTTTTGTCGTGTAATCCCACTTCCTCCCAAAAAGCTTTTGAGTGGTCCATATGATTTAAATGTGCCAGCTCGTGTAATATTACATAGTCGCGTAGTGGCTCAGGAAGTTTCATGAGTCCAATGTTTAGCGAAATAGTTTTTTGGCTAGAACAACTCCCCCACCTAGTGTTAGCATGTGTGAGGCGGCACTTGTCGTATGTATAGCCGTGGAGTTTTGCGTAGTATTCTAGGCGGTACGGCAAATATTCACGCGCCTTCTTCATTAGTACTTTTTTCTGATAGTCGCGCGCACGTTGCTCGGATGGGTCCTTGACCGGCAATTTCTCTCGTATGGTGTCGCGATTTGAATTTAAAAATCGTTTGGCCAAAAAATCCGAGGTGTACGTCGGTACGCTCATCTGTAGCCGTCCGGAAGTTGAAATCGAAAACCTTACCCCCCGAGCGAGTGGGCTCTTGCGGACGACGACCTCCCCAAACTCTTTGTCGTTAATAACCATTATTTTTGCTCAGTGGTAGCAAGTCCAGCCAGGACGTGTCTGGTCTGCGTATCAAAAGTATGTTTTCCAGAAAGGATTAGCGGCTTCTCGATGTCGGTCGGTGCCTCTAGGTCCGCCACAGCCTTATCGTAAGCTTCTCTTGCTGCCGAGACCGAGCGATAGCGCATCTTCATCCGAAGCCTAATCGTCGCAAGGTCAGTCTGAATCCAAATCAAAGTTGGCTCATATCCAGCCGCCCGAAGAATATTCCTAATCTCAGCGCGTTCTTTTTCGGTGCCAATACCACCTTCAAATACCAAATCCTTCTTGGTCCGCGCGAGAAGTTCGATTATAAGTAATATATTCTTACGCGTCAAGCGATGCTGGAGCCTCAGCTCATCAAGATTAAAATACGTAAGGTCAAATTTACGTGAAAATCTTTCGCCAAACGTCGTTTTCCCACTGCAAGGCGCACCGAAAACAAGTAGTGCACGCGGTTTCGATTTTTTACCTTCCATAATAGTTCCATTGTAACATAAAAATATAAAATTTTATAAAAAACGCCCAATTTTGTTTATGCGGTGATACAATAGAATCAAGATGGCAGATAAATTCAAAAAAATCAGCCCATATCTACTAAATTTTATCGGATGCTCACTTGTCGTCGGCATGATTTTTTATGCTATCGGTGTCTTAATCTTACTAGATAAACCAATCGAGACCCCATCCGCGGATTATTCTGTGCCGGAAATCACTTTACTTGGCGATTCACATATTACTATCTATACTGGCGATAGCTATGACGACCCTGGTGCTATTTCAGATACGACGGTTTTTGCGAGTGGGCAGGTAGACACTACTCGCCCAGGCGATTATTTGGTTTCTTATGTTACTGCAGATAGCGCCGGCAATATCGCCACGGCTTCGCGCGTCGTCACGGTTTTGTCGCGAAACACGGGTGTTATCTACCTTACATTTGATGACGGCCCGAGCGCTTATACCGCAGAGCTTCTCGATGTGCTTGCAAAGTATAACGTAAAGGCTACTTTCTTTGTCACAAACGCTGGCAGTGACGAAATGATAGCCCGCGAATATAACGAGGGGCATGCCATTGGCCTCCACTCTTGCACTCACGACTATTCATATATTTATGTCAGTGTGGACAATTTCTTTTCCGACCTCTACTGCGTCCAAAATCGCGTTAAAAATATCACCGGCTATACTTCATATCTCATGCGCTTCCCAGGCGGCAGTTCCAATCTGGTAAGTAGCCGCTATGATGGCGGCACTCGTATCATGAGTACGCTCGTCCGCGAGGTTGAAGCTCGTGGGTTCACCTATTTTGACTGGAATATTACATCTGGCGACGCCGGCGGCACTACTAGCTCGGACGGGGTTTATCGCAATGTCATAAATCAAGTTTACCGCGACGGCAAATCCGTAGTGTTGCAACACGACATCAAATCTTTCTCCGTGGCTGCCGTTGAGCGCATTATCCAGTGGGGTCTCGCAAATGGCTTCACTTTTGATAAACTCTCGGCCGATTCTTTCACCGCTCACCACGGAGTCAATAACTAACAAAAAATGGCAGGGGTGGCAAGACTTGAACTCACGACACGCGGTTTTGGAGACCGCTGCTCTACCAACTGAGCTACACCCCTACGCATAACTATTTTATCATATCATCAACACATTTGCAAAAAAAATAACCCCCGCGGGGTTATTTTTAGCGTTTTTTCTCCTTGACTTCGTTTCGTCCGAGATTTTTTTTCGTCTCAACGAACAAGACATGCTTTCTAAGAACCGGATCGTACTTCTTGAGGCTAAGTTTATCAGGGGTATTCATCGTGTTCTTCTTAGTATAATAAGCACGAACCCCAGACTCCTCAGAGACGAGACCGACCAACTTGCGCTTAGTATTATTCTTTTTTGCCATAACTCTTACCATTATATCACAGATGCATTAAAAAGGCAAGGGGTAGTCGCTACCCCTTGCCAAGAGAGGTAAAAGGCTCACCTGGAGCCACAGGACAGGTAATGGATATTGCGTTCAGCTTCCGTAAGGAAGACATGTCCGCAACGCGGACAGGAGTACGTGATGAAATGAATACGCTTCCATCTCATCGAATGCCTAAATCTAGGCTTTCTCATCATATGTCTCACCACCTTTCTAAGTTGCAATCGTCTTTTTTAAAAACGTTGCCAAGATTATATTATTTTTCTTGGTTTTTTGCAAGCAGTAGCGCAATAAAACTCTTGATGTCTTTTAGATCCCGCCCGTTATTTGCCTCAATAAATACATCGGTATCGTCCATAAACTTCAAATCTCTCACTAAATCATAGACTGCGACCATCAAATTCTTCAAATTTTCCTCGTCTGTGTCATTAAATTCATAAACCTTATCATGCACCTCGCCGTCCTTGTCTGGTGTCACAAATAATATATGCGCCTTATCTACGCGGTATTTATTGTATTTTGGCGAAGCATTTAGCAGCAGTTTATAAAATCCAAGCTGCAACATATATTTAAGTAAAGTCGCGTGTGAAGACCACTTTTCCCTATGATACCCACCAGTTTTAAAATCATAAATTTCAATCGTTCGCGCTGCGTCATCAATAATCATGTGATCAATTTTACCAGTTACTGGCACTCCAGAAATCACCAAATGCTCGGGGGTAAAATCAACTTCGGCTTTTCCCTGCCTCAAAATGTCACTAAATTGCTCCAGCGAGACGGAAAGGTCTCGGACGCCTTTTTCGCGCAGTTTTTTAATCTCCGCATCTGACAAATCGCACATCTCGACACCGCGAACAAACATCTCTGCCGCTTCGTCGTCTGAAATACCCTTATTCGTCACGGCTTCAAATACGGCATGAATCAAATTTCCAAAAGCAATCGCTTCGGTCTCCGCGTCGCGTGGTGCTCTTAAAACATAAGACTTAAAAAACTCCTGCGGCCCAGCATATACGATATCTATAAATGACGTCAAAGCCGATGCACTCATCCGCCAGCCATTCATCCGTTCTTGGTACATCGTCCTAATGTCTGGAGAAAGCGCCATAAATGGCCGCATCCAATTTCTCAAATTTTCCTCTCGGACGTTAATCGGCGCAAGCTCATACTCTAAATCTACTAGTCCACTCGGGATTAGTGGCGCACGTACAACTTCGGCGCCACTGGCATCTTTGTCCACATACTCCTTAAAATATTCCAATCTTTTTGGAGATTTACCACCAAAATCTCTCAGCGAATTCGTAATATAAAGGGCTTTTTTCGCACGAGTTAGAGTAACGTACAAAATCCTTAGCCTCTCACTATCCGACATACCAGTATGGCGAATTTGCGTTAGATTCTTCGGCAAACTCAGCATGTTATTATTCCCGCCACCCTTGCCCCAGGCGGTATCGTCAGCCGATATTACAAATACATGCTCGAACTCAAGCCCCTTTGCCTTGTGCGCGGTCATGATTTGTACTGCCTCATCAGCCTCACGATAAGGACTTTTCACTGCAAAAGGCATTTCAGCCGCCTCATAATCGTCGACAAATTCCATCAATTCCTTCAATTTTAGCGGCCTTGCCTCGCCAAAATGTTTTCGTACCCCTTCCATTAAAGCCGCAATATTTTCATAAAATCTAAAACGTTCATATTCGTCATGGATAGTGGCATCAATTTTGTCCACCACTGGGAACATCAAATTAACCAGCGGCTCAGTAAATGACTTCGTGATGAGATCGAGCAAAAATTCCGCTGTGCTTCGAATATCGGCAATTTCCGAGGCGCCTGCAACTTCAATCACTGGACGCTTATCTCTCCTAGCCTTATCTACAGTTTTTAGAACCTCAAGCACTGGCAAATTGAAACACGGATAAGATAAAATCTCCATCGCCGACGTGTCTACCCGTTTTTCATTCGCCACTTCATAAACAAACTTTAAAATCGTGAGCAGCTCATGACACTTCTCGTCATCAAATACATTATCTCGTTTTTCGTAGGCAATTTTAAGCTCAGGATACTCCTTTAGATATGCCAAAAGTGGCTCAAAATATTTCGTCTTGTAAGAAATTACCGCAATTTCGCTTTGCTTTACGCCAGATTTGACGAGCTCGGCAATTTTCTCCGCCACAAATCCATATTCACTGTCAGACCCCAGAAATTCATAGCGATAAATTTGTGAAGTTTTCGGCTCCGGCTTATGGGCGATTAGCTCCTTGTCGGCAAACCGGTCCGGCGCCTGCGAAATAACCTCTCGTGAGAAATCCAAAATTTCCTGCGTGCTCCGATAATTCTCCACTAGCGGTATCACGTTTGCTGAGTAATGTCTCTGAAAATCCAGCAAATTAGACGAAAGCGCCCCCTGAAATTCATAAATCGCCTGATCGTCGTCGCCCACAGCCATAATCATTGGATTTTCGTAGTCGGTCAAAGCCTGGACGATGGAAAGTTGCGCCGGATTCGTATCCTGGAACTCGTCCAACATGATAAATTGATACTTTTCCTGCATTGTCATTCGAAAGCCGTCATCGGTCTTCAAAGCTTTTACCGCTTCTTGAATCATATCATTAAAGTCGTATAGTCCATTTTCTAGCAAATATTTTTGGTATTTTTGCATTATTTCAGCTACGGACTTCAATTTTAAATTCGCGATGCGATCTTTCAGTCGATAATTTCCCTTTTCATCTTTCTCAAAAAATTCATCCTTAAAACTCGTGAGTGGCTTAATCTTTTGTGAGCTTTCAGCTTCAACCAAAGCGTCTTTAAGGCTTCTTAAAATTATACTCACAGTCCTCTCGATATTCGTCAGAATTGGCTTCTCGTTGCCAAAATTTTTAAGAGTATTATATATGGGCTCGTATGTCGCGTCGTATGATGCCTTAAAATTTCGCGGCACGATATTTTGGAGTAGGGGCGAGACCTCTCTCGATATCATCTCGGAGTCTTCTAGATTGCATTTTGCAATCAACGCCAAATCATCCGCTGATAAATTTGCCGATTTCGCTTCGTCAATTACGCTAAGGATGTCTCTTACTTGGTCGCCACGCAAAATATCGGTGCTGGGCAAATTATCTTGCAAAGTCTTTATAATTTTATACTTTGTCACCTCATCTATTACCGAATCGAGTTTGCGGTCATATTCTGGTGCATAATTTTTATATTGGGCTAAGATTTCTCCACCAAAAGAATGATATGTCCCAATATTGACTTTTGCCGCCGCATCTTTGATGGTAGTCTTAAGTCTCTCCCGCATATTTGAGGCCCCCGACTCCGTAAACGTAAGACACAAAATATTTTCCGGATTTGTATCGGTATGTTTTAAAATATATTCTACCTTACGCGATAAAAGCTGCGTTTTGCCAGTACCTGGACCAGCTAGAACTAGCAGCGGCCCATCTAGGTATTCTACGGCTTTTTTCTGTTGCTCGTTTAGCTCCATAATTATTTATACTATATGCCTTTTTCGGCGACTAGACTTTATCCTAAATATAATCGATGTAATAACCGCGGTTATAGTCACGATTGCTAGCACCATAAACCAAATTGGACACGCGACTACAATCTGCCTCAACTGGTTTACTTCCCCAAGATAATCGACGGTTTGAGTTACTTCATAAATCCCAAGTGGCGACACGTTGGTAATATCTCGCGTCACATAGCGTGAAGTCTCCGGCATAATCACCTCGTCCACAATTCCGCTTTCATCTGGTTGTGGGTAAATTAGTGTTGACGAGAAAAGGTTTCGCACTTCGAGCCCAATGCGCGCAATTTCATGGGCGTTGCCAGTATTAGTGAGTAAAGTACTCACGCGAATTGGCATATTTGTCACAAACCCAGGAATTGAATTCTCCAGTACAGCACCATCCTCAATAGTGTTGCCAGTAATTTCCGCATAAATTATGCTAGCCATCTCAAAAACGTTATTCACTGATACCCCGCTGCTAATCTCAGCTTCACTATTTGACCCTATCACAATTGCGGCATATTGGCCACCAGCCGGCGCGGTCTCCGGTATATTAACCACAAAATGTATCTTTACAGACTCATTCGGCCTCAAAGTACCAACTGGATTTTCTATCGTAATCCAATCCGCAATCTGCGTTCGCGCCGTTTTTGACGAAAAATCGGCCGCATAATCTTCGCCAGCTACAGCATACGGCGCTACGGTTATGCGATAATCAAAATTTTCCTCCGCATTTGCCGGATTTGCTATTGTAATATATCCATCATAAGTATCACCAGCCGCCAAACTTATAGTATGACTCATCGGTGAAATGGTGAAAATGTTAGATTTGCTCATACTCCTCCACTATTACATTATAGTATAGCACAGAACTATTCTTGGCTCAATATTTTGCCAGTGCCGAGCTCTAGATGTAATAGTCGCTGGTTTTTAGAGCCGCGATAGCGCAAGCTTAAATCTTTCTGTGACAAGATGAAGGGACCATCAATCAATGCGTCGAGCGATTTTAGAAATTCCCACGCATCACCACCGGCTGCTTTAATCTGTTCATAAGTAAAGCCAGAAAAGCTCCAAACGTTCCAGCCGAGATTTTTTCTGACCCAGTCCGCAATCTCTTTGCAGGCTTTTGGCTGTACAAATGGCTCACCACCGCAAAATGTTACGCCGTTCTGTCCGGGAAATTTTGCTAATCGTTCGCAAATTTCTTTCGTCGTCACCTCAAATCCGCCATTAAAATCCCAGGTTTCTGGATTCTGACAGCCTTTGCAATGATTTGGGCAGCCTTGTGTCCACACCACTGCGCGAAGACCATCGCCATTGACGATATTATCCCGCTCTAGCGGCCCGGAGAGGCGAATATGCCCCTCCGTTGGCTGCGGAGCCGTCTGAATGTTCTTGATGACGATTTTATCCCAATCGCTCATTATTTGCCTTTTGCGCAGTTACAGATTTTTTCAAATGGCACATCGCCCTCAAGTCGACCGCAGTGTGGACAGCGATTGCCGGTAATGATACCAGAGAATCCACACACTGGATCACGGTCTACTGGATGGTTGACTGAGCCGTAGCCAATCCCAGCATCGTGCATTTTACGGATCACTGCTTCGAATGCTGCTATATTTTGCGATGGGTCGCCATCGAGCTCGATATAGGTAATATGTCCAGCATTACACAGGTTATGATATGGCGCCTCAATATCGATTTTTTCAAAGGCTGAAATTGGATAATATACTGGTACATGGAATGAGTTAGTGTAGAATTCACGGTCGGTTACGCCAGGAATTTCACCGTATTCTTTGCGGTCAATCTTGGTGAAGCGTCCAGCGATACCCTCAGCCGGCGTTGCTAGTAACGAGAAGTTGAGCTTGTATTTCTTACAATATTGGTCACATTTCTCACGCATGTGGGTGACGATATCAAGACCAAGGTCGCGTGCATCCTCATCTTCGCCGTGATGTTTACCAGTCATGGCCACCAAAGTCTCCGCTAGGCCGATAAACCCAATCGAGAGCGTTCCGTGCTTGATTACGTCGCGCAAAGTATCATTTGGCCCTAACTTTTCGGAACCAAACCAGTTGCCTTGCCCCATTAGGAATGGGAAGTTGCGCACATGCTGATTAGCCTGGAATTCAAATCTCTCAAGAAGCTCGTCTTTCACGAGATCCATCTTTTCGTCGAGCTCTTTATAGAACCCTTCCCAGTCGGCTTCTTTACGCTCGCCGAGGCAAATACCATGCTTGATACCAATCCGCACTAGGTTGACCGTCGTAAATGACAAATTACCGCGTCCGGTCACGATGCCGTCAGATTCTGGGAACACCGACGCAAATACCCGTGTCCTACAGCCCATCGTCGCAATCTCGGTCCTGTAGTCACCCTTCTTATAATACTTCAAGTTATATGGTGCATCGACAAAACAGAAATTTGGGAATAGCCTCTTTGCTGATACTTCCATCGATTTCTTAAATAGGTCGTAGTTTGGATCATCCGGCTCATAGTTTACCCCAGATTTTACCTTGAAAATCGAAATCGGGAAAATTGGCGTCTCACCCTTGCCAAGGCCATTTTCGGTCGCCTGAAGCAAATCCATCGACACTAGTCGCCCAGCCGGAGAGGTATCGGTACCAAAGTTAATCGAAGTAAACGGCACCTGCGCACCAGCACGCGAGTGCATGGTGTTGAGGTTGTGCACGAAGCCTTCCATTGCCTGCATAGTTTCGCGTTCGACGTCCTCGTTTGACGCCTCTACGATTGCTTTTGGCCACTTTGCCTTCTCGAGCTTTTTGTCGTCACCATATTCGTAATCATCTTTGACTTCAAGGTCGAGCTTCTTGCCAGAAAATTTATTGTATTTTGCGAGATTTCGCTTCAAAGCCTTACGGAATGATTTGTTCACGCCAGGAGCCATCGCATAGTCAAAGTTCGGGATTGACTGTCCGCCGTGTTGTTCATTTTGGTTTGCCTGCAAAAGGATTGCTGCAAGCGCACCGTAAGAGCCAATCGAATTTGGCGTACGAAGATGCCCGTGTCCAGTATTAAAACCACCATTTTCAAATAGCACAAATGGGTCAGACTGACAGCAGGTCAAAGTCCCAGTCGCGTAAAAATCAAGGTCGTGGATATGAATGTCGCCATTGTCATGCGCAGCTGCGATATCTGGGCGAAGTAGCAAAGTTTTTGCAAATACCTTTGCACCCTCCGCACCAAATTGCAACATCTTACCCATTGCCGAGTTGCCATCAACGTTTGCATTGGAGCGCTTGATGTCTGAATCTTCGCTCGCATCTGCATGCGAAATCGTCTTGTAAGCATTCATGAGGTCAGACTTTGCCTCACGCCTTCTGGAGCGCTCTTGGCGGTATTGGATGTACTCCTTGGCGGTCTTTTTGAAACTCGATTCCATCAATACATCTTCTACAATATCCTGGATCTGCTCTACGTGTGGCGTCCGCTCTTTGATGGTCTCCTCTGCGCGCTTGATAGCCTTTTCGGCCAAAGTTTTTGCCCGGTCATATTTGAATTCTTCAGTCACTAGCCCAGCTTTTGCGATTGCATTCGTAATCTTCTCTGGGTCAAATTTTACAATCTTCCCATCCCTCTTGATAATTCGCTTGAACATTGAAATATACCTCCTTTTAGTATTTCAACAGTTTAATTATTGCATGACCTTCTTGTGGGCGGCTAGGATTGCTCTGGACTATAGACTATGTATTTTCCGAGCAAATGGTGGTAATGCTATTTCTAGCACCCTACATTTAGCGTCTTATATCTATATTACAACACCACATCTAGCATTGCAAGACTTTTATGTTAAAAATGTCAAAATTACAACAAAGACGATTTCATAGGGATGACAAAGTGTCTAACAGATTAGATATATTGACAAAAGTAAGCATGTGCGACACAATTACATACATCTTTACAGCTCATTAATAGAATTTACTACTAAAAAATCGGCCAAAAATGCCGAGTTATATATAATCTGGTGGGGGCGAATTGGGCAGGCATCAACAATCTACAAAGAAGACATTCGGGATAAACCAAATAATTTCGACTTCGATTGCTAACTTACAATTTCCTCACCTACCTATATTATATCACAAAAATAAAAAATTTCATGAAAAAACCGTTTTTATGGCGTTGTTAAATAGTTAGACAACCAAAAAATTTACGTAACGATCATCTGGGTCATATGGCTCTGGTATAGAGATTTGCCTTTGCCATACCCTCGAGCAAATCAGTATCGGCCGCAGTATATGTTTTGTTGGAGTCAATGTCAAGATCTAGATTCTGCGTCATCCAAAGATTGCCGCCCTTGTGCTTAGCGACACAATATCTTTTATTATCGCGTTGGTCTAGCATATAATATTGACTGTCTTCTGTTATACTTCCAGGAATTTCGTCACGATTTTCGGAGGTAATATCCTGCATATATGTAGCCCCGGGTACAGGAGTGGGACACGACGAGACGATATTGACTACAATAGCATAATTAACAGTCACCCCCTCATAAATACCAGCAGGCAGACCTGGTTCAAGATATACGCCGTAATGCATGTCTACCGTATCGCTTGCAGCGGTGGGCTCATTTTTTTCTGCTATAGTCATAGCATTATCTAACCCCAACGGTATACTTTGGAATACATCGCTCTTCTCATCTTGTGGCTCAGTCAGAGCAATGCCTCATGTATTGGCACTTCATGCCCGTGGTCAATGCTACCCCAAAAGATTACCGACAAAATCGCGACTATCGATGCGACGGCAAGTAAAGCGATTTTATGCGCTAGTTTTTGTTGAATATGAGGCGAATGCTCTTCCTCCTCACTACTACAGAAATAATCAAAATAAGAGCGACAATTACACCAGAAATTATTCCCCAAAGAGCATAATTGGTGTTATTGTTGCCGTTGTTGGTTGGGCTATTTTCTAATCCAGTGCCCGTGTAGTAACCAGTATTGGGGGAATTGGTGTGCGCTTCGGTATTGCCTGGTGCCACTTCGCTGCCAGATTCCTGCACGAATACTCTAATATTATTTGAATTTTGCATTCTCTATACCCCCCTATGTATTACCATGCTTATGTATATTTTATCGTGTATTTGATTTTGTGGAATACTTTTTTAGCTAAATTTTATCGACCTATGCTAAAATAGATATAAGCACTATGAGAAGTGGAGTAAAACGAAAAATGCTAGCTGCTGCATTATTTAGCTTGCTTTTTGGCATCTTTCTTTCTGATTCTGTTTCTGCTTTAGAATGTTCTATTGGTATAACTACAAGTGGCGGTGTAGTGTTAGATTTACAACCAGGCAGTAGTGGAGTGACGACTAGTAGTATTACTGCTACTACAGACTGTATAGCTGGTTATACTATATCCATTAGTGGCCCTAATGATACTACGCTATATCTTAATGGGGATAATACTAGTGAAGACTATATAAGTACGGTAGCTGGGACTAAAGAATCTCCTACTACATTATCTAATAATACTTATGGCTATAGTCTAGGTAATGTAGTGTCAGATTCTAATGCCTTTATTGGGCTTACTAATACGCCAGTTATCCTTACTACTACTGACACACCTTCTGTTGCTGGTGGAGATAACTATACTGTTTCCCATGGTGCAAAGGTAGCAAATGGTAAAACAGCCGGTACCTACCAAATGACGAATAATGGTGCTATTACTTATACTATGGTAGCTAATAATGTAGTTACTGTTACCTTTGATGCGAATGGCGGAACTATACCAGCTGGACAGGATTGGGAAGGGTCTGGGAGCGCTGCTACTAAACAAGTGGCACCAGATAGCACTTATGGTAACTTACCTACACCAACCAGGAATGGATATACATTTCTGAATTGGATTGCGGAAGCAATACCCCCCGAATATCAACAAGTGGAATATATAGCATCAACCGGTACGCAATGGATAGATACAGAACTAGCTCTTTTCTCTGGACAAGATCATAGAATAGTGATCGATTTTATGCCTACTAGATTGTATGATTACAATCAATTATGGGGATCGTCTTATGATGCAGATACATTTGAAGCATGGATTCCTAGAAGCGGTTCATTAAATGCAAGATACAATGGCACCAATTATGGTCCAACTAATACTACAACTGCAAACACTAGATATTTGATTGATGTAGAAAAAAATGAAAACACGTTAACTAAGAAAATTAACGGTAGCCTGCTTGGTTCTAATACGGCTAATACAAGACAGACCGATGCGTCTTTTTACTTATTTAAGTCTGGCTCTGATTATAGTGAATATAGGATGTATAGTGTACAGTTATACAAAGATGGTGTACTTGTCCGTGATTTTGTGCCAGTTTATCGGAAAGGCGATAATGAGACTGGGTTATACGACCTTGTGAACAACGTTTTTTATACTAATCAGGGTACGGGAGCTTTTGATAAAGGTAGAGATGTAGAGACGTCGAAATATAAAAATATAGATTCTGCGACGATAGTAAGAAATAACGAAAACCATACACTATTTGCAATATGGGTAAAAAATCCCATAGTGACGTTTGACGCGAATGGCGGTAGCATTCCGGCGAGTCCAGACTGGACTGGTTCAGGTAATAGTGCGACAAAAGCCTATACTGATAATGCTACCTACGGCACTATGCCTACACCGACGAGAAATGGCTATACATTCTTAGGGTGGAAGACCGACTATGTTTTGCCTGACGAATACCAAGAGGTGGAATATATAGAATCAACTGGTACACAATATATAGATACTGATTATGCTTTATGGAAAGACCAGGATTGGAAATTGGAATATAAATTTGATATCTCGCAACACTATGATTATAATAATATGATGGGGTCACTTGGGACGACAAACACTAGTAATGAAATATGGGTCGACTCAAGCGGAAACTATTATGTGAGATTTCCGAGTGTTATCAAAACAAATATCGCAAAATTATCCTTAAATACTCCATATGCAATTGTCCATGATAACACTGGAGGTAATTTGCTAAGCTATGTGAATGGCAACTTAGTTAAGACATCTCCTAGGGCGAATACTGCTTTTAATTATAAACTGGGACTTGGACATAGGAGGGGTAGTGAATATCTAAAAGGTAAAATATATTATGCGAAATTCTGGAGCGACGGCGAGTTGGTTCGTGACTTCATCCCGGCTTATTGCAAGAATGATGAAGTGATTGGGTTGTACGATACTGTGAATGATGTGTTTTATACCAATCAGGGGACGGGGGTATTTAGTAAGGGCGCGGATGCGATAAATGAATATGTAGCCTCATCCACGCAACTGATTACGAATGCTGACCATACGCTATATGCAATATGGGAGGCGGAGTAGGAACTAAAATATTTCGAGGGCTTTGAATATTAAAAGAAGCCCTCGCGTTAGGTACCTTCGGCGCCGTGCGAGTGCTTCGCTACCTTTATTTTATTAAACAAGAACGGAAATGTCAACAATCTGCCCCTGCTTACTAATCATTATCAGTTTTTTATCTGTCTTCTGATGCGAACTTGATTAATTAAAAACCTTTGCGTATTATCATCTTTGATATTTTTTCATTCTCGAAGTATCGATAATGAATGGTAGGATATTAACAGTCAAAATTATAGGGGTAGAACCATACCTATGGCTCGATTTTATCGAAAAATCGTCAAAAAAATTAGCCCCTAAACTTCGCAAGGTACTTAACAGCGAATTACAGGGGCGAAATGACGAAAAATCGGCTTTATATAAAATCTGGTGGATCTTACTGGGCTCGAACCAGTGACCTTACGAATGTGAATCGTACGCTCTAGCCAACTGAGCTAAAGATCCATAAAATATGCTATAATTATATCATGGATATTGAAAAAATAAAAGCAGAACTTAACGAGCTCGAGGCCTTTCTTGCCACGCCAGATGCTTACAGTAATCCAGACTTCGCCGCAAAGGCCAAGCGCGCCTCGACCTTAAGAGAAATTGTCGAACTCGCCACTAAAATTACCACCGAGGAATCCAACCTAAAAGAAGCCGAATCTTTGGTTAGTGACCCAGACCTTGGCGAAATCGCTCGCGAGGACGTCGCAAGACTAAAAGCCGAAGTCCCAGAGCTAAAAGCCAAATTGGAAGAGCTTTTGATTCCCCGCGACCCCGCCGATGACAAACCAGCCATCTTTGAAATCCGCGCCGGCGCCGGTGGCGACGAGGCCAGCCTTTTTGCTGGCGAACTCTATCGCATGTATCAAAAATACGCCGAATCCCACGGCCTAAAGTCGGAACTCATAAGTCAAAACGAAAACGAAGCCGGCGGCATGAAGGAAGTCATTTTCAAAATCTCTGGCGACAACGCCTATGGACAACTCAAATTTGAAGGTGGCGTCCATCGCGTGCAGCGCATTCCGATCACTGAGTCTCAGGGGCGTATTCACACCTCCACCGCCACCGTCGCAGTTCTCCCAGAAGCCGCCGAAGAAGACCTCGAAATCAGCCCCGAAGACCTCCGCATTGATATTTACCGCTCCGGCGGCCATGGTGGTCAGGGCGTCAACACTACTGACTCCGCCGTCCGTATCACCCATCTCCCGACCGGCCTCGTCGTCGCTATGCAGGACGAACGCTCTCAGCAGCAAAACCGCATTAAAGCCATGAACATTCTCCGTTCCCGTCTATTAGAGCGCAAAAAAGAAGAAGAAATGAAGAATGCATCAGAGGCTCGCAAATCCCTCATTGGTACCGGCGACCGCTCCGAAAAAATCCGCACCTACAACTTCCCTCAAGACCGCGTCACCGACCACCGTATCCACTACTCCCGCAGCAACATCCCAGCGGTCATGAACGGCGACATCGACGACATCATTCACGAGTTAATAAGGCATGAACGCAGCCTCGGAGAATAAAGATTTCTACGGTCGTGATTTTTTGGTCACGAAGGATGTCTTGATTCCCCGTCCTGAGACCGAGCAGCTCATTGATACCGTCTTTAGTCTCGCAGGCAAACCCTATCTCCCAGGCGTCAAATCTACCAAAAGAGAGCTCCCAGAAAACCCAGTAATTATAGATGTCGGTACCGGCTCCGGCTGCATTGCCATCACCCTTAAAAAAGAACTAAAAGACGCCGATATTATAGCTACCGACATATCAGAAAAGGCCCTAAAAGTGGCACAAAAAAACGCCGTAAAGCACGGCACCCATATATCTTTCATTATATCACATTTGCTCGAAAAAGTCAATACTACCCCAGATCTCATCGTCGCTAACCTCCCCTATGTCGACGAAAATTGGGACTGGCTAGACAAAAAATCCCTATCAAAAGAGCCTTCCATCGCCCTCTACGCCAAGGACCACGGCTTAAAACTCATCAAGGAGCTCATCGATACCGCTACCAGTAAATATCTCATCCTCGAAGCTGACCCCTGTCAGCACGAAGCCATTATAGAATACGCTGCCCCAAAATACACCCACGTAGAAACCAGAGGCTTTATCCTCACTTTTCGCAAAACAGCTTAAATATTAAAGATTGGGTTGCTGAAGAACGCCACAATCACCCCAATCAGCGCCATCGCAAAAAGCACTGGCCAGATAATGTCGCGGAATCTAAAATCTTCTTGATATCGTATAATCGCCTGCCTAGCGTAGTTATAAATAAACACAAAAATCGTCAAGACAATCGCCGCCTGCGGAATCCGTATGCCCGTATCGCCAAAAATGTAAACTATCGCCCACGAATGACACATCCACGCCACCTCTGCAAACATCAGGCCGCACGCCAGTGTTGTCAAAGTGAAATCTTTTGTATTTGTCTGCGCAAGCACATGTCGACTCGCGGCATATCCAACCAAAAACGCCAAGAAAACCGCAACAATAGCATTTAGACTCGCGGTCATAATAGTGCTAGCAGAAATCCCTAAAAACACCGCGATGAGAGACTGCGCAAAAGTAGCATTTTCTGTTGACATTGGCTTGATAGCGAGTAACCAACCCACATAAATCCCCATCAATATAATATGTACCGGCATCAATGTGCTGCCAGCATAGTAAGATAAAAGCACTATCGATAGCCCAACAATCAGGTCCACCAAATTTAACTTAATATTAAGCCACAAATATCGGCTCCGAACGGCAAAAATCCGCCACTTCGACACTAGCACCAATATAATACCGAGTGCTGGACTGCCGCTAAATACGGTAAGCAAAACCGCAAACATGCCGAGTAGAATATTCAAAAACACATGTACTGCGCTTGATGCAATGTTCCTAGATTTTCTAGCCAATACAAAATCTGCCATATGTACATTATACCAGATTTATCAAATTATGCTTAAAATATGCTATAATGGCAGAATGAAACCAAATTTTTTCGACCGACATCCATTACTTAAAGATATCCTAAGCCTCACTGGTTTTATTACTGCAATCGTACTCGGTACCCTATTTCTAAATACTTATATTTATCGTAGCTACAATGTTGTAGGTGTTAGCATGGAAAATACCCTCAAAAATGACGATCGCGTTATCGTAAATCGCGCTGCTGTATCTTGGGCACATTTTCTCGGCCAACCATATATCCCAGAACGCGGCCAAATCATCGTTTTTATGAATGAAGATGAAAACGCCGTCGCAGCGTACAAGGCCGAAGGTGTTAAAAATCCGATGACCTGCACCGTACCAAGCAATGTAGCAGACCAATATATCATCAAACGCGTAATCGCCTTCCCTGGCGAACGTGTCGTCGTAAAAAATGGCACAATGACTATCTATAATGAGGAACACCCCGATGGTTTCGTCTACGACACAGAGTGGCGTCAATCCGACACTGATGGGCCAAAAGAACACACATCTGGTGAAGTTGATATGGTTGTCCCAGACGGAGAACTTTTCGTCTCTGGTGACAATCGCGAAGGCTCCAATTCATGGGATTCCAGAAACGGCCTCGGCACCATTCCTTACTGCCGAATTATCGGCCCAGTCGCCTTCCGCATTTTCCCATTCGACAAAATGCGTAGTTTCTGAATATTATATTTCGCCTATCATTTTGACTGATTCGGACTCTGGTAGCTCTTCAACATCTTTCAACTTTCGCTCAATTTGCCGCGAGGTTGTCCTGGCCGACTCGATTTTATTTGCAGACTCCTGCAATTTCTTTTGGACGCCTTCAAGCAAATCACCAAACTTGCCAAATTGAGTTTTTACAGCACCTAGAGTCTGCCAGACATCCGCCGAGCGCTTCTCAATGGCAAGCGTCCTAAAGCCCATCACGAGACCATTTAGCATCACCGGCAAAGTCGATGGTGATGCGATAGTGATTTTGTATTTTTTCCGCACCTCATCCGACAGTCCAGGAATCCGAATAATTTCCGCATATAAAGATTCGGTCGGCACAAACATCACACCAAATTCCGTCGTCATTGGTGGCTCAAGGTATTTAGTGGAAATCTTTTTGGCTTGCTCTTTCACGTCGTTTGCAAGAGCCTTCTGATAAGTTGCAATGTCAATTTTGCTTCCGCTATCATATGCCGCAATTAGCCGCGAATAATTTTCAACCGGAAACTTCGAGTCAATCGGTAGATATACATTATCGTCCTTGCCCGGCATCTTAATCGCAAATTCAACCCGATCATTGGAACCAGGCTTGGTCGCAACATTCTCCTCATATTGAGATTTATTCAACATATCCGCAATAATCGCACCAAGTTGCACTTCGCCATAGATTCCGCGCGTCTTTACACCCTCCATCACTTTCTTGAGATCACCCACACCGGTCGCCAGATTTTTCATCTCGCCAAGCCCCTGATACACCTGCGTAAGTTGGGTTGATATCGATTTAAAGCTCTCGTTAAAGCGTTTTTCTACGGAAGCCTTTAGTTTTTCGTCTACCGTCTCTCGCATTTCTTCTAATTTTTTCTCGTTTCCGGTCTGAAGTCGTTCCAAATTTTCTGCGATTTCCTTGCGATTTTCCCGGAAATTTCGATCAATTTCTGGATTGATTTTAGACATCTCACCTTCCATCCGAATCAATCGCTCTTCCATTGATTTAAAATTTGACGAACCCTCTATCCTCGGCTTTCGCACAATCAAAATAATCAATAAAATTATTATTACTACCCCCAAAACCATTAACACTATATCCATAAAAAAATTATAACACAGATTCGCTAAAGTATGATATAATAATCCCATGCCGACTTAGCTCAGCTGGTAGAGCAACGGTTTTGTAAACCGTAGGTCGTCGGTTCAAGCCCGACAGTCGGCTCCATGAGAGAAGAAAATCAAGCGCCTAGGCTTGTATTTTTTTTCCGAGTGGAGCAGGATGTACCACTGTACAGTCGGCTCCATGAGAGAAGAAAAGTTAAGCAACAAAAAAAGAGCGCCGAAGCGCCCTTTTTCTAGTAGTTTTCTGGTTTAATTTCGAAATAACTTTGTGGGTGGCTACACACTGGGCAAACCTCTGGTGCATTTTTGCCAATCACGACATGGCCACAATTTCGGCAAACCCAAATCACATCGCCATCTTTTGAAAATACTTTCTTATCTCGTACGTTGCCGAGCAACTTACGATATCTTTCCTCATGATGTTTTTCAATCGCCGCCACGCCTTCAAACTTTTCCGCAAGTTCCAAAAAACCCTCTTCACGCGCAGTTTCTGCGAATCCGGCATACATATCAGTCCATTCGTAATTCTCACCATCTGCCGCCGCCTCTAGATTCACTTCGGTTGGCTCTACTTCCCCGCCGTGAAGTTCCTTGTACCACATCTTGGCATGTTCTTTTTCATTCAATGCTGTCTCTGCGAAAATTGCCGCAATCTGTTCAAATCCATCTTTTTTGGCTTTAGAAGCAAAATAATCATATTTATTTCGTGCCTCGGACTCACCAGCAAAAGCCTTTTTTAAGTTTTCTTCTGTCTTAGTTCCAGCGTATTTGGTTTTCATGCTATTTCCTTTCTAAATAATTATTTAAACGCAGGTGTATCCGCCATCAACTGGCAAAATTGCACCTGTTACATAAGATGCTTCCTCTGACGCCAAGAATACCACCGCCGCATCAAGCTCGCCCGGCTTACCGTAGCGCTCCATCGGTACGTGTGTCTTAGCGAATTCTTGGAATCTAGGCGTATCAAGCACCGCCTTCGTGAGCTCGGTTTCAAAATATCCCGGACAAATAGCATTACACGTAATACCGTCCGTCGCAAGCTCCGCTGCTACTGCCCGCGTAAAGTTCACCACCGCACCCTTAGATGTGTGATAGGCAACCGTATGAATCTCGGTATTCCCAACCAAACCATACATCGAAGCGATATTAATGATTCGTCCATAGTTATTCTTCTTCATAATCGCCGCAAATGCTCGCGTCATCTTAAATACACTCGTCTCATCGGTTGCAATCGTAAAATCCCATTCATCGTCAGTCATTTCGAGCACGCCTTTATCTTTTGATGCCCCGGCACAGTTAAGTAAGATATCACAGCGACCGAACTCAGCTTCACATTTCGCCGCCGCCGCGTTAATATCTTCCGTCGACGTCACGTCGCATTGCACGGGTAGCACTTTTACGCCATATTCATCGCTAAGCTTACCGGCAAGCTCTTCTAGTCGCTCCATTCTTCTAGCTAAAAGTACTAAATTCGCACCTTGTTTTGCAAACGCTGTCGCCATTTGAACTCCAAGTCCAGATGACGCACCGGTCACTACTGCAACTTTACCTTTTAAATTAAACATTCTATCTCCTTTCTGTGACACTATTATATCAAACTATGTTAAAATATAATACATGAAACCTGCTAAGTCCAGTCCACGTTCTAAAGTTATTATTAAATCTGGGATTCTTTTTATTGCTACCAATTTTCTTCTTGCTATCATTAATATTATCATTGGGGTGCTCTCAAACTCTCTTGCTATAATTTCAGATGCTGCACATAGTTTCATTGATGCTATTTCCGGACTTATTATTATTGTTAGTGAAAAACTCGCCGAACATAAATCCGACTATCGTGAAAAGATTGAACGCATCACAACTATTATTATCGCGCTCATCATCATCGCGATGGGCATTCACCTCATAGTCGAATCTATCGAAAAAATTATCGACCCATTTTGGATTGAATACGATGTACCTACACTCATAATACTAGTTATTAGTATTGGACTAAAACTGGCTCTTGCTATCTATCTCAAAAAACAAGGACAAATTCATAAATCTACCGTCCTTACCGCCTCTGGGGCCGAAACCATGAATGATACTTGGATTTCTGTAGCTGTTCTCACCTCAGTCATTATTTATCTCATCTGGCATCTCGATATCGAAGCCTACATCAGCATTATCATTGCTACCATCATCATTAAGATCGGTCTTGAATTCATTTTTCCGCACATCTCGCACCACCATCATCATCCACTCGAACAAAATCCAGACCACGACCACTGCGGAAAAAACTAATAATTTATTTCTTTTTCAGAGTTTCTACAATTTCTTTACCGTCTTGCAAAGTATCCCGCAGGGATTCTTTACTAAGAGATGAAAACACCTCAATCGAACCAGCAATCGTGGTTAATAATCCCATAATAATAAAACCAACGGTCTCAATTGAATCGGATGCGATAATGAAATATGTACCAACTACCAACTCTACAACCGTTAAAATTATCCTAAATTTCCACTTAGGATTTTTGTTCCCCCGATGTTTATATACATAAATCGCGCCAAATACACCATTTAAAATGGTAAACCCACCCGACATCAAATTTAAGACTTTATTTGTAAATCCCTCGTTTAGAATCAAGAAAAATCCAAGCCCAGCCACGGCAACATACATCAAAGTTTCCAGTATTTGCGAAAAGAAAGCCTGGCGTTCAATAGTCTTCTTGGCCCGATCAGTTTGTTTATCATAACTAGACTTTAAATAGCCTATACGGTAAAAAGACCAAAAAGCCAGCACCACACCCACTACGGCGATGAGAGACGGCAGAGTTTTTGTATCGTTGCCATGTCCATTAATGGCCGCTATCAGCATCATTACGCCGGAAACTAACATCATTATCGATGTCGCCAGCTTATTTTTAAGAAAGATTTTATAAGCGTTAAATCCTTTTATTACTAGCTGATTCATATTTTTATTATAACACAGGCAAATGTCTTAATTTGTCAATATATACCCATGTTTACAACACAAAAAAATGGAGCCGCGAACGAGATTTGAACTCGTGACCTCATCCTTACCATGGATGCGCTCTACCGACTGAGCTATCGCGGCACTTTGTAAATCAAACCTTCCATCAAAGGCTATACCACACATTATATCACAATTTTTCTTTCGTTTGACTAAAATTGTAAAAAATCATTATCTAAACAATGAAAAATAGTCATTTTTTCCATAACAATTTTCTTGCACATTTTCATTACGTTTGTGCTATAATAAAATCATGCGAGTGGAGTTGTTATGGCCCTAATTATGGGTCTCAAGAAATTTAAGTTTATAGTTGCCCTCGCCATCCTGATGTCATTATTTGGCAGCCAGGCGGTTTTTGCTGACCAAAATCTGTCCATCTCTATTACGCCAAACGGTGCTACCTTCAGTGCGACACCAGAAATTTTCTCTACGGTCACGCAATCCATAACCGCCTCCACCGACAATACGACTGGATATACTGTTAAATTACAACCTGCCGAAGGAACGACTAGCCTAGTCAATATAAGTGATAGTACCATTACTATACCAACCTTTACTTTGCCAGAAGGTAGCACTAATCTACCAGTCAATTCTACCGGTTATGGCTACGGCTATAGCATAGATGGCGGAGAAAACTACCTACCAATCACATCTAGTGTCGAAGAGCTCTTCAGAACCACCACTGCTGGTCAAAATTCCCATACATTAATCTTTGGCGCAAATGTTAGCAGCGAAACACCAGCTGGCACTTATACTAACTCATTTACGATTTACGCTACCGCCAACCTTAATTTGTGTCCAGCTAATCATGTTTGCTATTACGGCAACAACGACGATGATTCTGGCACTATGAGTAATCAAGCGGTCACAGATAGTTCCAGCGTAACTCTTATTGCCTCCAACTTCTCACGACCAGGCTACGGTTTTGTTGGCTGGAATACTTCCGAAGATGGCACTGGCACCACCTACGGTCCAAATCAAACTATCAACGCAGGCGATTTGTCAGCTATTGGCTTGCAGCTTTATGCTAAATGGATACCATCGGCAGGCAATCTACAAAGCTGGAATGGCTGTGATGCAATGACTTCAGTCATATACGATAAAAACACCGGTGAGATTACTGTTGCCGAAAACAGCATCACCGCCCTCACAGATACTCGCGACGGTAGTACCTATGCAATCGCAAAATACCCAGACGGACAATGCTGGATGATGGAAAATCTTCGTCTAGACCTTTCCGACCCAGACCTAGAAATTAGTGGGCTTAACACAAATAGGCCGACTGCTACTTTTGCTCAAGCCATCGACAATAATCACCCCGCATCAACAAATGATTTCTGTGCCTCTAATAATCAAGCCTGCATCGATAAAATATTGTTTAACAAAAATAATACCAATCGCAGCCTAACGGCTTCCTATGATACCAACAATACTACCAGCTCTTGGTACTCTTACGGCAATTATTACAACTGGTACACCATAACCGCCGGCAACGGCACCTACAGTATGTCTACCGGCGGCTCAGCCGCCAATGGCGATCTCTGCCCTGCTGGCTGGAGACTCCCAGCCGGATATGGTGACGTTGGAGATCTCTCCATATTGGATATCGCCATAGGTGGCACCGGTAGTAATCAAACCTCAGAGATGTCAACCGGTGTTGCTGGATCAGAACGTTGGCGCACGTACCCATACAACTTTATCTATAGTGGAGAACAAAAAGGCAACACCGCTTCTAATCGCTCCACTTCAAGCAGCTATGCTACCCTAAGCGCCGCCCCCAATAACGAGCGCACCGTCAATCTTTGGCTCAAAACTGACGGCGTATATGTAAAATCCAACTTTACACTAAAATACCGTGGACAAACCGCTCGCTGCCTATTTAACGGAGGCTACCATGTTACGGGCAATATTCACTATGACGCCAACGGTGGTGCTGGTACTATGGCAGACCAAACCGACGTTGATTTTGGCACCGCACTAGCCGCAAACAATGAATTCACGAAAGAATATTCTACCTTCGTCAACTGGAACTCTCAACCAGACGGTAGTGGTGTAGTAGTAATCGAAGGTGGTATGGTGGCCGGCGCCGCTGATCGTATGGGTATCACAGAGGGTGAAACCCTAACACTCTACGCTATCTGGAAATCACAATATAGCTTAGCCTACAATGGTAATGGTGCAGACGCTGGCGCCATGGCAAATGTTGGCACTAATAAGCTAGTTGTCGGCAAATACACCCTCGTCGCCTCCAACTTCTCACGAACTGGATATGGCTTTGCTGGTTGGAGCTTGGATTCTAGCGCCGCCACCAAAATTGCTAACGGCGAGACGGTAACTATTTATGGACCAAACGAAGTTATCAATGTTGACAATGCGTTCCTATCTAATGCCGACACAAACAACCGAATCACCCTCTATGCCGTCTGGCTACCAGAGAATACTACTTATACTATGCAAACATTTAGGACTACTGAATGTGCCAATTTGAACATTGGTGATGTTTTGGCACTCAAAGACGTGCGGGATAATAATGTCTACACCGTCGCTAAATTGAAAGACGGTAAATGTTGGATGTCGGAAAACCTCCGCTTCGATCCATCATCCACCACACTCAATAACGACAATACCAATTTACCAACTGCAGACTTTATTGCCGCCGCTCATAACTCCGCTACCGCCAACACATTATGCAAAACAGACGATACTGACTGTGTGGATACAATTCGCTTTAATTCGAACGCCATCAATCGTAATCTAACTGCCTCGCATAGTGGCAATAATGTAGATAATTCGTGGTACAGCTACGGCATTATGTATAACTGGTATACCGCCTCCGCCGGCAAGGGTACCTTCAACATGGATAGTGGTAATACTACCGGAGATATCTGCCCAACCGGCTGGCGCTTACCAACTGGCGGCAGTAGTGGCGAAGCGGTCACGCTTAATAATCTAACAAACAACGGTTCCACTTCTACCGATGCCGGCCTAACCAAATTCCCCAATAACTTCATCTATTCTGGTGATTACAACTACAACACACCAGGCGGACGCAACTCATATGGTCGCTATTGGACTTCTACGCCTAATGGCACAACCAAAGCCTACCGGCTTGGTACCGCCGCCAGCGGCGCAACTCCAACCGGCTCCTGGAATAAATGGGACGCCTTCGCTGTAAGATGTGTCGTTAAATAAAGATTTCCTCAGTCTTATGACTGTGGTCGTAGAGAAGTCCCCGAATATATTTACTATCATGACAAATAATGCCAAATCATGTTATAATATTATTAAATATTCGTTGTGTCAAGATTGAGCGCAGACTCGGCAACGAATATTTTTTAGTTAGAATTAGGACTCGATTCGAAGAACGAGTCCGTAAAAAAAGACCTGTCAAGGTCTGGTGCTGGAAGTAGGACTCGATTCGAAGAACGAGTCCGTAAAAAAAGACCTGTCAAGGTCTGGTGCTGGAAGTAGGACTCGCTTGGAGCGAAGCGACAACGATGTCCTGATTTTTGTTGTTTTTTGTTCGAAGAACAAAAATGGTGCTGGAAGTAGGACTCGATTCGAAGAACGAGTCCGTAATGATTTTTTGTTTCACAAAAAAATGGTGCTGGAAGTAGGACTCGAACCTACGAAGCCCGAAGGCGAGAGATTTACAGTCTCTTGTCATTGCCACTAGACGATTCCAGCACTAAACTTATTATACACGCTAAGCTCATTTTTGTCTAGACCGAGAATTCAAAATCCTCGATGTCGCACTCGCAGAAGATGTCCGTTTGGCACTCTTTTTCTGTTTTAATTCATTATCATGCGCCACCTGAGCCTCAATCCTAGCCGTCGTCGCTGTCGCAGCCTCGGTATCGCCAGAAGCCTCATAAATTGCCAAAATCTGCCGAAGCGTAGACACGGATGGGTCTAGCTCATACGCACTCTCTAGTGCCTCGATAGCTTTTCGTGGACGCCCCATTTTCTCTTCTGCCTTCGCGAGTGCCATATACCTCGCCGGCACATCACCTTCTAGAGCAATCGCCTGCCGAAAAGCCATCTCCGCCTTTTCGTATTCGCCAATTTCAAGATAAATTAGCCCCGCATTATGAATCGACGCTGGGTTGTTATCTAGCGACTGAGCAATCTCAAAACATTCTACCGCCTCTTCATAACGTTGACCCTTGGCATACAAAATCCCAAGCCGGTTATATGCCGCAGCGTTTTTTTCATCAAACTTCAAAATCGTAAGAAGCGCCTTCTCTGCCCTAAACGGCTTCCGCTCCTTCATCGCAGTCTGCGCTACCGACCACAACTTTTTCATCTGCGCCTTATACTTCGGCGAACGCTCCGGTTCCGGCTCCTCCTTGACCGTCATTGGGAAGAAAAACGAAAGATATACGCTAAAAGCCAAAATCACTAAAACAGCAATCATACGCCCATTATACCACAATCACATTAAATCTGCCACCAGATGTAGCTTCACGTGACCATTTCGCTCGATTGCTTCGTATGCTGCCAAAAACTTAGGTATTTTGCTAAGAAAAGCGAACTTCTTAGTAATAAAATAAGTCTTATATGACATCTCTATCGCCGCCGCGAGTATTTCCATAGCATAACTTCTCACGCCGTCTTTACGCTTGCAAATCTCTTCTGCTATACCAGGCAGCTCTCGCTCCTGGCAGGTCATCAATCTTTTGGCGATTGTTTTAGTCTTCTCGTCAAATTTTACTCCGGCATCTATATTCGGTGTGGTCTTTAATACATATACTGCCGACCGAGACAAAATCGTATCAAGAAGCCTCGACGGATTTTCGGTCACCAGCACAAAATGTACCTTTTCGCCTGGCTCCTCTAGCGACTTCAGTATCGCATTTGCCGCCTCTTCACCAAGCGATTCGGCTGGACGAATCACTACAAATTGATCCGAGGTCTGTTTTACGGATAGCAGCGCTAAGATTTCGCGCACCTGTTCAATCGTAATCACTGACTTTTCTTCTGGCTGCAAGATTAAGGCCTTGGGCAACTCCACTTGTGCATCTGATGGCACTACAAAAACTCCGCACCCCACTTTCCTAGCTATTTCAAAGATGTCATTTGTATTCTCAAAAAACATGCTAGCCTTTAGCAATCTCATCGCTAGTATCTATCATCGTATCAAACTCACGTGGACGCTCCACGATAAACGTTTTCCTTACACCTCCAGGCAAAGTGATTTCAAGAGAACCAGCGTGTAACATTAACCGCTCGGCAGCCTCTCCATCATACACCACATCACCAACGATTGGGTGACCAAGATATTTCATATGTACTCTAAGCTGATGCGTTCGCCCAGACGTCGGTCTAAGCTCCACCAAAGAATGTACGCCGTCAGACAACAAAACTTTATAAAATGTCTCCGCTTCCTTGCCATTTGCGTCTACCCGGAAAGTCGTTGGCCGCTTCAAGTCTCTTATCATCGGCAAATCTATCCGCGCCTCGTCTAGCTTTGGTCGCCCAGATATTACCGCATAATAAGTCTTGTGTACTTTTCTATCCTGAAATTGCTTCTTCAAAAAACTCTGTACTTCCGGACTTTTTGCAAGAATCATCACGCCAGACGTATCCCTATCTAATCGATGTGCAATTAAGCCGTAGTCCGCCAAAGTCTTTTCCGGACAATATTCGCCCTTCGCCTCAGATAAAAGACCAGAGGGTTTATTTACGACCAGCACATTTTCGTCTTCATATACAATCTCAGGTTTAAGGTCAGCGTTTTTCATTATCTCTGGCACTTTAAGATCGATTTTTACGCCACGCTCGACTTTAAAATTTGGCTTTAATACCAGCTCTCCGTCCACGGTTACAAAACCACTTTCGATAAACCTTTGGATTGTAGACCGATTATAACTCTTGTAAATTTCTTTCATCAAAATATCTAGTCGCACCTTTTCTGGCGCCGCCTCTGCCTCTGGCAACACGGTGTCGCCATTAATCACGCGAGACATCTCTGGCTTACTAAATTTCTTACCTGTCCGTATCATAAATAACTTCCACCATTATTATACGGCAAATTAAGTCAAAAGCCAAGGGGGAGATAAATCGAGGCCGTTATTGATATAATATCTACCTCATTATACAGCGAACCGCTCGCCCCATGCTACTATAAGCATTACCTAGCCCAGCGCCACTAGGACTAAAGTAAAAATCATATGAAGACATATAGTAACCATTCTCGCTAAATGTAGCCGACCAGTAATACCCATAATTTGGTTCGTTATTCCCACCCATATACTGATAGCCAGCAGTCAAAAAGTTCGGCACAGTACCGGGCCCCGCATTATTATAAAATACAGCGTCGGTCTGACTGTAATTATCCTCCAAATTTGCCCCATAAGCCGTAGCCAGAGCATACCAATCTCCGGTCTTCCAATTACCATTGTTTGTAGCGGTTGCATCACTGGTGGTAGAAGTCGGGAGTCTCCAATTCTTAGGGCAAATACTAGCCGCAGCATTGTACCCATTTCTCGTCTCCATAGTGAAGCCATCACTCTGCATTCCACCCAAAGTAGCTGCGGCCCAAGAATAGTAAGAATAACATGGGGTATTCTGACCAGCGCCACAATCAGCCTTATTGCCAGAATTATATATCCACGCCTTACTACCGCTAGTGAGTCCGAAACCAGTAGATTGTGATTCCGGAAGCCTTATTGCATTACCAAGCCCCACAAGCCTATTATCGCCTGTTACAAATCCGCTAACATACTCGCTAGTCGCGTCCGTATCGTCCGCAGAAAGAGTAACACCACCGGCAAGATTAAGATTTTCCAACATCCATACTTTTCCATCGGCAAGCCTTCCAATTCTATAATTCTGATTATCGCGCACATCACACACAACGGCTGTGCTATTGGCGCCAGGTAAGATAGTATCTATATTGGAAGAATTCAAATTTTGCATTATAGTATAACCGGTGCAAAACGCCTTCCACTGCGCATAAAGAGTGATAGTACCGCCAACACTTACGAGATCCGTGACGGATTGACCATCAGTGTAAGATACGCCAGAGCCATCTGGCATTGTGTTCCAGCCATCAAACACTGTCCTCGTTGGCGCAGTAAATGAATTAGCAACAAGGGTAGTGGCTACCCCCTGCTCAATCTTCTGCGGGTTCATAGTGCCAGTTCCACCATTGGCGTCGAATTCTACCATAAACGTATTATTTAGAATACAGCGCATAGAAAATCCGTTGTGGCGATAGCCGTAATTCTGGCTGACATTCGTAGAATATACGTATAGGCTGTACATATGGCTGCCATCGTTCCGAGTAGAAGACCAGAAGCGGCCGCCGTAGCCCTGACTGTAGACCTCGCCACGGTCGAAGTAGCCGGAAAGAGGCGTAGAAAGGGCTTCTTGGAAGGATTTCGCATTGTTGTATTTATTATATAGGTTCTGGAATTCACCACCACCATTGTTATCGCCAGAAGTGGAGATAGGACCACCAGTAGGCATGCGCCAGCCGGATGGACAGATGTCTTCCGCGGCATCTATGGCGGTATTTGGTCTATCTACGGATGCATTACTAGCGTAGCAGTAGGAGCCAGCACTTGCGGCACAGAAGTTATAATAGATACCAATCTTACCTTGGGCGTAGCTAGTTGTATTATCAATGGTAGTTTGAGTAACAGAATCATAAGTCCAGTTGCCGCTAGTAGGATTATTTACACAATAAGCATTACCACAGGCACCACTCTTTGCGATAGCTGGCCTATCGTAGTAGTAGGCGGAACTATTGGCATTCGCTACGGCATAATTAGTATATGGGCTAGAGCCACCACCATTGAAGAGATAGGTAAGAGTTTGGTAAGAAGCATTGGTCTTGGTATCGGTACTATCTAGCATGGCAGATTCCACATCAGAGTCCGTGAGGTCTAGGGCAAGGTTGTCTAGCATCCAACATCTACCATCCGCCAGTCTCTTCACTAAGTATATATTATTATCACGACTATCATATGTATAAGTTCCAGACTCAGTACAAAGTGATGGATGCAAATTCTGCATTTCTATTTCCGCATGATGGTATACTGCATATAGCGTCACTGGCGCGTCACCATTCACTGCGCTGAGATTATTGGCAATTTCATCGGCATTTTTATAAATCGGCACCGTAGCCTCCGGGTCTTTGCTCCAGCCAAGAAACTCCGTCACGCCAGAATCTGGGAATGTAGGCACAGCATACGCACCAGAAATCACTGTCTTTTCAAGACCATCAACCCAATTACCAGTCTGCTTTATAGTCGCATGATATCCATAAGCATTAGATGTGCTTTGCTCAAAACTAGCAATCACGAATGTAATTCCGGAATTCTCAACTGGCAGTAAACCAGGATCAGGATTAAATGGATCGGGTTTAGGTGGTAGCCCAGAAGCATTGGTAGCATCAATACCAAAACTCGTAGTAATAGGCACAGTAGCATCACCATCAACTGCCGAACCAGAGAATACGTCTATCAGTTCAACGTTTCTGAGTGCCATCCGTTCCTTAGCGCAATTTACATCTTGGTTGCAAACGTTTACTAGAACGTTATATAAGGTATCAGAAATAGCACCATCATCCCCATAATATCCATTTAGTACAAATAAATAGTCCGGGTATACTACACCATCCTCTTCATGGCTACCTAGACCATATTTAAGAGTGACGGTTGTGGATTCAAATGGATTTAAGCTCACGAGGTAAGGATTGTTGCTGTAATAATTATAGGAATTTGGTGTACTATCGTCGTCGATACATTTAACAGTGAAAGAATATTCATCAAACTCGGAAAAATTACCAGAACACGAATAAGATGTAGCCTGGCTACTCGTCCTCGTCGCATCATAAGTCACCACATTTACAGTATTATTTGGGTCGTTGCCAAAGTGTAAGCCATTACCATCAAAGTTTATCGTAAATGCAGTGTTAGTATTATTCGTCACGGCGACGAAGTTGAG
>JAEEGL015633891.1_pt1 | contig 46278 bp, 40 predicted proteins | sample 9134231 | NCBI WGS metagenome assembly JAEEGL01 (sample SAMN16246548, study PRJNA631951) | gut metagenome | biome: gut microbiome; feature: rumen; material: fiber-attached | host: Bos | place: Iran: Karaj | collected 2018-10 | reverse complement strand
TCTGTGTCATATTGACCTTCTTTCTCCAACACTGATGTAGTTGGCAACATAGTTTTTATTTACTCAAGGAAGTTACTGATTTCTTCCTTTTGTATCTTTATTGTATCATAAGGTTTTCGGTTTGTCAACACCTTTTTTCAACTTTTTTGTTTGACTTTTTGTTTCCGTCTTTCCTTTTGATAGTTTAATTATAACATACCCCCTGGAAATTGCAAGAATAATTTCCGGAATTTTCGGACGTTAGACGTACGAAATTTTCGTAGAGTGCGCGCGACCTCATAATTTTCTATGAAGTCGCCGCAGTATTAGAAAACCACTTTTGCGTTAGGAAAAATCCTTACTTCGTCACTGTCATTAAACCAAGTAACACTACCCGTGTCAAGATTTACTCCGAGTCCGTCATAGTTGAGACAGTCTGTAAGTTCACCGTCTACTTCAATGCGGAGATAAATACAATCTCCCCCTTCTACCATAAAAGCCTCGCCAACCTCAACATCACCAAAGGTTTTTGAACTACTTACTCTTTCAAGTTTCATATTCTTTTCCTTCCTTTCTTTTTGATACTTTAATTATACCATAATATTTTCAACTTGCAAATTTTTTTCGTACGTAAGACGTACGAAATTCCAGGAAAAAGGCGGAAAATTTTTCCGCCCCAGCTTTGATTATCTATACAAAATCCACAAAAAATAGATATTCAAAGCTGCATTAGCAAGGTGCATGAGGAGCCCATTAACTCTCCTATCCTTTGTCAAGTCCTTGATAATTCCAACGATAGCTACGGCTAAACCAAACCAAGAAATACTCAAGCCGTAGGTCATAATAAGGACTACATTGATGACCGTAATAAAGCACCTAAGGTCGTTCCATTCAAACTTGTAAGGAGTTTCGAGTTTGAAGAATTTTTTGATGGAAGTCATTTTTGGGTTCTCCTTTGCTTTTGATAACTCAATTATAAACCCAAACCCGGAAAATTGCAAGAACTTTTTCGGACGTTAGACGTACGAAAAAACGAAAACTTTTAGGAGAATTAATCTCCCGCAAGTCTCTTTTCAATTTCTTCTACTACATCATTCTTGATAAGTGCGCTCGCATAATATTCCTGGTCGTCCCATTCTATACATATTTCTTCAAAAGCCTGAGCTGGAGTGTAGCCTTTGTCTTTGCAAAGGTCGCACATTCTTTGAAGGTCACTTTCTTCAACATAGATATAAGTCGTGTATGAAAATTCCATTTTTTATTCCTTCCTTTCTTTTGATATTTATATTATAAACCTTTTAAAAAAAAATGCAAACTTTTTTTCGAACGTAAGACGTACGAAATTTTAGGAAGAAAAAGAGAATGGGATTACTCCCACCCTCTCAAGTCCGCAATTTTTTCGATAAGTTCGATTGTGTTCTCACATTTATCGATAAATTCTCTGTTTTCCTTGCGCTGCTGCTGCAAGCTCTCATACTTTTTTTCCATTTCAGCGCGGTTCTCGGCAGAGCGGCTCGGAAAATTTTCTATCAGCTCTTCGATGCGCTCGTCAATGATGTCATTATCATTTTCGGAAATTGTGATGCCGTACTCCAGAGCCTTCAAAAAAGCCTTATAACTTTTTTCAGAAATTTCTTCCTGAGTTCCTTCGAAGTCAATAATAATTGTAGAAATAAAATCCATTGTGATTTCCTCCTTGGTTTGATAACTTGATTATAAACTATTTTTTCGAAAAATTCAAAACTTTTTTCGTACGTATGACGTACGAAAAAAGAAGAAATTTGGGGAAATTTCTTTCCCCCTTTTCTTTATCTTTTAACTTTACCTTCAAACTTTACGGGAATAACTACCTCGGAGTCATAGCACCCGAAAATCTCTCCTGTTATGAGGTCTACAGCGTAGCCGTCGAAAATTTTGCTCACGTCCAAATCTGTTCTGAGTATAACGTCCATGTTGGCGTAGACTTTCATGAAAACGGAGCTATCGTCAATTTCCGGAATGAGGAATGTGTCGCCATCTTCTATCTGCTTGAATGTCTTTTCGTTTGTGTTCTCAAAAGTAATTTCCATTTTTATTACTTCCTTTCCTTGATTTGATAATTTAATTATAAACTATTTTCCGAAAAAATCAAATTTTTTTCGTACGTTAGACGTACGAAAAATCCTCGAAGGAATTTTGGGAGAAGATCCCAAAATTCTTCGAGCCGAGCTTCAAGAAATATGACATTTCCTGTAATTCGGGCACGAACTCGTGCAGTAGCCGTAGGTGTCGCAGGGCATATTCTCCTCGTAGCCGTCGACGATATCCTCGAACTCCTCGCCTTCAAAGCGGTCTTCTTCTTCGAAGTCGCTCTCGTTTGTGAATACAAAATAATCGTTTGACATATGACTTGGTCTCCTTTGAAGTAGATTTATATTATAATTATACACTAACGGGTATATAATACAAATGACTTTTCGGACGTTAGACGTACGAAAATTCCAGGCGGAAAAATGCTTTGATAATCAAAGGAAAATCAGACGTACGAAAAAATTAGTTTGATAGTCAAAGTAAAGTTAGACGTACGAAAATTCCGGAAAGCCGAAAGCGGCGGCTTGCGCCGCCCTTATCTTGACATCTGTAAAAGACAGATTAAAACTGATATTAAAATGCTTGCTATTATAAACATTTTACTTGCTCCTTTCGTTTAGTGTGGTGTGGCTTGTGTTACCACAAGCCCCACTCTTCTTCCGCCTTGTCGGCTTGCTCAAGGTTAGTGAGTATGTCCTTGAGGAACTGTATCAGTTCTCCCTTTGTATCGAACTCGATAGCGGTATCACAGAAGAACTCGTCTTCAATATAGGTTACAGTCCACTTCTCACCGTGCCTAATCTCCATGTGGGTGTCTCCAAAGTGGCAAGCGGTGTCAATTCTAACCGTGTCCTCATAGCAATCAACTACATACCACACGAACTTTTTAATTGCCGTCATTGTAGGGTGCTTGAGTGTGTCCGTAACGATTTCCGCGTAAGCCTTGCCGTTAGTGTCGATAGCCTTAATTGTAGTCTTCATTTTCTTTGCTCCTTTAATGCTTGTTTGTTGTGGCTTGCTTGTTAGGTTATCCCCGAAGGGAGTGGTAAGGCTTGCGCCTTACCACAGTTCGATATCCTCAAAGTCGCTTGTTACGTAGCGGGTATCAGGGTGGAAGGGGATACAATAGTCCTTCAGGACTTCATACATCTTCTTGCTTGATACAGCAATTCCCTTTTCCCTATCGCCTTTTCCGCTATGTTCGGGGAATTTGTAGGCGTGGCACTTTTCGATAACTTCGATAAAGTCCTTGACGGTCATAATAATCGGGTTGATAACACGGAGTTCTCCGCCCGCGATAGAGCCGTCTTTCCTTTTGCGCTCGGGTACGGTGTAGGTCAAAGCATACATAATGTACTGCTTTTCGGGCTTGCGGTAGTCGTAAAGGTGTCCGATACGACCGCCATTAGTTTTATATTCGATTGGATAGCGCTTGCCGTCCAACCAAAAGTAGTTATCAATGCGTCCCTGAGGAGCGCAAGCCTTCTTCCTTGAGGACTTGGACACGAACAGAGCCTCAAGAGCCTTGCCGTAGCGCCCGTCGTCCTTCTCGTTGGCAAGGTAGGACAGAGCCTTCTCGACCCTTGCCTTTTCCGTCTTTGACGGCTTAGGCTTGTTGAGTATCTCGTTGATGTGATACTGTATCAAGTCCTGAATAGTGAATACCTTGTCTTCCATATTTTCACACTTTCCGCAAGGTTTGGATTTTGTTTGTGTGCCTTGCTTATGGCATTATAGTAAACCTTTTCCGTACGAAATGCAATACCTTTTTATGTCAAATTTCAGTCATTTATATCAAATTTCAGTCATAATCGAAAAAAGTTTTTTCCGCGCCCGCAAATGCCTTATTTCATTGCATTTGCGCCCCTCGGGATCCCGGAATGCCTGGATTTATTGCGTTTGCGGCTTCGCAAGTCCTGAAATGCAATAAAATAGGGGCTTTGCAGGCTGGGGGTGTGTTTTGGGAAATGCCGAAACCCGACCGCCCAAAACCCCGGGGCCTGGCTACAATTCCCTCCGAAACGAAATTTTCAAATCCTCTTCTTCCCCTTTCCTCTTCCCCGAAATTTGATTTTTTCACCAATTCCATATATAATATAATTAAGGTAAAATTATATATATAAGGAGTACAAAAATGGCTCAAAATCGTTTAAACTTAAACTGGCAAATCCCCCTCCGCGAGGACCGTGCCGCTTTCATAAAGGATTATATCGAAACCCTCAACTTTACGCCCACTCAGGAAGAACTCACTATGATGGGTAACTACATCCTTTGGGGCAAACTCAAAGAGTCCGATAAAGATGGACCTTCCCGTCTCAAAAATGAGGGCCTCTATATCGAAACGAAAAATGGCGACTGGATTGACGACCGCTCTGTAAGCCTCGAGGGTCTGCTTGAGACCCCTGGTTTTTCGGAGAGCGACTTTTCCCATCCCACCTATAAGAAGATTAGGCATACTTTTTCTAGAGAGGAAGCTCGTCGCCTTGCGCCGCCCGAAATTTTATCTGCGCTTGAAGGTCTTTGGAGAAGAATCGACTCAATCGAACTCCTCATAAGTTACTACGAACTCGCGCACGGTAAGCGTAAAGCACCCATTCGTAAGGAGTTACTCGACCGCTTTACTGCCGAAGAACGCGAATCCATCGAGGCTCGCGCAAACGACACTAAGCAATACGCCTATCTCAAACAAAAGCACGAACTCGTTGAACTCCGTAAGCAGCAATACGTCTACCAAGACTCCTATAAACAGACGATCTTCTCCCGCCCCGTAAATAACGCAATCTACTACAAAGAAGACGAACCTATCGAATTCGGTTCCGATATACCGGTTCTTCCATTCTCCCTTCGCTATAACTCTCCCCTCTTCAAGAAAATATTTAACTACGAAAGATTCCCTGCGCCCGATGACTTCAATGAAAAGGAACTTCGCGAAATATCCTCAATTTTATGGTCACCGGCGCAATCAACTTCCAACGCATTCGACTTCTCGAATCCCGAGCATCTCAAAAAGCTCTGCGGCATGTATAAGGAACTCGAAGAAAAAGTCCACGATGAAGAATTAACCGAGGATTCTGCGCTCGTCCAGTTTTTGAATACTGCGCGAGCCTATGAGAAGTTGGCGAATCTTGAACCCCTCCATGAGGATATACTCCACTGGAAGATTGAGAAGAAATCGAACGGCGAAATCCAAGACCTCGCAAAGAAAAAGTATAACCACCTCTACCAAACAAACTATATCTCTACCATTTACTGTAAGACCTTAGATGCAATTGCCGAAACTGCTGCGTTCCACCGCACAGTTTGCGAGAATTTAAGTTTTCCTGAAAACTTCAAAAAGTGCAAGGATTGCGGAAATTCGTTACTTTTGACTAATAGAGATTGGGTCAAAAGAGCCCGTTCTAGAGATGGATTTTCTCCAAGATGTAAGCGTTGCGAGAAAATTAAGAGAGATAGTAAAGGAGGAAAATAAACTAATGGAAGATAGGATTACCACAAAGTTCATAAAGGAACTTTCGAAGATCAAGGACCCGGCTATATTCTTGGGAGTTGCGCGCGTCCTTCAAGTTGAACTTATGGTTGATAAAGATACTCCGAGAAACTTCGGAGATGTATTTGAAGATATTATTGTGAATTATGAGAATAGTAATAGAAAAAGACGCAGAGAACTTTTGAAGATATTACAGCAATCAAATAAGTGTAAGGAGGAGGTAATGAATGGCAATCGTACCCAAAGTTCCTCAGAGACAGGCTCTGACGAAAACGTGTAATTGCTGCGGCGCCGTCCTCTCTACTGATAACTTTGCGCAAACTCATTCACCTTTTTATCCTGATGGATATTTACCAGTTTGTAATGGATGTATAGGGGAGCAATTAAAGGACCACGAATATAGTTGGGACTTTATTGACTCCCTTTGTCAATATGCGGGCATCCCTTTTATTGTGAAGGAATGGACGAGATTGGAGGAGTTAAATGGACAGGAAGGTACCTGGCCGGTTTACTGTAAGGTTTTTGCGCAGGATATCTACCAAGAATTTGGTTGGAGTGATTATCAGAAACAATATATCAAGTTGAGACAGGCCGCTCTATTAGAAGATGAACTCCCGCTTATTAACGAAAAGCATATGGAAGACTTGAGAAAGAAGTGGGGTTCGAACTATGATGATGAGGCGCTCAATTATCTCGAAGACCTCTATAAAGGACTTCTTGTTACACAGAATGTTAATGGTGCGCTTCAGATAGACCAGGCCCAGAAGATTTGTAAGTTATCCTATGAGATTGATAGTAGAATCCGTGCAGGAGACAAAGATGTTGATAAGTTTTTATCTTCTTATGATAAGTTGGTAAAGACTGCGGAGTTTACGCCGAAGAATACGAAAAATGCGGTTGACTTCGACTCTTTTGCCGAGGTTGGCCATTGGCTTGAGAAGAGAGGAAAGCAGAATAAGTTCTATGATGGCGCGACTCGTGATGTAATTGATGAAACTATCAAGAATATTGAGAATTATAATCAGAGATTGTATATAAATGAAGGTGGCGTTGGTGACGAGATTTCCCAACGTATCAATGCGTTGAAGAACGCTGATAAACTCGAACAAGAAGAGAGTATGTATGGTCTCCAAGAGAATTATAACTTAGATGAGTATGATAACGCTGGTTATAATTTTGAGACTAATATAGACTTTGACCCTGAAGGCGGTGATGACGATGAATGATAAATTTGCGAACGCTGCGCCGGGTGTCATCAAATTAAGGGATCCAGAGGACTCAACATTTAATAGAAGTGAAAGAGTCTATCGTGATGGTATTGAACTTGAAAAAGGTGTTGTAATTACAGAACAATGGTTGGAGAAGAATGAAGAACTTCTCTACGATTGTTGGAATATCTTTACTGTCTATCCAGATATTTATCTGGATATGATTTTGCCTAAAGAATCGAATTTCTCGCTTTTCCCTTATCAGAGAATTTTCTTAAGGGTATGTATGAGATATACCCATATTTATATTACTGCGGCCCGTGCTACATCAAAGACATTCCTTTCGATTTTAGCCAAGTATCTCCAATGTGTTTTCTTGCCGGGTCATGTCGGTTCAATAGTTGCGCCGAACAAATCTCAGGCCGCGAAAATTACAAAACAAAAAGTTCAGGAGATTTGGCGTATTTGGCCTCTTCTCAAAAATGAACTTGAAGTTTATAATGGTGAACCACACGCTAACTTTGGTAAAGATTATACCGAACTTTATTTTAAGAACGGTTCTAAATTGAGCGTAGTCGGCGCCCTTGACTCCGACCGTGGTATTCGTACTCATGCTACTCTTATCGACGAGGCTCGTGACCAAGATGGAGATGCTATTGCTGAAATCATCCTTCCTCAGATGAACGTATCTCGTCGTACTGCGACAGGTCTTGTAAATAATAAAGAGGCTATCAATACTCAGGTTATTTATGCTACATCTGCTGGAATGAAGTCTTCATTTGCGTATGAAGCACTGATGGATTTCTTTGAAGAATCTATTATTGACCCTGCGCACGCCTTCACTATGGGACTTGATTATAGGATTCCTATGCTCCACGGACTTATCGATGCTGGACACGTCCGCAACTTGAAGATGTCTCCTTCTTATAATGAACAGACATTTGCGTCAGAGTATATGGGTGTATGGGCCGGCGGTAGTGAAGAGTCTTGGTTCGATTTTGAGAAGATTTCAAAATACCGTAAGATTAAAAATCCAGAATGGAAACAAAAATTTAGAGGGGACAATAGCGTTTTCTACTTAATATCAGTAGACGTAGGTAGATTGTCTGACCAGACTGTTGCCTGCATATGGCGTGTTAATATTCGAGATTATAAATATTACTCTACAATGGTTAATATCTATGTACTCGGTCGTCAAGCAGAAACTAAGACATTCACTCAGCAAGCTATCGATTTAAAGAAACTTATTGAAGACTATCAACCGCGCGAGGTCGTAATCGATTGTAACGGTCTCGGTATCGGTCTTGCGGATGAAATGATTCGTACACAGACAGATGATATTGGTAATACCTATCCTGCCTACGGTTTCTTTAATAATGAAGATTACAAGAAAATCCAACCCAAAGATGCGGCTTGCATTTTGTATTCAATGAAGGCTAATGGCCCGTTGAACTCAAAGATTCACTCCAATGCATATACTCGTTTAAATAGCGGAATGGTTAGATTTTTAATTACTGAACAAGAGGCGCGTTCTGCTTTACTCGCAACCCAAGTTGGTGCTAAAATGCCTTTTGAAAAGCGTGTTAAGAGATTGATGCCTCATGAACTTACTACAAAATTATTTGAAGAAATGGCTAATCTTCGTCTGAAGAGAAACGGTCTTGATATTGTACTTGAACAAATAAACTCTCGCTTTCCCAAAGATAAATATTCTGCATTTGCTTATGGTTTATGGAGAATAAAGGAAATTGAAGAAGAAACTTATCAAAAGCACAAAAGACGCGGCGCCCTTTCTGGACGAAAATTAACATTTTATACTGAGGGAGCATAACAAATGGAACATTCATTTGATTTAGCTACATTCAAAAAAGCATATGATAAAATGATTGCCAAGAACGATAAAACCTGGAGAAGTATGTATGGTTATGACTATACATCACGTCTCAAGGAATATTCGCTTGAGGAAGTCAATAATATCATAAATTCAACCAGTTTGGTTGAGCAACAAAAACTTTCAAGGAATTATTTCGAGAAGAGTGGACTTTATAGTCGTATAATTTATCACTATGCTACTCTCTTGGTTTATGCAGGTTTACTTATTCCTAATCCAAGCTACGGTAAACAACTCTCCACTCCGCATATTGCTAAGAGATATTATAGTGCTACTGAGTACGTCGATAAAATGAGCCTTCCCGAAGTAATGACGAGAATGTCTATTCGTGTATTGGTCGATGGTACGTATTATGGAATTATCCAAACCTTAACAAAGGACGATTTCGTTTTATTCGACTTACCTTCTACATATTGCCGCTCACGCTATGTAGATTTACAAGGTAATGAGATTATCGAATTCGATGTGGCTTATTTCAATAATATCATCGACCTTGATTTACGAAGAGAGGCCTTAAGTACTTATCCAAAAGTTGTGGGTGATTACTACAACAAATGGTCAAAAGGAAAAAAGAAAACATCATGGATGAGGATACCTTCTGAAATCGGAGTTTGTTTTAGTATCTTTAACGCGCGCCCGTTATTTCTTGAAACAATTCCTGCTACTATCCGTTATGATGACGCAGTAGACAGACAAAGGGAGCGTGAACTCGAAGAGATTAAGAAAATTATCGTTCAGAAAATTCCTCACATGCCAGATGGAAGCCTTTTGTTTGAGCCTGATGAAGCAGAAGTAATTCACAGGGGAACTGTTGGTATGATGAAGGGAAATAAGAATATTTCAGTTCTCACTACCTACGCAGATGTTGATGCGATTGTTTCGAAGACTTCTGTGGATAATGAAACCTCTTCCTTGGATAAGATGAAAGAAAACATCTATACCGAGGCTGGTGTAAGTTCTCAGGTGTTTGCAACTGTTGGCGCTCAGACACTTATGCTTTCCATTATCAACGATATGTCATTGATGATGATTTTGGCAAGAAAGTATGCACGTTTTGTAAGCAGAGTTATAAACCAATTATTTAGTAATTCAAATATTTCTTTTACTTACAAGATTTTACCTCTTAGCCTTTTCAACCGTAGTGATTTTATTACTGATACATTGAAACTTGCGCAAAGCGGTTATAGTTATCTGTTACCTGCTATTGCGAGCGGTCTCAATCAGCGTGAAATCGTTGGTATAAAATCATTGGAAAATGACGTACTAGAACTTAAGGACGTGTTCATTCCACTTTCTTCTTCTTACACCGAATCTCAAGGCAAGGTGGGCGCGCCAGAGAAAAAGTTGGAAGATAAAGCAGAGAAGACAATAAAGAACGAAGAATCAATTGACCGTCAAGGTCAAGGAGGCTCTTAATGGATAAATCTAATTTAGAGTTTCCGATTAGCATCTATGGTAGCATAGAAAAATTCAATGACACTTTATCGAAAGCTCGTTGTAGAATTTTTTATAAGGGTGCAAATCGTAATGGTACTTTCATTACTGATGAATTTGCCAAGGAACTTATTTCCACATTACATTATGTGCCCGTGAAAGGAATCTACAAAAAGGATGAAGTCGAAGAAGGTGACTTTACAGACCACGGCCATGCCCGTAGTGAAGGTCAAATCTATGGTATCGTTCCTGAAAACAATAATTTTGCTTGGGAAGAGCATGTAGATGAAGACAATGTACCGCGCACTTATGCTTGTACTGATGTTTTATTGTTTACTGCACTTTATCCCGAGGCTGGTGAGATTGTTGGTAAAGGACAATCTATGGAACTTTACGAACCTTCAATTCAGTACCATTTTTCAATAGTTGATAGTCAAAAATATGTTGTTTTTGACCACGGCAGTTTCCTTGGACTTCAGGTTTTAGGAGATACAGTTGAACCTTGTTTTGAAGGCGCATCTTTCTTCTCATTACAAGATTCCATTCAAAAAATTGTCGATAAAATCAAAGAATATAGTAAAACAGGAGGCGAATCGGAAATGCCTAGTATCAATTTCAAACTTTCCGACAGTCAGAAGCACGACGCAATCTGGACATTACTCAATACCGAATACAACGAAGAGGGTAATTGGACAGTTTCTTATGCTATTTGTGATGTATATGATGATTATGCGCTTGTCTATGACTATGCGGAAAAGTGCCATGAAAGAGTGTATTACACTAAGGATGATGCAGCAGATAGTCTTTCTCTTGGTGATAGAGTAAAGGTTTATATTGTTGATGTAACAGAAAGTGAGAAATCTACACTTGATACCTTAAAAGCTCTTAATGGTGATACGTACGAATTGGTAAGTGAAAACTTAACCAATGCAGAACAGAATGCAGCGAATTGTTCAGAATTTAGCACCAAAATTGAAGAGTTAAATACTACAATCGCTACTTTAAATACAGAGATAGAAAGTGAAAAGGCTAAGGTAGAAGAAGTTAATACTGCTTACGCTAATGCTCAGACACTTAATCAATCTCTTACAGAAGAGAACGAATCTTTAAAGACTTATAAAAAGAGTATTGAAGACCAGTCAAAAGAGGCTGTTGTTTCCGAGTATGCTAACAAACTTTCCGAAGAAGTTTTAGACACTTACAGAGCAAAGTTTGACGAGTATACAGTAGAAGACCTTGATATGCATCTTGCTTATGAGTTGAAGAAGACTGGTGCATCTCTGTACTCACAGACATCTGCTGGATGTCTTCCTAAAGTCGGTACTGAACAACGTTCCAGTGTCGAAGAAATCATTGCTCGCCATAAGAAATAATAATGGAGGTTTCAAACAATGGCTATTAAAAGATTGACTATTGATGGTTATGGCCAGATTGAACTCAATAACGTTGCCTTCCGTCGTGATGGTCGTATTGAGGCTCAGTGCAAGCCTAATGCCACAGATTTCTCAACTGCAAAGCTTGAGAATGGTATGCTTCTTGCCGTTGATGCTGCAAACCGTGAAGTTAAGTTCGCTACTAACGGCTCTCTTCCGGTCGCTCTCAACTACAGCGCTGAGCATATCTACGATGAAAGAACACCTGGCCTCAAGAACTTTGCTCTTGATGGAAAGAGTGGTTTCCTTCCTCGTTTAGGTTACCTTGCTACAGGTGACAAGTTTACTACAAACTGCGTTTGCTATGATTCCGCTGTTGACACAGCTTGGACAAGTGAGTCTGTTCTCCTTTCCGCTCTTGCTAGCTGCGGCACAAACACAATTTATGGTGCTCAGAGTTCTTGCGGTGCTATCCTCGTTACTGGCACAAAGCCTACAGAGGGTCCTGTTCTCCGCGTAATCGAAAAGACAACAATGCCTGATGGTACTACTGGAATTAAGTTCCAAGTACTTGCTCAGTAATTAAAGGGGGTTAATTGCAATGACTATTAAGGAATTAAAAGAGTTAGCCCTTTATGCTGCAAAGGGCACTGTACCTGCTAACTTCACAAAGCAGGGCGAGAGCGCAGCAGACTATGATGTCAATGGCGCTTTCGTTGAGGGTCTCAAGGAACTGGCTTCTACATATACTCAGTTCATGAAGAACCGTTATGACATTTATGAAATTCTTGTTGAGACAATCGACAAGATTATGCCTAAGAACACAATCGCTGCACTTTCTCCTTTCGCAGAAGTTCAGGTTGTTGAGCTTGGTCAGAAGGCTATCTTCAAGCAGAAGGTAGGTAAGATGCGTGCTAAGAAGTTCCTTACACTCGCTGGTATCAATGGTGTATACGAGACATTCCGTCTTGACGCTTCAACTTTTGAACTTGGCGGTGAGAACGTTGCTATCGGTGGAACAATCGACCTCGCTCGTCTTATGGATGGCGCTGAGTCTCTCGCTGATATCATGGACGTTATCAACACAGCACTTCAGGATGCAGTTTACATTAAGGTAACTCAGGCACTTCGTGCTGCTTTCGATGTTACTAATGTTCCACCTGCTAACCGTAAGTCTACTGACGGATTCCAGGCTGATAAGATGGTTGAGCTTATGAACGTTGTTCGTTCTTATGGTTCTCCTGTTATCTTCGCACCTGGCGAGTTCGTTGCTGCTATGGGTGCTGATGCTATTGTTCCTATTAGCGCTTATGGTTCTGGTGCTACTGCTAATGCTATTCAGGGTGTTTACTCTCCTGATGACATCGAGGCTATCCACAGAACAGGTTATATCAACATCTTCCGTGGTGCTCCTATCGTTCAGATTCCTTCTTCTTTCGTAGATGAGAACAACGATAAGACTTGGGTAGACCCTCAGCTCGCTTACGTTCTTCCTAGCGGTAACGAGAAGGTTGTTAAGGTTGTTCTTGAAGGACCTACAATCGTTAGAGATTACGAGAATCGTGATGGTTCTATGGAAATCTATGCTGAGAAGAAGATTGGTACTGCTATTCTTACATACTACAATTGGGGTATTTATAAGAACTACGGTATCGACCAGACATACTACAATCCTTACGTAAACCTCTAATAGGATTAAACTGTTAACCCGTGGGGAGAGGGGAATTCCTCTCCCCACTTTTTAAAATTTAGGAGATAAAAGGAGATTATCACTATGGCAAAAATTAATGTTACAAGTACAGTAATTGGAGAGGTAAGTGTTTTTCAACCTTCCATTCCTTTTCGTATGTCATGGCCCTCAAAGGGCAGTACTCGCGGTATTGAAGAGGAGACTCTTGAGCAGTTGCTCTACACTCCTGGCTTCAAGCGTATGATTGATACTGGCGCTCTCTATATTGAGGATATGAATGCAAAGAAGAAGCTCGGTATCGAACCGGAAGATGCGACAGAGCCGGTTAATGTTATTGTTCTCTCTGACGTAGACAAGAATAAGTATATGAAAGTATACACTCTTGAAAAATTTAAGACGGAAGTTAAAAAGCTTTCTCGTGACCAACTTGTTGACCTCGCAGATTTTGCAATTGAAAACAAGATTGCTGACTTCGATAAGAGCGAAGTTCTCGAGAAGCTTTGCGGTAAAAATATAATTAGAGGAATTCAGTTAACAAAGCAGAATAAGGAGGGATAATATGACCTCTTTTGACACAGTTTATACTGCGTTCTTATCCAAAATATTGGATGATGAATGGGATGCGTGGACAGAGGAAGAGATGGAGCAAGACCTCTTTACTCTCCTCGAAGCCGCGGTCATACGTTTCAAATTCCCTCGCGTTTCTTTAGAATATACGACTGAGGGTTTCACTGATACCCTTACAAATGACGAAGTACAGATATTGGCCACTTACATGAAGTGTGAGTGGCTCAATAGAACCATCTTAACTTGGGAGAATGTTAAACCTCTGTATGAGGAACGAGACTTTTCACAGGCAAACTTATTAGATAAATTTAATAAGATGCTTGCCGCAGAGCAGACTCATGCTAAGGAACTTGAGTCGATTTATTATCGTTCTGTGAATAAAAAGCCGTTTGACTTTACACGTTTAGCGCAACAAGGCGAATGATTAGAGATGTGCAAGAGGGTTATAAGAATAGATTAAAGAATAAGTTGTTTGGATTACTTTGTGAGTTTGAGAAGAATGGTGAATGGATACCTTTTCTCGATGCTATCGAAATCGAATTGGCGGCAATTCCCGAAGATAGACGAACAATTAACTATTTAACCCTTTGCAATAAAATTTCTATGCTTCGTTATTTAAGATATGAATACTTCAGAAAGACAATCTTTGATTGTATGAATTTATTATCCAAAGGTGACGACGATGGAGTATTATGATATTTATAAGAATAGAATAGACCGATACGGGACTGATCATCAGTCCCGTATGCAGGCTAAACGTGAGGAAGAATTTCAGCGCTATTTAGCCAAGAGCGTTTATAGAGTTCCTTTTACCTACGAGGGAGAGGAACATATTGGTAGTTTCGAAAGATATAGACAAAATGATACACAAACCTTACAATATCTTTTAACTAATATACGTCTTAATCTTCCAAGTGGAACGATTTTAGAGATACCGAATAAAGACGGTGAACTCAAACCCTGGATGGTTTATTGGTTAGAGAATATTAAGGCTAGTGGATACAATCGTTATGTTATGTTGAAAATGAGCCATTTTATTTCTTGGACTGCGCGCGATGGTTCAACGCAGACATCATGGGCATATATGTACGGACAAGAGGACAATATGCTTAAGGATGAATTGAAGTCTAGAAGTAGAATGGATACGCTTTATACAGAAAACTTGAAGTCAAGTTTCTTGGTTATTCCTACCACTCCTTTTATCAGAAAGGATGATTACCTTATTATTGGTGAGAAACCTCTTCAAGAATATTATGTAGTTACAGGTTATGATTATCAGTCTACAGAAGGTGTAGAATATGTAACTATTGATCCTCAGTATGAACGTGACCTTACACCTGCGCCAGAGCAGCAACCGACAGATGACCCTGCCGAGTTCTACTGGTTAAATGGTGGACAGAGCTAATGAAGATTAAGGTGGACTTGAAAAATGGTAAGAAATTTAAGAGAACTCGGTCCTAATCTTCAAAAGATTATAAATCGATTACAAGCTAATCAAAATTTATTAAAACTTCTTTATTACAATGATAAAGACCCTTTATCCCAACCTGATTTAACAGCTAAGCAAATTCAGGAAGAAGTTTTTAATAAATTGATTAAGATAGTTCCGCGAGTAGGACCGAAGGAAACTGCAAACAGTCTTATTTCATTGCGTGTAGTACATGGTTCAACCAATAGAAGTAATAGTGAGTTTAGAGATATCGCGCTTGCTATTGAAGTTTTTGTTCCGTTAACCCAGTGGGCCATTAAGGATACAAACTTAAGACCTTTCAGTATAATGGGCGAAATTCAAGAAAGTTTAAATGGAAAAGTCGTTAATGGTTTAGGTAAAATCCAAGGCGGAGATTTTTCACTCAATTTCTTAACAGAAGAAATCTCTTGTTATGAAATGACATTCGACTTTGTAGAATATGAGTGATATTAACTTTCTTTTTGGTTATCCAGTAGAGTTTAAGAACTTATGTATGGTCTATCCGCCTAAAGTGCGCGACACATTTAATAATAAATTTCATATGTACGCTCAGATTTTAACTATTTCACAAGAAGAAATAGAAGACGAGTACGTAGAAAAGAAAATGGACATATCCCAATTACTTACTCCGTTTGAATACTTATTAAATGCTGCGTATAATGACCCAGAGTTCAAAAAATATATAGAAGAAGCCTTTCTGTTTTTTGTCCATGAACCAATAACCTTTCTTTTTGAGCAGAAAGAAATTGTAATTGGTGAAATTTCAGATATTAAGGAACTTGAAGATTTAAGGCTTTTACAAGAAGAAGATTATTTCGATTTCCAAAATTTAATACGACAAGCGCTGGGTAGAGATATAGTTGAACCACCAAATCCCAATGAAGACCCGCGCGTAAAAGCAATCAAGGCTAAGGCGCGCTATCGTGATAAGATAAAAGCAAAATCGGGAAAAGGAATAACTTTTAAAACAACTTTAGCATCAATTTGTTGTATGGGAATTGGTATAACCCCACTTAATATTGGAGAGTTAAGCTACGCTATAATTCCGGTTATATTAAATACCTATCAGGCGAAAGAAAAATATTCAATCGATATTGATAGTTTGCTTGCCGGCGCGGATGCTAAAAAAGTAAATCCTGAATATTGGATTAGGAATTTAAATTAAATTAGGAGGAAAAATTCTAATGGGCAACATATTAGATAAGTATGGTATCAAGGAAGTTGCAGACGTAATGTTCTACGAGATTGACCCTACTAACGGTAAGCCTAGTACACCCGTTCTCTATCTTGATACTCTTAAGGTTTCAACCATTGAACAGACAGCTGAGGAAGCTATTGCTCAGGGTGGTAAGGGTAATGCTCCTCTTATCACATGGGACTATGGTAAGGACATCAACGTAACTCTTGAGGATGCTCTTTTCTCTGCTAAGTCTATGGCTATTATGTTTGGTAACAGCCAGGTTTCTACTGACGTAACTGAGTTGAAGAAGACAATCGCTTGGAGAGCTGGTGCAACTGGCGCTTCTGCTCCTTCAAAGTTTGAAGGTCCTCAGGGTAAGATTTACAGTGTTCCTACAGATGGTAGTGTTGTAACTTATAATGCTACTGGTGCTACTGTTTCAGCAGGTACAACAGCAATTGTTGAGGGTCAGACATATTACACAACATTCAATATGCCTCTCAAGACTTCTTACACAATTGATATCTCTGCTAACTCCTTCCCTGGTACTTACTATGTAACTGGCGATACTTATGCTCGTTCAGAAATCTCTGGCGCAGACGAGTTCTTCCAGTTCATCATTCCCAAGGCAAAGGTTAAGTCCGAGAATACTATTACTCTCGAGGCAGAGGGTGACCCTTCTGTATTCAATCTCAGTCTTCACGTTCTCCGTCCCGCTGGTGGTGGAGCTATGATGAAGCTTGTTAAGTACGATATGCAGGAAGATGTTGCTAACGCTGAAGGTTAATAGATAACTAAGTGGTAGATGGTGGAGGCTTCGGCCTCCACTATTTTATTGGAGGGTAAAATGTTTTCATTCAAAGATTTAGAGAAAGTTAGTCTTAAGGCTACTTATAATATAGAAATCGGGAACAGAAAAATCGTTCCAGGTGAAACCATAGCATTTTTTGATAGAATACAAGTAGCAACTTTGGATGAAGAAAAGACTATAGTTGCTGCAACGGGCGGTTTTGATAATCGACCTCATGTATTTTGGGAAACTACAAAGGATATTAGATTGAGTTTTACTCAAGGTGTGTTTTCCAAAGAACATTTTGCTTTATTAACTAATGCTAGACTTATTGAGCAGACCAACGCGCCCGTCCTCATCACTGAACATGAAGAAAAGGAAAGTAATGAGAATGGCGTAATTACTCTTAAATATGCGCCCGTCAATATTTTTATTTATAATAAAGCCACTGGCGCGAGGATTACCGAATATACTTTAGATGGTACAACATTGACATTAACCGTTCCGTATTTGGAAGTTTTAATAGATTATACCTTTAATTATATAAATTCTGTTTTAAATTACAAAATTGGAAAACAGTTAATTAACGGTTTTGTGGAGTTAGAAGGAAGAACACGCATTAAAGATGACGTGACTGGACAGGTAGTAACGGGAATCATCAAAATTCCGAAATTGAAGTTATTGTCCGAATTGTCTGTTAGACTGGGTGAACAAGCAAGTCCTGTTGCAGGGAATTTCGATGCTATGGGCATACCAGTTGGGTCTAGGGGAAACACCTACGTAAGTGAATTTATTATGTTGGGTGATGATATAGAAAGTGACCTATAACGATAATCGGCTCTAACTTCGGTTAGACCGATTATTTTATTGGAGGAAGAAAAATGAGTGATGTTGTTGAAAAGACAATAAAAATTAAAGAGATTGTTGATGTAAAAGACGCCATACATGGTATTGAAGAAATTCAAGGCGCTCTTAGCAAACTCCAGTTAAAACCTGATGTTAAAGCGGGCTTTGATAAAATTTTCCAAGACATAGAAAGACAAGCTGAGAAAGCTAATACCGCAATGGCAACTGGCTTTAAAAATAAAGGAGATGTAAAGCGTTATACCGAAGCTTTACGTCAAATTGACAATGCCTATAGCACTATTATTTTAAGATTAGAAAAACTTAAGACTCAAAAGGATATAAAGTTCAATTTTGATACTGAAGAAGTAAAAAATATAAAAAGTGACTTAGAAAGTTTAACAAAAGTAGCTGAACAGACTGCCAACCAACTTGAAGCTGCAAGTAAGGCTCTCGGCAAATCTGCAAAAATAACAGATATTGATAATAGACGTGCCAAGGGCGCCAAGGGTGGCCAATGGAAAGAGATTATTGATAATCTTAATCCAGAAAATCTTGATAAAGCTATAAAAAAGGTTGAAGAACTTCGAGAAAAGGCTGATAAAAGTTTATCTGAAAATAAGTCGGTAACTTATTGGAAAAGTGTTAAGGTTGATCTTGCCGAAATACAGAAAGAAATTGATAATTATAATACTGCATTACAAGCTCAGACCGATGCGCAAGATAAGGTTACTAAAAAGACTGAAGAATTAGATACAGCTATGCATAATGTTGGTGGCGAGCTTGACTTAGCTTCAAATGCCGCAAAAAATGGTTCGAAAGAGTTTGGTAATTATGCAAAAAGTGGTGTTGAAGCGGCAAATAGTACTCAACGACTTAATTCTGAATTAGAGCACTTTAAGGGTAAGGCCGCTTATTTCTTCGGCTTGTCTAATGCCATTAACTTATTTAAAAGGTCTCTTCGTTCTGCTTACGATACCGTAAAAGATTTAGACGCTGTAATGACAGAAACCGCAGTTGTTACCACCTTTGATGTTGGTGATATGTGGTCACAGTTGCCTGAATATACACGACGTGCAAATGAGTTGGGTGTTACTATTCATGATACTTATGAAGCTGCAACTCTTTTCTATCAACAGGGTTTGAAAACTAACCAAGTTATGGAAATTTCCAACGAGACCTTGAAGATGGCTCGTATTGCGGGACTTGATGCTGCTACTGCATCCGACCGTATGACGAACGCTCTTCGTGGTTTTAATATGGAGTTGGATAAGACTAACGCACAAAGAGTTAATGATGTTTATTCTAAACTTGCTGCTATTACTGCATCCAATACCGATGAAATTTCAACCGCTATGACAAAGGTTGCGTCCCTTGCTCATAACGCTAACATGGAATTTGAGACTACTGCGGCATTTCTTGCGCAAATGATTGAGACTACGCGCGAGTCCGCAGAAACTGCTGGTACCGCACTTAAGACGGTAGTTGCAAGATTCTCCGAAGTTAAAAAGTTATATTCTAAGGGAGAATTGATGGGCCAGGATGAAGAAGGCGGAGAGATTGATGTCAATAAAGTCTCTACTGCCTTAAGAAGCGCTGGTATTAACTTAAATGAATACTTAACTGGTGCAAAGGGTCTTGATGATATTTTTATTGAGCTTGCTGATAAGTGGGATAGTTTGGATCAGGTTCAACAAAGATACATTGCGACTATGGCGGCTGGTTCAAGACAACAGTCACGTTTTATTGCTTTAATGAGTAATAGTAAGAGAACTACAGAACTCGTTGAGGCCGCAAATAATGCAAATGGTGCATCTCAAGAGCAATATGCAAAAACCTTGGAATCACTTCAAACCAAACTTGCTCGTTTGAAAAATGCTTGGAATGAGTTTATACTTGGTTTAGCTAATAGTGATGTTATTAAAACAGCAGTAGATATGCTTACAAAGCTAATTACTGTTATCAATGATTTAATTAAAAAGGTTTCTGGTAAAAATGCTGGCGTAAAGACGATTACATCTTTCTTTACTGCTTTTGCTGGGTTTAAAATTGGTCAAAAAATGTTCGGTGGAACACAGGTTGGCAAATTTTTTAGTGGTCTTACTCAAACTGCGAGTGATCAAGGTAAGGCTGGTGCAGTAGAGTTTGCAAAAAGCTTTTACGCAAATTTGTCTGATAAAATTGCAGCATTTCAAGAAGGTGGCGATATAAAAGGAGCCTTTGAAAGAGGTATTGGAAGTCAGTTTAAAGAAATTACTGAAGGTTTATCTAAATATTTTAATCCAACAAAAACGGCTTTTATAGAAACTGATCCAAAAGAATTTTACGATGAACTTTTTACCAATAGAGAGTGGAAATCTGATGTATCATCAGAGGCACTTGACAAGTTTTATGCGGTTGTTGGAAATGGTCTCGATGAAGGTACGTTAACGGTTGACCAACTCAATAGTGCTTTAGAAGAATGTGGTCAAACCATTCAGATTACTGGTGAGAATGCTAGTGAATTTGGCATTACATTATCAGATACGAATGGAACGATTGATGATGGTACTACTTCTTTAAAGAGATTTTCTGCTGGGGCCACTATTGTTGGTGGTGTTATGATGATTGTTGGTAGCAAGATGGAACAAATGGAAGGCCCTGCCCAAAAATGGGGTTCTGTAATTAAGGGATTGGGCGCCGGTTTGTTGACTTTTGGTACAATTATGTCTGTTTATCTTCCTTTACAGGCACAATTAATGGCTAAAGGGGTTACTAGTGCTATTGTATCTATTCCAATTATTGGTTGGATTGCTGCTATTGTTTCTGCTTTAATTGCACTTGGTACAGCTATATATGGTCTGTATCAAAATGATAAATATGAAAATAAACTTCAAGAAGCATCTGAGGCTTCTAAAAAGGCAGCAGACGCTGCTGACGAAGCAGCAAAAGCTTATGAAAATTTAAGTAAGTCTTGGGATGATTTACAAGATAAATATGCTGCAATAGATAAAGCTACTGCCGGCACCCAAAAATGGAAGGATGCTATTAAGGAAGCCAATGATGAGGCTATGCAATTAGTAGCAACTTATGAAGATTTAGATACCAAAATTGATGAAAATGGTCGTTTAATAGTTACTGAAGAATCTAAAAATGCTGTTCAAGAAAGACTTAAAAATTCAAAAGATATGGCTCAGGCAGCAGCACTTGGTGCACAATTAAATATAAATCGCGTTAAGAGAGATAATGCAGAATTTAATTTCCGTAACTATCACGATATTACTGGTATGCGTGCTGAAACTCCCGAATGGACAGGACGCAATGGTGAAGTTTATACCGATGAAAAAGTAACAGAAAAGTTAATAGAATCTTATAAAAATGGCGAAATAAAATCTCTTGAAGATTTAAGAATGAAGGCAACGGATTATTATTCCGAGTCAGCACTTAAAGATCCGTGGGCTTATACTTCTAAAATAACTGAGGATGATTTTAAGGCTCTTAAAGAGTATGTAGATACCCCTTCTTTAGAAGAAAGTTCAACACCCCAAATCAATGCAATGATATCTAATGCTTTAGGCAAAATGAGTGATAAAGATGCAATAAAATTGGGTAAAAATCTTATTAGTACTGATTTTGCAAATAAAATTGTTAATAATGAATTAGATAATGTTGTAAAACAGAGGACACCAGATAAGAGGGAAGAGTTTGCTAAAAATTTAGGTTATAAAGATTATGCGACTTGGAAAGTACAAGCAAATAATAATGAAGATATTAAAGATAAAGATTTAAATGCTCAACTTGCCGCACAAAGAGCGCAGAAAAAATTAAATAGTTTTTCTACTCAATTTGAAGGTAATATGAGTAATTTAACTCCAGAGCAATTAAAATTCTTCCAAGAGGAAGTTGGTGGTGCCTTAACTAAAGATGAGATTGATAACTTAAAAGGTCAAGGAAAGGATATATATGAAGCCCTTGGTGGAAAGGAATATTTTGATAAGTTAGGAATTAGCGAAGAAGAGTTTGTTAAAAAATTTGATACGGATTTGGGCTGGGCAAGCAAGAATGCAGAGATAGAAATTAAAGGTCTTAGTGAAGATTTAACTGGAAACTTGACTGCTGGCGCCCGTAAAGCCTTAAGTGAAAATTTTGAATCTATATTTACCGCTTCAGGACAAGAAGGTGTTGATAAGGTTAAAAGTTCAATAACTGCTATAACTGAAAATTTGGAGCCTGATAAACAAAAAGATTTTATCAAAGCTCTTACTCAAATTGATTGGGCAAGTGCTAACTCTGTTCATGAGTTAAGTGATTTGGCTAAAGAATATGGTATTTCGGAAGATGCAGTTAACAACCTTGAAGAACAAATTATTAAATTAAATAATGCTACTACGAAAGTTGATCTTAATAAGGTAACTGACCAATTAAAATCTCTTTTAAAAATTGGTAAAGATATTAACACTGGTGCTCAAGGGCGTAGTTTCTCTGAAGACCAAATGAATAAACTTGTTGAAGCTGGTATAAGTAAAGATAAGTTTGTATATAATATTCAGACAGGAAACTATGATTATATTGGAGACCGCATTCAAGATGTAGTTGATGCAATTAACAATCAAACAGATAAAATGTTTGATACTAAGCAATTAGAAAAGGATGAAGCATCAGGTCTCGCTGCAAAAGAAGTGATTTCAAATGGAAGGCCCGAAAATAATAATGATAAAATGGCGTTTATTCGAGATTATGTCTTAAAAGCGGGTGAAAATAGCAAGATTAGTACAGGTATGCTTAGACTTGCTAGAGATAATGCGGCCAATCGTGATTATAGTACCGCAGATAAGTTAATCGCTATTATTGAAGAAGAAGCTAAAGCACTTCCAGAAATTCAAAGTCAATTAAATGATTATGATTTTAATAAACGAGTAATGAAGGCTCAAATGAATTCTGGTGCTGAAAATGCTGGTCGTGCTATTGAGGGCGATGAGGCAGCGTTAAAAGCATTGATGGGCCAAGTTTCAAGCTCAAAGATGTCAGAAGACCTCAGACAGAAACTTCTTGGTGGTATGGAAAGTGACAATGAAGAGGAAAGAAAAAAAGCGATTCAACAAGCAGGTAGTATCACTGATACCTTTACCCAAGCCGAATCCTTTGGGGCTAAAACTGAAGATATTGAAGCTTATGTAAAATCATTACAACAGCTCAGGGAAACTCAAAAACTTGAAGAGGATGAACTTTATAGATTAGCTTTAGCTGAAGTAAACTATCAAAATGGTCAACAAGCACTAAAAGATTCTTACGATAGTTGGTCTAAGTTAATTCAAAAGAACGGCGGAATCGTTCCGGATGGTACTATTGAACAAGCTAAAATTTTTGACCAATTAAACAGCAACCTTAAGAAAATGCTTAACTTAACGGAAGACTTGCCAAAAGGCTTCCTCGCGGCCGAAGGTAGCGCAGACCTTTTGAAAAAAGCTATTAAAGGTGATAAAAAAGCTGTTACTCAATTGCGTAAGGAAGCGGCTAAAGTTACTCTTAAAAATTTTAACTTAAAGATAAGTAAAGATGATACAACTGAAATTGAAAACCAAATAGATAAACTTGCTAAAGAAATGCCAGACTTAAAACTTGGTACTACTTTAGATTCAACACAATTTGGTCCAGCCTTAATGGAAATGGTAAATAAAGCTGGAATGTCGGTCGACCAAATTCAAAAGTTGTTTAACGGATTGGGCTGGGCGCCTGAAATTACTTGGAAAAAAGCTACTATTGAAGACGTAAAGAAAACTGCACAAAATGGTGTTATCAAGCAACCTGATCCTGACAATCCTGGTAAAACAATAGACGTTAAACTCGACGGATTTGATGAATGGGCAACAAATAATGATATCTTTATTCCTCAAGTTGGTGGTAAATCTAGTTATATAGCGCCCAAGCCACCTAAAACTCCCAATCCTAAACCAAAGAGTAAAGGAAAGAAAGGAGGAGGAAAGAAAGCGAAGAAAGAGCGTTGGGAGAACCCATATGACGAACTCTACAACCTCCAGGAAAAAATAAATGAATCCCTTCGTAAGCGCGAAGCTCTTGAAAGACGTTATCAAAAACTTCTCAAACAAGAGCAATCATCTCTTTCAGATATCCGTAAATCCTACTACGACCAAATCAAACAAATCCGTACCGAAGCAAATCTCCAAAAGGAACTTGAGGCTGGTCGTCGTAGACAAATTGAAAACCTCGGAAAGCAAACTTATGTAGACTCAAAAGGTAATGTAAAAACTTTCGAACAGATGGGCGTAACCAAATATGCAGGTTATAACTTTGAAACTGGTCAAATTGAATTGGACTGGGGAGGCTTACAAGCTCTTGAAGGTTCAAAGAATGTTGAGAAGGGTAAGGCTGCCGAAGCTTTTATAAGCAAATTAGAAGAACTTACAAAAAGTTACGAAGAAGTCCGTGATAAACTTTGGGAACTTGAAGATAAAATTGAGGAATTTAGAGAAGCTGCGATTGACTCCTACCTTAGTTTTGAAGACCGCGTCATGGATGCCGTAGTAAATAAATATCAAAAAGAAATTGATAATTATCAGGCTATGAGCGATGCAATCGATAAAGTAAATAACGATGTTCTTAGCTCTCTCCGTGAACAAATTGATTTGTCTCGTCAAATCCGTGACAATACAAAGAAAGAAGAAGATATTTCCAAAAAAGAAAATCGTCTTGCTTACTTACGAAGAGATACATCCGGTGCCAATGACTTGGAAATCTTAAGTCTTGAAAAAGAACTCAAGGACGCGCGCGAAGGCTATGCAGATACATTGGTTGACCAAACAATCGATAAGTTGCAGAAAGATGCCGACCAAGCTTCAGAACAGCGTCAGCGCCAGATAGAAACAATGCAGGCTCAGTTGGATATTGCAAAAGAAACTGGCGCCCTCTGGCAAGAAGTATACGACCTTATGTCAGATGCCTCAAAGAGTGAAATATTTAGTGAAGATTCAGAACTTGCTAAACTCCTCAAAGATGGTGAAGCCTTTAAAGCCTTAAGTAATATCGGACAGAAAAACTGGTGGGCAGAAGTTGGTAAGGCATTCCGCGAAGCTATAATTGGCAGGGATGAAGCGGAAGATAAATTCAAAACGGATGCTAACAATGATGGAACCATAGCAAATACAGGTACTTCAGACTACCTTAAAGAAATAGGTGAAATGAATACCCAAGCAAATGTTACCGCAGATACTTATGAACGTACCGATGAACAAAACTATGGCGCTGCTGCTGCCATTGCCATGGGAGGAAAGACCCATGGAGGATGGGGCGCAAATCGTAGTAATTGGGAAAGCAGTCTTAAGGAAAAAGGATTTGACCCAGGTATAGTTCTTGATATATATGATGGTTTTGCGGAACAAAAGGCAGCTTGGGATAAAGAACAGGCAGCGATTCAAAAAAAGAAAGGAAAATATAAGAAAGGAAAAAGTAAAGGAAAATGGAAGTATACGGTAAAGCCATGGACAGGTTGGAAGGTTAACGGAGTTACAGATTGGAAGAAGTACCAAATGAGTCAATTCAAAACTGGCGGTCTCGCTGATAAGACAGGTCCTGCTTGGTTAGACGGTACAAAGACAAATCCTGAACTTGTACTTAACGCTCAAGATACTCGTAACTTCATCGCATTGAAAGATATCTTGGCATCACTTATGAATACACAGAAAGCGAAGTCTTCAGTATCTAGCGGTGATAATTACTTCGACATTAACATTCAAGCAGATATTGGTTCTGATTACGATGTTGATAAGCTCGCAAGTAGAATTAAAAAGATTATCTTCGAGGATGGACAGTACAGAAACGTTAATACAATAAACTACTTACGTTAAAATGATGGGGACTACATAGTCCCCATTTTTTTATATAAAGACATTATTTTTTCTACTTATAATAGAGTTAGAGGAGTATTTTTACAGCGAGTTAAGGAGGAATATAATGTCAATTAAATTAGTCGACTTTTGTGGCTTTCATTTTAATGGCGTCCACTCTTCTACATTGAATATTACGCGAGTAAGTAATGGTTCAAGATATGAGGATGAATTAGTCCCCAACTTTCAGGACCAAACTGCTCAAGTAGAAGGTAATGATGGCACATTATTTTGGGAGTCTTTTTATTCCCAAAAACCAATAAATATACAAATTGCTTATGATGACTTGAGTGAATATGATATTCGTAGATTGCGTCAGGTCTTCAATGGCAAAGCCATAGGTGAACTCATTTTTGATGAGACGCCCTATAAAGCATACACAGTAAAAGTGCAGTCCCCTCCGCAGCTTCAATTTATTTGTTTTGATAAAATAGTCAATTCACAGGGCGAGTCACGGATCGAGCGCGTTTATAAAGGAGAAGGAACTATTTCTTTTATCGCTTATTATCCTTATGCAAAAAGTGTATATAAATTTTTGGAACAATATGAAGCCCAAGCTGAATTTTATACTAATATAACTGAATGGGCAGCTGCATCTGGTATGTTAGAGCACAAAGGGAATTATGATGGTACTGGTACCGACCTTCTTTTATATAATGCTGGAGATATAGAGGCCGATTGGCAAGCATTTTATACATTGGAAGAAGCTGCTAAACTTTCTATTATTGTTTTGAATGATGGTGAGGGACAGATGGGCTTTGACCCTATCACAAGTAAAGGTCCAAATGATGTTTATATTCGTCTTAACTCTCGTACTAACTTAATTGAAGGTTGTGATGAAAATAAAATTCCTACGGGAACTCTTTACAATGAATTTTTTGTTGCAGGTGAGTTTTTCAAAATTCCACCGCGTCAAGAAGATTCTACTTTCTCTTCTGGACAAGCTAGTTGTGCAGAAATTAGATATAGTTACTTATATTATTGATGGAGGCCATAAATGAAAGATAAATATGAAATTTCTTTATGGGAAGATGTCCTCGTACCAAAAGAGGGAGATGTCCCCGCCCATTATGAAGAAAGAAAATTATGTATCATCGGTTCTAATACGATGACCGACTCTTTCCGCGCCTTCTCTCCTGAATTGGTATCAGATATTAACGGTACTCATACATTTACTTTTAAGATGTATTATACCATTAAAGAAAATGAAATTTTGATAGAGAATTTCTTTACTGATTTAGTTCTTGATGAAAATGGTGATTTTATCGTAAGTGAAAATGATGAAGGCATCAAGACAGAGCAAAGTACTGGCACTAAGGAAATTGCAAATGGTCAGTCTTTTGTAATTTCAAAAAGAAAGAACCCTTTTCTTAACTTGTTAATTAACGAGCGCAAGGTTAAGGTATTTTGGAAAGGCGATTGGTATGATTTTATCATAAAAAATTGCCAGGAAAACTCAAGTGAAAAGAGTATCACTTATACTTGTACTGATGTATATATAAATGAATTATCTAAAAATGGTTTCAGTATTGTTCTCGATGATGAGTTGGAAAATAACTGTGGAACCGTAACGGAGCTTGCAGAAACTGTACTTGAAGGTACAGACTGGAAGTTGGATAAAGAAGGCTCTGATGTAGTTCAGCAGAAGAAAGAAGAGCCTGTATATGAAGTAAATGCAATGGAAAATTTGCCTTTCTATGACCAGACTGATGCACGACAGGCTACAATTCCTGCTGGTAAAAAGGTATTAGTTTTCTATCAGCAAGTTCAAGATATAGTTGATTACTTTGATAAAAATAATTATACTTCTAAGATAGACGAAATCCAAGTGGCATACGCGAAGAACTATGAGAGAGATACAAACTCTCAATTAGTTACTAATGCACATTGTTATGGGGCTACTGTACAGTGGATTAAGAGTACTTACCAGGGTGCCAACTGTCTTGTGATTAAGTCTGTTGGAGACTATCCTATTACATATTTACGTATCTTCTATGAAAGTACTGTTTCTGCTAATTATAGAGCTTCACGCCTTGTAAAGCATTTAATTAGTAAGCTCGATACATTAACAGGTAAATATTGCAATGTTTTAGTTGCAAATAAGGATGGTTCTGGTCAATGGGCTGGCGCTATCAGTGCAGGTGATGAAATTTATGAGTATAAGGCTACTGAGTGGAATGATGCTATTATTGTTAATAACTTAGTAGTTAACCCAAAAGACTTTGTTAAGACTAATGGTTGGCTTGGAGATGAGAACCTTAATTTCCAACTTTATCCAGCTTACAATTCAGTTGCGGATATTTCTGAATACGATGCAAAGTCTTACCTTCACCTCTCAAATGGAGTTAACTTCTTTAATGATGGTATTGCTCAAAACTCTAGTTTTGTTCCTGATGGTTTTGTTGTAGGAGAAACTTACATATTTCGTTACAAGGCGCTCGGCCATCAATCTGGTACACCAGGTGGACCAAGTGGAACTTATGTAATTTCTGGTATTGCTCCTAAGATTTGCACTTACACAAATGATGGAGATACAAAGGTAATCGACCAAACTGGCCCTGTATATTTTGATGTTGCTTTTTCCAAGAGAGATAGTGAACATTGGATTGAGTATAAATTAACTTGTAAAAAATCAATTACTAGAGCAGAATTTTCCGAGAAGAAAATCGGTTTATTCTTGACAACTAGTGCAGAGTGCTGGCTTGAAGAAGCGCAATTATTTAAAGAGGTTTTTGGTACGAATAATACTCGTATCAACCCTGGGGATATTGATGTTGATTCTGTAGCCTCAATTAAGTATGTTTATTTTAATCATACAAAGAGTCAAGGTTTAATTAGCGCGGACGACTTAAATCCATTATGGTCTAGTACAGATGACTGGAACTATGGAAATCTCTTAACTCCTCAATATAATGAAAATTTTGAGAAAGTTCGTTCTATTAGCGCAAAACAATCTAACCGCTTTAATTTAATCCAATCTCTTGCCGAGACTTTTGAGTGCTGGGCGCAGTTTATCATTAACCATGATGAATCAGGTAATATTATTTATAATGCAGATGGTACTCCACAGAAGTATGTTCGTTTCAAGAACGAGATAGGTCAGAATACGGGTATAGGTTTTATCTATGGTATTGACCTTAAAGCGATTTCTCGTACAATTCAATCTGATCAAATTGTAACTAAGACAATCGTAAGCGCAAACAACAATGAGTTTGCAGAAAAAGGTTTCTGCACTATCTCACGTAGTAAAGAGAATTATCCTCGCGTAAACTTTATATTGAACTTTGATTATTATATTAACCAAGGTCTTATTGATGGCGGCGTTCTTAATAATGACTTGTACGATTCAACAGGTAATATTGGTTACTATTATTGGTTAAATAAATATAATACCGAATATGATGAAAATACAGAATTTCTTGATGCAAAACGTTTGGAATTAACAAAGCAGTCAAGCTATCAGACTGTTTATGATGGTACCATTACTTCACTTCAAGAGAGTATTGCAAACCTTAAATCATATTTCATAAATTTAGCTAATGTTACTTCTTGGTCTGAGGCTACTGCTTGGATTGAAGCTAATGCCGACCAAAAGCAGGTAAGTTCTAATATGATAGCATTGAAGACTACAGAAAGTTCTTTAGCTAACTATTTGACTATGAAAGCAAGTCTTGATGCTTCTATTTCAAATTTAGAGGCTATCATAGAAGCAAAAGAAGCGCGCCAAGAAGAGCTTGTAGGTCTTATCGAAGAACTTGACCTTAAGTTCTATAAAAAGTATTCACGCTTTATTCAAGAGGGTTCTTGGACTAGTGAAGATTATATTGATGACAATCTCTACTATTTAGATGCTCAATCTGTTGCTTATACGTCTTCACGTCCACAAATTAGCTACGACATTTCTGTAATGAGAATTAGTAGCATTGAAGAATTTAAGAACAAAGTGTTCCATCTCGGAGATATTTCCTTTATTCAAGACCCCGAATTCTTTGGATATGTCTATGTAAAAGGTATTAAGACTCCTTATAGAGAGAAAGTATTGATTTCTGAAATTACTTCTCACTTTGATAGTCCTGAGCAGGATAGTTTCAAAGTTCAGAACTATAAAACTCAATTTGAAGATTTATTCCAGAGAATTACAAGTTCTACACAGGCACTTCAGTATGCTTCAGGTGCTTATGCCCGCGCCGCCTCTATTGTTGAGCCGACAGGTACTATCAATGCTCAAACACTTCAGAACTCAATCAGCCTTAACGAACAACTCGTATACAGCGCGCAGAATGAGTCTATAATTAGTGATTCAACAGGTATTACTGTATCTGATACTACAAATCCTAACAACAAGACAAAGGTAACTTCTGGTGGTGTATTCATCACAACAGACGCTGGTGTAACTTGGAAGAATGCTATCCGTGGAGATGGAATTGCAACCCAATTCTTAACAACGGGCGCGATTAACACTAACAAAATTAACATAATGGATGGTAACTTTAGAACCTTCCGTTGGGATGAAACAGGTATTAATGCTTATTATATTTTGAGTGGTAACTCTGGTATCAATCTTTCTAGATTTGTTAGATTTGACCATTTTGGTGTTTATGGTGTTGATGGTGTTAATGAAAATGACAACCAGCCATTTGCGCCTCAAACCGAAACTGAAATTTGGAATACTGCCAAGTTTGGTATGACTTGGAGTGGTTTCTTTGTAAAGAATAAGTATGATGATTATTCTGTAGAAGTTTCAAGCACAGATGATATCCGTATTATTAAGAAGATAGATAATACGGTTTCTAGTGGTTCTGATACTGTTGAGTTAATTAAAATCGGTAAGATACATTCAAGTCCTGATGTATTTGGTATCTGTATTTCTTCTGTTGGTGAAAATACAACTACTGGCGCTCATTTTGCTGTTCCAGTTATGGAAACAGATAATACGGGTAAATTATGGCTTAGAGATAGTTTAAGTATTTCTAGCACTCCAGGTACAACTAATGGTATTGCTATTGGTTACTTGCCAGGATTCAAGCCATCACTTGAACCTGGAACTCCTGATATCCATCAAGTATTTAATGCAAATAATAAATTTATGGTTTATGAAGATGGTTCGATTGCAGCAACTGCCGGAACTATTGGTGGTATGACAATTGACCAAGTTACGCAGGCTTTCTATAGAGTTGAGTGTAACAAAGATAGGGTTTATAAGTATTATGACGATGAAGATTATGATGCGCCCGTCTATTTTCCTGAACACATAACATTTGTAGTTTATGACCCACAAAATCAATTATTAACACCCAAGAATGAGCATTTGGTAAATCCTACTGGAGACTATGCACACGATTTTGCTGTAAGTGGTCAAGACATTGTCGTAACAGATATTATAACTTTGTTAGGCAGCCTTGAGGGTGAGTTAATATCAGACTCGGGTGAATATCCTACTTATGCAAATATGTTGGATGTAATCTATTCGGTTAATACGACCAATAAGACAGTTACATTCGACCTTGCAAAGTTGTTTGATTATAACGTTGCCTTCTTAGACCCAGATGACCCTAATTATGACCCTAGATATGACCCTGATGCTCCAGAATATGACCCCGAACTCGACCCCGAAGGCACTCATTATATTCCACCTCCGCGTTTTCCTGGGGCGCCTTCGCATCCTAATGAGAACGATACAGAAGATATTGAAAAATATTGTTCTTTAACAAAGGTACTTGCAGAAGAAACTGCTGACTTTAAGATTGAAATTACTGGTGAAGATTTTTCACTTACTAAGTTAATTCCTGTTTCATTCAATGTAAGTGGTTCAATGGCTAAGTTTGAATTAACTGCTAGTGACATTGCGATGTTAGTAGGTGACTCAACACTTACATTTAATGAAGGCGGTCTTGAAATAAGAAAGGGTGGTTTCACCATTTATGATGATAGTGCAGACCCTCAACCTGTTTTCTTCTACGACCTTGAAAATCACCATTTAAGCATTACGGGAAATGCTGAATTTACAGGCGTTATTCATGCAACTGCTGGCGATTTTAAAGGTGATGTTACTGCTAATAAACTTACTGCTACAAGTGGTGATATTGGTGGTTTCTATATTCAGAGTGATGGGTTATATTCTAAACAAGGTGTCACATCATTCGATGAAAACAATAACCCCATTGTTACTAGTTCGTTAATAAAATTATTGGGTGAAAGTGGTGAAATATATGCAGAGAACATTACTCTTGGTAAAGGTGCACGCATCAGTGAGCGCATCCAATTAGGAGATGCTAATCTTTGGAACCCGGCCTATGCAGGTTCTAATGGCTTATTATTGGACGCTGGCGCCTTTAGTTTGACTCAAACTGGAGTAATGCGCTTGGGAGATATTGAAATCAATGGTTTAAACTCCACTATCACTGGTAAATCATATGCAATTACTCCTGACCTTGCAACTTTTAGCAATGTAAATATTTCAGGTAAAATTTCTACCTCTGTATTTGAAAAGGGACACATTCAATCAGTTGGTAGTTCAATGATATTTAAGCCTTCTTACAGAATTGAAAATTGCGCGGGAGACGTTATAACTTTAGGCCAAGATTATACCGGCGCAGTTGATAATTATGTTTATATAACTAAACAAGACGGCACTTTAATTAAGGCACAAGTAAAAGCAATCGATAATAATGATAAAAAGAAAGTTACCTTATACTCGGGCGCGGGATATGAAAATTTAGTTAGCTTGGTTGATATTGGTACAAACAATGCTTTAATTATTGGCGTTAACTCTTCCGATACCTCAACCGCTTTCTTAAATCCTCGCGGAATTTCAGTTTCTGAATTCAAGGTTAGCGGTGCAAGTGTAAATCCTAAAGTATTTTTAGGCGATTTGGAAAATTCTAAAATTGTTTCTGATGTAAAACTTACTGGATTTGGCTTATATTCTGAAAACGTATATTTAACAGGCTCGTTAACCAATAAGATTGATAGTGGTACTTATGCTACTTATGCTGGCATAAATACTCTCAATGGTGCTTATGCCACAGTATTTGGAAATGTTGATGAGTCTAGAATTGTTTTCTGGGCAGGCTCCGCAGGTGCTGATGCAAAACAAGTTGCGGCAGCTCCCTTCCAGGTTACTGAACGAGGTTCTATTTATGCTAGTCGAGCTAGGTTTAAGGACTCTATTATTGCTGACTCAACCATTACAGGAGCAGAAATCCGCACAGCACGTATCTATGGTACAGGCGATCCCAAAAAGGGTGAATATGGTCTTTCCTTTTATGACGCAACCAATGGCATAGCATTCTTTAGAGGAGATTGGAGTAATCGTGCTGAAGTTTTCTCTATTGGTACTAATGGATTAAAGAAAGGAGATAATCCTTTTATTGACATTTTAGCCAATGCGGTTAATTTTAGTGGTGATGTTTTCAAGGGAACAGATTTTTATACAAATAAGGCTCAAGGTTCTTATATTCACATAAAAGAAAATATCATTACTAGCGCGCACGTTGATGAAAATGATTATTCAGAAGTGCCAGATGCAAAAATTATTTTTAATGACGATGGAATAAAGCTTCAGACATTAAAGGCTAATAAGAAGATAGATATAGATGCATCAAATGTTCAAATCAATAATACAATTTATTTTGGTGAGCGAATGAGATATGAACAATTAGCAAATGGATACAATTTATTTGTATTGCCATAAAGGAGGTATAGATGGGCACTCAAACTTTTGGAGTAAGTGGTAAAAAGAATTATAAAGGTGGTAGCTATAATAAAGGCGGCACCCAATATATTGGTTGGGATAATGGCAAGGTTCGTGCAGAACAATGGAAATTTACTACTGGAGAATGGCCAGTTACTCAAGTTTCTTTTACGATACAAACAGAAAAAAAGCAAGGTAGCGATATAAAAATACGATGTGGTATATCTACAAAAAGTAGTTCTTATACAAATAGCAGTGGCTCTTCTAGTGGTTATGCGTGCAATAAAGGTAAAAAGACTACGATAACTAAAAGTTTAAGTCCACATACAACCTACTATATTACCTTTTTCCCAGGAGTGAGTAAAAGTACTTTTGGTTTGCTTTTGGCTAAGTCTCTTACTTCAATTACCGCACAAGTAAATGACCACGGAAAGTGCGGCACACCTATCGAAATTGCTTTGGAGCCAGTCATTCAGACTCCAGAGCAGTACTCTACCTTATCTTGGTCGGGTGCGACCGATGGTTTAAATAACCCGATTACTTTATATGAAATTTTTCGTTCCAATACCGAAGCGGGAGAATATACTTCCATAGGTTCTACTCTTGATGGTCAAACTACCACTTTTGAGGTTCAAGCTCCTCAATATGCGCAAACTTCTTACTTTTACAAAGTTAAAGCCATAGGTACTTATTCAGGATATGATTCTGACTTAAGTGATTTTGTTCAGTTAACAGCTAACAGAGCGCCCGATGCACCGGAATTAGTGAGTGTTAGTAGAGAAACAGTACCTTCTGCTGGTTTAGACGTTGTCTTTACGGTTACACCAGGTACTAGTTATAAACCAGACCCTCCAACTTTATGGTATTCTACTTCTCCTTCAGGTGATAAAACCCAGTTTATTTCTCCTTTAACTATTTTTGTTAATACTACTACGACATTTTATTTCTATACTTATGATGGCACGGATTATAGCCAGCCTATATCTCAAGCGATTACAGTTAATACCAAACCGATTATAAATACTGTTACAGCTACTCCCATTACTTATCGCGCTTTAGGTGGAGATGGACAAGGTGATAACCAGTTAGGATATGCAAGAGCTATTACTCCTGTAATTACAACAAATAAAAATTGTAATGTTAGAGTATTTTTAGAGTATTATATCTTACCCAGTGGCGCAGAGGAAGACCTTGCATGGAATGGATATCAAGTTCAAGCTAAATCTGAACCCATCTTGGAATGTGGAACAAGTGAAACTATAGGTAGTTGTAATATCCACCAATGGGTTACTAAAGATTGGCACGGAGAAACAACTATCCATTGGAGATTATGTTTTATATTAAATGATGGTATTGAAGATAGCGATCCTGCATATTATCCTCACGGAGAAACTGTTGCAGAAAATAATGAATATTATGCGCTTGCTCATGCGCCATCAGTAACTGCGAAATATAATCGTCATGATACTTCAGATATTAGCGGAACTATTCAAAATCAGATTTGGAAACAAGTGCGCTTAGTAGTACCCTATGATGGTTCTATGGATGAGGCCTTTGCTTCCGCCGTGGCAGATAAAGAATATCAAGCTAATTGTGTTCTTAATATTGATAGTGAAACGCCACACGATTTCTATTATATAGATATAACTATACCAGACGCAGATAGTATTCCAGGTGGAACGCAAATTAAAATTAACGCAGGCTTAAAGAGTCAAAATATAACCAAAAATATTGAAGAAGTAACAGTTACAGAAACAAAAGCGCCTTCTGTTCTTAGCGCTCTTGTTCAAAGTCCAGAAGTTATAAAGCCTTTCACAGAAAGCGGTAACTTCGATATTACAACGGTATGGCCTTTTACGGGATACATAGATTTAGAAACTGGTTTGCCGGCTTATAACTGTTCTACAACTGCCACGGATGTCTTCAAATTAGTTTATTCAAGTAGTGGCGAAGGTGACGGTGCTAATAGAGTTGTAAAAACTTTAACTTGGACAAAAAATGGTAGTGATCTTAAGACTACTTTAGACAGGGCAAATGTATATGAATGGAATGGTTCATTAGGTTATACCACTTATGCTGGTGAACAACTTTATTATTGTAGATTAGAAATTACAAATCTTTTTGGTAAAAGATACTCAACTCCTTGGTTAAGTAGTAAATTTGATTTTGATGAAAACGCAATAGATCTTGAAATTTCAAATATTAAGTATTCAACTGATTATGACCCAGAGGTCGACCCCGACCCAGAGTCAGCCACTTGGACGGATTTAGAAAATAATGCAATTCAAGAAGGGGTTTACTTACGTTTTTTCTGTGAATTTGGTCTTTATACATCAGACAAGGTTGCGGTAACACTTTTAGCTGGCTCTACTACTTTTACTGAAAGAAATATTCTTAAAGTCAATTACAACTCTGATGAATTAAGTCGTGCGACAGGTAGAGAATCCGCATTAAACCAAAAAGACTATATTTACAAAGTTGAAGAAATATCAGATAGTGCTGATAGGACTTGGAAACTTAAAATTACAAATAATGCTGGAGATGCTATTTCTGATAATAATCATTCTAAAATAACTCCTGTCATCAAACAGTGCTCACCAGATATTGAATTTACTCAATGTTTAGTAAGTAAAACTTATAGAATTGATTACACATTTACAATAAGTAATGATGGTGGTTCTAATTCTCTTCAATATTGTCTGTGTGATGCAGATACTACTACCATAACACCAATAAATCCTTTGGCTAGTGTTAGTACTGGTACCACTACTGATTATTATGAGATACGAACTACTCCTCCTCCGACTTGGAATTCAAAAAAGATTTCAATAAAAATTGTATCAACAGTTACAGGACTTATTACAAATGTAAAAGAGTATTATTCTAATATAATTATTGCTTATCAAATAACCCCTACTATTGCTTATAGATTAAATGCAATAGGTATAAATGCAAATGACCCAGAAACCAATGCGGCCGTTGATATTCATCAAGCAGGTTCAAATAGTAAAGTATTTATTCAAGGACAAGATAGTAATAACACAGCAACAAGATTTGAAATAGACGTTACAACTGGAGTAATTAAATTCTATAGAGGCAATAGTACTACTCCAATAAGCACACTTGATTTCATAAGTAAAACCTGGACATAATAAAAACGCCCGAGATTAACTCGGGCGCTTCTTTTTTCAAAAATATTTTTAATCTTCAATGAAAGGTAACATACGATTGAAGTCCTCAATGGATAACTGTAATCCATCTAACTCATCAATAGTAAACCTAACATCGGGTGCATCAACATCCAAATTATCAAGATTACTGATTTCCTTTCTAGCATCGGCATAAACTTCAGGTTTTATCTTAATCGAACCCTCATCCAAGAACACAAAAGTACCATCTTCATGCTTTTCGCCATACTGCTGAATAATCTTGTTCAATTCAGTTTTATAAAATTCAGCGTCATCATTCAGCGCTAAGCATAACTTATTGAATTTATACGCAACCTTTGCCGGAACTTTTGACTCCCTTACCCTATCATAGATACCCAAGATACTGAGCACCTGCCACATCTTCATCTTCATCTTTTCACTCCCAATTTATAATTTCAGTTTTTTTCTGATGTGTGTCAGAAACATACTTTCCAATACCAACTGCATCGGCTATATCATCACTAACACTTACATCATACCACTCTTTTACCAAGAGTTGCATCGACCTTTTTTTATCGGCTCTCGCCCTTCCTTTAACTCCACAGTGAGCGCGCCATGTGTTTGTTGGACAAATTACATAAGGAATATTTAACTCGATACATAAATCTATCAAAATTCCTTGAAGGCGCGCGAGCGTCTGGAAAGTCGTTACACCCATTTTTTCCTGGAATTGAATGCCTTCAATTCCAATTAGGTCGCACTGCCAATTTTCTATCATTGACATTAGCCAGACTCTGACTTCGTGGCAGCGCCTACCTTCTTCTTCATCGGTGGCTTCAAATATACCATAATGAACAAGTGTGTTACCATCGAAAATACTATATCCTGTAACACGTGAAGCTTGGTCAAGAGCGAGAACTCTATTCTCACCCTTGACCTTAGGCTTTATTACATTTTGATTTAACTTGAATTGGTTTTGTTTGCAAACAGGACACTCGCGCTTTGTACGGATTTTCTTCCAGGGTGCGTAAACTTTGTGTCCTTCTGCACACATAAATTCCATTTCTGTATCAAGATTTTGATACTCGGTTGAGAGAACTTGCCATTTATCAGGCGCGAGTTCTTCAGCAATCGTTTCTATCTTAATTCTTGCCATTCTCCTTTCTACTGTTCAATAACACCCTTAGTAGTTAGCTGCTGGATGTTAGAGCCAGGCCTCATATAATTATAGTGATAGATGGTCATAGGCATATGATTTATTCTATTACCTAACCTTGCAAGCACTTTTTGATTAAAGTGAAGGTCTTCGTGCGGCTGCTCTGGACCAAAAGCAATATCATCAATAAAACTCTTTTTATAGCAATATTGCCATACCATAGCAGGATGTCCTTTTGCACCAAAGCCAGGTGCTTCGTAGTCAAACTGAATAACTGGTCCGAACTTCTTTACGTTCATAAGAACTGTTGTAATGGCATAGGGAGAAGTTAACCAATCATCTCCGTCCACGAACCAAATGTATTCGCCTTCTGCTGACTTGAATCCTACATTGCGCGCGAGTCCACAAGACCTAACGTCACACTCTATAACCTTTATAGTTTCATAGGTGTTACTAAAATCAAAAGTTTCAATGATATCTTTTGTTTTATCTGTGCAATTATCACAAACAAAAATCAATTCGGTTTTCCAACTTTTTACTTGAAGTTTTAGACTTACTAATAAAGGGAGAATATGATTTTCTAGATTGTGTACAGGAATAATTATTGACAAATCCATTCGCTTTTCTCCTTTTTGGAAATATCGAAGTTATTATAAGCCTTACTACGATAGAGCGTATCACAATACTTACAAAGCTCATTTGGTTTAGAAAGATAATCTTCAATTTCTTGGAGCGTATGGTCATAAATACTGATACCGCTTGGCTCTGGGAAGTTTTCTCCAGTTGCATTTAAATGATGAATGTTTGCGCCAATGCAGCAATGATAAATATTTCCATTTTGAAAGTAATACCAACGACCTTTATGAATATCACAACATTCAAAATTAAAATTAGCGCCTTGAGGATTTTTTACCGGCTCGCGCCTTAATCCAATATGGTATAACTGGTTTTTCCAATGAACTACCTTATACTTAAAATCTTTTGTGATTTCATTGAGGTCAAGGTTTAAACCATAATTTGATACACAAACTATAATTCCTTTTGCATTAAAGACGGGCGCAAGTTCTTCCGACCTCTTTTTAAGTAAGATACCATTTGTAACAACCTGAATTTGCGAGTTAGGGAAAAGTTCTCTTGTAATTTCCACAAAAGAAACAAGTTGAGGGTGGAGCAATGGTTCTCCACCCATCAGGCGAATTGTTCCAATTTGCCCACCCGTTAAATCTCTTAATTGAGTAAAATCTTTGGTAAAAGTTTCTAAATCTTCTTCCCACTTTGGCGCAAGCGGAACGAAGTGAGAGCAACCTTTGCAATTCAGATTACAATGGTCTACAATATGATGTTCAATATAGCCTATCATGTTAATCCTGTACTCCCAAAACCGCCTTCTCTATTTTCCTTATCAACTTCAAGTACACTATCTACACGGAAGAATGCAATTTTAGGAACTTCTGCAAGAACAAGCTGACAGAACTTCTCGCCCTTTCCGATAGTAAAGTCTCCACCATAGAGAATAGAAGTTACCTTACCATCCTCAACAGTAATATCCTTAATAGGTGGTTCAACATTTTCGATGATGACTTTAATCTCATCACGATAACCTTGGTCAATAGTTCCAGGAGTATTTGCAACTCTCAATTTTGTCTTGAGTGCGCGGCCACTCTTTGGACGTACTTGCAGTTCATATCCAGCAGGGAGCGCGACCTTAATACCCGTCGGTACAAGAGCTGTTTCTCCGGGGTGGATTGTAATATCGTCTAATGCGTATACATCAACGCCGCTATCTGAGATATGTGCATACTGCGGAATCTTTGCATCGGGATGGCAAAGTTCGATAGCGACAGGAACATTTCTCTTTGCGATACCTTCGGTATCATTTACAGAATTAACGATTGAGCCGATAATCTGCTTGAGGAAGTCACGCTTCTGTGCGGAAGTCGTTAATTTATCAATTTCCTCACAAACTGCTTCAAAACTACCTGTGAGGTCTTCGGCTCTCATACCAGAGGCGTTAATAGCCTGAACAAGCGCAATCTTATCATTAGGGTTATTGATTGACTGCTGAAATGCCTGTAAGATGCCGGGCGCTAAAATCGCAAACTGGTCATCAGGTACTGCCAGTATTGTTGCGATTTCCTGAAGAGAATTTGGGTCTAAACCTGCCTCCTCTACAACGTCCTTAAGGGAGTCAGCTACTTCGTGTAACTGTGCAGGAGTGACTTCAGTTTTATTCTCTGTAGGAGTAACTTCAACCTCATTCTCGGGTTGAATAGGAGTAATATCAGCCATTATACCAAATCCTCCCAAATATCACCGAAAATCTGGGTAACAGATACAACCCAAGCCTCGGCAATAACTTCACCCTTAGCCTTCTTTGTCTTGTACTCAAAACCGGCCTTCTTTACGATATATCCCTTAGCGGAGGCTTCGTTACGGAACTGCTCAATCATTTCCTTAGCCTGCTCTTCGCTTTCTGCTCTATACTTACTTGTTGTTTCTAAAAGCATTTTAATCCTCCTTTTGCTCATAGCAAATCAATTCTTTTGCATAGGGTAAAGTCTCAATCCATTTGCAGAACTCTCTCCATTCCGGCAAACGGTGAGCGCGCCTTTGACGCCAAATATTTTTCAAGCAACGATAGTTAGTCGTCATTCTTGCAGTTATTTTAAAACCAGCGGGATTAGAGTAGAGAAGTTCAAGATACTTTATTTTCTTGCGCTCTTCGTCTGTTTCGCTTTCATAGTCTGCGAGTTTTTCTTTCATTATGTCGATGATGCGCTCATCTACATATGAATTGTACTGGTCATCTAAATCGAACTTTGTAATTCTATGCATAGTGCTTTGTGAACTTACAAACTCAAGGAAACGATAACGCTCGGCCTCAACCCATGCTTTATTCGAGAAGGTGAGGTCAAATGACACCCTAATTCCAGTTAAGAACTGGTCATGAGCGCCAACCCAATCTGCTGCGTGGGAAAGTTTCTCACCGCGCGCGAGGGGCTTACCTTCTTCCTCTGTGAACTCAGTAGTCGTTCTCATTGGATAACCACTTGCGTGGAGACTTTCTTCTAAGTCATAAACTCTTACATTTGATACAATATCCATTTATATTTCTCCTTTATATATATAGTATATCAGAAATACTCAAAAAAATCAAATTTTTGGAAATTCTTTTGCATATTGGTTGTCGCTTATGAGATTAACTCCAAGTACTTCGTCATAATGAGGTTCTTGATTTGGTCTAAAGCGCCCGAACTTTACGATTATACCATAGGACTTTACTTTATTCCAATAGGCTTTATTAAGTTCGTAATTATCATAATGGAAAAAGTAACCATTATCTAATTCTTCTTCCGTATATCCCGTGAAAATAATAATCGGGTCATTACTAAACACTCTAAAAGCCCTAATAAAATCAAGCACCTGTTGCGGAGTATCGAAAGGTTCAAGTCCAGATAATACAACTCCTTTTGTAATCGGATTTGAAATATATCTTTTTACAAGGTCTATTTCAGAAACTTCGATATTAGGCTGGCGCGCGACTTCCCAATTTTGACAATAGCGGGCGCCATTTTCTTTATCGCATTTAAAACTACAACACGGGAAGGCGATATACATTACCGGCTTCTTATAGTTTACGAAATCTTCATCAATTATTCCCTTCACTAACATTTTTTGCATCCTTTAATCCTTGAAGGTAGCCATTTGTAAAACAGTCACTACTATATTTCTTTATTCTTTTGTATACATCAGGATAAAGCGCGGTCATCATAAACTCAAAACTTAATTCTGCTTTATCCTCAAAAACTTCCAATTTCTTCAGAAGTCTACGAAGGTCGCCTACCGTAATGGTAGGCGGCGTTTCGGTTGTCTTTATTTTACTTTTATCCATTTGTGTTCTCCCACTCTCTCATCTTATATTCTTCTTTACGGTCTGCTGACCAAGTATCTACGGCTGTGTAGTAACCTACAATTCTACTCCACTCTCTACTCTTGGGTTCACCACAAATCGGGCAGATAGAGCCATAGAAGGCGTGGTTGTGTTTGCAAGAGTCAACCTTGATGTTGAAGGCGAAGTATGTAAGACCTTGGTCGCAGATGTAATTGACCATCTCCTTCGCGCTCTCGAAGTTATTAAACGGCGCTTCAATATTGATATGGCAGATAGAGCCACCGTTGCAGAATGAGTCGAAGAGACTTGCAATTCTAATTCTTTCCTGAAGAGTTGTTTTAATTCCAAGAGGAATGAACTGATTACCATAAAGAGGAAGGTCATCTATAACTGTTTCTCCGAACAACATAGCGTCTGCTCTCTTTAACTTAGCGGCGGCGCTTTCGCCAGGAATTTGCTCACAGTTAATCTTGTAGTCCTTATCAAGAGCAAACTGTTCTTTTGTATTGTGGATAACTTGGAAAATCTTTTTTCCAAAATTATCAGCCTTCTCAGTATAGAAAGAATTGCCGAACTCATCTACTCTAACATAACCAAAAGTCTTCATTGTTTCATAAATTCCGATGAAGCCGATTGTGTTGTAGAGATGCTCAAAGTCTACAAGACCTTTTGAGAAGTTAGGGAGCAAGCCCTTATCCACATCTCTCTGAATGATGTGCCTTACGGCATCAAGAGCCTTACAGTTTAATTCAACGATATCGCGCAGAGCAACGAGATATCCTTTTTCATCACCTGGGTGCTCAAGCGCAAGTCTTGCAAGGTTAATAGTTGAAACCTTAACAGAACCAACCTTAAGAGCAGTACCACCAATAGAGTTGAAATAGCCGAGGTCATCGATATTGGACTTGAGACGACAACAGTTAGAAAGGCTTGTAACGCTATCGTCTACGAAGAAGTTGGAGTCATACCAACCACTAACCTGATTCTTTTCGTTAATCTTATTAACGATACAAATCTGCTTAATGCCCCAGTCAGCAAACTCTTCATCAGCGAACTTTCCATCTTTTCTCAAAAGAGAAAGAGAATATACAGGGAAAGTAAACATATTTGTGTTACGGATTTTTGCCTCTGTTTCCATAAAGAGCTTTTGGAAATCCTTAATTTCATCGAGGTAGTCAATCATAAATGTTCCATCGGGGAACACAGCGCCACCGAAAAGAGCCTCAAGATATTCACTATCAAAGATAGACATATTGGTAAACGCACTCTGAATACCATCACGCACATAAGGCTGATTAACTGCAAAAACAAAGCGCTGAATGCCTTGGCGCGCATAATCTCCGAAATTATTCTCGGTCATTCCGAGATAATGAGACTCGCAATCCTTTTTCCAGAAATAATACATATAAGGAATAAGGTTAGGAAGTCCGACTGCGCCGCTTGAGAGGTTTGCGGCAAAGCTAATAAACTCTTTTACGAAGTCAATAAAAGTTGTGTAATGCTTTGCTGGCTCATAGTTGAAGTTCTCCAAGAAGTAGAGACCTTTCTCAGCCAAGTCCTTCAAGTCATAAGCAAAGCAGTAATGCTTAAATGTTGAAGTATCTGCATCGTGCATATACAGTCCACGGTTCCATTCTCTTTCGAGCCACTCATTTGCGGTTTTGAAACCATACTTCTTATTGATTTCATAATAAATCTTATGAAGGCAAAGAAGTTTACGGTGCGGCTTAGGCATCTCGTTCAAAAGTGTATTCATATGCTTTGTGCTTACGTTTGAACTTGAATCGATAGATGCATCAGCTACAGTTTCTGTATCAATAAAGTTATCAATGAAGTCTGTGTAGGAGAGCTCACCATCACTTAATCCATTAAGTCGCGCAAACTCTTCGCCGTACTTCTCATTTAACTTATTAAGCTGAGTAGTGAAGTTCTTGCTTAATCTTACATTTATTGTTGCCATTTATACCTCCAAGGCATTTACCCACTTAACTGCTTTTCCGAAATCCATGATTTCACCATTAACGCTCAAGCAGGGTACAGAGCCTATTCCTTTTTGTTCCATTTCGTCTACATCATTGCACTCGACGTACTCGACATTCTTCTGCTTGAGTTTTGTTTCCAAAACAACACAACGAGGACAATGTGTACTATAAAAAATAATTTCCATTAGGTTACCTCTTTGTCGCAGAAAATACAATGACCTGTTTCGTCAAAATTGTGAGGGCAAATGCCACGAAGATACTTGTTATCTTCCAAAGCGGCGGCAGCGCGCGGACTAAGGGTGAAAAGACCTTGTGAAGCTTCTTCTTCGATTATCTTCATGTTCTCTGCAATCTTTTTCTGAATATCAATCCCATTCATTGACTATTTTACCTCCTTTGTATTTTACTTCATCCCACTCGTAGAACATTTTGAATAAATCGTAATTGTGTTCTCGAATGTATTGAAATGAATCGCGCATTTCTTCAACCGAGATATCAACCGTAAGAAATTCCCAAGTTGTATAATGGAAATAACTATTATCTCTGCAAAACTTGTAAAGTGGTTGCGAATGAGGGGCATAACCCTCCATCCATTGAAATCTTAACCAACAATTAAATAGTCTTATAAGGTCACGGAGTTCTTTAGTCTTCAGAAATTCTTCATCATAGTTAAGTAGAATTCTTATTCCTGCTATCCGCAAAAATAAGACCTGAACAAAAATTTTTGGTAACCTGTTTATCACAAAATCGTTCTCGGTCGTACAGCCATAGGTGATGTTATAGTATACCTGACGAGCCATACGCTTATTTTCAATACAGAGTTTATAGAGAACTTCGTCTGTCATAAGTCCGTAATACTCCAAGAAGAAAGCATTAGGAATTGTAACGATTTTATACCACTTCAAGAGTTCTTCGGGAGAGTAGATTTTAATTGGGTACTTATTGCCTACTGGATAGGGGTTAATTCCAGGGCGCGTACGAAACTCTCTTTGGTTCTGAAGTTGGAGGATTAAGTCATAAGCTTTTAATCCTGCTAAGTCATAATCGTGTAAGAAAATTCCTGTAACTTTATTGAAGTATGGTTGGAGTTCCTCAAAGGATAACAGGTTTTTCGAGTCTGGCGCAAGGCGCATATGCGCGCAGTTCAGGATACGTTTTATCTGCGCCTGCTCTGTACTTTTCTTTCCAAAATAACTTATATATCTATCATAAAGATGCATATCGGGAATTGTGCGCTCAATTTCCGGGGGCAATGGAATGTATTGCTCAGGATTGAAGGCGCGGCCGCCGTATTCACAGTTCGGTAAGAACAGCTTGCGCGGATAATTCCCATCATCATATTCTTTTCTTATTATATATTTAGAATAAGGTTCTGGCGCCAAAGTAGGCGTCAGAACCGTCAGTTGATTATGTTGACGATAGTAGGTAACGAGCTTGGCGCACTCGAGATTTGGAATTACGCTTTCGTAATTAAAGAAATCATAATCAAATACGCCAATGCTCATTCTGTCTCCTCATCGTTTCTATTATTTATTACTACGTCGTTTCCATTTACTTCTGTAATAGTTTCAACCAAATGGAACTTTGTGTTCTTGTACTTCTTTGCGCGGAAGTCCTGTCCGTCACGGATACCCGTTACGATAATCTTATTTCCACGGCTAAACTCACTCTTACGAATGACGTGTTTCTTACCATCCGCGCCACGTTCACTTATTTGCTTATCATACTGCTGGAAGACACCATAAATCTTTACGAGTACAACTCCATCAGTTGTAAGAAGTGTGACCGTCTTTTTTGACTTATCCCTATCAAGAACTGTTCCCACAATTCTATTCAACTTAAAGATAGGAACCTGCTTTCCTTTTATCGGGAGGTATCTTTCAATTACAGGATTTTCTCCTAAATCACAGAACCTATCCCAACCGTGTTCATCATAGTCGATGTGCGCAAGTTCGTGCTCGTGAATGTAACAACTCAATGCTTCCATTTCCCACTTACTTATTGAACCAAGACAATACTTGTTCCACACATCACTAATCAATCTATCATTTACTGCTTTCAAGAGTTCTGCATTATGCTCTTTGACATAAGGACGAACTTTATCCATATGTTTCTGATAGATATTATCCCATTTTACTTGAGGAATACGGAACCCTGACTCCGATGTTTCAGAAGGGACTAACAAATCCACATCAAAATTTCTTGAGAAAAAATCAAATGCGATGTTGTCCATTCCATAATACGTTCCGTCTTTCATTTTCTTCAAATACTTATTGAAGTTGAAGACACGACGCTCCATATCATACTGGTCTGGGATAAGACCAAAGTCAATTAACATCTTCATATTCTGAAGTGTAATTCTTTTCTTGCAGTCGCTGACGGACTCTGCGTACTTCTTCATTAACTCAACTCTATCGCCAAAAGCGTCAAATGCGCCCGACTTAATCAAATTGATGACTTGAGGCTTATTTACCTTTACACGACTTGTGAAGTCTTCGATTGAGGTATACGGACGATTTGCAATTATCGCTTTAACAAGGTCT